>Ga0208629_100325_pt1 | contig 23262 bp, 11 predicted proteins | sample LakWasMet19_HOW5_2_FD_183865 | JGI IMG/M metagenome (GOLD analysis project Ga0208629, IMG submission 183865) | Freshwater sediment methanotrophic microbial communities from Lake Washington under simulated oxygen tension - Sediment Metagenome... | ecosystem: Environmental > Aquatic > Freshwater >... | reverse complement strand
GGTCGTCTGCGCGGCACCGCGAGGCGCAAGCCTGCATGCTAGAGGATGACGCCGGGGAAGTGGATCTGTGTGGCTTGGAGTCTTTTGCTGCCGCTGCGAGCATCACCGGCGGAGGCAGCGACTGCGCCAGCAGTGCTACTGCCTCAACGGTGGCCGCAGCGCCCTCTCTTGCTGCTCCTCCCGGCTCGCCAAAGGGGTTTGCTGCGTGTTTGGCCGGGCCCTCCGCATCCAACGCCTTCGCGCACGCGTCGTGCCGTGGTGGCGAGGCCCGGACAGACGCCGCGGCAGCGCCAATGGCGGGCGTTGCGCTGCCAGGGTCTCGGGCAACCGTGGCCCTGCCAGGCGCCGCCTCGTCTGCGGCGTCTGGGCCCAGCGGCGCCGACTCCGGCGGCGGGGAAGGGTTGAGCGGTTGCGCCTCCGAGTGGCAGCTCGGCTTTCGTGTGTCCCGCACCTGCAGTCTGCCCGTCTCGCAAGACTCCGTCACGTCACGGACAGACTTCACCGTCAGCGCGGGCGCCGCCTCTGCCACGACCCACACACTCGCCGCGTCGGCGTCCTCCGCGACCGCAAGCCGCTCCGGGTACCAGCCGCCCTCCTCCTCGCGGGACACGCACACGCGCTCCATCGGCAGCGGCAGCGGCGGCGGCCACAGCCAGGGCAGGGCGAGCGCGGACGCGGACGGTCGGTCCGTCGCCTCCTCCTCCTCCGCCTTCTCGCGCTTCAACTCGGGCCAGAGCGTGCGCACCTCCGCATCCCAAGGCCGCGCACCTGGCGTCCCTGGCGCGGCGCCGCCGTCGCACCGATACTCCGAGGGGCGCCCGACTGCGGCGGCGGCCAGCGCGTCGGGGGGGCTGACTGGCACCGGGCCCCGCAGCCTGCACAGCCAAGCGCGCAGCGCGAGCCGCCTGCACAGCAGCGGCGCCTCTGGCTTCGGTGGTTTCGCGGCGCGCGGCGCCGCCTCCACTGCTCGCAGCGTGAGGGCGAGGCAGCAGCACCAGCAGCAGATGGCGCTCTCGGCCCATAATGCAGAGCTGCAGGCGCGGTCAGGGTTGCTCGGCGACTACGGCGACCTCCTCAGCGTCGAGAACGAGATGGGAGGCCGCTTTGCCGGCGCTGCCGCGGCCTCTGGTGTTGCCGGAGCTGGCAGCGGCGTCCCTTCCATCGCAGGCTTTGCAGGCTCCTGCGGGCCCGTCGCCGGCAGCGGCACCGTCACGCGCCAGCGGCTGTTTCCGCCGCCCACCATCGAGGAGGAGGAGGAGTCACCCAGGGCTGCGCCGTTGCTGGCGGGCGGGGCCGAGCCTCAACAGCCGATGGGGTCTGGCGGCAGCAACAGCGGGATCCTTGCCGACGATGCAGCAGCCATGCACGCCGACCACGGCAGCAGCGGTGCGATGCCTCAGGGGGACGAGTCACACCTGGCCGCCCCCTTCAGCTCTGCCCCCACGCCACCGATTCCGGCTGCCGTCCCCGCGCCTCCACCGCCAACCGTAGCGCCCCTGTCTCGACACGTATCGGACGCCGCGGTACTCTGCGCCCCTGTAGCGCAGCAGCCAGGGTCTGCTTCCGCTGCCACTGGCGGTGGGCGCGCTACAGCCAGCGGCGCTGCGTCTGCGTCCGTGCTTGCAGAGCTTGTGTCTCCGCCGCGCCACCACCCGCGCCGCGCCAACCGTGACTTTGCCCTGCTGCGGCCTGACATCGACACGCACGCACGCGAGGGCTCCGCAGGGGCGCTGGGCGTGATCGACTCTCCCTCCTCGCTCCTCTCGTTCGCCAGCGGCGCAGCCAGCGCGGCTGTCGGCGGCCTCGGGGCTGCCGCTGGTGGCATCGGCAGCGGCGGCAACACGCCTGGCGGAGCCTCTCTGTCCCTCCACAGCAACCGCAGCGGCCAGGGGCGGGGGCGAGGCGGCCCTGTGTTCGCCTTCCCGCTGCCCGCTTTTGCAGCCCCGGTGGCCTCGCTTCCGGGAGCAGCCGCTCCTCCGGGACTGCAGGCTGCGGCTGGGGCCGCTGCGCCGGCCGCTGCCGACCTGAATGCCAGCGGCGGCTTCGTGGACGCCTCTGCCATCCAGACGTCCTTCGACGGCCTGCCTGCTGCCTCCGTGTTCGACTCCCTGCCGCCGTCGCGGCGTGCGAGCCTGAACGCCAGCGGGCGCCGCGGCAGCGGCCCGGCGCCGTTCGCCTCTGGCGCAGGCGGCGGGATGGTCGCCGGCAGGCACGACGCTTCCTTCCACTCCACCGGCTCGGCGGGCTCCTCCGCTTCCGCCTCCGCGGCGGGACACCGCAACCTGCTCTCCTTCACAGCCGACGGCCACTTTGTGGATGCGCTGCTGCTGCAGCGCGCAGGCGGACGGACGGGCACTTCCATGTCTGTCACGTCGCAGGGCAGCGCGCACGCGCCGGCGGGGGCCCAGGGCAGCGCCGAGGCGTTTGCGGGCTCGGCGTGCCCCACGGACCGCGAGCACCAGTTGCAGCAGCAGATGCGGCACCTGGATGAGCGCGAGCGGGAGCGCGAAGCGGGGGCCGACTCACGCGGGTACGGGGAGCGAGAGGGCTCCTCCACGGGCGGCGCAGACGTGGAGCGAGAGCTCCTGTGCGAGTCGCGCGAGCAGATGCAGGGCACCCCCAGCGCGGGCCTCAGCGGCTTTGCAGTGCTTCAGCGGGACATCGGGCAGCGGGCACCCCTCTGCGTGGACGGCTCAGGGGCAGGCGCAGCCGTTGCCAGCGGCGAGGCATTTCGCAGCCGCGGCAGCCGCGGGAGCGGCAACACGAGCGCTGCTGGCGGTGCAGCGAGGCTGCAGCAGCTGCGGGCCCGGCCGCAGCACCAGCCGGCGCAGAAGGCCCACGTCCTGCTGCCCAACACTAACTCCCCCTTCTGCGACCTGGCTCTGCCGCCCGCAGCGATGGGCCCGCACAGCGCTGTCGCGGGCGCCTCTGCCGCTGGGACTGCAGCATCGTCGGTGGCAGGCGCTGCCCCCGCTGCCTCGCAGGCGCAGCTCGCTGCACCTGTGAGCGCGAGTGCTGCTCCTGTAGTGTCGCGGGCGATTCTCGGCGCTCCAGTGACAGCAAGTGCTGGGTCCGCTGCCGTGTCGGACGTGCAGTGCTTGCGCCTCTTCAGCCTGCTCTCGGTATCTGCGCCATCAGCGACCAGGGGCCAGCCCGCCTCCTCCCGAGGCGCCACAGCTACCGCTCTAGATGCTCCTGCCGCTGTCGAGGGCGCGCCGTCAGCGGCGCCCGCTCCCGAGCCGCAGTGGCTTTCCTGCAGCTCTGAGCCGCGAGGGATCGCCCCAGCGGTGCTGCACGACGAGGCTGCAGCTGCGCCTGCGGCCTGCCCGCTATCTGCCGCCCGCCCCGAGGGCAGCCACGCGCAGTCTGACGCGTCTGTAGCGCCGTACACGGCCGGCCGCAGCACTGCTGCCAGCGCCAGCACCAGCCACAGCGCAGGCGCAAGCAGCGTGCGCTCCGCCGGCCCCTTTCCCGTCCCTCCGTCCCGCAGCGCGCGGCGCCGGGAGCAGCGTCTGTCCGATCCGTCTGTGCGCATCCCCTCAGCGTTCACGGGCGCGGGCGCGGCCTTCCAGCCCGCCTGCACCTCCTCGGCGTCTTCGCCCGCAGCCAGCATGCCTCCTGTGAAGCGACCAGCGCTCTGGGACACCGCCCTGGAGGAGGAGGCGGGCGGCGACGGCTCGGGCATGCGCAGCCTCGCCCTGCCGCGGCCCGTGTGCTGGCACGCCGCCGCGGCAGCGGCCGCTGCGATGCTGGCGTCGGCTGCGGGAGCGGCCGCTGGGAACGAGCCTGCGCTCGGCTCACCTGCGGCGCCCCCGCGGCCTGCACTGGTGTCTGTGCTCGTGCCCCCAGCTCGCGCTGCGGGTGCACCCGCGCCGCCGCCGCCCACGCGCCCTGCGGGCCTGGCTGAGGCCAGCGCGAGGCGCCTGGGAGCTGCAGGGGACGACGGACAGAGCCGCGATGGCGACGGAGGGAGCGACGGGGACAGCGACGGGGAGTCGGAGGCGGAGACCCTCGGCGAGAGCGGGGACGGCTTCCAGTCGCTCCTCCTCTCCTCCGCCTCCGCGGCCTCGCACCTCTACGCCCGCGCCTCGCTGCCGCCGACGGCTGCAGGCAGCGTGTTCGGCGGCAGCGCCAGCGTCGGGTGGCCGGTGCCTGGGCGCTCGCACGGCCGCCCCTCCGCAGGCAGCGCGGCCTCCTCCCGTGCCTCCTTCATGACCATGGGCGAGGGGGCAGGCGAGGCGCTGTCGCACTCCCGCCGCGGGCCGCGCCACAGCAGCGCCGTGCTGCGGCGGGGCAGCGGCGCGACGACACGCACCGTGGAGGAGTGGCGCCTCGGGTCCGCCTCCTCTGCCAGTATGCTGAGCGCGGGCGCCATCACCGTGGGGGTGGGCACCCCGCCCCGCCCGCCGCCGGTGGCGCGGGCCGCCGCCTCCGCCGCTGCGGCGGGGCGGGCGGACCCGGGCGGACCGCGACCCCCGCCCCCCAGCGCACCCCTCCCGGGCGCCCGGCCGGCGGCCCAGAGCGCCCGCCTCGTGCGGCACCGCGGCTCCGTGCACGGCGAGCTGCTGTCGCGGGACCGGGCACACACCGCCGGCGGCCTGCTCTTCGTCGCCGGGGCAGGCAGCGGGGCCGCCCTCGGCGGAGGTTTCGGCGGCTGCGGCGGCGTGTCGACCGCTGCCGCCAGCGCGCTGCTGCGCGGGTCGGAGGACAGCTTGAGCGTGTGCTCTGACTACACGGTCACGTCCACCCTCAGCCGCAAGCGCTCGCGAGTGCAGATGGAGCTTGCCGGCGCGGCGCCGCTAACGGGGAGCCCTCTGCGCAGCCAGGTGGCTGCAGGGGTAGACCGCAGCGGCGCACTCGCAGGGCCTTCGGTGGCCCCTGCGCCGTCCTCCTCCTCCGCCTACCCCTCGCTGTTCGGTGCCGCGCGGGAGGCGCCCGCCTCAGCCACGCGTCGTATGGATGGAATCAGCGCAGGCATGCACACACTGTCAGTGCAGGCCCCGGGCGCAGCCTGTGCCGCAACTCTCGCTGGCGCAGCGGCGGGCGCGCTGGCGCCGCCTGCTCCTGGCACCTCGATCGCCCTTTCGCCCGCGCAGCTACACAGCGGTGTGCCGCCGCCTGCTGCCCCTGGGCCGGCAGGCGGCGCTGTGGGGCCCACGGGGGCCGCCGGCTGGCACTCCCTGGCTGCCGCGGGCGCGCCGCGCGCAGCAAAGGCTGCACCCAAGCCTGCGGCAGGCAGCAAGGCCATCCGTCACCCCGGCGTGCTCCCGCCTGGCTTCGGCGGCATTCCAGCCCCCACCCCCGTCAAGCCATCGCCTGCGGGCAGCCTCGGCGGTGGCTCGCGATAGCGGCGAAGGGCCGCTGTCATCGCAGGACAGAGCGCTCGCGAGCCGCCCCCGTAGCCCCGAGCCTGGTGCGTAGAACAGCACTTCGCACAGGCAGGCAGTCAGACAGACAGATGGACAGTCGCACAGTCAGTCTGTCGGTCGCTCTGCCCTGATCGGCTCACACACTCGCCATGCCGCATCCTGTGGCGTTTGCGCTTCTGTCCTCTCCTGGGCCGCCGCCTCGCTCTGGCAGCGCCTCTGCGCCGGGGTTTCAACGGCAGCGCTGGCAGACCCCCACCGCTCCCCGCGTTGCCGCGGGCGGCAGTGACAGCTCCACAGGCACGTTTGCTCGTGTCACGCCCCAGTCAGTCTTGCTGTCCACTGTACTGGCCGACGCCACACGCATCGCCACAGCCGCGATACCGGTTGTCGCGCGAGCTTGAGCGCCTCCATTGCCGCCATCGCCCCCCGTGGCATTGCCGCATCGATATTTTGATGTGTACATCTGGCTTGTGGCCCGAATGGCAATACCCACCAGCCTTGCACGAGGTGCGTTGCAGTTTGCGACCTGGCGGCTCTGCTCCCGAGCCTCCTCGCCGGCTTTGCGATCTGGCTCAACCGCTACTTCGACGGCTGCGATCTGCTGCAGTGCCAATGCGCGGCCGTGCAGGCCGTTGCAATTGAACTCGAGTGCCCAGTGCACTGCACACGAGATCGTTGACGTCGAGCGCCCACGGCCATTGCTCATGAGTGGGTGTCGATTTCCACGCCGGCGCTGTTCGGATTCGCCAAGACTCGGGCTCTGCAACGTTATTCCTTGACTGCTGCGTTGTGAGTCGAATGCAAATTTAAATTTCACCGTTTGCGCATGCGTGTCCACCTCATGAGCTGCTGATCAGTGACCTCACGTTGCATTTGGACTCCAGTTGACTCTGCAAGAGTGCGGCCGACCCCAGTGAAGGTGGCGCGTACGCACGTGCACATCGATTGCATGCGCAGGCGGCGCAGGTGACCCTTCCTGGGTTCAAAGACACCGACGGCGATTCCCCGTCCCTGCATGCGCAAGAGCGCTGACTGATTGCGCGTGCAGTTGGGCGCATGCCAAGAGCCTGACGCGCACGGCGTTGAGATGTAAGTTCACGTTCATCGCCGTCAACGAGACACCAGCCGTAGCGCCGCGCAACCGGTTGCATTCCGCAGCCAGCCTTCACCGCATCAGAGGAGGGAGGCCGATACGATCCAGTCGCCCTTGATGAGCAGCTGGCTGACTTCTTCGCTGTCGGGCGGAGGAACGCCGCCGCCTCCGCGATCGAACCCACCGAAGCCGCCGCCGCCGCCACTCCCGCTGCGCGGCGGCGCAAACGACCGTCTAGAGACCCACGCCTGTGCTCGAGCAAAAGCCTCCACGCCACGAGCGCTGCCGCCTCCGCCGCTGCTGCCGTAGGTCGGCACAGCACGTGAAGCAGCCCAGACTGGCCCGCAGACCACGCTGTCGTCATCGTCGTCATCGTCGGCGTCATCGCTCGCAGAGACACTGTTGTCGCCGTAGTCACTGCGCGAGCCAGCTGCAGCGAGAGGTCCACCGCTCCAGGCAGTGGCACCGACAGTGCGGCCGTCACTTCCCCCGGCTGCCGCAGCAGCAGTGTCGGCGCTTGCGACTGCCCCAGGCAGCCACACCTGCCGCACACCCCCGACGAGCAGAACGTTCCAAAATGCGTCCACGCCAGCGAGGCGCCCCGACACGAGGCAGCGTGAGCTGGGCCGCCGGCTCGGCACGCCAGCGGCGGCAGCCTCCTCCTCCCAGTCGCGCGGCGGCAGGACGAGCAGCAGCCGCACCCGACGCCGGTCCTGGTACCAGCGGCACAGCGACACGAGCGGCCCCGCCGTCTTGGCTGCCTGCGGCGCTCCAGCCGCGTCGAGCGCGGCCGCTGCCGCTCCCGCCTGCTGGAACGCAGCGGCAGCCTCAGCGCCCTTCGCCAGATAGTCCAGATGCGAGGCAGCAATTTCGCCGGCCCGCCATGCGCGATCGCGCTCCATTTTAGCCGAGCTGTGCAGCACCCCCAGCTGCGGAGCGGCGAAAGCCTTCGGGTCCATCGTGGGCAGAATGAGCTGCGCCTTGTGTAGGTTGTCCAACGGTCGGACACCCATGAACGGCGGAAGCGCCGCACTATCGTACAGCGCCCGCAACGGATCAAAATACGCCGATGTGAAGCAGATCGTGCAGCGGCGCTGCGTCAGATAGCCGACAGCGGTCTCGCCATATTGGCCCTCCAACGAGGCATACAGGTCTGCCAGGCCCTGGGTTGTGGACCGGCCAAACAGCAACGTCTCGACTTCTCGAAGGCGCGACGGTGCAAATTGCAGGAAAAAATCAGATATGAGGGCAGCTGGTTCTGAGGACGCCACCAACTGCGGGCCGTCGTCATCCGAGTACCCGTCGTCCGAGACCTCGCCCTCCTCTGAGGCATGCCCAGCGTCGTCTTCCTCCATTCTCCGAAACGCGAGGAGATGCCCTCCAGCTCTGCCAGGGGTAACTACGAGGTACGCCCCCCACGGGGAACCCTCTCTCCTTTCGTTCGCCGTTGATCGCTGATCGTGGGAAAGTTTTCAATCTCCCCTCCAGGGTCGGTGCGACTTTTTCCGCTGACGCGCTAACCACCCTGAAGTCCGCGAGCCTGGCATCCCTGCACCTGGTACGAGGCAGCAAGTAGTGCTCACGAGCAAATTGACGGCATCTCGGGCACTGTTTCCACGTCGCGTCAGCTGTCAAACCCGCAGCAGCACTTTGACAGCAAGGAGCACGAGCACACGGAGAGCCACCGCGAGGATGGCGAAGCGCGATTACGACCACTTGTTTAAGCTCGTGCTGATTGGCGACTCCGGCGTCGGAAAGAGCTGTCTCTTGCTCCGATTTGCCGTGAGTACTCGCGTTCCGAACAACGGCCTTCGCATCGCTGGCACCCTTCCTGGCCGTCGCACACTCGATATCAACGGTGCCACTGAGCGCGCTCTTCGACCTGGCTGCAGGATGACGCTTTTACGGAGAGTTTTATTAGTACCATCGGCGTGGACTTCCGCTTTCGTACTGTGAAGATCGCCGACAAGACAGTGAAGTTGCAGATCGTGCGTTCGTGCTGTGTTCCGGCATACAGCCGCACTGCAGTTCTTCCGCCGATCAGGTCGGACTTCTCACTCAGCGTCTTCTTCCTGTATGACCCCCCTCTCGAAATTTGAGCGATGCAGTGGGACACGGCGGGTCAGGAGCGCTTCCGCACTATCACGAGCGCCTACTACAGGGGCGCGGACGGTATTATCATGGTTTACGATGTCACGCATAGGGTACGTAGCACGGGTGCAAGGTGGCGAGTAGGAAATCGAGGCGACGGGTCGCGGGGCTGCTTTTAAGGAAGCATGATCGTGGCTGTGCTTCGTAGCGGGAGCCATCAGCGTTCGAGCTCACTCATCCACGCGGCCGCTGCAGGAATCTTTCGAGCACGTGCGCGAGTGGTTGAAGGAGGTCGAAAGATACGCGGCCCCCGAGACGTGCAAGCTGCTGATCGGCAACAAGAGCGACCGCACGGACCGCGCCGTGTCGGACTCTGAGGGCGCCGCCCTCGCCAAGGAGCTGGGCATGCCCTTCCTGGAGACGTCTGCGCGCACGAGCGACAACGTGGAGGCGGCCTTCATCAAGATGGCGGAGAACCTGATCCAGATGCGGTGCGTGCCCATCGCAGGAGGCCGACGCTGGGGAATGGGGACTCGGGGCAGAGCCGTCACTGCCTGGCGTCGACTTTTCATCTGTGGATGCATTTGTAAATTGTTATCGACTGTCCTGCAGCGCGGACGTGGAGAAGGAGACCCGGGACAAGGTGTCGCTGGAGCCTGCACCGACGAAGAAGACTGGCTGCTGCTGAGCTGCCGCAGCCATGATCCGGCGCTGTTGCTGCCACCTTGCGGTGCAGGTCGGCGCTGGACGGCTGCAGCCTGCTGGTGGTGTCACGTGGTTTGACTGAGGGGTCGTTGCAGCCCATTAGGCCGCGGCGCGGGCAGCTGTTCGATACAGGCCACACGGGGCACAGAAAAGCTCACGTGTCGCCCGCCTGCTGCTTTGCACATCACCGGTTGCTGGGCCCGAGTGCGACACGAGCTGCGATGTTAGGGGATGTGATGTTAGCCACCGCCGAAGCGGTGATCCATCGGCGTGTGCTTCCAGCCGCATACCCAACGCCGAGGGCCTATACCCAACGCCGAGGGCCTACGCGTGACGCATGGCGCTGTCTCTGGCTCCGCGCAAAGCAGGCGGCGCTTGCGCGCGGTATCGGGCCCGCGCCAGCGCGGAGGCAGCGCTCAGTCGCCGGCCTCAGCTGCGGTGCTGCCGCGACGTGGTCATGGCGGGCTGTCACAATGTGCGGTGGGCGCCGCACCCGGAACAGCGCTGGGGACGCGGCAGAGCGCGGCACAGAGTTCACACGCGACGCTATCAAATATTCAGCGCTGCCGGTTCTTCCAAAACCGTTGGCCCCTTGCTGTCACTGCCATGGCTGTGCAAGCTGACCCCCTCTGAGCCAGATCCGCTGCGAGGCGTGCGGCGCTTGCGATTCGGACAATCTGACGTTGAACACTGCCGTTGCTCAATTCTCAACGCTAACCTCGTCGAAACCCTGTCAGCGATAAGTGGATATCGATATCTTGACATTGGTCGTGTTGAAGGAACCCGAATTCACTCAAGTCAAGCTTGGACACAGGCAGGGTGCGGCATGGGCTGCCTCGGGAGCAGCGAGAACGGGCCTTCGTTGCGTCGATAAATGGAATTCCGGTCGAACGCTGCGCTAAAGCCGCCAGCTTTGGTGCGGACACACACGCAAGTCAAGCCCGACGCTCTGCAGGCAAGTCCCGCTTCGCTCACCGATCCGTCGCCAGGCGGCGGGATATTGTCTCACGCTCCGTCACTGCTGCAATCAGGGAGTCTGCAAGCTGCTCAGTGTCATCCGCGCCATCTGCTCGATCGCCAGCGCTGCCCTGGCCACCGACACTTCCGAACATCCCGAGTCGCGCGTCAAAGGCGTCCAGCGCGCTGCCCTCGTCGCCGTCGCCCATCGTCTCCCGTGTCAAGCCCAGGAGGTCTGCGCCCTCCGCGGCCAGGTATTCGCGGATGCGAGCTTCGCTCTCGGCGTCAAGATCGCTCGGAATGCTGCCTTCCGGGCCCAGCGCAGCCGCGGGCTGCGACTCTGTGTCGTTGCCTCGCCCCCTCGATGCCCGCGCGTGCTGCGGCGGGTTTGTTTGAGGCCGTGATGGCCAGGCTGGTCCGGCTGCAGCGGAGTCACTCCGGAGAGCCGATGCCGGCTCTCTCGACGCTGACGATGCAGACGTCGCTGGCGCTGGCTGTAGCCTTGTCTGCAATACACCGCTGGTGCCGGAGGCTGCGCCGGCTGCCCGAGTCCAGGCGTTGCTTCCGGGTACCCCTGTGTCGGCACGCTCGATGCTGCTGCTACTGGGCGCGGCTGTCGACCGGGCGCTGTAAATCATCTCACGCAGGCTATCTGGGATGTCGGCAGACAAGCCGAAAGGCGCGGACACGGTGGTCTGGGCGCCTGCAGGCGTGCCCGGCGGCGCAGGCTCGGGCCGGCTGCGCCCGGGCGTCACGCTGCGGGGCGGAGGCGGCGGCGGGCTCTTGTCTCGGGAACCTGGCGGCGGCAGCGGCCGCCGGAGCGAGCCCACATGGTGGATCTTCGCGAACAGCAAACGCAACACCTTCAGCCTGTCCTCGGGGCCCAGCTGTGCGATGTCGATCTGCGATGCCTCCTGCCGCTGGGTTGCCGTCAGCGGAGCACCGCTGCCGGCAGTGGACCCGTCAGTACTGTATTGAGAGGCTGCAGCCGCTTGCATGGGCGGGTGACCTGCGCCGGTAGCGCCTATGGCACCATGGCCGCGCGGCACAGCGCCGCCGTCAGCAGCAGAGGGGAAACATTGAGTCGCACGAGCGGCGTCGGGCCGCAGCGGCGGCTTATGCGGCGTGTACAACGGCGGGTGCGTCGCGGTGGCGGAGGGTGAAGCCGCCCCAGCATGGTGGGCCCTGCTGTGCCCATGCTGCACGAGGGCAGGCAGCGTCGTGCCCGGGGGCAAGCTGGCCGCGCCCTCGGGGAGGGAGAGCGTGATTGCCGCAACCCTGGCAGGTGAGGAGACACCGGCCGCGGTGAAGCCTGGAGCGCCTCGCCCAGCAGCCGTGGATGGCGAGGGTGAGGGGGCAAGATTCCGCAGCTTCGGGCCCGCGCCCACGCTGAAGCTGCTGCCCGTTGTTGCCGACAGGCCGGCGGCAGAAAGACCGGCTGGCCGCATGGGCGAGAGCGCAACCTGCACACCTGAGCGGTCCAGCGGGGTGCGAGCAGCCGCAAGCGCCGCAGCGGCCGCAGCCTTCTTGCGTGCGGCAACCTCTGCCTTCACCTCGGAGAGGGCCTCCAGAAAGAACGCCTCCACCTCCGTGCGCTGCTTCAGGATGACGGCAGCGAGACGCTTGATGGTGGACAGCTCTCGGTTCTTCAGGCGCACCAGCGACCGCAAGCCGTCCAGCTCCAGACGCAGCTCCTCGTTCTGCAACAGGCAAGGAAAAACAAGGGCAATGGCGCAACGTGGGAACCGGGCAGCGTTCCCACCACCCCGCTGAGGCATAGTAGAGCTTCCGTGGCAGAGCAGAGCATCCATCGCAAAGCCGAGTCGGAGTGGTTCGAGGCAGATCCGCGCACCTGCTTGGCGTGCTGCTTGGTCAGGTGCTGCCGCGTCATCTCCTTGTCGGCGCGCTCCATCGAGAGCGCCGTCTCCAACTCCTTGGAGCGCGCCTGCAGCGCCCGGTTCTCCTGCGTCTTGATAGCCCCCTGGCGCGCCCACTCGCGCTCCTTGTCGGCGTATATCTCCACCTCGCGCGCCAGCACGCGCGCCTGCTCCATGACCGCGAGCCGCTCCTTGGCGAGGTGCTTGCTCTCGTCCGCCTGAAGCGCGAGCTCCTCGCTCATCTGCTTGTTCTCGAGGACCACGCGCTGCGTGTCCGACTCCAGCGACTTCTGCGCCTCCATGCGCGCGGCGCGGCGCATCTCCGAGTACTGCGCCTGATGCTCCTTGAGCAGGACCGCCTTCTCCAGCAGGTACTTGCGCTCCAAGTCCTGGAACGCCTTCTTGCTGGCGGCGCGCTCTGCCTCCAGCGTCGCCTGCAGCACCTCGATGCGCGTCTCCATCTCCTCGCGCCGCTCCAGAAACTGCAGCGACTTTTCGAGCCGAGCCTCCGCCTGATGCAGCTTCTCGCGCAGGTCGCGCTCTACCACCCGCTGCTCGCTCGTGCTGACCTCGAGCGCAGCCTCCATCTGTTGCTGCAGTCGCCGAATTTCGGCATCTCGTGCAAACTCGATGTCCGAAATGCGCGTTCGCAGTTCGCTGATGATGTCGTCCTTGGCCTTCAGCTCTGCTGTCGCGTACGCCACAAACTCTTGGGTCTCTGAACTGATTTTTCCTCGAGTAGACCGCAGCTGCTCGACATCATCCGTGAGTTCCCGCACTCGGGCCTTCAGCTGCGTTACAGTGGCCTCAAGCGCCGCACGCACGAATGCGCTATTTTTGACGTCATCACCGTCGGTGACCGAGGAGTCGCCTGCGGCCCTCCCGGCCCCTGACATGGCGGACGCTGCAACCCAGCGCAGCTGGGCAGGTGGAAATGGAGGCTTCGCCGACCGCCGCGCGGCAGGGCCGCAAACACGTAAATTACAGCGCGCAAAGCAGATTCAAAGCGTCAAAACCAATCACCGGGTAGCGCGCAGGTGGCAGAAAGCGGGTCCTGTGCGTGGTGCCCTGCACGGGTCGCAAATGGGGTCATAACGCAAAACGGCTCAGCCCTTTGCGACGGTTTCGCTTGTTGCGAGATGTCGAGTTGCGCAAAACAAAGCGTCGTGCTGCTTGCGCCCTTTGAAAGACCAAACTTCACCAGCATTGACAGCATTATTGGGCATTGCCGAACTGCTGCTTTCTGCGAGCACAACCGCCGGGTCCGAGTCGCGGTCATCGCTGCATCAACTGCGCGACCATGGCGGCGTCCAGCACCGTGCGCGAGCGGCGGAACTGGTGGATTCATCTGCTATACGTCCGACAGGAGTACGACGAATGCTTACGAGTGGTCGAGGAGGTGCTGCGCGCCTGCAACGGCCTCGCAGAGTACCCGTTGTACATCAAAGGTGAGCGCAGAATCGTTGCTGACGAAGCGGTTGCGTTTGATGCTTTACAAGCTCGTGAGCCATACACAGCTTGTTCACGTCAATCTTATCCGCAGGCCTCATTCGAAGACAGCAAGGACACATCGCGGAGTCCCTCACATTGTTTCAGGCTGCGACCTGCCTCAATCCGCTGAGCATTGCGAATCTCAAACAAGTTGCCCGCTCGCTGTGAGTGCCCAAAGCAGTTTCGGTGCTGAGTGTTAGGCCCGGCCCACGGCGGCGGAGTGTAAACGCATCGACTCCACCCGAAACAACCACGTTTCCATTGCAGCTTCTTGCTGGGCCGGCATAAGGCAGCTATCGAAGTGTACAACGAAGCAGAGAAGCATGCGGCGGCAAGCGGCGGTGACTGGGAGATTTATCACAACAAGGGCCTCTGCCACATGTACCTGAAGCAGTACGCCGAGAGCGAAGAAGCCTTCCTGCAGGCCAACTCCATCGCGAAGCATGACGCCACGTATGTGCAGCTGGGCAAGGTGTACACGCTCCAAGACAAGTACCGAGCCGCTGTGGACACGTACTTGGAGGCGCTCGAGTACTCGCCTGACAATGCGGAGCTGCTGACGACCGTGGGGCTGCTGTACCTGCGCCTCGGAGAGAACCTGAAGGCGTTTGAATACCTCGGCAACAGCCTCACGCACGACCCCAAGAACCCAAAGACCATCCTGGCGGCGGGATCCATCATCCAGGACCACAACGACATCGATGTGGCCCTTGTCAAATACCGCATTGCAGCTGTGCAGACGCCGCACAGCGCGCAGCTGTGGAACAACATCGGGATGTGCTTCTTCGGCAAGCAGAAATACGTCGCCGCTATCGCCTGCCTCAAGCGCGCGCTGTACCTGGACCCCTTTGAGTGGATCATCTCGTATAATCTGGGCCTAGTGCACCTGAACACGGGCCAGTACGCCTCTGCCTTCCACTATCTGTCCGCGAGCCTGAATCTGAAGCCCGACTATGCGCCCGCCTACATGTATCTGGGCGTCACACTGGCGCGCCTGACAGACATGGACAACGCTGTGGCGGCGTACGAGAAGGTTCGTTGCTGCAATGCTGAGCGTGCGGCTCAGGGGTACAGGGCGGCTAGACTCCGCTGCAATCCAGCAAGCGGGGCCATTCGGCGGCTCCGCAACTGTCATGCTGCGCCGGCTGCTTGCGTCTATGATTATGCAGGCCGTTGCGTTGGAGGCGGACCACCTCGTACACCTCAACTACGCTGTGTCGCTCTTCAATGGAGGGCAAGCGGACAAGGCGCGGGAGCAATTCACCAAGTTTGAGGCGAAGTGGGCGGTGCGTGACTGGTTCGCCTTTTGATGTATCGTGTGATCGATGAAAGCTTGGGAGGGGCGAGAGGTTCTCTGCTGCGCGGTTCGTCGTGGCGCCACCGTGTTGCTTTCTTGTGACTTTTGTTATTGGGGCTGGGCATCTCATCTGTCCATGTGCAGGCCCTTGATGAGGAGACGCGGGGCTCCGAGCAAGAAACGATAGAGCAGCGCTTGACGCTGGCATCATCGCTGGGCATCGCCATCGATGGAGGCGGGAGCGGCTTCGGTATGCCGCGGTTCGGCGGCGCCGCGAAGGGATGACCGGTCCCGCCTCGGACACGCGCGCATGAGCATGAGCATGCACAGGGGCTGCCGCTCGCACACATCAACCTGCAAACCTGTTGCCAGTATTGACCCTCGCCATTTGTTCGTGCACGCTTTCCCGTCGTGGCAGTTGCAAGATATTTTGAAGTTGGTTGCGGCACTCAGGAGGCATAAGCTCACACCTGAGTTGAGTGACTGCTGCAGTCGAGACTGTGCTCGCGAGTGCATTGCGCATGTTCATCACTCACTTCGTCTGCAGCGAACAGTCAAGGGGCCTTATTCGCGTCGTGGCAGCGCTGCTGCTGTTGGAGTTAACGCCGGGCGTGTGATCATGAAGCAGCTGCGGATGCATCATCAATGCACGGGCACACACAGACGTGAGGCGTCGAGGTGTTGGAGGTGCCTGTTTGCCGGCGGCCACTGAGCGGCGCGCTGGGTTTATCTTGTCAACGGCAGTGGGCTTGCGAGTTGTCATCGCTGTGAAGCCATCGACGAGAAAGCAGCGTATCGAACGGATGACAACCCGATAAGGCCCGGCCTCAGCGAGGGACGGGCCAACATCTCAAGCATTCGTGCTGAACAGTGGACCGCAGTGTGTGCACCCACATCAACGAGCTTGACTGCAGCCCGATACAGTAGCTAGTGCATCTCTGCAACCCACGCTCCTGCCTGATGACACTGCGAACAGTGGGGCTATCTCCACACCGCATAAACGACATGTCCAGCGCTCGATGTGGGTTAATACCGGAGTGCACAACGATGCAACAGCAGAAACCACTTCACCAATGCGGGCCGAACGCCGGTGTGACGCCTTGGTCTACACCCTGGCGGCAGCATAGTTCAGGATCGACGATCGCAAAACTACTAGTAGTAGGCAGCACCCACTTGCTCGCGATTCGCAGGCGGGATTATCTTGCGTTTGGCAATTGCCCCCAGCAAGCAAGGATCGGGTGATCGAGAGTTTGACGAGAGGTTTGCAGTGACAGAGCCCACAGGCTCTTCGATATCGCGCTTTGGCCTTCGTTTTCACCGCCGGTCCGACGATGAGTCACTGTGGCACTGCATCGTAGACGTTAGGCCAGGCCAGACCACACGGAAACCGCGATGGCAAATCGGATGCTGCCACTCTTTTGCCAGGCGTTACCTATGTCAGCTGGCAGCGGATGATCACAGAGGCTCCTGACGCTCTGGGGCGCCGCCGCGGCGGCCGCGCTGGTAACGCTGCAGCGCTCGGCGGGAGGAGCGAAACAACAGTCCCGACCATTTGGCTGCATACAACTGCGGAGCACGTAAGACGGTTTCTTGATCGAGCACCGCTCGCGAGGACTGTCGTTCCCGCGTGATTTGTCGTCGACAAATTAAAAAAATCAAGAGACTTGACAAATTGTCGACGACAATCCAACGACGCGTCCGAGCGTCTGTCCCCAGGGCTGTTTGGCGTGGCGCAGGGCCCGTGCCATCAAGCACGCTGTTTATATTGTCAAATTCATCTATCTGCACTAGGTATTCGGGGATATGACGCGACGCCCCAGCGCGGTGTCTTGCATATCATCGGCTGGCCTTGTGCGCTCAAGATGGCCCGCAAGGTGCGCCCTTGCCGTTGCATTGCGCGCCAGATTGAGGCCGACGCAGAGCTGATTCGGCTGACAGCTGATATGCTGTCCAACTGGACGCGACGGCGCCCGCTTTCTCGGTCCCAAGCCCTCTGTCACGCGTTTGCCACTTCCCCGCTCAACCGAGTTGTTGCAGGCGCTCGAGGCGAGAGAGCAGCCCGTATCTGACTGGTACAAGGATGAGGGCGGTCGCGGAAATGTATTGCGCTTCACTGTGGGCGCGCCGGTGCGCCTGTCGGAGCGTGTGCGTCTCGGCGCGCAATTGATGTACGAGGATGGCTCGCTTGTCGAGGATGCGGAGGAGACCTTGACAATGGTCACGCAGCCGGGCGCGATGGCGCTCACCCCGGAAATGCCCGAGGTCACTATTGAGTTCCGCATCGAGAAGGTGTCCCGGCGCAAGGATGGCCGGCGCTTCTGTCTGCAGGTGGCGCCAATGTACGATCCGGGGGCACTGCGACCGCGCGACGGGTTTTTCGCCCCGATCGTCTCGCAACCGATCAACGTGCTGTCCAAGCGAAAGCCCGGCGAGCGCGAGGTTACGCGCGTGCAGCGGCGACCGATGGTGGACGCGCCTGACGACAGCGCCGCGCACTTCAAGATGCTGCACGGCACGATGCTGCAGCTGCAGAAGACCGTGGACGAGGTGAAGGCGCTCGAGAAGCGCAACGCGAAGCGCCTGGACATGCTGACGGCCTTCATTACCTCCAGCGGCGGCAGCACGGCGCCTGCGGGCCTCCTGATGCAGCTGGGCTCTCAGCTGCCGCGGGATGACAGCTCCGCAAGCACGGGCTCTGCGCTGGGCGGGCGCGGTGCCAGGGGCGCTGGGATGGGAGCGGGCGCGGGCGCGGGTGCCCCTGTTGGCGTGCCTCCGATGCTGCGGTCGGACAGCTTGGGGGATTTGCCCCTGTCCAACTATGGCGCAGCCCCCATCACCTCCTGGGACCTCGGCAACGGGGCCAACCCAGCATCCTCGGCCTCAGCAGCAGGGCCTGCTGCGGACGGCTCTGCAGGGGCAGGGGATGGCCCGGGGGCTTCGAGTGGCAAGCCGTCACGTGGACGGCACGGCACCGGCGCGTCAGATTCCAAGACTGCGGTGGAGGGAGACGCTTTCTCGGGCGCCGGTGTCGATACAGCCGCGCCGCGGACGGGCGGACGTGGCAAGCGGGGCGCTAAAGCTGGCGCTGCCGCCGCCTCCGCGGCAGCCCCGGGAACGGCTGCAACAGACACAGACGGGGTCGACGGCGGCGCAGACGTGAGTTTGCCCGGCAGCTTGCACCCAGCGCTGCTGCCCGGCCTCTCCATGGCGAGTGACGCGGGAGACGCTGCAGAGGGCGCCTCCGGGAGCCCCGCCGGCGACAGCGCGGCGTCCTCGTCGGGAAGCGTGGGACACACAGGACCACAGTCAGGAGCTGCCGCCGCTGGGGGCAGCAGCAGCAGCAGCAGCTCCATGCCACTGCTCGGCGGCCTGTCCGCTGCGTCTGGCCTGCTGATGCTGGGGCCGGGGGGCTCGCAGCTGCACCGCGGCATCTCCATGGGCGGGGTCTTTGACGACGTGATTGCGCAGGGGACCGCAGGCGGCGCCGCCGGCCCCGGCTTCCCCTTTGGCAGCTTGCCCCTGCCCGGCGGGCACCCGTCGCTCGCGCGCGGGCTGTCTCGGCAGATCAGCGTCGGGGACCCGGTGAGCCTGATGGAGGCCCTCTACAGGGACGGGGAGGGCGCGCTGATGGGCGCAGGCGGGTACGGCGGCCCGCCGGGCAAGGAGACGCCCCGCACCGCCAGCATCATGGGCATGACGCACCACCTGCAGAGCCCGCTGGGCCAGATGGGAGCCCGGGCTGGCGCAGGCGCAAGCATTCCGGGTGCGAAGGCCAGCAGCGACATGGGCGGCGGAATCTCCTCCGTCGCCACAGGCATGGCGCCCAAGGAGGGCAGCGGCGCCGCACCTAAGCGCGCGAAGGTGGAGGTGGCGCATCAGTGAGGGCAGCTCTGTGTGTGATAGTGCCAGCGCCGCGTGCCACCAGCGCTTGAATGCGTGGCCGCGAGCTGTGCTTCTCCTAGCCTGGGGCGTCGCTGCTTGCTTCCGTCCCCCTTCCGCAGCTGCTGATGCTAGACGGTGCCTGTGGCATGCAGACTCGTTGCCTCAGCTGTCCGCTGCATGTGCTTGTAACCGACGCCGCCGCACAGGACGCTGGGCCGCCCCTGCGAAATAGCGCCTGTCGCTCGTTGAATGTCTGAAGATGACGATGCTTCCCTACGAGTGCCACAGCATCGGTGCGCGGTGCATATGCGAGTAGTTGTGCTGCGACGTGCAGAGTGAAGGCCTGCGCAGCAGCAGAGGTCGGCGCAAGTACCGTGCATACGGCGGCCTCGTGGCAGTCTGGCAGATGCGACATATTCTGTCGCACACGCCGACGTATGAGATCGCGAATCAGCATTTTCTTCGATTATAGGCCTAAGGGTATGCACGCATACGGACGTGCATGCGCGCAGCCACGATATGGATGCGAGCTCTGATGAGAATTCGATCATGAACATGCAGGAATTCCTTCGAAATCGTGAGCACGTACGAACTGTCCCAGTCATCTACTGCGGCCTCTGCAAGCGACGGCGTCGCGGTTTCAAAATCAACAAGACGTCAGGCACAAGAGGCAGCTGCGTCTGCCGCTCCGAGCAGGCGACGCATCGTGCTGGATCCAGCTCTCCGCGCAGCTACGCCGACGGGCCGGCTGCCAGCACGACTTGGCGGCAGGCGTCACGCAGCGCCATCTCCGCGGCCGCCTTGGCGGGTGCGCCGCCCAGGAACCCCGCCGCGTCGAACGTCCGCTGCCCCCACTTGGCCTCCAGGCCGCTGCGGTCCATCTTGCGCTGCAGGGCACCGATCTGCTCGCGCAGTTGCACGGCACGGGCCTGCGCCGCCCGCTCCCCGTTGTCAGCGTACGACTGCTCCAGCGCCAGCTGGTGCTGCATCTCCTCCAGCTGCCGCTGCAGCACCACCGGGTCCATGCGCTGCCCGCCGGGGGCGAGCGTGAGGAAGGAGACCCCCATCTCCTCAAGTCCCTCCGGGGCCTCTGGGCCAGCCATATCCCCTCGCATGTCATAATCAGAGCCGTCGCCGCACGCGCCAGCTACGCTGCAATACGTCGAGGTGTACGCGGAGCTCACCTGCGGGGGGGCACTTGCGTCTGAAAACAGGCCGCGAAAGCGGCCCGGGAGCAGGTGGCCGCCGCTGAGCTCGAGAGGCCCGGTGGCGGCAGGCCAATCGCTGGAGCTGCCGTCGCTGCGGTACGAAAATGCGGCTGAAGATGCGCTTCCCCCGCTCGCAAACAGCGGCGGCAGTGTACTACCGGATGCATTGAGACTTGAGCCGCCAGCACAGGCCGCTGCTGCCCCTCCGGGGCCAGCTCGCGGGCCGCCCACCCCGCGTGCAGGCCCCGGGAAGCTCAACGAGCCGCAAGCCGCGGAAGCAGCGTGTGGTGCAGGGCACGCGCAGCCGCCGGTGCCGTTTATGTGGTCCATGAAGCCGTCTGGGTCGGGCAGGGAGACGGTCATGCTGATGTGAGCGCAGGCGGCCGCCCCAGAGACGGTGCACGTGCCGAGACCGCGAGGCAAGCGCCCGCGCAGGGGCAGCGCCGCCGTCGGGTCCCGCGCGCACTGCGGCAAGCCCGTGGCAGCGAGCATCGTGCGCGATATCTTGGCGGCGCCGAAGCGCGGCTGCGCGAAGGCTGCGGTGAAACCCTGCCGCCTGCCCACCGCGTCCCGCATCCAGCGCTCCTTCCCAGACAGCACAGACCCCTCGCTGGCGCCGTCGTCGTCTGCAGCAGTCCAGTATCGAGCGCTGCCGTCGCAGCCTTCGTTCTCCGGTCCGTCAGTCTCCTCGCAGCCGCCCTCGCCGCCGCCCTCGCCTGCAACAGCGCCACAGCTGCGATTGAAGTGGCTTGCATTGAGGGCGCTGAGCAGGCATCGGTGACGCAGCACTTTCGCACCCAATTCCTCCATGGCCGGCGCAGCGGGCTCTGGAAGACGGCTTTCAACAACGTCTGGCTGTGCTAGCGCTGCCCCGCCGTCAGTCGCAGCCGGCCGCGCGTTTATCTTGCGAGGCCGCTTCGCGTGCGGACCAACGTCGTCCGCACCCGGAGCAGAGGATCGGGCACTGCTGCTCGCCACCGCGGCAGCCAGGTCGATGTGCCGAGGCGGCCCCAGGTGCGCGCGCGTTATCGTGTTGCACCATGCAAGCGGTGCACACTCGTTCAGCATGCGCACGCAGGCCCCAAACGACAGCAAACCACTATTTTGCTGCTTGGTGGTCATGTGCTCGACACGAAGAGTTGTACCCGTGGACCAGACATCCCTGCCCTGCAAGAACTTTCGCGCGTTGTCCGCTGCGCGGGCCTGCAGAAACACAGCGCGCACGCTGTACGCCGCCCCAGTGCGGTCCTGCCGCACGCGGTACAGCTCAAGGGCGCCAAAGCTCAGGAGACAACGCACGGCCTCTTCAGAAGGTACCACTGCCGGCACATTGAAAACCATAACCCCGTTTCGTCTCGGCTTGCGATGGAAGTCCAGGATCGACATCGCGGCACGGGCTGTTGGGCGCGCCCAACGGTCGAGATGCGCGGCACTGGTGGAAGCGGACAACCTCACAGTCAGGTCTGCAAAAATGAGCAAGGACAGCCGAGACCAAACCTTCCAGGTTTCGTCGGCTGCTGCGTGTGCACAGCGGTTGAACACGGAATCTCGCGTCAGTCGGTCCACCGAACGTTGGTGACACGGCGCAGCCGGCCCTGTCATTCACAGCACGCCGCTTTGCAAGCAGCACGCACGTCTACGCTCTATCATTTGGTGAATCCTGCGAACATTTTCTTGGCGGAAAACGGCTGCACGAGTGCACCTGCGGCCCGCGTCGCGAACACTTCGGCGAAGAATGTCCTCCCCCGGAGCGAGCGTCGGCCGCAAGCGGCGTATAGACGTGTGTACGCACTTTGCCGAGCACTACTTGGTCAACTTGCCTCTTCCAATGAGAGATTTCAAGCAGGCGATCAAGCGACACCCTTCGTCCCAACCCTGTCGGTTTTGCAGCCGTCGTTTGTGTTCCGGCTCGCATACTTTGCCGGGAATGCCATAATCTTGGCGGTAGTGTACAACGTGACGACTTCAGATCTCTTTGAAGAGGGCGGGTCTCGGCGCGTTCCGGTGGTGGAGGCATGGATGTGGCTTTTTGTTGTGAGTTCTCGAGAAGTGCTGCCCAGCTGATCCGACGCCGGCACCGAAGACGCCTCACGGAGCTGTACCCGCCCCCAATGTCCGCCATGTGCAGCTGGCCAGCTGGCTCACATACTTGATGGTGCAAGGCAGCAATCCAGGATACGTAGATCCTCTCGCAGGTGAGGGCGTCGCCGCAGGATCAGATGCAGTGGGGTTCAGCTCAGCCCGCTACGGTTGGCGCGCTCCCGCCCGGTCCAGTGCTGCGTGCTCACCCTCCCCTGCTTGCCCTTCGCCGTATTGCTGCAGCTCCGCCGCCGTCAGCGGCCGCCGGGGCTGCCCGGGACGATACGGCGATCTCAGCGGGCACAGCCAGTGCAGAGCCTGTTGTAGCGTCACCTGCGGATGCGCAGCTGGGCTCCCCGGACCGGCCGGCGTCCTCCTCGCCCGGCGTGGCCGCGGACCACGTGGTGCTGCACCACGACGGCGCAGAGGAGCACGGCGACAGCGACCGGCAGCGCCTGCAGCCTGACCGCGGCGCCGCAGCGCTGGCCGAGTATGACCGGGCCCAGTCCAAGTGGGCGGACGCAGACCCCGACTTCTTCCCGGAGGCGGAGGCCGACCCCATCTCGGCGATGGAGGCGGCCGCGGTGCAGGCACGCACGTGTACGCGGGAGTGCCGTCACTGCCACGGCCGGCAGCCCGCGCGGGCGCACCACTGCCGCGTGTGCGACCGCTGCGTGCACACGTTCGACCACCACTGCGGCGTCATCGGCACGTGCATCGGCGAGCGCAACCGGTGCCGCTTCTGGTGGTTCCTGCTCGCGCAGACCAGCGCGCTGACGTACGCGATCGGCCTGCTCAACACCTCATTCGTGTGGCGGCGCACCAGCGGGGAGTGGATGTCCGCCAACTCACTCGCGCTGCTGACGCTCCTGGTGCTGTGGATCCTGCAAGTCGTGGTGTTCCCCCTCTTCTGCTTCCACACGTGGCTGGCGCTCACCAACACGACCACCTTCGAGACGGTCACGGGGTCGCGCCGCCTGTGGTACCTCGCGGGCACCAACCCGAAGGAGTGCGATTTGCCGTATAGCCGCGGGCTGTGCGGCAACCTGCGCATGTTCTGCTGCGTGCTGGACACGTGGCGATGGGCGTGCTTGACTGCGCGCACGGTTTCCGCGCGCTGGCAGCCGCGGCAGTGGCAGTACCCCGGCGCGATTGAGCGGGACAGCGACGACGTGTGCAGCAACATGTGGAGCAACAGGTGCGTTCAACGCGG
>Ga0208629_100324_pt1 | contig 23265 bp, 18 predicted proteins | sample LakWasMet19_HOW5_2_FD_183865 | JGI IMG/M metagenome (GOLD analysis project Ga0208629, IMG submission 183865) | Freshwater sediment methanotrophic microbial communities from Lake Washington under simulated oxygen tension - Sediment Metagenome... | ecosystem: Environmental > Aquatic > Freshwater >... | reverse complement strand
CTCCGAGACGCCGATGGGCAAGGCGTTCGATGTCGTTTTGAGCATCAGCATCGTGCTCAGCGTGATTGTGATCATGCTCGATAGCGTCGAAGCGATCCAAAACCGGTACGCGCAAGCCTTATATATCATTGAATGGCTATTTACGCTGCTGTTTACACTGGAGTACGGATTGCGCTTGATCAGTGTTCGTCGGCCCTGGCTGTATTTCAGGAGCTTCTTTGGCCTGGTCGATTTGATCTCGATACTGCCCAGCTACCTGATTCTGCTGTTTCCCGGCACCCAGGCCATGCTCGCGATACGCATTTTACGGCTGCTGCGGGTTTTTCGTATTCTTAAACTGTCGGCTTACATGGACGAAGCCGACATCATGATGGCGGCATTGCATAAAAGCTCGCGTAAAATCATGGTGTTTCTTTATGCTGTATTCATGCTCGTGATTGTGTTCGGCTCGTTAGTGTATGTCGTGGAAAGTAGGGAAGCCGGTTTTACCAGTATTCCGAGATCGGTCTACTGGGCTATTGTGACGCTGACGACGGTCGGGTATGGCGATATTTCGCCGCAAACGCCGCTGGGCCAACTGCTCGCCTCGACGATCATGATCATGGGCTATGGCATTATCGCGGTACCCACCGGCATCTATAGCGCCGAGTTGATCAGAACGTACACGGCGGGAAAAGTCAGGAATGACGCCTGTCCCGCTTGCGGCCAGACCGGGCATGATTTTGATGCCGATTATTGCAAACACTGCGGCCATGCCTTGGAAGATTAACCGGCGCGGCTGGCGTTATTTAATTCTATCTTGAAGGAGTCCAGCGCTATGCGTTATCTACATACTATGGTTCGGGTCCGTGACCTGAACGAATCCCTCGATTTTTATTGCAACAAACTGGGGCTGGCCGAAAGCCACAGAATGGACAGCGAAGCCGGGCGTTTTACGCTGGTCTACCTGCATGCGCCGCAGGATGCCGATCAGGCCAAAAAGATGCACGCGCCGTTGCTGGAACTGACCTATAACTGGGATACCGAAGATTATCAGGGCGGACGCAACTTCGGGCATCTGGCTTATGAGGTCGATAATATTTATGAGACCTGCCAAAAATTGATGGATGCCGGTGTGGTCATTAACCGCCCGCCGCGTGACGGGCATATGGCGTTTATTCGCTCGCCGGATCAGATTTCTATCGAGTTGTTGCAAAAAGGTGGGCCGCTGGCTCCTGCGGAACCCTGGCTTTCTATGGAAAATACGGGGAGTTGGTAGACTCGGACAATTATCACATACGGCGCAATATCCTACGCTATTGCGCCCTACGAATGCACCTTGCCGTGTTGCTACAAAATCCCGTCCCGCACCACTTGGGAGGGTTCATATCGAAAACCACCAGTAGGACTGATGATAACTTGATAGTTTGAATAAGAAGCCAGCGCACAAATTACTACAAGTGAAATTACGGCAATCGGTAGAAAAAATTTGTTCTTCATAAGAAAGTGACGCATTTATTTTTCCTCCATATCTTTAGCTCCAATAGTGAGCGCACGGTCATACAGCTGTCTGTAAAGTGATTCTTGAATACGATTTTCACTTTTAAGGCGCTTAATAACAACGTGTGGATTGAAAATAAGAACGTAATGAAAAGCACCAGCCGCCCCTTCTTTTGCATCTATAAATCCTAATTCTTGGAGTATTTTCATTCGGTCTCGCCAAGTCGATAATGCGCGTTCCCCAGAGAATCCTACTTCTGCAGCAAAGGTTGCAGGGTTTTCTATAGTCACGAAAGACTCATCAAACGTGTGACACCACAAAACAAGATAGGCTTGCCCTGCTGGTTTATTCTTCGACAAACTATCAATGATTTTCATGATCAAAGCCATTGTTCTGGGAATTGTAGTAAAGCCGTCATGCCTACTACGATGCCATAAATCATTTTCACTAATAGCTGGCCAAAATTGCTCTCGAAGTTTGAGTGACTTTTCTTGAGCTTTTGACTTGCGTTTTTTTTGTTGCATATTGTTTAGTAGCATCGTATTTTTTCCTGGGCAATTACAATGCTAGCCATTATATATTTAATCCATTTAAAATCAATGAGTTATTGACGCTCGGCTCAAAATGCTTTGGTTTTAAATCATCAAATTCATTACTTCAATTTCTTCTTACAATGTAAATTGAAATATTGGATTGATATTTTTATAACACAAACCTCATTAATATTTGTTTATTTTCAATACCTTGTTTATTTAGCCCTGTACTCACAGTTCTCCAGTTTTCTATCGTCATCGCTTGTCCTCACTGTGCTCACGGGTTTGAAAGGGTTTGGCAGGGGGGCCGTGCGTGCCTTTTAGCTTCAAGCCGCCTGTAAATCATTCAAAGGCAGATGCAATAATGACACGGATTGAATATCGGTCTTCTCGCTGGCATGTTGCACATCAATCCCAACCAGCTTGCCATTGCCGTCAAAATCCAGCACTACACCATCAGCGACCTCGTCGGAATCCACTGACAGCGTATTGGATAGGTGAATGTACAACGAATCGGTTTCTTTATCGTAGCTTAGCTTCATAGTTTAAATCTCCGGTCTGGGAAAGCATTATGCAGGGTAACGCCATCACTCAACGTCACCACCCGTAAATATTTGTCCAACTCAGGTACAAACACCCAATGGCGAATGCGCCCGTCAGGTTGAATCTCCCGGCGAACCGGGTTTAGCAGCGCCGCCTGACACCATTCAAGCTGTAGATACGGACGCTTAAGCAAAATGTCATTACGAAAATAGTCGGTCGTTGGTTGACTGTTCATAGGGGCAAAGTAGCATTCCTACATATTTATTAAAGTTCGCTCCTTACCCCTACAAAAGACTTAAATCGCCTTCTTAATCCGCTCCAAAGCGTTTTGCAGATTAGCCATGCTGGTGGCTATCGAAATTCTGATATGTCCAGGCGTGCCGAATGCGGAACCCGGCACCAACGCAACACCTGCTTCTTCGATTAAATATTCGGAAAAGCCAAGATCGTCATCGATGTTATCCAGTCTGGCAATCAGCTTTTCTACGTTAGGGAACACGTAAAAAGTGCCGTCGGTTTCAAGACATTCAACGCCGTCAATGCTGTTCAGTTCGGCAACCACATAATCATGGCGCTTTTTAAATTCAACGCACATATTGTCAATAAAGCTTTGATCCCCGGTTAATGCGGCTTCGGCGGCATGTTGCGAAATCGACGTCGGGTTGGAGGTGCTTTGCGACTGGATAGTGGTCATCGCCTCGATCAAATCCGCAGGGCCTGCGGCATAACCGATACGCCAGCCGGTCATCGAATAAGCTTTGGATACGCCGTTCATAACCACGGTGCGGTCATACAGTTCGGGATGGGCGTTTAAAATGTTAACAAACGTGCCTTTCTTCCAAAGGATGTGCTCGTACATATCATCGGTGGCGATGATGATGTTCGGGAAATCCTTAAGCACATCGCCCAACGCTTTAAGCTCTTCCAGGCTGTACGCAACGCCGGAGGGATTGGACGGGCTGTTGATAAAGATCAGCCGCGTTTTATCGGTAATCGCGGCGCGCAACTGTTCAGGCGTTATTTTAAAATTTTGCGCTTGGGTGGTTTCGATAATCACCGGTACGCCGTCGGCCAGTAACACCATGTCAGGATAGGAAACCCAGAATGGCGCAGGAATAATAACCTCGTCGCCGTGGTTAAGCAGGGCCTGAGTCAGGTTGAATGAGCTTTGCTTGCCGCCGCAGGAAACCAGGATCTGGTTGGCTTGGTAGTCAAGACCGTTATCGTTCTTGTACTTGGCGATAATGGCTTTTTTCAGGCTGGCGATGCCGTCAACTGCGGTGTATTTGGTATGACCATTTTCAATAGCCTTAATTGCCGCAGCCTTGATATGATCCGGGGTGTCAAAATCCGGCTCACCGGCGCCAAGGCCGATAATGTCTTTGCCCGCCGCACGCATTTGCGCGGCTCTGGCGGTAATCGCCAAAGTAGGTGATGGTTTAACTGCCTGGACTCTGTTAGAAAGTTTGATGCTCATGTTTCCCCGTGTAAAATCAATGTCAAAGGTGAAGCGAATTATACCCTATGTATAATGGCTTACTAACAATCCGGCGTTAAAAGTTTATTATTCACCACGAAGGACACGAAGAAATAAAACTTCGTGTCCTTCGTGTCTTCGTGGTGATAATCCTTTAAGTTTTTTAACCAATTTTTGTGAATTACCTCGGTTTCACGCCCCGCTGTAGTAATGCAGCTAGTGACGCTCCGGCATGGGAACAATTAAAGTAGTTATGTTCATTGAGAAATCCAAGTGAAAAAGAAGTTCAAACTCCACAGCCGATTCCAGCCTGCCGGTGACCAGCCTACCGCGATACAAGCCTTAGTCGAAGGCTTGAGCGACGGCGAAGTGCACCAGACCTTGCTGGGCGTGACCGGTTCCGGCAAAACCTTCACCATCGCCAATGTGATTAACCAGGTGCAGCGCCCGGCGATGATTATGGCACCCAATAAAACCCTGGCCGCGCAACTCTACGGCGAGATGAAGGAGTTTTTCCCGGAAAACAGCGTCGAGTATTTCGTCTCGTATTACGACTACTACCAGCCGGAAGCGTATGTTCCTGCCTCCGACACCTTCATCGACAAGGATGCGGCGATCAATGAGCATATCGAACAGATGCGCTTGTCGGCGACCAAGGCCTTAATCGAACGGGACGACACCATCGTCGTCGCCACGGTCTCGGCGATTTACGGCTTGGGCGAGCCGGAATCGTACTTCAAAATGGTGTTGCATCTGGTCAAGGGCGACATGATTAACCAGCGCGACATCCTGCGGCGGCTGGCGGAAATGCAATACACCCGCAACGACATCGACTTGCGCCGGGCAACCTACCGGGTGCGCGGCGAAGTGATCGATGTGTTCCCGGCCGAGTCGGACAGCGAAGCGTTAAGGATAGAGCTGTTCGATGACGAAGTGGAACGCTTGTCCTTATTCGACCCGCTGACCGGCGAAATCATACGACGGCTGGCGCGTTACACGATTTACCCGAAAAGCCATTATGTCACGCCGCGAGAGCAGCTATTGGAAGCGGTTGAAGCCATCAAGGTGGAACTCAAGGAGCGTCTGGAGCAATTGCGCTCGCTGGATAAACTGGTCGAAGCGCAACGACTGGAGCAACGGACGCTGTTCGATATTGAAATGATTCTGGAAGTCGGCTATTGCTCCGGCATCGAAAACTATTCCCGCTACCTGTCCGGCAGAAGCGCAGGCGAATCGCCACCTACGATGTTCGATTACCTGCGCGACAATGCGCTGGTGATTATCGACGAAAGCCACGTCGCCGTGCCGCAGATCGGTGCGATGTACAAAGGCGACAGGTCGCGCAAGGAAACGCTGGTCGAATACGGCTTCAGACTGCCTTCCGCGCTGGATAACCGCCCGTTGATGTTTGATGAATTCGAGTTGAAAGCGCCGCAACGGATTTATGTATCGGCAACGCCGGGACCCTACGAACGGGAGCATTCAGGCGTTTTTGCCGAGCAGGTCGTCAGGCCGACCGGCTTGCTTGATCCGGTCGTGGAAGTGCGCCCGGCCACCACCCAGGTCGATGATTTATTATCGGAAATCAACAAGCGCGTTGTCGTAAAAGAGCGGGTGCTGGTGACCACGCTCACCAAGCGAATGTCGGAAGATTTGACCGAATATTTGATGGAACACGGGGTGCGGGTGCGTTATCTGCATTCCGACATCGATACCGTGGAACGGGTCGAGATCATCCGCGATTTGCGGCTGGGGCAGTTCGACGTTCTGGTGGGCATCAACCTGTTGCGCGAAGGGCTGGATATACCGGAAGTGTCATTGGTTGCGATACTGGATGCCGACAAGGAAGGCTTCCTGCGTTCGGTCGTGTCGCTGGTGCAAACCATCGGCCGGGCAGCGAGAAACGTCAACGGCAAGGCTATTTTGTATGGCGATAAAATCACCAAGTCAATGCAGCAAGCGATCGATGAAACCGAGCGCCGCCGCGAAAAACAGCACCAGTTCAATATCGAGCACCATATAGAACCGAAGACCATTTTCAAGTCGGTCACCGATATTATGCAAGTATCGATACCCGGCGCAGGCATGACCAGCGCCAACAAGCTGCTAAGCAAAGTGGCGGAATTCCCCGCCGACTATAAGGCAACCATGACGCCCAAGCAGGCAGGCAAGAAACTGAAGCAACTGGAAGACACCATGTATCAGCATGCGAAAAATCTTGAATTTGAGCAGGCAGCAAAAATCAGGGATGAGATCAAGGTGTTGCAGGAGTTGATGTTGGTGTAGCGGCCAATGCGCCGATAATCAGCCTTGTCATGCCTTGAACCCGCATACGCTAGGCTATTGACGCCCTGCAGACTGCGTTTTACCGGTTTTTTATTTGAGGCAATTCGCAATGCGGTAAACTATGGTAATTTAATTCGTCTCATCTCTTTGGTAATTTCGGAATATTTATGACTACTTGGTTAGAAACCTGTCAAAAACAATTGGCCAGACTCGAAAAAACATCGGTATTGGCAGATAAACTGATTACTTTGAGCAATAAGACCGGCGTGGATATTCCCCCTGATCTGCTAAGGCGACTCAATATTGAGCGGCCGCGATTAAACAGACAATTGGAGCGCCTGCATACCAACCGTTTCGAGGTGGCCGTGATTGGCTTAGAAAAGGCAGGCAAAAGCGCGTTACTGAATGCCTGGCTAGGGCAGGAAATTTTGCCGTCTGCGCGTGAGCGCTGTACCTTCACCAGTACAGAAATATGGTCTGCCCAAACCGAAGAAGATCAACTGCTGTTTATACAATATTACAGCAAAGAAGAAATCGGCAAACTTCAAATGCAGCGGCGCGATGCGCTGTTAGGCATTTTAAGCGAACGCGAGCGCAAAGAAATACAAGAAGATTTTGATGATACGGAAAAACATCTTAGCGAGATTTCGGTGTTTTCAAAACAGAAGAGCGGCTTTAGCCAACACTTTGTCGATATTGGCGAAATCAGCGAGCAATTGCAGTCGGCAGTGTTTAAAAACCGGGCCCAATCCCTTGCTATTAAGCGCATTCAGTTGAAAACCGTGCGTTTGCGCAGCGACCGGGACATTATTTTCCATGATGTGCCGGGCTTTAACTCAGGCATATTAATGCATGCAGAGCAAGCGACCGAGCGGCTAAAAAACTGCGATGCCATTATTTACGCCAAGGAAATGAAGCAGCCGTCCATCACCGGCCCTGAAAAAGAAATGCTGGTCATTGCCGATTCCGAAGACCCCAGTGTAAAAGTGTCTGACAAGGTGTTTGTGGTGCTGACCCAAGCCGACGCCATGGATGACCAGATCGATTTTAAGGAGACTTATACCAAGCACCGCAGCTATTGGCCATCAGTGCCTGAGCGCCGGTTGATCCCGGTTTGCGCACGCGCTCATTTGGTCGAGTTCGGTATCCCTTCCGAAGACACCCTAAGACGCACTAAAAACGCTGACGATAAAGCTAAAATGAAAAAGCTTGGCATTAACGACGGCATGATTGCTTTAAAAGAATCAATCAATTACTACATCGACCACGAGCGTTCGGGCGTCTTGGAAAGACGTTGCGATGCGTTGGTTAGCGGTATTCGACAAATTGCCAACGAAGTGTTGTTTAAGCTTGAACCGATTTACGGTGTATTTGATGAAACCGAAATTCAAGAAGACGATTTGCTCGGCAAAGATTTTAATCAGTGGTGGGGCCGCGAATGGCAACGCATCAAAAAAGACTTCGACACCTGGTATGCCGAGGTTATTCAGGGCCGCAAAGAAGCCGATGCGTTGGGTTCGGAACATTTTGAACTGGCCGCTCTGCATGTCGCTTACGATGAAAAAATCGAATTTTTGCTCACCAATCTGACGACAGCCCAGCCGGATGAATTAAAACGTATTTACACGGCAGGCGGTACGATCTCCATGCCTGACCCGCGCGAGGGCAATTACAAAATTCGCGAGGAATTATTTCGGGAAATCCAGAAAAAATTTGAGACGGAGCTGACCGATCAGTTGGCGCAAGCGCTACAGGCGCTTATCGACCAAATTGCGTTTAAAACTCAAAGCCTGCTGTGGGAAACCGAAGAAGTACGCAAAACCCTGCTGCATTCCGATGTTGATGAAAACCTTGAGCAAGCGCGTATCCGTCATGGTTTTCAAGTGCTGTTTTTACGCTTTAGCCGAGTTGCCGTTGAAGCATTTATCGCCAAACCCTTGCACGCAAGGGAACGGTTGTTAAATGAGCGGGCTGCCGAAATCAAAACCCTGGAAGCATTTTATCAGGGCGACGATAAAGCTAAGCACGAAGGCGGCCTGACGCATTATTTACGTTACGGATTGTGGACAAAACTAACCCAAAGCGGCGGAACCGGCAGCCGCGCCAAAATGGCGGAAAAGCCGCCTGCCAAAAATCAAGTGATACAAGATATTGTTAATGCGGTTGCTGCTGAAGCGATGCCCCCCGCCAAAAAAGCTGCCGAAGAACCGGGAAATATATCAGTCAATGAGCCGGACAATTTTGAAGCGGTTGTTGCTGAAATTAATGGCGATGTGACTGCTTTGCTGGATTACCTGAAAAACAGCGTATTTTATGCGGCCGGCTTTATCACCTATTGTAATCAAGAACTGGAGCGCATTCGTAATCGCTTTAAAGAAATGGAAGATAATGACCGGCAATGGATAGGTATTATCCGTACCGCCGTAAAGTATGAAAAAAACCCTAATATTCCTTACAACATTGCCCACACGAGGCGGGACTTCCGTATGCGTCGGGAAATTGCCGTAGAGCTTAAGGAAGTTAGGGAATCCTGTACCAATGTGTTTTGACGTTTTAAGGCGATTTGCGTTTATTTTCTCAAGCGGAGCGGGGTTTGCAACCTCGCTCCTAGCGTTCCCGCAATACTCTAACACTTAATCAACGCCCTACGTTTCGGACGGGGCAACATGCCCCGTCCGGCTTCGACGCATCAAAGCATACGTCTTAACCCTTCAAAAACCGCAACGTCTCATGTTCAACATCGACTTTGATGGTGTCCCCGGCGACAAAATCACCTGCCAGTATCTTCTGAGCCAGCGGATTCTCAAGTTGTTGCTGAATCGCCCGTTTCATCGGCCTTGCGCCGTAAACCGGATCAAAGCCCGCCTCGCCTAACAAATCCAGCGCCTGTTCGGAAATCTCAAAGCCGATTTCGCGATCCTGCAAACGTTTACGCAAGTAATCGATTTGAATGCCGGAAATAGCGCGAATCTGTCCTCGGCCCAAGGAATGAAACACCACCGCCTCATCGATCCGGTTGATGAATTCAGGCCGGAACCTGGTACTGACGATGTCCATGACCGCGGTTTTCATCACCGAATACAGCGCCTCGCCGGACAGCGATTGAATCACATCCGAACCGAGGTTAGAGGTCATCACGATGATGGTATTCCTGAAATCGACCGTTCTGCCCTGCCCGTCGGTCAAGCGGCCGTCATCCAGCACCTGCAACAGGATGTTGAACACATCGGGATGGGCTTTTTCAATTTCATCCAGCAAAATGACCGAATACGGTTTGCGCCTGACCAGCTCGGTCAGGTAGCCGCCTTCTTCATAGCCGACATAACCCGGAGGCGCACCGATCAAACGCGCCACCGAATGCTTTTCCATAAACTCGGACATGTCGATACGCACCATCGCATCGGGCGTGTCGAACATGAACTCGGCCAGCGCCTTGCACAGCTCGGTTTTACCGACGCCGGTCGGTCCCAAAAACAGGAACGAGCCATTCGGACGGTTCGGATCGGATAACCCCGCCCTGGAACGGCGGATCGCATTGCTGACCGCTTTCAGCGCTTCTTCCTGGCCGATCACCCGCTTGCTGAGCTGTTCTTCCATGTGCAACAGTTTGTCGCGCTCGCCTTCCATCATTTTCGACACCGGAATGCCGGTCCATTTCGACACCACCTCGGCGATTTCTTCTTCGGTAACCTTGTTGCGCAACAAGGTCATTTTCTGCGCTTCAGCCGGTGCGGCTGAATGCAGCTGTTTTTCCAGCGCCGGAATAATGCCGTATTGCAGCTCGGACATCTTCGCCAGATCACCGGCGCGGCTGGCCGCTTCCAGCTCGGTTTTGGCCTGTTCCAGCTTTTCCTTGATCGATGCCGAACCCTGTAACGACGCTTTTTCGGCCTTCCAGATTTCTTCCAGATCGGAATATTCTTTTTCCAGATCGGCGATTTCCTCTTCCAAAATTTCCAGGCGTTTTTTGGAGGCGGCATCTTTTTCTTTTTTAAGCGCCACCTGCTCAATCTTTAACTGAATCAATCGCCGGTACAGCTTGTCCATTTCCTCCGGTTTGGAGTCGATTTCCATGCGGATACGGCTGGCCGCTTCGTCGATCAGGTCGATAGCCTTGTCCGGCAACTGCCGGTCGGCGATGTAACGGTAGGACAGGTTTGCCGCCGCAATAATGGCCGGGTCGGTAATATCGACGCCGTGATGCACTTCGTATTTTTCCTTCAAGCCGCGCAGAATGGCGATAGTGTCTTCAACCGACGGTTCATCAACCAGCACCTTTTGGAAACGGCGCTCCAGAGCCGCATCTTTTTCGACGTATTTGCGGTATTCATCCAAGGTCGTAGCGCCGACGCAATGCAATTCGCCGCGCGCCAGCGCCGGTTTGAGCATGTTGCCGGCATCCATTGCGCCTTCGGCCTTACCCGCGCCGACCATGGTGTGCAGCTCGTCGATAAACAAAATCACCTGCCCTTCCTGTTTGGCAAGATCGTTTAACACCGCTTTCAGGCGCTCCTCGAATTCGCCGCGAAACTTGGCGCCGGCAATCAATGCCGCCATATCCAAAGCCAATACCCTCTTGCCCTTGATGCCTTCAGGCACTTCGCCATTGACGATGCGTTGCGCCAGACCTTCGACAATCGCCGTCTTGCCCACACCCGGTTCACCGATCAGCACCGGATTGTTTTTGGTACGGCGCTGTAAAACCTGAATGGTGCGGCGGATTTCATCATCCCGTCCAATGACAGGATCAAGCTTGCCCTGTTCCGCGCGTTCGGTCAGGTCAATGGTGTATTTTTTCAAGGCCTGACGCTGCTCTTCGGCATTGGGATCATCGACCGGCTGGCCGCCGCGCATCGCATCGATGGCTTTTTCCACCGCCTGCTTGGTGACTCCGGCTTTTTTGAGCAAGTCCTGAAGCAAGCCTTTTTCATCAAAAGCCGCCAATAAAAACAGCTCGCTGGAGATGAATTTGTCATTGCGCTTTTGGGCCAGTTTGTCGGTTAAATTCAGCAGTCGTGATAACTCATTGGAAATCTGCACGTCGCCGCCAGAACCGCTGACTGTTGCCAGACGATCCAGCTCCCTAACCAGCTCGGTGCGCAGCAACTGCGTGTTGATGCCCATCTGGGCCAGCAACGGCCTGATGCTGCCGCCCTGCTGATCGAGCAAGGCCATCATCAGATGAATCGGCTCGATGAATTGATGGTCTTTGCCCAAGGCCATACTTTGTGCATCCGCCAATGCCGTTTGAAACATGCTGGTTAATTTGTCCATACGCATAATATTTGCCTCATCTGGGAGTTTTTAAGTTACTGCTAACATGGGGGGTAGTCCGCTTGTTTTCAAGCGGACTGTTTAGGCGGGGTAAATAGCGAATCGTGAGGATGTTTACAGTTCGATCGGGTAAGGCATGCGGCGCACTGCCGTCATAACGTGTCGGGCATGACTCGGTTAATTGCAGATCCGCTTAACCGGAAAATAACAACTGAAACAGCTGCCCTTGCCCAATTCACTGACTATATTTAACTTGGCGTCATGCCGCATCAACACATGTTTGACGATAGCCAAGCCCAGCCCGGTGCCGCCTACCTTCTTGATACGCTTGACTTCAGACCGGTAAAACCGTTCAGTCACGCGGGGAATATCGGTCGCCGCAATGCCTTCGCCCTGATCTTCAACATCCAGCACGATGCTATCGTTGGACCGATACCAGCGCACTTTTACCGCCGAATCTTCCGGCGAATATTTAAGTGCATTGCCCAGCAAATTGGTGAAGGCGCTACGCAATTCATGCTCTTCGCCAGCGATATGTTTATCCGTTTCCAGCGTTAATTCGATCCGGGAAGAAACATTGCCGTGCAACCTCTCCGCTTCCTTGCAGATCTGGATTAATAAAGCGGGGATATTAACGCACTCGGTTTTCTTCTGCCGGGTTTCCAGTCGTGTCAGCAACAGCAAATCATCGACCAAATGCTGCATACGATCAGTCTGTCCCTGCATTTGCTGAAACGAGGTGGTCAACAAGGGCGACTCTCCGTCATCCATGTCCTGCAAGGTTTCCAGATAACCTTTTAGTACCGTCAAAGGTGTCCTGAGTTCATGCGACACATTGGCCACAAAATCCTTGCGCATCCTTTCCATCTTTTTCAGCTCCGTAACGTCCTGAGCCAATAACAGGCGCAAGCCTGCGCCATACGTGATAATCCGCACCGCCAGCGTTATGCGATGGTTTACCGGGGAAGGCAATATGACCGGTTCGTTATAATTTCCGGATTTGAGGTAGCGGATAAATTCAGGGAATCGAATAAGATTGGGAATGCGCTGGCCTTTATCCGATTGCTGCAAGCCGAAAACTTCCCTGGCCGCTTTATTCGCCCACTCAATCTCGTCATTGGCGCCTAAAACGACGGCTGCATCCGGCAACGCTTCGGTGGACTGGCGAAATTGGTCAACCATTTTGCCCAGTTTCTTTTTACGTTTTTTTTCGTTCTTTTTGATGCGGTACACGTGGTAATAAATTTCTTCCCAGATGCCGCTGGTCTTGGGGTATTTGGCGCGGCCCCCGGTTCGTATCCATTTTTCAAAGCGGCTGATCTGGAACAGCTGGCGCATTAAAATGCCCAGCGTCAGCAACAGCGCCAAGGGCATAAAAAGCCCGGTCATTCCACCGACTATCGACACTGCTAAAAACAGCAGTAATGCGGTAATGAGTTCTTTTTGCCAAACATCCATATTGATTACGACGACAGGGATGCAGAAGGAGTCGACGAATCCGTTACTGAAAACCGGTAGCCGAAACCGCGCACGGTTTGAACCAAATCCTCCCGGCCGTGTTCGCCCAGAATTTTTCGTAACCTTCGTATATGCACGTCAACGGTACGTTCTTCGATGTATACGCTACGCCCCCAGACCTGATCCAGTAATTGGGTGCGATTGAATACTTTGTCGGGATGGGTCATAAAAAACTGCATTAAACGGAACTCGGTCGGGCTCACTTCCAGTTGCTTATCGCCGATGCTGAGCCGGTGCTGTTCGGTATCCAGTACCAGGTCGCCCAAGGTGATCTGCGCCAGGTCGTTTATTTTTCCGCTTCTGCGTAAAACGGCACGGATACGCGCCACTAGCTCTTTGGGGGAAAAGGGCTTGGTCATGTAATCGTCCGCGCCGATTTCAAGACCTCTCACCTTGTCCTCTTCCTCGCCTCGCGCCGTCAGCAAAATAATAGGCAGCTCCCGGTACATGGGATCTTTCTTTAAGCGCCTTGCCCATTCGACACCGCTGACGCCCGGCAACATCCAGTCCAGCAGAATCAAGTCAGGCAAGGCCTCATCCAGGGCTTTTTGCGCGTCTTCGGCATCCGCAGCCGCAATCGACCTAAAGCCGGCCTGCTCAAGCACCATCATCAACATCTCCCTGATGGCATCTTCATCTTCAACAACGAGAATATTTAAATTAGGCATAATTAAATTGGAATAAGAATAAACGGAACATTTTAACAAACTACATATTACCCTTTTATGACAATCAGGATTTGCTTATTGTCATGGTGAAGTTAAGGTCCGCCCTGCACAAGAGCGGTTCAAAAGAATTCCAAAACTTATTCATTACGAGTATCATTTCATGAGCATCGCCTACGTAATAATACCTATTTTGCAGATTAACGTAGCGTAACTCGATGACCGCTGCCGCAGAGCTTCGACCTTAATATAATGATTGAAATTTTACGCCGATATAGTCTCATAACGCTGCTGGTGATCTTTAACTTCACTGTTTCTGCCGCCGCCCTCCCCTTGGAATCCGTAACGGACAAAGCCAAGACCGCCCTAATATCGAAAGAGGGTTCCGAACAACACCAAGAAACCGTCATCATGAAATGGTGGAAATTATTACTGGATTTACCGTTGCTTGCGGGTTGGAACAAGCAGTCCGACGATATTTACGAACCCAGTTTCAGCACGCAAAGCAAATCCAAGGCGCCCAAATATATAATAGGTATCCATCCATTGCATAATCCTAAACGGCTATTTGAAGTTTACGGTCCCATCGTCGATTTTCTTAACGCGAACATGCCTGAAGCGGATTTTACCCTGGAAGCGTCGCGCAATTATGAAGAATTCGACCGGAAACTCTACGGCGGACATTTCGATTTTGCCATGCCCAATCCTTATCAAACCGTTAACTCGCTTAAGCATGGCTACCGCGTATTTGGCAAGATGGCCGATGACGATGATTTTCGCGGCATTATTCTGGTGCGTCGCGACAGCGGCATTAACACCGTCGCCGACCTCAAGGGCAAAGCCGTATCCTACCCTGCGCCGACTGCGCTGGCTGCAACCATGATGCCTCAGTATTATCTGCATACCCACGGCATTGATATTAACCGCGACATCGAAAACCGTTATGTCGGTTCGCAGGAATCTTCCATCATCAACGTCTTGCGCGGACATGTCGCGGCTGGAGCAACTTGGCCGGTGCCATGGAAAACATTCAGCAAAGAGAACCCCCGGTTAGCCGATCAGCTCGAAGTCAAATGGCAAACCGAGCCGTTACAAAACAACGGCTGGGTAGTGCGTAAAGACCTGCCGACTGCGGTGATAGACAAATTTGCCGCGCTGCTGTTTGGTCTTGCCAAACATGAGCAAGGCCGAGCTATGTTGGCACGTATTCCGGTTACCCGTTTTGATCCGGCTAATGACGACAGTTATGAACCGGTGCAGGCATTTATTGCAACCTTTATCAAAACAGTACGGCCTTTAGAATAAATGGACATAAAAACGACCACCCGTAATCGAGGTAAAATGCAGCGGATTCTTTTTAGCGGCTCCATTCGACATCAATTAGCATGGTCATTTGGCGGTGTTGCGCTGGTCATGATGATAGGACTTGCAGGCCTGTTATTCGAGCTGCAACGTAATTTTCTTTATAGCGCCGCCATGCAGCAGAGTAAATCGCTGACGACATCGCTAGCCAACAGCAGTTCTTCATGGGTATTGGCCAATGATATTGCCGGATTAAAGGAAGTGTTGCAGGGCTTTGTCGACTTACCCGATCTAGAACGGGCCTATATTTTATCGTTGAGCGGTGAAGTGTTGAGTTCCTCGCGTCCTGACGAGGCCGGGCTATTCGTTACTGACGCACAAAATCAAAAATTGTTAAGCGCCCCTCCCCAAACTCAAGTGTTGCTGGCCAATACCCGGCAAATCGATGTTGCCGCACCGGTAATGGCCGGACTGCGCCATGTTGGATGGGCGCGGATAGAAATGACCATGAACGGGGTCAATGCCAACCTTCGTTCCGTTGTGACCATGGGCGTAAACTTTATAGTGTTCGCGGCGCTGACCGTATTGACCGCAGCAATACTGCTGGCGCGAAGGCTTACGAGAAGATTGCATCACCTGATGCGGGTAGCCGCCGAGGTCGAGAAAGGAAGCCTTAACGTACGGGCACATATCTCGGGCAATGATGAGGTTGGTATACTGGCGCACGGCTTTAATCAAATGCTGGACGCTCTGTGCAATTCCGAACGGCAGCGAGAGCGAATCAACCACCTGTATGCAGCATGGACCCAAAGCGCCGACATTATTGTGCGCGAGTCGGACGAAGTTAAGTTGCTGAATGAGGTCTGCCGGATCATAGCCGATCATGTCGCCTTTAAGCTGGTTTGGGTGGGCATGCTTGAACCGGACGGCTGGGTGCGTACGGTAGCCGCCAGTCATCCCGATTCGCCCCTCCTCCTGAATATCAAAGTCTCGGTGGATGAAACATTGCCGGAAGGGCGCGGACCGATGGGAACGGCAATCCGGGAAGGCGTACCGAAAATTTTCAACAACTTTCTCAATGAACCCAGTACCAAGCCCTGGCAACCCATGGCCGCTGCGGAAAACATTAACGCGTCGGCGGCATTCCCGCTGATGCGTGGCGGCCACTGCATCGGAGCGATTGCCGTCTATTCAGCTGAACAAGACTATTTTACCCCCGACCTGATCGACCTGATGCGCGGACTGACTGAGGATCTTTCCTATGCGCTGGATAATTTCGACCGCGAAAAGCTGCGACTCAAAGCCGAGCATGAACTGCGCATTGCGGCAGCGGCGTTTGAATCCCAGGAAGGCATACTCGTTACCGACGCCGATAATAATATCCTGCGCGTCAATAAATCATTTACCCAGTTAACCGGTTACAGTGCTGATGAGGTGATCGGCAAATCCGCAGGCATACTTAAATCCGGTCGGCAGGCCCCTGAATTTTATGCGGCCATGTGGGAAAGCATCAACCGCGATAAGTACTGGCAAGGCGAAATCTGGAATAAAAGAAAAAATGGCAACATCTATCCTGAATGGCTGTGCATAACCGCGATTACCAATCCAGAAGGGGCGGTTACCAACTATGTCGGCACCTTCACCGACATTAGTCAGCGCAAAGCCGATGAAGAGCGCATCAAGGACCTGGCTTACTACGATTCCCTGACCAAGCTCCCCAACCGCACTTTACTCTTCGATCGACTCAACCTGGCGCTCAACGCCAGCAACCGTAACAAGACTCACGGCGCGTTGATGTTCCTCGATCTTGACAACTTCAAAACGCTTAACGATACCTTGGGCCATGATCGCGGCGATCAATTGCTGATTGAAGTGGGACGACGCTTGCAAAGCTGTGTACGGGAAGTCGATACCGTGGCCAGACTGGGCGGCGATGAGTTTGTGGTGATGCTGGAATGCCTCGACGAACAGGAGATTGAGGCGGCCGTTCAGGCCCACACCGTTGCCGAAAAAATCCGCAGCAATCTGGCTGAATTCTACCTGTTGAATAGTAATATCGACAATAAACTGCAACCTTTTGTCGAACATTATTCCACGGGCAGCATCGGTTTTGTACTGTTTCTGGGCCACGAAACCAGCAGCGAAGAACTGCTTAAACGCGCTGATTTGGCCATGTATCAGGCCAAACAAGCCGGGCGGAATGTGATACGCGCTTTTATTCCTGAAATGCAGGAAGCTTTAAATTTACGGGCATCTTTGGAGACCGATTTACGCAATGCGTTGGATCGCAACGAATTGAGTTTACATTACCAGATACAGGTCGATGCATCAGGGCGGCCGGTCGGTGCGGAGGCGCTGATTCGGTGGAATCAGGCCGAGCGCGGCATGGTTTCGCCAGCCGAATTTATTCCGCTCGCCGAAGAAACCGGCCTGATCCTGTCTATCGGTTATTGGATATTGAAACAAGGTTGCGAAACCTTGGTCGACTGGGCAAAACACCCTGAAACCCGCGAGCTGAAATTGGCGGTAAATATCAGCAGCCGACAGCTTAGTCAGGCTGATTTTGTTGAGCGCGTGTGTGCTATGTTAGCGGAAACCGGCGCCAACCCCGCTTTGCTCAAATTGGAAATTACCGAGTCGGTAATATTGGATAATGTGGATGACACTATCGCTAAAATGCATGCTGTCAGGGATTTGGGCGTCAATTTTTCAATGGATGATTTCGGCACCGGTTATTCCTCGCTGTCTTATCTGCAGAAACTGCCCTTGGAGCAGTTAAAAATAGACCAATCATTCGTCAGGAATATGGCTTTTAACAACCATGATTCCGCTATCATCCGAACCATTCTGGCACTGGGAAAAAATCTTGATATTAACGTCATTGCCGAAGGGGTAGAAACGACGATTCAACGTGAGCTTCTGACACGTTACGGATGTCAGAAATTCCAGGGATATTTATTCGGCCGACCGGTTCCTGCGGACGCCTTCAAACAGAGCCTATTGGAGGGACAAGCGAAAAAATCATCAGCGCATAACGCCCTGGACGGAGTACAGTAGGGTACAAAAAGCAGGCGCTTCGGGACGATATGCCTATATAGATGGCCCCCAACCTCATAACTTCATTCCATTCAGTGCAAGGAAAACTTTGCCGTGCCGCTCAAGATCCTGCTTTTTACCTTGTTGATGGCCGCTCAGCCTTGCCTTTACGCAGGCGGCATCGATTCTCCCTACTTCAAAGGCGGCAAGCTTGACGCTTTCTACGACCGTAAGGATAACGGCGATTTTCAGGTCAACAGTATCTTATGGACTCCGATTTTTAAAGGCGGTCACGGAGTACAGGTATCTGAAACAGGCGGACAGGACATTAACTACTTTGGCGGCTTTGCGCGTCCCTTGCTGACGCGCCCCGAACTCGGCGATTTAATTCTGGGAGCACAGGAAGTTCTGCAGGGCGACAGCAAACAAACCGAGGTACAAGGCGAATACCGCTTACCGTCCGGCTTGGGCTTTGGCGGCGGATTTGTCGATAGGAATCTCAGCAATCAGGACATTAAATTTGCCAAAATTTCTTACCGGAACGAGTGGCAGTCCATTAAATATATTGTGTCCACGCAATGGCAGAGCTTTCAAGGACAAGACGACCCCGGCGGCTACCTCGCCCTGTACAGCAAGCAATTGATGGCGAGTTGGGGCAGCGATGGCGAACAATGGCGCAGCACCGTGGGTTATGTGGCGCCCGACCAAGGTGCAAACAAACTGCGCCCGGCCATCGAAATGTTTTATGTTGATAATACCATTGGCAAAGTTAACGGTTCCAAAGATATGATGGTGACCGGCAGCCTGGGGTTTCGCAAAGGTTTTTTGGGTCATGAAGCCCGGCTGGGCCGCGCCATGGGACCGACCGGCGTGGAGTTTGCCAATCCGCTGGGCTTCCTGAATCCCAATTTCAACCGTCGCCTTACCGCGTGGGAAGTCGGCGATTTTGTCAATTTCCGCTTTATTCACAAAACCCTGCCTAACAGCATCCGTGAAGAGACGCTGGAAACCGCCCTTTATCCCGGCCAATTGCTCGGCACTGACAGCCTGGTCAGCGCCCTGTTTGTGGGGGTTGGCATAACCAGCCCGAATCCGGGGCAAAACGGCGTCAGCGGCCTGTTGGGCTATCACAAACGCATCGACAACATTGAATCCAGCTTTAGGGTGCAACACGATTTTGACCGCGATGACACCTCACTGTTTTTCAGCTTGATTCACTGGCTGTGATGAACTTTGGCAAAGCGCTTTCTGGTAAAAAAATGAACATTGCTCAGTCATAAAATTCTATTGAGACAGTTTTTCTAGGTGTTTTAACTTATTGAAGTACAATCAAATAAATCTAAAATGACCTGTGTTGCTTATTCGTCCGCCAATAGCGGACATTCTACTTCTGCAGAATTCTGATTTTACATACAATTGACTCCCCATCAACCCAACTCCAAAAGGTAATCCCGATGAAACATTTATATAAATCAACTGCCGTCCTATTACTGTTGTTACCCATAAGCATGATCAGTTCCGCGGCTGAACCGCAAAAAGCCGACGAGCCAATGAAAGAAATGGGCGCGCATCAGGGCATGGAAGGCATGGACATGAAGTGTTGCCAGTCTGAAGAACAAAAAAATGAACATATGCGCTCCATGCAGGAACACATGCTACAGATGCATGACCTGTCAAATCAGATTTTGTCAGAGAAAGATGCCGCAAAAAAAGAAGCGTTAAAAAAACAGCAATTGGAGCTTATGAAGGCACATCATGCTCAAATGATGGAGCATCGCCAACAAAAGATGCAGGAACATAAAAAGTAAACGTATCAGGAAGGAGAAAACTGGGGGCTTCAACCCGAAATCGTCCATCCGCCCACTTGCCCTAAGCTTTCTGCCAGAGGCGAAGACAAAGCGTCACCTCGTTAATACAACCAAAAAATGAAGGATACCAATTATGAGCATGTTACAAGAATTTAAAGAATTCGCCATCAAGGGCAATGCTATTGACATGGCCGTGGGCATCATAATCGGCGCCGCTTTCGGCAAAATTATTTCATCCCTTGTTGCCGACGTATTCATGCCGCCGATTGGCGTATTAATCGGGGGTGTAGATTTTACCAAGCTGGCATTCACCCTAAAAGAAGCCGCTGGAAACGCGCCTGCCGTGACGCTTAATTATGGCAATTTCATTCAGGCTATGGTCGATTTCACGATTATCGCCTTTGTTATTTTTATGGCGGTGAAGTTCATCAACAGCCTTAAGAAAAAAGAAGCCGCAGCTCCTGCAGCACCGACAGAACCATCCAGAGAAGAACTGCTATTGACTGAAATCAGGGATTTGCTCAAGGAAAGAAAATAATATTTTACTCCGACTCACTTTCGGGGCGGATGCAATTCGCCCCTACGATCTTAATAATTAGGCATCTTGCGGTAAAATTGCTCACCAGCCACCCATCAATTGCAGCAAAAAGCCCCTATATTCAATCAATCGTTTGTAGTCAGATTGACATGTACCATTCGTGCAGGTATGAATCTGCCATCATACTGCATTCGCCTGTGTCAGCCAGAAATCAAGGTCGGGATTGCTTAATAACCGCCCTGCAAATGAGCACGCTTCAACTAAATTAGTTTCGGCATTTACGCTCAATCCATCGCCCAGTTCAAATTGCTCGGCTTTGATGCTCAACAGAAAACACGGCGGCGGCGTTTGGTTTTTTATCGATTGATACACGTCTAAAACCGCGGCAGGACTCATCGCGTGAGTTGTGTAGCTTTTATCCCTGGCGGGTTCCAGCACGGTAAAATCAAACGCGTCGACGCAGGCTACGGATGCATCGACAAACAACACCAAGCGCCTGTTTTCCAGATCCAGCGCATGTTCGATTTGCAGCTGGAAGTCGGTCAAGACTTCAACCTCGTCCAAACCGCAATGGCTTTCAGCATATTCCAGCAGCAGCGGCCCCAGCGCATCGTCGCCGCGACTGAGATTGCCGTAGCCGAACAGCAAAACCGGTTTAAGCATTATTTCGCTCAATTTGACCGTCGCTGTGTTTGACCAATTTATCGATCAAGTTGCCTTCGGCATCGACCAACTCAAGTTGCAGCGGCATTTTACCGACAGCATGGGTCGCGCAGGACAAACAGGGATCGTAAGCGCGTATCGCCACTTCCAGGTTGTTCAACAACGGTTCGGTCAGTTCGCGGCCTGACAAATATTCCGCCGCCACTTGCCGCACCGATTCGTTCATCGCCATATTGTTGCTGGTGGTCGAGACGATCAGGTTGGCTTTGGTGACGATGTCGTTTTCGTCGACTTGATAGTGATGGAACAAGGTGCCGCGCGGCGCTTCAATCACACCCACGCCTTCATAACGTTTTTCGCCTTGTGCGACCAGATCAGAGCCCATGATGTCCGGGTCATTGAGCAACTGTTTAATGCTCTCGGCGCAATGCAGGACTTCAATCAGCCGCGTCCAGTGAAATGCCAGGGTGCTATGCACCATCGCTTCGCCGCTGTGCGCTTTAAACTCGACGCGGGCGGCTTCCGCCAACGGCGTGTCGATATAGTCGCAGTTATTGACCCGCGCCAAAGGCCCGACCCGATACCAGCCTTGTTCCTGCCCCAGTGACAGCAGGTACGGAAATTTCATGTAGGTCCATGAGCGGACTTCTTCATGGATATAATCGTTATATTTGCAATAATCGATATGATCCATAATCGTTTCGCCGTGCTCGTTCTTGGCGCGGATGCCGCCATGATAAAGCTCCAGCGCGCCGTCCGGTTTGGTCAATCCCAAATAATTGGTGCGTATAGTGGCAAAATCATCGTAATAAGGCAGGTTGGAGCAATGCACTTTTTTTATCAACGCGACCGAACCTTCCGCCCAGGTTATCATCTGGTCGATGTCTTCGAGCAGGTAGTCGCGTTCGGCTTTAGTCAGCGATTTATTCATGCCCCCGGCAATCGCGCCGGTGCCGTGAATACGTTTGCCCGACACCATGCGGATGACTTCCTGTCCGTATTTGCGCAGTTTTACGCCCTGTACGCCGATTTCGGGATATTCTCTCAATACCGCGACAATCGAACGCTTGCTGATGTCGCTTTCAAAGCCGAACAGCAAATCCGGGCTGGATAAATGAAAGAAATGCAGGGCGTGAGATTGCAGCACTTGCCCGAAATGCAGCAAGCGCCTTAACTTGTCCGCTGAAACGGGCAAGTTTTCAGGATCGATGCCGACCAGTTGGTCTATGGCTTTGGCGGCGGCTAAATGATGACTGACCGGGCAGATACCGCACAAACGCTGCACCAAAACCGGCAGCTCCCAATACGGCCTGCCTTGAATAAAACGCTCAAAACCTCGAAACTCAACGATATGCAATCTGGCTTGCTGGACTTTGTTATCCGCATCCAGCAATAACGTGACTTTGCCGTGCCCTTCAACGCGCGAGACGGGATCGACGACAACACGTTTTAAACTGTCCCGGTTTTCAGCTGTTTCTAAATGTTCGTACATGATTTTTCTCGTATTTTGTAAATCGGGTCAGCGATAGCGTAACCCGACAATTGCCGCTTCGATGTGTTGCGTTACGCTACCGCTCCGCAATTGCTCCTGCATTGCCCTACCTCCTGCATCCATGCAGTCGTAACCCAACCTACTACATTGCTATCGGGACTTAATCGTAATGAACTAACTCATAAGGCAAGGATGGTTCGCGCCCTTCAATCAAATCGGTCAGGAATTTCCAAAACACATCCGCTGATGGCGGACAGCCGGGCAGGTAATAATCGATTTTGACGATTTCATGTATTGGGTGTACCTGATTCAACAGCAACGGTAATTCTACATCGCTGGGAATCTGCGGATTTTCCACGCCAATACCGTCCAAATATGCCTCATTCAGACACTCTTCGAGCGGAATATGATTACGCATTGCGGGCAGTCCGCCGTTAATTGCGCAGGCCCCAACCGCAACCAGGATTTTGCAGTTATTACGAAACTCCCGTAAGACATGCACGTTTTCGGAATTGCATACGCCGCCTTCAATCAGGCCTATATCGCAGTTCGTGCAGTGTTCTATATCGGTAATCGGCGAGCGGTCGAACTCGACAACTTCAACCAGTTGCAGCATCCGCTCGTCTATATCTAAAAACGACATGTGACAA
>Ga0208629_100322_pt1 | contig 23344 bp, 18 predicted proteins | sample LakWasMet19_HOW5_2_FD_183865 | JGI IMG/M metagenome (GOLD analysis project Ga0208629, IMG submission 183865) | Freshwater sediment methanotrophic microbial communities from Lake Washington under simulated oxygen tension - Sediment Metagenome... | ecosystem: Environmental > Aquatic > Freshwater >... | reverse complement strand
AGACGGAGCGTGCCTGTGGTGATTCAGCGCGAAAACCGCACCACAGCGGCGCATCGGTTGTGAAGCCCGCCCCCCGAACGACAATCGTGTGCATCGTGCCCCAAAGAAGCACCGGAGGGAATACGGACAGCACCTGCAAGGCCGGCGTGTACACAAACGCGACCGGTACAAGCCCGCCAGAGGTGGGTGGCGGGCTTCCAGCCCAGCGAACAGTAAGAGTGACGTTGCCCGGCGCGTGCGCAGCAGGTGCGATGCAGTCGAGCAGCAGCGGAGTTAGAAGGCGAGAGGCAGATGCCGGTTGGTCACCAAACCAACACACCAGCATGCCATCGCTCCAGCGCATATTGCTGTCTGTTTCATCACGAAGCTGTACTCTCACGCTGGTACCCCCGAGTTCACTGCCAGAAAGCGGCCACAAGCTGCGGGCGGATGGCGGCGGCAACTGGACCTGAACAGATGACAGTGGCAGCCAGTGGCCTTCGCGGTCACGCCGCACCTGCCAGCCAGCTGCGGACACTGAGCGAGCAAGGCAGGTGATTCGCACCAGCCCCGACGTCGCATCCAGCCCCGACGCAACGATTGCAGCCGGCGACGCAGCTTCTTGAGCGCCGTGTCTGCAGCTCCACCCATCAAGTGCCTCAGCCGTTGTCGAGAGCGATACCCGGGCGTCCACCTCCAGCACGAAAGGGGATTTCGCAGGCAAGCCGTTTCGCACAACAGCGCGCTGAATGGTCGGAGCCGCTGTCACCACGATCTGCAAGCCAGGCTGCGACGGCAGCGGCATCAAGGACGGCTGAGAGGCGCTGCCGCGCAAAGCTTGGCAGCGGACATCATATGCGCCGTCCAGAAGAGCTGATGCTCGGCACCAGAGCGTGGTACCATTGAGCCGAGTGCAAGCCGCGGACACAGGCTGAGATGCCCCCAGGAGAGACAAGTCGCACGAATAGGAGCCGGGCAGCAGCGAGCCGCTTGTGAAGACGGCAAACGCGGTCACGGTATCTGCGGGCGGCGCGGCCGCGTACACCAGCGACGGGTAGAGACCGGCCACGGTTGGTATAGCGAATATTTCCAGAGCCAGCGAAGGCAGGTCCGGGGCCGGACTGCTCGAACCAGCCCACGTGACTGCCAATAAAGCGCGCATGGGCTGGGATGCGGGCGGGAACTCGCACAAAACGAGGGCCTCCGAGCCCGCGACCATGCGGCCGGGCACCTCAGCTCCAGACAGGTGGCAAAGCACCTGAGAAGTCGGCCCCAGCGCATCGACAGCCGCAAGAGCCACGGCTACCACAATACTCTGGCCAACGTAGAACGCGGTCGGAGTAGCCGATACGGGCGCCAAGTCAGCAACGCAAACCACCTCAAGTGACGGCGCAGCGGCGCTGGCGTTCAAGCCCATGGGGCTGACACGCAGCTGCCAAGAACCCGGGATGCTGCAAAGCGGCGTTGCGCGTGTCGAGAAAGCGCACCCTACGGGAGCTGCGTCACACAGCACAGAGCCATCGCCGTGGGTGCAACTCACGCGCCCGTGCAACTGTTGCTCATGCACGTCATCTACAAGGTCGGAATGCTGCCGCAGTTCGCAACTGTCTCCATGACGCAACCCAGCGCCATTGAAAGTTATCGCGGAGGGGCTGGGAAAGGGCCACGCGCGAGGCAGAACGCGGAGCGAGCGGCTGCCTCCCACAAATGAGTCCGCCGTGGGCCAGTGCAGCACCGTAAGGGCGCCTTCGACGCGCAAACATGAGCTTTCGTCCGGGCCAGCGCACATCGTCAACTGGAACACACCCGGCGGCACGGCAAAGCCGCTGCATGCGACCGTTAAATCGTTCGCGTGCGGTGCGGCCTCTGCCTCCGCAAGCACAGCGTCGAGCCCCACTGCACGGCACCGCCAGCGCGGCCGACCACTTGTCAGCGTGCTGACGCCCTCAAGGCCGGTGATCAGCAGATCTCGAATAGGCACAGCTGCGGTCATCGACGAGGTGGACTGCACCACAACACCACCGTGCTCAAGAGAAAGCTGGATGCGATCGACGTTAATAACCTCAGCTGTACCTGCCGCCTCCCACATGAAACCGGTGCTCAGCTCGAGCACGAGTGCGTGCGTGACAGCAGCGGCGTCGGAGCTTGTGAGTGTTGGAGCAGCACACCGGCCGAGCATCGTTCCGTTGGCACCGAACTGCACAACCATCGCACTGCGCTGCACCAAAACGCCGCTGGTTACGTCCGTCGGTGAGGTGGCTTCATCGCTCCGGTAGAACAGACACGAGGTGTTCAGCGAGGAGCGCTGGGAAAGGCCAGCAGCCACGGTCGTTGCGGGTGCAGTGACCAACGGCAGCCACACCAGGACGTCCGCTCCTGACAGTGTCGCGGAGGACACGATCACCGGGGTCTGCTGCAGTGGGGCAGCATCGTGAGGAGGGACGAGCACCTCGACGAATCGCTCACCGGGGCCAAAGTGCTGCCCGTTGAGGCTGACGGCAAGTGGTGCCGCGTGGATGCTCGCAGTCGGCCCGCGTGCAAATGATGGCACAGCGCAGTAAACAATTGAAGTGTCCTCCGCAGCTACCACAGCTGGAACCTGCAGCGAGCCGTTCCACCGGCACGCAACAGAGCTGATGAGCGCAGCAGGCACCGCGCTCGTCAGCGAGACAGCCACTTCCGCCTGGCCGTCTCCCTTGACGAGCATTGGATCGACACGGGTGATATCCGGCTGGGAGAACAGTGTCACGGTCTGCGGGAAATCCATCAAATCATCGCGAAGGTGCACCACGCTTCCACTGAGAGCGACCGTTACCATCACCTGGCTAGACCCTTCTGCACGGTTTTGAGCATCTGGTACTCGGCAGGAGAGTTGGCGTGGTGAGACAACGCGCGCTCGCACTACCTCCCCGTTCTGGGGGTCACCGATAGCGGATGAGGGGCGGAAGAAGCAATACACCGTCTCTGCGCTGAGAGCGTCAGGCAAGCTCGCTCGCAGAGTCAGAGTGATCTCAGCGCCTGCATTCACTGGGATCTCCGACAGCTGGAGGCTTTGGATGCCGACCGATTCAGCGACGTACAGCTCGGCGGACTCGCCAAGCACCGCACCGTCGCCACTCAACTGCAACCCCATCTCAGTGTCAGAGTGGGTACCCTGCAGGCCCATCCACTGCAACTGCACAGCGACTTCTCCGGGATCTCGGACGCAGTCCGACGGCAGCTCGCACCAGGCGTGGGACGCGTTGAGCACAGTCGCAGGAGCAGAGCAGCTCCCTGCAGCGCTTCGCGCCACGCACACAACCTCAGGCAGCAGCATAGTGTCGAGGGCGCCGGACGGTGCGGTTGCCACTGAGGCGGATGTGAGGTTTTGGGCGACTTGCAACACCATGCGGTATGGTACGCCCATGCCTCGGGCGTGCAGAAACCTCAGCCGCGGATACACTGCTACGGTATCCAATGGTGTCTCGTACATGAACATATCGTCAGCCAATGACTCGCTGGTGGCGCCAAAGAAGTCTTGCCCGTTGGCACTGATACTGATGGTAACAGAGGAGGTGCCCGCATCGAGGCGTTGCAGCACCTCCGGCGTCGTGGTGGCCGCATCCCAAGGGGGGCTGAGGCACAGCAGCGCGTTGCGCTCAAGGAGAAGCACAGCGGGCACGGTGGCGATGCCAAACCTGCAGCTGTACTCCAAAGCGGCATCTAGGAGCTCCGACGACGTCACAGTGATGCGTACGCTGGTGCCGCCTGCAAGCGCTCCCCGCCGGGGGAATATGGAGGCTACTTGGATGTCTTGGTGCAGTCGAAAGCTGCCCGCGAACAGTGGACGCCACATGTCGTCTCGTAGGCCGACCTCCAACCGCACATCGGCAGCTTTTCCCACTGGCCAGGGAGCAGTAACACATGAAATGTGAGAGTCGTTCGCAGTCGTCACGTCGCTGTAGCGCAAAGACGCGTTGCCAAACATGCACGCTGCGCCCGACACCACATGCAAGCCCACACCTGTGCATGTCACAACCGTTCCACCGCTTCGAGGCCCGAGCGCGGGTGTGCAAGTGTCGATCCGCGTGTGCAGGGAGAGCAGCACGTCTGATGTCTTATTCGCACGCAGAAGCTGTTGAACAATGGACACATCAAAAGCTGGAGCGGACAGTGGCCACAGGAAGATCTTCGCCCGCACAGCGGCTGAGGCAAAGGCCGAAATGTTGGCCATGAGGCCGTCACAAGCTACGGCAGTCGGAGCGAGAGCTGTGCTGTTGGCAGTGCCGGCGATGGTCCATGACTCGCTCTCAGGAAGCAGCAGCAGACAAAGATGCGGGGATGTGAGAGGCATGATAACTTGCGCAAGCACAACCGTGAGCGGAGTCCCCTCGCGCAAGACAATTGGTGGGTGTACAGCTGAGATGACAGGGGCACCGACCACGGTCACGGTAGCGGCCGGCTGGAGAACAACGCTGCTCGCGAGATCGCCCAACTCGAGGAGATACACACCAGCCGGTACGTCCGAAAGGAGTGTGCACGCCACCGCGGAAGCCGAAATTACAGCGGCTTCACCGTAGATGCGTCGGAGCGATTGATTTGTGGGAGCCAGTGCACACGTGAGAAGGAGCGTCGCAGCATCCTCTGTTATGCCCACAATTATCTCTGCAGGTACTGGACTGCCAGCCAGCAGCACGCGGGGCTGCACCCAGGAAATCGCTGGCGGAGCGCGGATGACCAGAACTGCGCTGTTGCTGTCAGCCGGGATGTCGACTCCGTTGAGAGACAGTCCGACACGGACACATCGCATTGGCTGCGTAGACTCAGCGGCAGAGGGGCACAGCTCGCTTGAGACCAGCGACAGAATCTCCACAGGGACGCTGCAGCCGGCAGACCATGGCGACAATAGCGAAGCAGGTCGGAGCAAGCTGCCGCCAAACACGCACATGACAGTTGCGTTTCTGGGCGCTGACGGCACCACGAAGCCGGCGCCGCGCAGCGTGATAGGCGTGGATGCCGCTGCAACCACGCTTCGCGGTAGCACAGCGCGAACTGATGCCGGTGCGTAGTATTCGAGCTTTGGCGCCCCAATGGCCTGCGATGTTAGGCTCGCGCCCCAGCGCAGCTGCACGCTCGCCGGCGCAATCGCCATTGCGGCGGGTGTGGTGCAGCGGCAGGTGATGGCAGATGCCGTGATTGCATCGCAGGCAGGGTTCACCGATGAATCCGCTGCGCGGCCGTCAAACATGCACGTCGGTGGCGCGGCCAGGAGGGCAGCTGGCAGCGACCCTGCCAGTTCAACCTGCAAGACGGTTCCACCTCGCGCAGAAGCTGAGGCGGGCGAAAAGCCGCGGATGCGCGGCTGTTGGACTGCGATAAAGGTGGCAGGGTTGGACAGGAACGACGCTTCGCCTGGCAGGCCCAGTCGCAGCACCACGGGCATCGGCGAAGTTGCGATTGAGAGCAGCGATGGCGGTGCGGGGCAGTTCACATGCACATGGTGCTCGCCGGCGAATCGCTCAAGCTGCAACACCGACCCAGTGGCATTATGTTGCATCGCAGCTCCAGCTGGCGCGCTCACAAGTCCGCTAGCATCTTCACCCCTCGTGGTCCACGCACACACTACCACGCTTGCTGTTCTCGGTAGATTAACAACCCTCAGAGTCACGGACTCGGGCAACATTCCATCAGCTGGGGCCTGCAGCACTGACGGCGACCACTGCAGCACAAGCGGCGGCAGCGCTGGCACCCAAGCAACTCGAATTGTCATCTCGGTCGCGAGCGGGCCAGGTGCGATCGCCGCTGGGGCGCTGTCGTTTAGCTGAACCCGTAATCGCGAGTCAGGCATTGCCGCGCACGGGCTGACAATGGATAGCAAATCCAGCGAGGACGCAACTCCTAATATGCCGCCCACCAGCGTCGCCGAAGCAAATGCTGCAGAGCTGTCGTCCAGCTGCAGCAAGCTCTGCCCGTTGCTCATTATCTGCAGCTGTTGAGAGCCCGCGATGACATTTCCGGATGCGTCTACGCACGGGTGGTCAGCCGGCGCCCCATCCAGCCGGGACAACAGCACGCGCGCTTTGACGCCGAGAGCGGGCGTTTCGTCAGCGTCCGAGTCGGAGGCGGTGAGTCCCCGCACCGACACGGCGCTGCCGTCGGCCGCCAGCTCCACCAATGGCGTGGCAGCCGTAACCTTCACGCGCAAGACCCCCGGCGTTCCAAGCTGGCGGTACTGCACACCCCCTCCTGCACCCGCGGAGGCCTCTGCTGCTACGAGTTTGTAAAGCAGGGTCCATGGCGAGGCGGCAGCTGTAGCAGCCCCACCGCTAGCCTTCAGCTGGACCTTGCAGCCATGCACGCCATCCATCCACAAGCTAGCGGGCTGCACCCTGGACACCGCACACAAAAACAGTGCGACGGACTCGCCGGTCTCAGCTACAGCGGAAGAGGCAAGCTGCCAGCCAGCCTGCGTGACAGCTGCTGCGGGATCCACTGTCAGCGCTACGTACTGCTGCAGCTCTTGCGGCACCGCTAACGCAACGAAGAGGCCTTGCCGAACGTCCTGCAGCGCCTCAGAAAGCGCACGGAGGTCTGCAATTGCCGCGGCCGTCGCTGCGCCCCAAACACTGATGGGCACGCTCTGCGGAAGCCCCTCGCGCAGGTGCACCTCCTCGTCAAGTGTCGCACCGGACGGGACGCGAAGTATGCAAACAGAGCCGGTCGCGCTCACGCCGGTCGCCGCATCCACCTGCGCGCGCTCCGGCTCCAAGAACGAAAGACGCGCAGTCGCTGGGCCGTACAAGCCTCCGACCTCGTCTGCGGCGAGCGGGCCGGAGGCCTCGTTCAAGCGCCACGAGGCCAGCAAGCCCCCAGGCGATGGATTCATGGGCTGAGAAGCCGTCCACGAAGACGCCACGGCGTCTGCGCCCAAGGCAGTGGACCACAGACGCACCTCATCCACGTAGCCGTCGAGGAAGTGCCCGACAGCCGCATCGAGCAGCGCCGTGTTGCTGCCGTCGCCTGCTGCAGGCCGCCCTCCGATGAAGACGGCAGTCGGCCCGGCTGCGGCACCCTCTGCAGCGGCAGCAAGAGGGACGAGCAGCGTGCCGTCGGCCACGAGCGCACCGTCTACGAATACGGCAGCTGACTTCTCCAGCAGCCGCACCACGACAGACAGGTGTCGCCAGCGGCCAGCCTCCATGCAAATCGGGGAGCGCCAAGACGAGCCACCGCCAGCTGCGACAATCAACTGGTGACACGCCGGCAGCGCGGCGCCGAGGGAGCGCTCCGCTGAGCAATTCAACGCAAACGCGACGACGAGGGCGGGGGTGCCGTCAGACGCATACGCAGCGAGCAGTGTCCGCGAGGGGTCAGGGGTGCGGCTGTTGCAAACCTCCACCGCAGCACTCAGCTGCACCCAGGCCTGCACGGACAGCTGCCGCGTCGGGGGTGTGGGCCATAGGTGAGGCAGGGACGCTTGCAAGAAGCTGCTGCACTGCGAGCTGGCTGACACAGCGTACCCACCCGATGCGGCGGACGGTGCAGCAGCTGTCGTCGCGGCCTGTGCAGTCGCAAGCGTGCGCTGGACCTCCAGCAGCCCTGTAACCGACAACCCGGTGCTCGTGGCAAACACGTTATCAACATCCCACGTGATGCCGCAGCCTGAGCGACCGCCGCCCAGCGACAACTGACCGGTGTCCCAGCCCACCGGCATGCGAAATGACGTTGCCTGGCCGTTAAAAATGAGCCTGGCGCTGCCATTTGCGCGCCACAGCGTCAACGCAAGGAAATTCCAGCGTTGAGCGTCTGCACTCTGCTCCACATTGCCGATAAAATCAGTGCTATTCTTTGAGTGCAGTTCCAGCGCTGGGAGAAACCGTTGCCCACCATCGACCAACGCAGCTGCAGGCTGCAGCACGATGGCAGGCCACCGCGCGATTGCCATTCCTGCTCGAAGCGGTGCCACCGAGCCGAGAGAGAGCAGCGGAATCGACGCCACATTAGCGCACATCTGTGCGCTAGATTCGGCCACCTGGAACCAAAAGCCCACCGTCAGGCCTCCTGCCCGCGCATCAAGCTGAGCGTCCAGCAGGACCGTGCCAGTGGCATCAAGACGAAGTCCGTATCCAGAAAAGCCCGGAAGAACCCGCGCCGCTCCGCGTTGCACGATCCATCCCGTCGCTGCAGAGATGGCAACATCGTCGGCTGTTGGCCACGATCCGTCGACATCAAAACTTTGGAAAAATGAAAGAGCCGCGGGATCAAGACCCGCCGGCAGACTAACACCAACTGCTGCCAGGAGCAGCATCGGCAGGGCGGCGGTGGGCCGCATGGTGGGAGGCGGAGCTCTATCGCGAGAGCATGTTGGATTGCAAGCGGAGGGCACCGGCTGCAGCGTGAACGGAGCACACACACTGACGTAATTGTGAAGGACTTCGCGGCCTTTACACAGGTAGGTTGCTCGTTTTGAGACGGCGCGCCGAAGCGACGACGCGAGGACGAGGAAACAGCATCGGAGTCGGCGTTGGCCAAGCGTCTGTCCGCCGGGGCCTCACACGGACTTCCCGATTTCTCAGGCAAATCTCACTGTGCCGTCACACAAGATTGCCGGTATTACTTTGCGTGCACATGCTTTTACGAGCGCGCTTGTGTCCTGCGCGGCTGAGAACATATTTTGTCAGGAAGACCGGCCTCACAATGTTGCGGCTGCCAATGCGAGTGCCCTTGACGGCCATGTCAGGGGCGGCCATGTGCCAACGGGGGTGTCGACGGCTGGCTTCATCGTTGACGGCGGCCTCGACCCAGCCGGTTCGTGTCCCTGCTGCCGTGCTCGAGCTTATTGGGGGCAAGCACGCCGCCAACAACGTGCCAGACAGCGTGCGGCAGCGCGTGGGCAAGGGTTTGTACACGGACGGGCGGCACCCGTTGGGTCAGATGTGCAACCGAATTCGAGGCCACTTTGAGTCTGGTGCTGCCAGCCGCGATGGGCAGAAGCGCTTCCAGGTGTTCGATCAGCTGCCGCCCGTTGTGACGGCTCAGCAAAACTTCGACGACCTCCTGACCCCGCTCGACCACGTGAGCCGGAAACCGACAGACACCTTCTACGTGGACGATTCCCGGCTCCTGCGATGCCACATGACTGCGCACCAGACAGAGCTGCTGCGCGCGGGGCACGACGCGTTTCTGATGGTCGGTGACGTGTTTCGGCGGGACGAAATCGACGCCACGCACTACCCCATCTTCCACCAAGTGGACGGCGTGCGCGTGTTTGATGCCGAGCACCTGCGCTCCGTCGCGGGGACGTCGGCCGAGTCGCAGCGCGACTACGTCATGGCCGACCTCAAGTTTGCGCTGGAGGGCATGGTCCGCGCCCTCTTCGGCGCCGCCACGCAGAGCAAGTGGGTGGACGCGTACTTCCCGTTCACGGAGCCCTCGGCGGAGATGGAGATATTTTTCGAGGACAAGTGGCTGGAAGTGCTCGGCTGCGGCAAGATCCGGCAGCAGATCCTCGCCAACTGCGCGCTGCCCGCTGACACGCACGGCTGGGCCTTCGGCATGGGGCTGGAGCGCCTGGCCATGGTCATGTACGACATCCCAGACATCCGCCTGTTTTGGAGCGAGGACGCGCGCTTCCTGGACCAGTTTGCGAGCGGGCGGCCCGTAAAATTCAAGCCGTACAGCAAGTTTCCGCCGTGCTACAAGGATGTCACGTTCTGGATCCCGGAAGGCTTTCACGAGAACGACTTTTTTGTGGTGATCCGCGAGATCGCGGGCGATATGGTGGAGTCCGTGCGCCTGCTTGACGAGTTCACGCATCCCAAGACTGGGCGCACGTCGCGCTGCTACCGCATCAACTACCGCAACATGGACCGGAATCTGACGAACGCCGAGGTAGATGCCTGGCAGGCGGACGTACGCGCAGCCCTGGTTTCACAGCTTGGCGCAGCGCTGCGATAACCGGTATCATGCTCCGAGTCAGGCTGTGCGGGTGTTGCACCACGGGCTGCGTTGGTCTGACGCCGGCGCCGCGCTCCGACGAGTCGACTTCGCTAGACGCTGCAGCTGGCTGCCCTCACGAGATCTAGAAGCCGTCCTGTTGTTGAAACTGCGCTCCGAAACAGCAAACCGGGCGGAGGTCATACTGCTGTTCGTAGAGGCCGGTTATGCCTCACAGCAGATTTGTGGTACCACCGGCGGTCGACACCGAATCCACACTTGAACACTTGAATCGAAAGACTGCGTGGCCACCAACATCGATCGATACCTCCAGCTGCAGCAAAGCGTCATGTTTCAAATCCGGCCACGAGGGCCCGACAACTTGGTCGGCACCACCAATAGCTTACGCTGGTCGATAGCATCGAGTTGCATGCAGGGACCCGAAGGGGCACACACCGTGGCGGCGACCGATTGCAGCAAGCACGTTGGGCAAGACCATACCCATACCGTACGGGACACTGAGGGCTGCACAGGACCGCTGCCTGCATTGATACCAGGGGGTTTCAACTGTTCGATGTCGGCATGTGGGGCCCAGCGCCGCAACAGCATGAATGTGATCCTTCGCGAAGCCGGGCGTACGACATCCCTCGAGGGGAAGTGCATCTAAAGAGTTGGCACCGCATGCGGGACTGCGAGCAATCCAGCTTCACACCTCGGTGGTGGTCATGGCCTCCCACTCCTGAACAGACAGCACGGCCGGAGCCTCGGCCTCTGAGGCAGGGGCAGGAGCGCTGTCAGGGACCGGGGATCCGCCGGCCAGCAAACTCGTGTCATCACCACCAGCAGGCGAAGCCTCGACGACCACAGCTTCCGGCGCCACGATCGCAGCGTCTGCAGCGACTGGCGCCACAACAACGTCGGCGGCAGCAGCATCGACGACGGGGCTGCCTCCGTCTGCAGAGGCTGGAGTCTCCTCGATCGCCTTGACTGTCGCGGGCGCTTGCCCGCAGGCGGGCCAGGCGCGGCCATACGTCTGTCGCTGCCACTTGCGGAACCAGTACACGAGGCCGTACAGTGCGTTTGCGAGGAAGAAGGCGTAGTTGAGCGTGACGTTGAAGTCAGTCGGGTACCCGTTCGTGCCGGTGAACATGGCTGCAGGGCAAGGGAGGGATGTCGGCAACGCGACCAGATCAAAGGTTTGGGACACGACTGAGAGGGGACCAGCTCGGCCCCAGGTAAGCACGCAGACAAAAGCTCAGGCCCGAGAGGGGGGCTTCGCAAGCCCGCGATAATAATCCAAGACGGATTCTCGCTTGCTGCTTGATGCGGGCCGGAACACCACTGCAAGTTGCTCACCGAGCTGAATGCAATCCAAAATTATCCAACATAACCATTGTTCCCAACAGCGCAGTACCATCAGGATCATCCCGAGGAGATTGAAGGTCGAAGCCACGGCGTCCAAGATATGCGGTGTGGTCACCCCCGGGTAGAAGTATGTCCCGTCGCCTGCAAAGACATTTGAAAATCAACTGAGGAATTGGCTAAACAATGTAAGGCTCTCCACGAAGTGACGCAGATGATTCCGACCGCTGCCGCCACCAATCGTTATCGGCAGTGGAGAGAGCACAATCGTCTCACGGTACAATGCAACGAAAGTCGACAGCGGCAGGATACAGCGGCCGCGTACAGCCTAACCGGATACAGCCGCCTGCAGCCTTGCTCAATACGCACCAACGATGGCTTCGAAAAACTTGGGGATCTCCCAGTAAAAGGCGGCAGCCAGGCCAACGGCGCCCGCCACCGTGATTATCCACCCCCACCACTTCAAGTTGCGCACTTCCGTGGCTTGCTTCGCGTCCATGTGGCTGCACCACTGGTACACGCCCCATACCTGGAGGATCGTGAAGAATATGATGTTCATCTGCGCGTCGCCGGCGTAGCCGTTCGCCCACGCAAAACTTCCGAAGGTCCAAATGTTGATGAAACCCCAAGAGTAGGTCGAGAAGCGAGATTTTGCAGCCATCACCACGCTCACGGCGCCCGTGAAGCTAGCGACGCCGCTCAGCATGAACAGCACCCGCTTGTAGTACTCCAAGCCGAGCGTGGCGGTATTCTCCCACCGGTTCTGAGTCGGAGTGTAGTCTGACGGCCCGCGCACCAGGTAGTTGATATCAAGAAAAGAAAAGAGCAAGCTGATGCCCATCAACACGAGAAGAAAGAGGGCTTGCCACCAGCGCAGGGTAAACAAGTCGGTATACGTAGACACGATGAGAAGCACCCACGGCCGGGAGAGGTATGTGCACCACGAGTCGGTTGGCTTAGGCTCATAGAGCCAGCCGCGGCGGACCGGCGTCGTTGGAGAAGCAACGCCGCCTGCTGCGGCAATCGGGGAGGCATCGATGTCGAGCTCCAGCGGCCGGGCGGCGCCCTCAGCGGCAGCAGGGGTTGAAGCCATCTCGGTGGCCATCCCAGTTTCCCGATTCCCGAGGAAAACTGCGGTTTTGCAAACAACTAGAGCGACTTATGCAGCGAAGCCCTGCAACAGCTCCAATGTTACCTTCAGAGAAGGTTCCCAATGCTGCGCTGTCAACTCCGATGCACGGCTACTGCAAAACGGCCGCGCGCCACATCTGCACGCTTCATGCATCTCGCGCTGAATCTGCCGGCTCGCCAAGACTTTGCAGCGGATGGGAGAATGTTCACAGTCTAACCCGCGCGCACCGTTCGCTGCCGTTCCGAGCTATTCCCTACTTTTGGAGCTTCGAACACGCTTAACAATCGCAGTGTACGCCCTGACACTTTGGTCCGTGTCCGGGAGTGACACCACAGCTCGTAGCCAAGCGCCTTGCTCTGCCTGCGCAAGATGTCCCTGCTGTCAGACTTCAGCGACAAGATCAAGGCGTGCTTGGATGAATCCTGCGGCCAGATTGTGCGCCTGTCGAAATTGAGTTCTGACCCACGGGTGCTCGCGCGCTTTGCGGATGAAACGCCGCTCTCCCCGGAGGCTCGGGCTGCGCTGCTTGCTCAAGCAGAATCAGAGGCCCTCTTCCTGCGCTCTGGTGGCCGAGATGCCATCATTGTGCGCGAAACCACGAAGAGCACCTGCGCTGTGCTGGCCTCGAGCGGGGAGGGACACCTTGAAGTTGCCAGCACCATCTCCACGCGCGACAGCCGGGCGGTGCTGCCAGCCGGCGCTGCTCGACTTGCCAGCGTCCTCCGCGATGCGAGCAAACTTGTGGGCATGCGGCTGGAGACGGGTGCAGACCCGCTGAAGGCAACCGACGAGCGATCATTGCGCATTCAGTCGCGCATTCAGCGTGCTGAGCTGGATGTGGTCATCAAGCGCGAATCACTCGTCACCGCACGTGCCACCCAGATAGCGCAGAAAGCGGAGCTTGACGCCGCGCTTGCGAAAGTATCCGCAGAAATTCGCTCGGTGCAAGCGCAGCGCGCGGAAAACGTGGGCGCTCTGGAAGTGTTCGCTTCGTCACAGACGAGTACTATCGCAGCGGGCCACAGCGTCAAGATGCAAGAGCTGGCCGCGGAGCTAGTCAAGCTCCAGGGCGAGTTTGATAAGCTTGTGGAAACCAATGAGGCCGCGCAGGTAAACCTGCGAAAGCGGCGGAATCACCTTCGCGCCGAGGTGTCGCTCACCGTCTCGGCGTTCGATCGCGACTGCGTGGAGCTCGCGGAAAAAGCAGAGGTGTGTGGTCGGCTTTTTTTTGTACACATTCCTTGTACCACGCGGCTCAATCTTGGCTGCTTCAAACACTCACTCAGCGTTTCTCACTGCCAGTGTGTTGGTCGTGCAGAAGTCTCGGGAGCTGATCGCCAAGGAGCGTGCCCAGCTGGAGGTGTTGCAGCGCTACTTTGCGGTTGTCGACATGGACACGAGGCTTGCGGCGGAGGAGGCAGAGGTCGAGGGGCGGAGAAAAGCGCGAGCTCTGGCAGCCATAGCAGCGAAGGAAGTGCCCGCAGCGCGCAAAATCCAACACTGGATGCGAGAAATTTGGGCTGTGCGAGCGGCTGAGAAGAAGGGCAAGAAAAAGGCAGGAAAGGGGGGCGGAAAGAAAGACGCAAAAGGCGGCGATAAAAAGGGGAAGAAGAAATAGACTCCGAGTCGCAGCCGTACTGACTTTGGGCGACTGGCCGCCTGGCAGTGCGCATGCAGCCTGATGATTGCGCCTTCCGGCCGCTGTCCTCGAGAGCTGCGTGTGTTGCAAGTCGGCACGGTGCCTGGCAGCATGCGCACGGTGGCACTGCGGATGGCTTACTTGGCGCTGCGTTTGTATGTTATTTTGCTGACCGCATCGCGGCACCGGCAGGTCTACGTGTACACCGGGGCCCTTTGTGCCAGTGGTAGCTAAACGTGTTGGGCCCACGATCGCGAAAACATCAAATGATGCATGCCATCAGTGATGGCGATCGAATCCGCGGCATGCATATGGGCTGCCATGGTCATGCTCGCACTCGCGCGTTCTATATTTGGTTGCACATGCTGTAATTTTGACTTGGTCGCCTTTGCGTTGCGTTTAATCGCAGACAAAATTTGACTTCAAGCACAACACTATTTCTCGCTTGCCTGCTCAATGCCGGCAGCGCCTTCAAAGAAGGGGTGGCGCCGCGCGGCACCTGCAGTGATACGCTCGGAAGGGAGCCACGCCAGCATCGAATACAACAACTCTTCGCCAAGCGTCCCCAGCAGCGGTGTCGGCTTGCCGACTGTGCATGTGCCTCGAGCGGACCTACTTGCGTGCTCAGCGTGATCGTCGCAACGGCGGGTTCCCACTGACTCGCCCTCCTCGCCACACGCGGCTGGCGCATCAACGGCCCCTGGCGGCTCGTCAGCAAGGCAAGCAGCCTCCTCTGGAGAGGGAGTTTCTTGCAGGGCAGCTGATGTTGCTGGACTGTGCGGCACTGGCGTTGGCAGCCCAAAGTGGCTGGCCACGAGTTCATTGTAAAGTCGATGAAGGTCTTCCGCTCTGGCCAGCTGCATGGATGAGGACTTCTCAAGCCTGAGTGCGTCAGGCGTTTGCACAGGGACCAGACCGCCGCCGCCCGACAAAGCCGCGAAGATATCGGGGGCGGCGATGGCCAGCGGGGAGGTCGCTTTCAACCGCTCCAACGCGGAGGGGTTGCCCACCAAGCTGCGCGCGCGCGGATCGGCGCCGTCGTCGCCGCCCACAAGAGCAGCATTATGCATCGGTGCATGCGTGGCAGGCACCAGCGCTGAATCGACAGCAGGCCGATCCTCGGGCTGCCGCATGCGCGTGACGCGCTCCTGTTCAGCCAGCACCCGCCAGTGCTTGCGCCAAACTAGCCGGCGAAGGGCGTGCCTGAATTCCTCTAAAGTGCAAGCGGTGTGCGAGTCACCCGCGTGCCCGAAGGCATCTGTGCCTCCGTGTGCAGGCGGCGCAATGCACAGCCGACGGAGGCCTGCGAGGTACAGCGCCACGCGTGCCGGCTTGCTCGACAGACTGCCGAATCGAGCCGCGATGAGGGCCTGCTCTCGATCCAGCGGAACCAGCATGTGCGCCGCTGGCTCCCCGGCAACTACCTCGAGCAGCACCATGCCGAGCGACCACATGTCGTAGGCGAAGGGATGGGCGGGGTCGTACGGCAGCTCCATGTCCTCGCCGCTGGTGAGGCGCACCTCTGGCGGAGCGTAGTCCAGCGTCTCCTCTGCCTGGCTCGGCAGCGCTTGCTCGCCGGTGCGCAGCCCCGGGTACAGTGAAGGCACGTCCAGCGCGACAGCAGACCCAAAATCTGCCAGGCGGACGCACATGCCGCCATCGGAGACTGACACCAGGAGGTTGGCTGGCTTGATGTCCCGGTGCAAAATGCGCCTGTCGTGCAGCTCCGCGAGCCCTGCAAGCAGTTGACGCAGCAGCTGCGCCACCACAACAGCGCCGCGACTCAGGTCCGCATGCAGCCGGGTGAAGAACGCCGACGGGCGCATCTCGAGCTGAGAGTCCGGCGACGAGGCGGCACCGGCCGCGGCTGCGGTGGGCAAGACATCGAAAAGCAAGCTCTGCAGCGAGACGCCCTCGTCCCGAAACACGAGCCACAGCTCCTGCTGCTGTGTCTGGGCGCCACGGGTCTGCGAGCACTCCGCCTCTCCGGCACAGGCGGCGGGCCCGCCGCTGAACCAGTGCTCCACAAACCGCGCGAAGGCTGGGCTGCGCAGCACTTGTCCAAAGAATACTTCACGCAGGCCAGACGCCCGCGCCCCGGGCTTGCCCGGAAACAGCCGTTTCAGCACAAACCCCAGCTCGTCCCGCCCGCCGTCGGCCTGAAAGTTCGTCTCTGCCGCTGGGTCGTCCAGCCGCACCGCCCGAAAGACCTGACCTTGGTGACCGCTGGACAGCACGGCTTCCACCGTGTACTCGTGGTCCGACAGGCGATGGCGGGCCTGCCCACGTGCGCCGCGGCGCATGTCGTGCACTTCACCGTGCGTGTCGAGCACGGCGCGAGCGAGTGTGTCAACCTGTTCGGATGCCGCCGCTGAACTCTGCCGGCTGCGTGGATGCCGGACGACAGCAACCTGGCCACCGGTCTCCCGCAGGATGAGCGCTCCACTAGCAAGTGTGCGAGCTCCCCAATCAAACAGGCGACCTGTGAGCAAATATCTGACACCCTGAGGCGCCAGCACGAGCGTGCCCGGCAGAGGCGTCGTCAGCCAGAACGCGGCAGCTTCATCGTGCGGCGGAAGGAGGGGAAACAAACGCTCTGCGTCCGGAGATGGTTGCGAACCAGTGCCTGCCATCGCTGCAATGGGCCGGGATGCAGTTGATCCCTGCTGCGGTTGCAGCTCAGGTAGCCCAGCGCAAACGAGGGCTGCCCAAGTCGCTGCTAGCAGTGCTGCCCCAGCAACGTTCGTGAACGCCATCGCGGCCGGGTCGAGGTGTCGTATTGCATAGCGCCTCGTAAGAGGACTCAGAAATCAGCTCTGCTGTGTAATTTTAAGCGGCGCCGACTGCCTTAACTTGCCGATCCGCGACACCTTGACAATGGCAAATGAACTCTTTTGGCTGCTCACGTAAAAAATGCGCTTGCGCTGATCAGCGAGGGTCCAGGCCTCCAGAAAGGTGGCGTGAAGACGGTTGTGGCTGCGGATATACACTTCGGCCAGCAGCACGTAGCACGGCTGATCCCCACTCGCTGTGGTCGCTCCGCTCTCCGCTCTCCGCTCTGGGCCGAAACGCGCGCCTGCCTGCACAACTAGTACTAGCGCCCCGCACCATGGCAAGCCTTCGTTTCGCCACGTTGCTTGCCAGTGCAGCGAGTTGCGTTGCAGCGGCCGTCACGGGCAGCGTGTACCGATCAGGTGCTACCTGGGTGTTCAAGGCCGGTGTGAACGACCCGTCCGCAGCAGCGCGCGGAACGTTCATCGACATGGCTGACAGCGTTAGTGGGTTTGGTTCGCTCTCAATCAGTACCAGCGGTAACTTCAGCGACCATGACCAGTTCTACGCCGCGGGGTATCTTGAGGGCGCCCTGACTTCCGTCCGAATCCACGAAACGTACATCAACATGCACGCTTGGCTGGAGAGCAACTTCGGCGGAGGGTGAGTCCGCTTGCCGGCGCGCTGATTCTTGGCCGCGACAGAGCGGAACGGGTATCGGGCTGCCGCTCAGGCTCCGAAAACCCGCTGCGATAGTTGTGCTGCTGTCGGGATGCCCGGCGCGGCTCAGTCGCAACGAAAGCCGCTGCCACCATGACATTATGTTGTCCGCGGCAACCATGACCGTGCCCGCCTTGCCGTCCTGCAGACCCATCCCCCAGGTGTACCAGGACTTCTTCACCAAGCAGGAGGCGTGGGGCCGGCAGCAGGTGCAGGTGAACTCCAGCGACCCACGCTGGGCGGCGATCGGCCTGCTGTACGGCCAGTTCGACGGCCTGCAGGCGGGCTACGCTGCGGTGGCGCCGGTGTCGGCAGCACTGGACGCATGGGCGTTCCAGCAGCTCAATGGCCTCGGGGACTTCCTGGACCTGATCCCCGCCCTCCAGGGCGACTCCGAGTTTGCGCGGCCGTGGCGGTGGGAGAACCAGACGGCGGACGAGACGCTGGCGCACGTGCGCAAGACGACGCACTGCTCGGGCCTGTTCCGCGTCACGGGTAACTACAGCGACATCTTCTTCGGGCACTCCGCGTGGTTCACGTACGAGAACACGAACCGCATCTTCAAGCACTACAGCTTCGCGCCGCAGAGCGCGGGCCTTCTGGGCGCCGAGATGAGCTTCTCCAGCTACCCGGGCCTGCTCGAGTCCATGGACGACTACTACACCGTGCACAGCACGGGCCTGGCCGTGGTGGAGACGACCAACTCCATCTTCAACATGACGCTGTACACGCTGCTCAAGCCGGAGAGCCTGTTCGCCTGGCAGCGCGTGCGCCTCGCCAACCTGCTCGCGGCGGACGGCATGGCGTGGGGCGCGCTGCTCGCGTTCGAGAACTCGGGCACGTACAACAACGCATACGGCGTGCTCAAGGTGTCGGGGTGGTCGCCGGGGCAGCCGCTGCTCGCCGGTATGCTCGTGCTGGCGGAGCAGATCCCCGGCCTGGTCGTGTACGGCGACGTGACGCAGGAGCTGGAGCGCGGGTACCTGCCCATGTACAACGTCCCCTACTGGCCCGAGATCTACGCGCTGTCGGGGTACCCCGGCGTGGTGGCGAAGCACGTGCGCGCCGATGTCCCGCTCGCGACACAGGCCATCTCGGGGCTGGACTATCAGCTCGCCGCGCGCGCGCAGATCTTCCGGCGCGACGCGGGCAAGGTCGAGACCTTCGACGACTTCGTGGCCATCATGCGATACAACGACTACCTCAACGACCCGTACGCGCAGGGGAGCAGCTGGAACGCGATCTGCTCACGCGGCGACCTGTCCGCGGATCCGTCCGCTGACGGCTGCTACGACACGAAGGCGTCGTCCGCGTCGCTGATGGCGGCCCGGCAGTCATACATCATCAACGGCCCCACACTGGGCAACGGCCTGCCGCCATTCGCCTGGACGCAATTCCCTGCCGATTCGCACGTCGGGCTGCCCGCGGTCTACAACTTCACCGTCGCCGCCGAGGTGCCGATGTGGTAGAGCTGCAGATAGCTAGGGTGCAGAGTAGTGATACTGCGACAGGAATGGTGCCGCCGTTTCTGGCGAGAGCGTGGGTGCCGCTACGCACAACTGGCTCCGACGGCAGGGCCCTGTGGTGTGCCTGGCAGGTGTGACGTGTGCCACTCCCAACACGAGTTGTGTTGCAGTGTGCTTCCAATAGTGTCCAGCTTGGCCTGGCAACACCTTGGTCGGTTTACGTTGCACGTGCATGACTGACTCGTCGAATGCGCTCCCATCGAGAAGTAGAGAAATGTGTCGACTCGTCGGGGACCTTCTCGGTGCCGAGTATAAACGTTCTACTACAATGCTACACATGAACTCGATTCGAAAAGCCGACGCAGTGGACGGCGAAAAACAGCTTGGTCATGGGATGATGTTCAATACTGCCAGCAGCAACTCGCCGGAGAAGCCAGAACCCGCGAGGCACAACCTCCGGTCTTGCATAAAATGTAAGGCATCGGCTGCCCCCCTACTCAACGGTTTCGTCAATGGCCGTACGGATGCTTGCTTGATAATGTTGTCAGCCACCGCCCCGTGACACAACCCGCCAGCCTTGCATGCTCGCAAGGCATGGCGGTGAAGCGGCAAAGCGCTTACGCGGACTTCACGGTCACGCCAGTGTTGGTGGCGGCGTGCAGCTGGGCGAAGGCCAGGTCGCGGTGCTCACCGAGCACCACGGCCGGGGAGGGCTCAGTGGCGTAGTTGGAGGCGGAGCCAGTGTAGGTGGAGCGGGCGATGGGGAAGTCGAAGTCCACACCGGTGTTGAGGCCGCCCATCATGGAGCCGTAGCGGGCGATGGACTCGCGGGCGTAGATGAGGGTGAAGCCGAAGAACACCTTGGTCACGATGTCCAGAGCGGTGTAGCTGCAGATGAGAGATCAAGAGAGCGGAGAGCAGACCGTTAAAAAAAACTCGACAACAAAAAAAAGGCCGCTTTCATGTCGGCGCTACTGCTTGCAATCAACGGGAAGCATGCTCTACATGCCACGAAGCGATTTCTGAAACTCACATCACCAGCTCCTGGTCGACGGTCGTGATGTAGCCGCCCTCGGACACACCCCAGGTGATGGCGTACGCGATGGAGGTCAGCAGGGTGGCGAAGCCCAGGAAGGAGTACAGCTTGCCGATCTCGGGGTGCACCTTGTAGGCCGCGCGGCGGAAGGTGTAGGCCAGCGCGATGAACACGGGGATGAAGGTGGCGACGCCGAAGGTGAACAGAGGCCAGGTGGCGTTGTAGCCGCCGGAGACCGCCGCGGCGAAGCCCGCCGCCACACCGATGATGGTGGCGAAGGACACCCAGATCTGGTCAACCCAGTGGGCACCGGACAGGAGGCCGAGGATGAAGACGGTGAGGGGGGCCTGCAGGGCCCAGGCGGCGTAGCGGATCCACTCGAAAGAGCGCATGGAGTTGTGGCCGAGCAGCTGGGTGCCGTTCAGGGCCTGGGTGAGGAAGGCCAGCGCGGCGATGGCGTTGATGATGGTGACCAGGTAGTAGGTCAGGCGGGCCTCGGGGCGGACATTGCGCACGTAGGACAGGAACGTGAACACCACGGTTGCCGCGACGGTGAAGGCGAAGCCTGCAAGCGAGAGGGGCAACAGGAGCACGAGAAGCCAGGCGAACTGTTGAAGCCAGGCCGATAGTTGAAGCTGACGACGACCGCGACACGAACGCGCGCGTCGCGCCACCAGCCACCATCACATCGCGCTACGAAACTCCGCAGTTTCGAAACGTTTCGAAACGAAACAAACACGCGCAAACGACTCACCGATCCACAGGGCAGTGGTGCCCAGGTCGGTGCGGGTGGAGCTGGGGTTGCTCTGGCTGGTGGCGACGATACCGTTGGACATCTTGGCTTGAGGATTTCTGGTGAGATCCTGCAGAGGACAAAATGCGCACCGGGTGAGCGAGGAGCGATTGAGCACACTGATGAGGCCTTTGCTCGATGCAAGCAGGCACCTGCCGCCGTATCAGATCCGTGTCGGGCTCGCACGCAAGCACGGGGCCGCGCGCACCCCAGGCTGTTACACGAGCCACGGAAGCTCGCGCAGTCGCGATTGCGACCGTAACAGGGCAACGGAGCAACCTTACACACAACAAACACAGTAGATACGAACCTAATACCGCGAATATTGAAGAGCGAGAGGCAGCGGACAAGCGCATCGTGAATTCGGAGAGGGCTGGGTTTTGGGACTTGTGGCATCGCCTCTGTCGTCTGTCGCTTCAGGATCGGATTGCAACATTTCGCACAGCCCACTCTCTCCGGCAAGGTGTTTGAGCCGCCGGTTCACGATACAGTGTGTACCTTCAATATGCTTCAGCTATGCCTCAGGATGGATATCGGTTTGACGAGGTGATCTCCACCAAATCGTCCGAGGCAGCTGGGGGGTTACTTGCGGCATGCCTGCACCACATTTAGGAGTTTTTGGTGCTCACGACTGCATTTCCAGGTTGCTGAGCACATTGCGTGCTTCAAAAACACGTATCGCGGCGCTCAAGAAATTGTCGTGCAGTGATTCCGCGGATTTCCCGTCGTAACAGCCTTCCGCGACGTCAACATTGGGCAGACTCGGAGGCTCAGCCGCGCATTCCGTACGACGGCGAGCGACGCTTTGACCCGAAGGGTGTACATCACCCATGGCCTTGGATGCTGTCAGGCCCGCACAATTTCACATGGCGCACCAATTTGAAGGCGGTTTGGAGGCGTTGCACGGCGTCGCGGAACGACCCGAACACCCACAGGCACACACCCCACAACGCTCCAGCGCGAGGGTGTCTCGCGGCTGGCTGAGCGGCACACGGCGCAGCCCACCGAGCGCGCAAGAAACACCGGCGCGCTCCGCAGCAACTCTGACGGCCACCACCACTAACATTCTCCCCGGGCCGTCTTCAGCGGCCGTGCCGGTGCAGCTGGGACTGCTGTTGCCGGTGGTGCACAGCCCGCCACCCACCGCGCAGCAGCACCAGCCTCGCAGCATCGCCAGGGGGGCAGCGGGCTCATCGCCGGCGTCGCGATCGCGCCGCTTCCCGCTAGCCCGAACGCCGGGCGACCTGCGTGCGGAGGCGCTCTTCGCAGTGCCGAGCTCCTACGCCTTTGGGCAGGACGCGCAGGCGGGCCCCGCGCCCGCGAGCAGCGGCGCCACGGTTGCAACCGCGCCAGGGGGAGCAGCCGCCGCCGCTGGTATTGCAACTGCAGGCCCCGCGCAGCTGACGCTGAGCGCGGGCAGCCCTCGCGTCTCGGTGCTGCGGACCGCAGACTCCCCGCGCCGGCGGGCGGCGGCGGCGGGGCGCCCGGTCATGTTTCAGCTGGACGACGACGGCGAGGCGCCAGCGGGCTCCGGAGGGGGCGCGGGAGCCGCCGCGAGGGCCGCGCCACCGCCGCCGCCCACTGCCCTCGGCCCACGCGGAGCCACCGCAAGTGCCCCGCAGCACGCCCCCGCGACCCTCTCGCAGCTTCTCCTGCCCCCCAGCGCGCCGCAGCCGCCCGCGTACGACACCGATGAACCCGCGGAGGCTACGGCGTCCACTATGGCCCTAGCGGCAGGCCGGCTGCTGCAGCTGGACGCCCTGGCAGGAGACCACGCCACCCGATCCCTGCGCATGCACCTGCAGCTGGCGCTCGTGGGCGGCGACGCCGCGCCCGGCGGCTCCTCCGCGTCTGCGGCGGCTGCAGCGGGCGCGGCCACCAGCGGGCTGGACCTCAGCGGGCCGCTGCGCTCCTCCCTGCGGCCCCAGGCGCAGCACGCCTCACCCACCCCTGCTCCAGCGGCAGGGCGGTCGCCAGCACCATCCGGCGCGCGCCGCCGCAGCGTCACGGGGGCGCTGGAGGGCGCTGCAGCGGAGCCCTCCGCAGGCCAGCAGCAGGCCACTGAGGACGCCCTGCCGCTGCTGCGCCGCGACTTTGCGCGAGCTCTGGTGGGCGCCGTCGCCGCCTCCCGCGCAGGCGCCAGCCCCACTGCAGCGCGGGCAGGCGGCGCGCGGGACGGCGGGGCCAGCCCCAGCCATAGCCCCCGCCACGGCGGCGGCGGTGGACAAAAGGAGGGATGGGCTGAAGGTGAGGGCGAGGACGCGCTGCAGCAGCAGCTGGCGGGCAGCGTGCGCCTGCTGTGCGAGACGCGGGACGCGCTGCATGCCGTGGTGGCGCGCGGCCTGTACGCGGCGGCGCAGGCGCTGTCAGAGCGGGTGCAGGCCGCGGCGCGGACGCCTCCCGTCGACAAGGTGTCTGCGCGGGAGGCCGCGGAGGCGGTGGATCGGGCCACGTCCTTCGGCGGGGCACGTAGCCCGCCGCCGCGCCCCGCCGACCCCGCCGCCGCGGCGGCGAGGGCGGCGCACAGCCG
>Ga0208629_100321_pt1 | contig 23369 bp, 25 predicted proteins | sample LakWasMet19_HOW5_2_FD_183865 | JGI IMG/M metagenome (GOLD analysis project Ga0208629, IMG submission 183865) | Freshwater sediment methanotrophic microbial communities from Lake Washington under simulated oxygen tension - Sediment Metagenome... | ecosystem: Environmental > Aquatic > Freshwater >... | reverse complement strand
GCTGCTTTTGCAGCCACCCTCATTGCCAGAATGAGTGGCGACAGAGCAAGAGATATTGACTCTCATACTCGGCAACAGGTCATTGAAAAACTAAAACTCAATAAAGTCCCTCAATCTTGGATCGATATGGTTGAGCATTTTAAAGAATTGGATTCAGTTGAAGAAAAACAAATGTTTGGCGAAACGTTGCCGCCAGGCCTGAAATTAATTAGCGAATAACGTGGAGTAATAATGAAGTTATTAAATGTTGTCATCGTGTTCGTATTAGGCCTGATTATGCTTTATTTTGCTGTTGCAGCATTTAAATTGAGCTTTAGCGAGGAGCTATTTATACATAGTGCGATTAGATTTATTGCCGGTTTTGTCATTCTCGGCATCGGTGTTTTTTATGCGCATATTATTCGCTTGAAGGTTTCAATTTATATTTTGCTGACTTTAGTGCTGATAGATGATGTTTGGGATTACTTTAGAGATGTTGATAGCTTTGTATTTGAGATGATGCTCTACAGCCTTTTTATGATGTTATGGGGCGCTATCTCAGGCTACGTGGTAATGCGTCAATTTAAAGCAAACGCCTCTGAGCAGTGAACACTTTTGGCGCGATAACTTCTTGCTAACAATGCATAGATATTATTAGATCCCCATTTAGTTGCCTTGCTTGCTGCCTTAGCTAGTATAATTCCGCGATTGTTTCAGCTGGATTTTCTTTGCCGAACAAACCTTTTATCAAAAACTCTTAAGAGAACTTTATGGCGTTGTACTGTGGAATTGTTGGTTTGCCGAATGTCGGTAAATCGACCCTATTTAATGCATTAACCCGTGCCAAAATTGCGGCTGAAAACTACCCATTTTGCACTATTGATCCCAATGTAGGCGTTGTGCCTGTGCCTGATCCGCGTATGGATAAACTGGCAGAAATCGTTAAACCTGAACGCATGCTGCCGACCACAATTGAATTTGTAGATATTGCCGGTTTAGTTGCGGGTGCTTCCAAAGGTGAAGGTCTTGGTAACCAGTTTTTGGGCAATATTCGCGAAACCGATGCAATTGCCCATGTCGTGCGCTGTTTCCAGGATGATAATGTAATTCACGTCGCCGGCAAGATTGATCCTATTAATGATATTGAAGTTATCAATACCGAATTGGCTTTAGCCGACATGGCTTCAGTCGAACGAGCGCTACAAAAAACCAGTAAAGGTGCTAAATCAGGTAATAAAGACGACGTAGCTAAAAAGCTAGTGCTCGAAAAAATATTGGTACAACTTGATACTGGGGCGCCGGCACGCACTCTAGGGTTGACTGATGATGAAAAAGCGCTGATTAAAGACCTGTGTTTGCTAACCATTAAGCCGACTATGTACATTGCCAATGTTCAAGATGATGGCTTTGATAACAATCCTTTACTCGACCGCGTAAGAGCCTTTGCTGATCAAGAAGGTGCAATGGTAGTGCCTATTTGTGCGGCTATTGAAGCGGAAATCTCTCAATTGGATGACGACGAAAAACAAGAATTTCTGGATGATTTAGGGTTGGAAGAACCCGGTCTGAACCGTGTTGTCAGGGCTGGCTACAGTTTGTTAAATCTAGCGACGTATTTTACCGCAGGCGTTAAAGAGGTTAGAGCTTGGACCATTTCCATCGGCGCCACCGCACCACAAGCAGCCGGCGTTATCCACACTGATTTCGAAAAAGGTTTCATTCGTGCTGAAGTAATCGCTTATCAGGATTTTATTGCTTATAAAGGCGAACAAGGCGCGAAAGATGCCGGTAAATGGCGATTGGAAGGAAAAGATTACATCGTTAAAGATGGCGATGTAATGCATTTCAGATTCAACGTTTGACAAAAGCAGGGCGCATAACTAAAATGCGCCCTCTTTGATGCAGACAGATTAAGGCGATATAGCTCAGTTGGTTAGAGCACGGGATTCATAACCCCGGGGTCGGTGGTTCAAATCCACCTATCGCCACCAGTAAGACCTTGATTAAAAAGGATTTTTAATCAAACGCCATCGGTTAAACACGCTGAAAAATACGACACAGGGCACCTTATAGGGCACCTGTGAATTTTTCAATGGGTACTTAACGTGCCCCGTGCTCAATCAGAGGCTGTCATCATGACTTCATCATCTCAAGAAAATTTTTCAGCATCCTCCGCTGATACCTGCTTAAAACTCCAACCCACCGATCCTCATCAGAACTGTGCACATTGTGGCTCGGTCACTGAATTAGTTCGAACAGCCCTTTCCAATTGCCTTTTTTGGGTTTGCCATACTTGTGGTAAAAGCCAAGGTCACGGCGATATTCCTATTTTTTACCTGATGGACTGGCGGAGCCGCCAACTTGCATCGCCTAATTTCTCTACGCCTGGTGAAGCTCGGCAATTTGCCGGATTATTTGGCATGACGTCGGAAAATGGTTACCAGTTATGGGAGGGGCTGTCCTGCTTCAACGAAGAAGCCATTGAAAGCGACCACGAAAATCGACAAGGGGTGATGGATGATCTCGATCTTAGCCGTCGCCTGTTGGTTAATCTGCTCAAATTACCGACACCGCCACGAGAAGAGCTTCCCCATGTCGCCCGCGCTGCGGGTCTTTTGGGGTATTCCTTGCCGCAATTTCGGGAGGATTACTCAGAAGAGAGGGCTGCATAATGGCCACCATCCGCAAAATCGTACGCCAGTCAGGCGTCGTCTATAAGGCGATAATCAAACAACGGGGTGTTGCCCTCAAGTCCAAAACGTTTGACCGTAAGACCGATGCTGTTGCTTGGGCAAAGCGCATTGAAGCCGATCAAGACGCCATTGAGGCGTTGGGGTCGCGTGGTGCCGGTTTAAAGTTTTCCGAACTGGTCAATGAATATGCTGCGCAATGGTCTGGAAAGTGTCCCAGGCAGTTACCCCGCGCGGCTTATTGGAGCGATTGCTTCGGACATTACAAGCTTATCGACATTAACGCCGACATGATTCGGAAAGAGTTAAAAGCGTTTGAGTCCGGTCAATGTCTCCGTGGCGATGGTAGAGGTAAAACCCAACAACTGAAAAAAACTCGCAGTCCGGCAACCGTTAATCGGCTAAGAGCGGTACTGAGCGCGGTGTTCAAATATGCCATGGGTGAAGGGCATCGTTACACAAAACCCCGTCAACAAAGTACCAGCGCGCAAAGTCAGCAACCAACGCACTCGTTATCTCAAAGACTTCGAGCGCGAAAGCTTATTAAAAGCTTGTGAGGTGTCCGAATGGCGACATTTACGTTTGCTGGTCTTGATGGCCATGACCTCGGGTATGCGGAAATCGGAACTAATGGGGTTGCGTTGGTCGGATATGGATTTCGACCGCAACCTGGCCTTTTTGGCCGATACCAAAAACGGCGAAGCGCGTAACTGTCCTATTCCAGAGTTTGTCATGGTCCAATTACGGCCAATGCGGCGAATCGGCAATAGCTTATTGTTTCCCAGCACCACTGATTCTGAAAAACCCTTTGAGTTTAAAAAACATTGGTTTAAAGCAATGGCCGATGCCGGTATCGAAAATTTCCGTTGGCATGATTTACGGCACACAGCCGCCAGCCTATTAGCAATGGGCGGAGCCAGCTTATATGAAGTGGGGCAGGTGTTAGGTCATCGTTGCGCCCAAACCACTATGCGTTACAGCCATTTATCAACCGACCATAAATCCCGCTTAGTGGATAAAGTCATGACTGCAGCTATTCAACCAGGTAGGAGATAACAATGAAAAAAATCACTCAGAATATATTTGTTCATAGAACTCATTGTTTAGGCTTTGTCCCTGCTCTTGAGGGGGCTTTGATACGTGCTCAAGCTCTTGCTGGCATGCTTAAAACGCTGGCTGATGAAGAACTGATGGATGTGGTTAATGTTTCTGCCGCCGCCGAGTCGATCGGCTACGAAATACTGGACGCGTTGGCATTGGTTGAGCATTACAAAGAAGAGCTGGATGGTATAGGCGCGCGGGCGGACGCCTCAAGCGGTATCGATCAATAACCCATCATCAATAAATTATTACCTGGAGAAATACCATGTCAATGTCAGATGAAAATACAACCAATGAATCAAGTATGTCAGACGAAAATACAACGAAAGACGAAGTCTTTAGAAAGCTTGGTAGCATCATAGAGTTGACCGAGATGCTTTCTGAACAGATTTGGAGGGATAACGCGAACACAGACGTCCTTTTACTTACTGGCCTGGCTGATGGAGCTAATGCAATAGCAATACAACTGCAGGCTCTGGTCGAAGCAAGTGAAATTCTACCAAAGTGGCAAAACGTCAACAGAGTCTAGTGCTTCATCAAGACAACTGTATTTGATCTTGATGAAGCTGTTCAAAGTTTAAGACAGTCCGGAATCAATCCGGATGACGCAAGCTGATCGGCAACGAACAGCATGAATTAACCAAGCCTAGCTCGACGGAGCGAAAAGCGGATTCTCACCCGCCCGGCTTGGTTTCCTTTTTGTGAGAGCGGCACTTGAGAGGTGTTTTTATGCAGTTCCCTTATGGATCTAGGTTTTTATTCAAAAGTCAGAGCGAAATTGACGCATGGTTAGTTGATGTTGACTCCCCTTTGAAAGAAGATTTCCAACGAACATTTGATCTTTTTAATGACAAAAAGCCAATCTTGCGCCGTGCGCTTTGGGAAATCGATGGGCTTTTAGATTCAGATTGTCAGTGGGAAGATCTTTCTAGCATTTTATTGTATCAAGCAAGAAGCCACTCCGAGGACGGAGCCTCATTTGTGCGTAAAAGAAGAAAAAAAGCTGTTTCCTTAAAAAAAGATATTTACAACGGATTGCAGGATGCTAGGCGAAAAATGAGGGAGCTTGAACAACTTGGTTTTGATGGTGAAGAGGATTACTTTCCTGATTCTGCAAGAAATCCATTAGCCTCGCTTAGGTTGGCAGCACTCCTCCAAAATGAATTTTCAAAATTAGATGAAACGAAATCAACTGAAACCTGCACATATCAAAGCAACTTAGAGAATAAGCTGAATGCGTTGGTAGATAAGGAGCCAATTAATGCAGTTCCAAATGCATCATTCATATTATTAGCTTTGGGACTTCATTTCCGGGTGGAAGAAAAAGACGATCAATCATTTGACCCTCTGACCTTTTCACAAAGGGGAGGGCCTGGTGATTTTATCCGTGGCTTAACAAATGAAATAAAAGTGGGAATTGAGGGGTATAGGTTTTCTAGTAAATTAAGAAAGTTGTCGTCTTTGAGCATCGAGACCTTTGCAGGTCTTTTGTATCCGGAAAAAGATGATATTAAAGTATCCAACTTCGTTGATATAGATTGGAATCCAGTTAAAAAATAACATCGCAACTTATTGAAATATAAAGAAAGATAAATTCATTTTTTTTAAAATTTATCTTTCAATTATTTTCTTTTAACTTTCAAATCGAACATGCACTATTCCCTCGACGCCGCCAAGCACGGCGATTATCTTTTAAACAACGAGGGATTTATGCAAACAAATCAAGCCACCATTGAAACGCCAGCGGCAACGCTGGATACCATCCTATCTCTTGAAAACTTTCAGAAAAAACACTCTGACAAGTTCACTCTCGGCCAATTAACTTGGTTCATGCGCAATCGTGAGCGCAATGGCCTGGCAGAGTCTGGCGCGGTGATCTTGTCAGCTCGGAAGTTCTATATCATCGAGCCGCTATTTTCACAGTGGTTCGCCAGTCAAAAAGCCTAATTTTTTTCAATCAAATCGACTCAATCAGCATGCCGCTTGGATTGGCGGTGAGTCGGACCGATGGCAAATGATAATTTTTAGGATTTTTACAAAAAATGAACCTTTCCAATTTTTACAAAAAAATACCCCAACCGATTGCAAATTGTAGCGCCTGTGGGTGTCACTCAAGCATTCATCAGCTTCAAGATGGCTTATGTGGGCAGTGTATTTTGTATCGCAAAATATCCTTCATCACGAGCTGGTTTAAGAGGTCTGGGTCATGATTGATGTTAGACAGTTTGTAATAGAGCAGATGGCGAATACAGGCTTAACAGGGTTGACATCTGTTGAGCTGGTGGCAGATGGTAGCTTGCACCGCTTTCGACCTGATTGGGAGCCGGTCAAGAGTAAGAAGCGCGCTTGGTATGTCGTTTATCCGTTTCGCTTGGATAATGGGGAGACTATGGCCGCAGGCGCCTTCGGCTGGTTTATCGGTGCCGAGTCGTTTGAATTTAGTCTCGACATTAAGGCCGGTGTGTCCTTATCTCAAGCAGATCGGGTAAGGTTTGACCGGGAGCAGGCAGAAAAACGGCTTATGGCTGACCAGCAACGCCAAGCCGAGTCGCAGCAAGCGGCCGATAAGGCGTTGAAGATCTGGAGTGGCTGCAATACTGAAGGCCATAGTAAATACGCCCAACGAAAACGGATTGCCTGCCAAGGTGTCCGTTTTTCGCGTGGTAGCTTAGTGTTGCCGGTGTTGGACCTGGACGGCAAGCTGCACGGATTACAGTTTATTGATGCAGATGGCAATAAGCGGTTTTTGACCGGCACCGCTAAGAAAGGTCGGTGCTGTCCGATTGGCGAAGTTGTTGATCCAACTGGGTTTGTCGGTGTAGCGGAGGGCTATGCGACGGCTATTTCTTGTCACATGGCCGGGCAAATGCCGGTTTTTGTGGCTTTCGATGCTGGGAACCTGGAGCCGGTAGCCCTGGCCATTCGCTCCAAGCACCCGCAAGCAAAAATCATCATTTTTGGTGACGACGACTTCGACAATCCACAAAATCCAGGGCGTGCTAAGGCAATTGCTGCCGCGTGCGCTGTTGGTGGTAGAGCGGTATTTCCTCCGCGCGAGGTGGCCGCATGATGCCGGATTGGAATGATGTTCATGTCGCCCAGGGATTGCCAGTCGCTAAAGCGATGATCGAAGGCCAATTGGCGACGGCTAACGATATGGTGCCGCCTATGCCCAGTGAGGCCGATAAAGACGATCTATTAAACCCACCACCCGCGCTGGCCAAAGAGGCCTATCACGGCATTTTGTATGATGTGGTAAAAGTGGCTTGCCGAACCTCTGAGGCATCACCTGTGGCGGTGGCGGCCAATTTTCTTGCGACGTTTAGTGCGATGGTGGGCCGTGGGCCTTTTCAGCATATTGGCGATGGCGTGTGTCACGCTCGGCCTTTCATTCTGCTGGTCGGTCGTACCGGTAAGGCCCGCAAAGGAACCAGTGAGTTCACGGTTCGCAGGATCTTCGACGCAGTTGAGCAAATTACAGTCGATGACTATCCACGTATGAAGCGCCACGAAGGTGGCCTTAGTACCGGCGAGGGCTTGGGCTGGGCAATACGCGACAAAATGGATGACGACGATGCTGGCGGTACCGAAGACAAGCGCATGTTGGTTGTAGAAGCTGAGTTTGCCGGGGCGATGGCGGCGGCCTCACGTGAGAAGAACACGCTTAGTGCAACGATACGCACCTGCTGGGATGGTAAGGATATTTCGCCCTTGGTGAAAAATGCTGTCTGGTGCGCGTCAAAACCGCATGTGGTTACGGTTGGACATATAACCGCTTCTGAATTGATCGACCGTATGACCGATGTGGATGCGCAGTCTGGTTTTTTGAATCGATTTGTTATCTTGCATATTGTCCGCGCCAAGCTGGTCCCTTTACCTAAGCCAACACCAAAGGAGGACATTGAGCACTTGGCTTCACAAGTGGCTGAATCGGTAAGGCTTGCCATTGGGGTGAGTCTCACTGCCACAAACAGCAAGTGGATGGCGCACACACAAGCCGCTGATACCTTATGGACTGCCGAATATCCAGCGCTAACCGCTGAGCAACCGGGTATTACCGGTTCATTACTGGTGCGGGTGGAAATCTATTGCCGGATGTTTGCGATGATCTTCGCCTTGCTGGATCGTTCTTCGGTGATCGAACCACAGCATATTCGTGCGGCGTTGGCTTGGGTGAATTACTGGAGGGATTCGGTCAGTTACATTTTCCAGACTTTGAGCGCCAAAGCCGAGGCTGAGCGTTTGGATGATAACGCCGCCGAGGTGTTGGAGTTTATCCGCACAAATCCAGGCTGTACTAAGACAGTGATTACCACCGGGTTTAGAAATAAGCTTACCGGAGTGCAGATTACCGGCGTACTGAATCACCTTATGAATGCAGCCCCGCCATTGATCAGACAAAAGTCAGTGCCAAGGTCGGATGGTAAACCGGGAAAGGGCAGCACGGTTTTTTGGGTTATGAAGTGAACTGTTTCGACATTTAACAGAACATAGGTAACTTAGGAACATAGAGAGTTATCAAGGCTTACAGCCTGAAACTTTGCTGAAACTTAGGCAGTAACTTAGCTTTTGAGTTTAATCATAAAAAGCTAAGTTTCAGCAAAGTTACCTAAGTTTCAATCGCTGCAGCCCGCGCCGTTCCTCTATGTTACCTAAGTTACCTAAGTTCTGAGCTAAAGAAATATATTTATGATGATGAAGCCATGATCAAAAGCAACTTACATACTGTCCACAATGCCACGCCATATCTCTTCATGATCAATGTGAATAGGGTTTGTGTTGTAACACTCCTAGACCGATTGCAATTACTTACGTGCAGGCGCGGTTTATTCTTCATGGGGGGGTAGGGGGTCAAAATCCCTAAAACGTTTTTCCCCTAGACCGATTGCAATTAGTTACGTTTAGGCGCGGGAGTTTCGGGAGGGGGGTATACCCCAATATGGGGTTAGTGGTGTTAGTTTCATGGTTCACTTTCCTCATGATCGGATAGCCCGATAAATTTTTGCTGGGCATGTTTTTACAAATATAAAAATCACATGGATACCCCCCCTAGGGGGTGAAATCCTTCAGACCCTTGTGTCCCTGACCCGTTAGCTAGCTAAATTTTTATTGAGGATTTTTTGAATACAAAAAGCCCACTGTGGTGGTTAGCAATTGGCTTCCTTGGTATGGGGCCGTTGATTGAACACCTTGCGTTTTCTCCGATTAATCCAAGTTTTTAATTTCACCACAACACATATTTACAAACAAAACCCACTACAGAGGAATCGAATCGTGACCGATGAAGCATTGCATCAAACCAACTTTATTTACATGCCATTGAGAATTGTCGAGATGACTGAAGCTGATTGTCTTTTGGCCACCAACCAGCTCATGGGATTCGCAGGTGGAAAGTGGCGGACGCTGCAGGACGAAATTGCTTTTGTCGAGCGGTTGCCGGTGAATTCATATGATGAATATGAACGGAAGTTGTCAAGGCTTGCGCAACTCAAGCAAGACTGCCATTTGTGGGAAATGCGCTCGTTAGGTTTGTTTATCATCACCTTCGATTGGCCATGGGGTTATTTTCAGGAGCCGATATTCATGGTTACGGAAAAAACCGCTTTATCGATTGATAATCGGGCTAGAAATGACCCAAAGCCAGCATCCTGGAAAACTATCGCCCGGGAGATTGGTGAAAAGTGGATGGAAGAACAGGAGTCAAAAACTGGCAAAAACCCTTCCATAGTAAAAATTGCACAGTATGTAGAGGGCGAGCTATCGAATCTATTCGTCACTGGTCCGAGCGGAAAACTGCTTTCTTGGGAAACTATCAAGAGAGACGCGCTGACAGGGATTACTGACCGGCGCAAAAACGGGGGGTAACAGGGGGCCCCCCAATAAAAAACCATTCCCCCGGCCAGAGGCCTTGAATTTACTGGTTTTTCTTATTTAGAAAAAATACCTTCCGGGGGAATTTTCCCCCCGTTAACATAATCATCAAAGCGACACACTGGTAATTCTGCTAGAGCGCATTTTTTCCACCCATCTAGGATCTTCTATGAGTAACGCCGTTATCAACAAACTTTTTCAAGGGCTGAAGTTGCCTAAAGCAGACCGGTCCGAGCTCGATCGGATATTAAACCGCCCGGAAGTGCAGGCGGTACTCAATGCCGACGAGATCGAGCGAATTACAGAGCGTAAAACCCTTATCCAGGAACTGAAAGGGCTCCCTGCGCAGTTCACCAAAGCCAAAGCGTTAGCGGAAAGCGCAGCGGTTGCCGCCGTTAAACGTTTCGATTTGGCAGAAGCGGAATTCTACGCGGCTAAAGCAGGCCGCAATATGGCATGGATGCAGGTTGCTGGCCTTGAGCAGCAAATGGGTGGGCGTGAAAGAGCAATAGAACGCGAACTTGCCGCCGGTGCTGATCATAGGATTGCTGAATACCGCTTTGAGATCAATAACCTCCTTGGTCGGGCTCGGGTCAATATGGAGTACTGGATCGAACATGGGGCACCAGATTGGAGAGGAAATGCAGCAATTATCCCGCGTTCGAATGTTGATGATGTTGTATCGGCTACCAACAACCTTAAAAATGCAGTGACGGCTTTAAATGACCTGCAATTATCTGCTGCCACCTACATCGAGGTAACCCAAAGCCTACAGGGCTTAAGCGACACACTGAAAGCGTCGCTGGCAAAATTGAAAATGCACCCACCAACACTCGACAAATTCGGTAACGTCAAAGCGCCTGAAGAGGATAGAAGGGAGGTCTCCCTGGCTCTGGCTGGAGAACGCGCAACTTTAAAAAATCGCTGAAAACAGGCCAAGCAATGTCCCTGACTCAACATCATAAATTATTTTAATCAACCACGAGTTAACTATGAAAATCGATATTAAAAACACCGGCCTGTCAGCATCTGTAGTCTGCATCGAGCATGGCGTCCAATCAGCTATCACACTGTCGCCGGGGCGGTCACTGGAGTTTGAAATCAAACACGATACGCCGGTTATTGTTCGAGGGTACACGGAGGCTTCAAATAACATTGTCATTGAAAACAAATCTAAGTTACTGGCAGAAATTGAGCGTGGCACAAGCCCCGTCATCGTATTAAAAGCAGGTAAAACTATCGAATTAGGGGTGGACTTAATGTCTTCAATTATTGTTCGGGAGCAGGCCGCTGCTTAAAACAGCAAACACTAAATTTTTTAATCCAAATATGAGGAAAAACAAGTGAGCAATTTAAAAATCAAAATAATCATTACTAATATTTCTGGTGAAAACGCGGAAATTGAAGAAGGAGTAAATCCAGCATTCTTACTCTCTCCCGGTCAAAGTATTGAAAGTGAGTTATCAATCGACTCCCCGGTCATCATCAGAAAACCTGATTAATCGTAAACACAGCCAGTGGCCTTTCCGGGCCGCTGGCCATTCTGTATTAAGGAGAAATTATGAAAAGTTTAGGATTTACCGTCGCCACGTCTGAGGGTCACTTCTTATCTCGGTATGGAATTAAAAAAGAATCAGATGGCCTGGTTCTCGATGCCGGTTTTGAAAAAGGCATTTTAAACAGCGTTTCAGCCAAAAAACTAGTCGATGCCGCTGAGACTAAAAAAACGCTTCAATCCTACCATCCTGATATTAAGTTTTGGGTGGTCCAGTTTTTTAAAGACAAGGGGCAGTTTTACTTTAAGTCTGCAACAGGTGAAAACCCACCTTGGTTTCAAACTCAACATGACCGTTTTAGCGGTCTTTATCAGGAGCCGCAATAATGTCCTCAAAAGATTTTCAATTAAAGGCACTGCTGATAGCGGTTGATCGTATTTCTCCAACCTTAAGGGGTGTTGGCAAGAATATCGAGATCTTTAAACGGCAGCTTCGATCAACAGGCGTAGGTCGTGGCGCCATACCACTGGCGGCGGGGTTTACTGCTGCGCTGGCAGTTCCGGCCAAAGCGTTTGCTGACATGGAGAGCGCTGGTGTTCAGCTAAAAAATACCTTGATGACCAGTGACGGCTTATCGTATGGCTTCAAAGAGCTGAGTAATATCGCTACAGACCTGGGTAATCGTCTACCAGGCACAACGGCAGATTTTGATAATATGGCCACTGTAATGAAGGCCAACAGCATGAATACCGATACTCTGATTAATGGTGGCTTAAAAGCTGCTGCATACCTTGGCGTCGCCACTAAAGACCTCGGCGAAACCTATGCAACAGCCGCCGAGGGTATTGCCAAAACCTCGAATGTGTTTGGTGTTGCCGATAAAGATTTTATTAGCCTGGCAGACTCTATGCAGCGAGCAGTAAACGTCGGCGTTAAAATCCCTGATTTCACCTCGGCAATGTCAAAGGCTGGCGGCCCCCTTAAAGCACTTCGTGTGCAAGGGATAGGTGCCGTTAATGCTATGGCCCCACTTATTGCATTGTTGACACAGGCAGGAGTTGACCCTAATGAGGCCGGTACCGGTCTTCGGACATTAATATCGACGGCGGCATCAGCTGGGAAGTTTACGTCAATTGAAAACTTGATTGGTGATCTTGAGAGAATGAACAAGCTTAATCCAGCCAAGCTTATTGCTACCTTCGAAACCTTGTTCGGCAAAGAGCACGCCTCAAAGGCCATGATTATTGCTAGCGGCGGCTATGCTGAGATGGTCGGTAAATTCAAGCGGCAGGCCGATATTGAAATGCGGGTGGCCCAGTCTTTAGGCACTTTAACAAACATTTTTGACTCGGCGGCGGGCACCTTCCAGGGCACTATGGCCGTATTCGCCGGTACCTATGCGCCGCAGCTCAAGGCTATTTTAGACTCTATTAATAACATGACGGTTAGCTTGGCTAACTTCATAACCCAAAACGGCCCTTTTATCAAAGCAGCCATTGCACTTGCAGGTGGTGTGGTATTGATGAAAGTGGGCATGTTGGCTTTAACCAAGGCCGTCGGCTTTGCCAGTACCGCGATGAAAATACTTAACGGCACCATGAAATTAAATCCTTGGATGTTGATAATTCAGGGATTGCTTATTGCCGCCCCGCTTATCTATGAGAATTTGGATAAAATCACCGGCTACATAAAATCCAGCTTCGAGACGTCCATTAACTGGATTACTGACAAATTTAATGCCTTTATCAACTTTTTTAAAACTAGCTTAGAGTCGACAAAGAATCTTGCGCCCAGCTTGAGCGGATTTTTTGATGAAGCCGACAAAACCCAAGCCAACGGCATGAGACCGCCCGGCTTCCAAAAGCAAAGCAATATACTCAGTCGCGATCGGGGCAGTGTTGATGTAAAAGTGAGCTTCGACAACTCGCCTGCAGGTATGCGAGTGGCGCCGGCACAAACGCGCGGGCCTGTGCGAGCTTCGCAAAACGTAGGTTATCGCACAATTGGCGGGCCGTTGGTGGCTTGATAGTCTGTTGCTTAGAAGCCTTATAACTAATAAACCCGCTTCGGCGGGTTTATTATTGCCTAACATATCTAGCCTAATCTTGAGAGATTAGGCCGCTCTCACTTCATCCAGCAAATCAGGATGACGATCTAAAACCTTAAGCAGTTTCACCAATGCCAAAGGCGGTTTGGTTTTGCCATTCTCATATCGTGAAAATGCATTGATGCCGCCGCCGAAAATTTCAGAGGCTTCCCGCTGGTCAAGTGCCAGTTTTTTGCGAACGCTGGCTATAAAACTGGGGTCAACAATCGAAGCGTTTACCTGTTTGTTAAACTCAAGCATCAACGCCATTGTTCGTTTTGATTCTTCCGCATTAGTGATCACTTCATCGCAGGCTGGGCAAAAATCGCCAGTTACATCTGGGATGATGGTTGATTCACCTTTGTAGGTGTAGGGCATGTCGCGGGTGTCATGCATCAATTCGGCCGTCGCACAGGATGGGCATTTCATAATCACAGTTCCTTAAACGATACGATGAGAACATCATCAACGACAGTGAGTTTCAAATAAACTTCACCTGTTGAAGTCATTGGACGGTAAACATCCTGCCAAACTTTATGGTCTGCATGGGTTGTCATGCTTTTATAGAAGTCGGCCTGAGTGAGCGCCATTACAACGGTAAGCATGCCGTCAAAATCAAACCCCAATGCTGTTGCTCCTTCTCTGGCTGTCCGGGTCGTTCTCACTTTTCCGGCTGAGATCATGGTTTTGACAACCGATAGCTTGCAATGGGGAGTTTGCTTTTCCATGTGGCAATATTAACCTAATTGGTTATTTTAGGCAAAACACAAGTGTTAATATTTAAACTCAGACCGCGGGTTTTTATAGAGACAGAGGGCACTTTATAGGGCACCACGCGAAACAAAACCAAGCTTATTTGAAACACGCTGAAATTCATTGACCACGGGGTCTTTTATGCTATCCTGTTGAAACTATGGAAAGTTTCAGCGTGTTTCGAAGCGGAGTAGGTGTTCTCGGGCTTGTAAATCTAGCATTCATAACCCCGGGGTCGGTGGTTCAAATCCACCTATCGCCACCATGTAAAACAAGGGCTTAGGTTAATACCAAGCCCTTTTTTTATTGCCCGAATTTTATCCTGATGCACTTTGAAAAAACGCCGCGAACATTTGCCAACATTTTGTGAGTCTTGGACTCTACTCTTTCCCGAAAAGTTGTGCCTGACCATCTGGTTTCCAAATGGGGTATTTGGTCATGACTTTGTCGAAGATATAGCTGGATAGAAATCTATTCAGCCATTGTTGAAGCGCTGGATAAGGCGACTTCTCAAACCACACGCTATCCACAGCCGCAAACTGGCGAATAAACGGCAGTATGGCGGCATCAGCCAATGCAAAATGATTGCCGCACAGAAATGACTGTTGATTCAATAGTCGCTCCAGCTCTGCTAGAAACAACTCTCCTTGCTGCCGGTATTCCAATTCAGAACGTTCTGGATAACGATCTGCATATTTATAGCGATCCAGATAATATTTAAACTCGTTGTCATTCCAGAGGATCAGCTCCTTAGCCTGTTGAAGTTCGCCGTTTTCTAACCAGTGTTCGGGATCGTGTTGCTGCAAGGCCCAGAACATAATGTCTAGGCTCTCATCAATAACGACACCGTTTTGAAGTTGCAACACCGGCACAGTTCCCTTGGGCGATGCCAACAATAGGGCAGCTGGTTTATTGCTTAATTCGATTTCCCGCAATTCCACCGTTATTTGCGCGGTCGCAATCGCCAATCGTGCTCGCATGGCGTAAGGACAGCGGCGAAAGCTGTATAAAACAGGATATTGGTTATCTTTAGTCAAAGTGGCTGAGTGCATTTGTAATCGGGCTTGTAAGATTTGGACATCGCTGGTTTTTGGCTGTACTTGAAGGAAGGGGCCTGTGCCGTTAGTATGGTCTAATAGTTTTGTAAAATTTGCCAGTTGGGTAGTTTATCAAAGCTAACTATTTGCCAAAAATAATAAGGACATACCCACCCAATGGTTGACAAGAAAAGTCTCTCCGAACGTGACATTTGTACCAAATTCATAACCCCTGCTCTCACTGCCGCTGGATGGGATTTGCATAGTCAAATCCGTGAAGAAGTCAGTTTCATCAAAGGCCGCATCATCGTGCGCGGCAAACTGCATACCCGCGGCGAACAAAAGCGCGCTGATTATATTCTGTACTACAAATCCAATATCCCGCTGGCGGTCATTGAAGCTAAGGCCAATGGTCATAGTGTCGGCGCGGGAATGCAACAAGCACTTAACTACGCTGAAACCTTGGGCGTTCCGTTCGTGTTCAGCTCCAATGGCGATGCCTTCCTGATGCATGACCGTACTGGACTAGCTAATAAGACCGAGCAGGAACTGGCGCTTAATGCTTTTCCGTCCCCCGCACAGCTCTGGCAGGCCTATTGCCAATGGAAACAGATAAATACCGCTGTTGCCCGCCACACCGTAGAAATGCCGTATTACGATGACGGCACCGGTCGCGCTCCGCGCTATTACCAAGCCAATGCCATCAACAACACCGTCGAGGCCGTGGCCTTAGGTCAGCAACGGACTTTGCTGGTGATGGCGACCGGCACCGGCAAAACTTACACCGCATTCCAGATCATCTGGCGCTTGTGGAAGTCGGGCACCAAAAAACGCATCCTGTTTCTGGCTGACCGCAACATCTTGGTTGATCAAACCAAAAACAACGATTTCAAACCGTTCGGCGCGGCGATGACCAAAATCAGCAAACGCCAGATCGATAAAAGTTACGAGATTTACCTGTCTTTGTATCAGGCCGTCACCGGCAGCGAAGAAGAGCAAAACATTTACAAACAATTCTCGCCGGATTTTTTTGATCTGATTGTCATCGACGAATGCCACCGCGGTAGCGCCGCCGAAGATTCTGCCTGGCGCGAGATACTGGCCTACTTTGCTTCGGCCACCCATGTCGGTTTAACTGCCACACCAAAAGAAACCAAGGATGTTTCCAGCATTTATTACTTTGGTGAACCCATTTACAGCTACACCCTCAGACAAGGCATTGAAGACGGCTTTTTGGCTCCTTATAAAGTAGTGCGTATCGACATCGACAAAGACCTCCAAGGTTGGCGACCCAGCAAAGGCCAAACCGATAAAAACGGCCAGTTGATTGAAGACCGCGTCTATAACCAAATCGATATGGACCGCACCTTGGTGTTGGAAAAACGCACCGAACTGGTCGCCCGCAAAATTACCGAATTTTTGCAGGCGACCGATCCTTACGCCAAAACCATTGTTTTCTGTGATGACATCGACCATGCCGAACGCATGCGCCAAGCCTTGGTCAACCTCAATCCTGAACGCGTCAAAGAAAGCCGCAAATACATCATGCGCATTACCGGTGATGAAATCGAAGGCAAAGCTGAGCTGGATAACTTCATCAACCCCGAAGAGCGTTACCCGGTCATCGCCACCACCTCCAAACTGATGACCACCGGCGTCGATGCCCAAACCTGCAAACTGGTGGTACTGGATCAGCACATCAAATCCATGACCGAGTTTAAACAAATCATCGGCCGCGGCACCCGCATCAATGAAGATTACGGCAAGTTTTGGTTCACCATCATGGATTTCAAAAAAGCCACCGAATTGTTTGCCGACAAAGATTTTGACGGCGAGCCGGTGATGATTTATGAGCCTAAAGGCGATCAATCCCCAGTGCCGCCAGATGATCAATCAGAAACCAATATTGATGAAAACGGCGGAGACCTTCCCCCCTTTGAAGAAGGCGGGATCGAGGGCGGATTTGACGATGAACCCGGCACCAAACGCACCAAATACATTCTCGGCGATGTCACCGTCTACGTGGTTGCCGAACGTGTGCAATATTACGGACCGGAAGGCAAACTGATTACCGAATCCCTCAAAGATTACACCCGCTCAACTGTGCGTAAAGATTACGTCTCGCTCGATCAATTCTTGCTGCGCTGGAGCAAAGCCGATCGCAAGGCCGCCATTCTGCACGAACTGGAAGAACACGGCGTGTTGCTGGAGCCGCTGGCTGATGAAGTTGGTAAAGACTTCGACGCCTTTGACCTGATCTGCCATGTCACGTTCGACCAACCACCGCTTACCCGCCGCGAACGTGCCGAGCAGGTTAAAAAGCGCAACTACTTTGCCAAATACGGCGAGCAAGCCCGCAAGGTGCTGGAAATCTTGCTGGATAAATACGCCGACACTGGCATAGAAAACATCGAAGACATTAAAATCCTCACCCTGGACCCGTTCAAAACCATGGGCACCGCCAGCGAATTGGTATCAGCTTTTGGCGGCAAACCCGCTTATATGGCAGCCCTGCAAGAATTAGAAGCACATCTGTATGCGTAAAACCCGGTTTTAATAATTTTTGCACGGTGGGCAAACAGCTTTATCGTTTGCCTACCGTGTATTCGCGTGGGCAGAAAAACTTGCCCACCCTACATTTGAATATTCCCCTTAACATAAATAATAAGCCCCAAATTATGAGCATTTCCTCCACCATCAAATCCATTCAAGACATCATGCGCAAAGACGTGGGTGTCGATGGCGACGCCCAGCGTCTGAGCCAATTGGTCTGGATGTTGTTTTTAAAAATCTTTGATGATCGGGAAAGCGAGTGGGAACTGCTGCAGGATGATTACCAATCACCACTGCCGGAAGCCTATCGTTGGCGGAACTGGGCGGCCAATGCCGAAGGCATGACCGGCGAGGCACTCAAACACTTTCTGGATAACGACATGTTCCCCGCATTGCAACAACTCGAAGCCAAAGGCGGCGATCAACGCGCTTATGTGATTCGCTCGGTGTTTGAAGATGCTTACAACTACATGAAATCCGGCCAGTTGATTCGGCAGGTCATCAACAAGATTGAAGAAGGCGTCGATTTCAACAAAGCCCAAGAGCGCCATTTATTTGGTGATATGTACGAACAACTGCTGCGCGACTTGCAGGCCGCCGGTAATGCCGGTGAGTTTTACACCCCGCGTGCTGTCACCGAATTTATGGTGCGCATGGTCAACCCGCGTCTGGGTGAAAAAATCATGGATCCGGCTTGCGGCACTGGCGGCTTTTTATCCTGCTCGATAGAACATATCCGCAAACAGGACGTGAAAACCGTCGACGATGAAGCGCAATTACAAGCCAGTATTTTCGGCATCGAAAAAAAGCCGATGCCGCATTTACTGTGCACCACCAACATGATCCTGCACGGCATCGATGTGCCCAGCAACATCCGCCACGACAACACCCTGGCGCGCCCGCTGATCAGTTGGGGGCCGAAAGAGCGTGTTGATGTCGTCGTTACCAACCCGCCCTTCGGCGGCATGGAAGAAGACGGCATAGAAACCAACTTTCCTGCCGCCTTTCGCACCCGCGAAACCGCGGACTTGTTTCTGGTGCTGATCATGCAAATGCTCAAACCCGGTGGCCGCGCCGCGCTGGTTTTACCCGATGGTTTTCTGTTTGGCGAAGGCATCAAAACCCGCATCAAGGAAAAACTACTGGAAGAATGCAACCTGCACACCATCGTACGCCTGCCCAACGGCGTGTTTGCGCCCTACACCGGCATTAAAACCAACCTGCTGTTTTTCAGTAAAGGCACGCCCGCTCAACACATCTGGTTTTACGAACACCCGTACCCGCCCGGCGTAAAAAGCTACAACAAAACCAAACCGATGAAGATCGAAGAGTTTGTTGCCGAAACCGACTGGTGGGACAACCGGGCAGAAAACCAATACGCCTGGAAAATCAGCATTGATGACATCAAAACCCGCAACTACAACCTAGACTGCAAAAACCCGCATATCGGCGAACAGGAAATCCACGATCCGGAAGTGCTGCTCGCGCAATACCAAACCATGCAACAAGACATTGCCGCACTGCGTGGGCAGTTGAAAAACATATTGGCGGCAGCCTTTCAATCATCCGCCGACAGCAATCAGAGCGATAAGGCATGAGTGCCATTCAAAAACTCCTGACCGACCACATTGACATATGGACCGCCGCCGAAACGGAAAAGAAATCCGGTCGCGGCCGCAGCTCAGGCAACGCGGGTAATGTCTATGGCATCAAGAAACTGCGCGAACTGATACTGGAACTGGCGGTGCGCGGTAAGTTGGTGCCGCAAGATGCGAATGATGAACCGGCTAGTGAGCTACTTAAGCGTATTCAGGCTGAAAAGGCCAAGTTGGTTACAGAAGGTAAGGCTCTGAAAAATAAGCCACTGCCACCAATTATTGAAGAGGAAAAACCATTTGGGCTACCTTTAGGTTGGAATTGGTCGCGGCTCGGTTCTGTTTCGATTAAGATCACTGACGGTGAACATATCTCACCAAATAAAACATCATCGGGAATGCCATTACTTACAGCAAAAGATGTAACTAACGATGGTGTGATTATAGATTCCCCGCAATACGTTAGCCTTGAAGATGGCCCACGTTTCCGCAGCCGCTGTGATCCTGAGCGGGGAGATGTGTTGATATGCAGCAGAGGAACAATTGGTCGCTGTGCTGCTGTTGAAATAGATGAAGTATTCTGTCTTATGGGTAGTGTAATTCTCGTTAAAACTTCAAAAAATATTTATTACAAATACATCGTTCGTTATCTTCAAACAGAAATCGCACAAAAGTGGATGCGAGGCGCATCCTCTGCAACTGCTGTCTCTGCTTTGTATTTAAAAGATGTAACAAAATGTCTGGTTCCATTACCTTCGATTGCCGAACAACAACGCATTGTCGCCAAAGTCGATGAGCTGATGGCGCTGTGCGACCAACTGGAAAACCAGCACAGCAATGCCGCCGAAGCTCACGAACAACTCGTCAACCACCTGCTCGGCACGCTCACACAATCACCCGTTCGTGGTGAGCCTGTCGAACCACACCCTTCGACAAGCTCAGGGCGAACGGAATTTGAAGATAACTGGCAACGCATCGCCGCACATTTCGACACCCTTTTTACCACCGAAACCAGCATCGACGCCCTCAAGCAAACCCTGCTGCAGCTGGCCGTCATGGGCAAACTCGTCCTGCAAGACCCCAACGATGAACCCGCCAGCGAATTGGTAAGAAGAGTCTTTGCAGAAAAAAATAAATTGCTAGCTGAAAAAAAATATCAAAAAACTGGAAAACTTAATCCAAAGGGGCAAATGCGAAAATACCCTGAAAATTGGGTAGTTGTGCAAATAGGTGAAATTTGCCCATCAGTTGTGCCGAGCCGTGATAAACCAAAGACTTTTTCTGGTGAAATTCCATGGATAACACTTCCTTCCTTTCCATCTGATAAATGGTATCTGGATACAAGTAATGTTGATTTAGGGCTAACCATAGAAGAAGCCAATAAATATTCGGCGAGGGTAATACCCGTAAACAGTGTTTTGATGAGTTGTATTGGAAGATTTGGGTTAACTGCTATCAATCAAATACCAGTAATTCCAAACCAACAAATTCATGCCTTAATTGTTTTAAATGGTGTCGTGCCGGAGTTTTTAAGTGTTGTTATTCGTGTTTCTGGAAAACAAATGGAAGAAATGGCAACCTCTACCACCATTGCTTATTTGAACAAATCAAATTGTGAAAGTATTGAGTTTGGTTTACCACCAGAAGCCGAACAACACAGAATCATTGCAAAAGTCGACGAACTCATGGCCCTCTGCGACCAACTAAAATCCCGCATTTCCGAATCTATGCAGTTGCAGCAAAAGCTGGCGGATGTGCTGGTTGAGCAAGCGGTATCGCAATAAACATGCTTATTATCGGTGTTGCTATCTTGGTAAAATTTAAAACTTGGTCCCGATAAAGGCTGGCTAATGAAATAAATTAAGGAATTTAACAATATGAGATTAAAAGACAAAGAGGTTGAAGTCGGCTATTTGTATTTGACCACGGCCAATCAATACCGGGCTGTGCTGGCGATGAAAGGTGAATTTTTGATTTATGCACCCAGTTCAGAAGGGGCTGCACCGTTAAATCTGAATGCTGCAAAACTGCCCTTTGAAAATCAGCCCTTTAAGAAATGCCAAATCGTTACTTTTGCCAAGAAGGATTATCAGGTGTTTGAGCTCAATGGTACTGAAGCTATCAAACATAAATTGGATGAATCGCAGTTGGCAGAAGCCATAGCACAGTGCAATGCAAAGGCAGGTATTGCGGCTTTGCTACAAGAATAAAGCAGTTGCTTTCGTCGCTTATCGAGTTTCGCCCAATTGGCTAACCTGGCAGGCATTAATGAATTCACCATGTTTAACGTCGGCGGCAGGTCATCAGTAGAACGATATTTGTTGAATTGTTAGGGAAGCGCTGAATAAATCGATTTCGCTCATGGTTCGACAAGCTCACCACGAACGAAATCAATAAATCACCGTTCACCTGTCCTTAGACCACCCTTGAGGTGGAGCCTGTCGAAGGATTTAATCAGTATATCCTTAGGCAAGGGCAACATTGTTGTTTCAGTGCTTGTTTGGTTACCGTGGCAGGTGGCTTTTCCGTTATAATTCCCGGCAGTTTTAACTTACGTTATTGAAAGGTCTATGTCAGAAATTAACAAAGTGGTGCTTGCTTATTCTGGAGGTTTGGATACTTCCGTTATTCTTAAATGGTTGCAGGATGTTTACGACTGTGAAGTGGTGACGTTTACTGCCGATTTGGGGCAGGGTGAAGAAGTTGAGCCGGCGCGTGCAAAAGCCCAAAGTTTGGGTATTAAGGACATTTTTATCGAAGATTTGCGGGAAGAGTTTGCCCGTGATTTCGTGTTTCCAATGTTCCGCGCCAATACAATTTATGAAGGCGAGTATTTGCTGGGCACGTCAATCGCCCGGCCGTTAATCGCCAAGCGGTTGATTGAAATTGCTAATGAAACCGGCGCCACGGCGATTTCTCATGGCGCAACCGGTAAGGGTAATGATCAAGTACGTTTTGAGTTGGGCGCCTATGCACTGCGGCCTGATATTAAGGTGATCGCACCTTGGCGGGAATGGGATTTGACGTCACGCCAAACTTTACTGGATTATGCTGAAAAGCACGGCATTCCTGTGGAAATGAAAAAAGGCAAAACATCGCCGTATTCCATGGATGCCAATCTGCTGCATATTTCTTATGAAGGCAGAGTTCTGGAAGATCCTTGGGCAGAACCTGAGGAAGATATGTGGCGTTGGACAGTGTCACCTGAGAACGCGCCTGATCAGGCGACTTATATTGAACTGACGTATCAACACGGTGACATTGTTGCAATTGACGGTGTGGCGCACAGTCCTGCGCAAGTGCTGGAAAAATTGAATAAATTGGGTGGCGAAAACGGTATCGGTCGTCTTGATATTGTTGAAAACCGCTATGTGGGTATGAAATCTCGCGGCTGTTATGAAACTCCGGCCGGTACGGTAATGTTAAAAGCACATCGTGCGATTGAGTCTTTAACGTTGGATCGTGAAGTTGCGCATCTGAAAGATGAATTAATGCCGCGTTATGCATCATTGATCTACAACGGCTATTGGTGGAGTCCTGAGCGTAAATTGTTGCAGACCATGATTGATGAGTCGCAAGTTAATGTTAACGGCAAAGTCAGAATCAAACTTTATAAAGGCAATGTGATCGTTGTTGGTCGTGCGTCTGAGACTGACAGTTTATTCGACGAAAGTATCGCTACTTTTGAAGATGATCGTGGTGCTTATAATCAAAAAGATGCAGAAGGCTTTATCAAGCTTAATGCGTTACGGTTGCGGATAGCCGCCAAACGACTGAAATAATCCTAACGGCATGAAGCTTATAACTTCATGCCGTTTTTGTTTGTGCTATTGGTTGCACCAAAACAAGGAAAATTTCAATCAAGCTTGTATAATCGCCTACTAACTGACGGTTATCACTATTATAAAAATGAATGTTAGTACGCCTGCCTGTTTCTGGCTTGAGAGGAAGTAAATAATGAGCGATATGCGAGAAACTAAATCAGCGCTAGTTAAAATTGATAGCGGGCTAATACCTGCACATCAGCGACTGGTGAAGGTTAACCGATTGCTGCTGGCAGTCATTGCGTTCTTGATGACTGTAATTATGGTTATTGGCGCTTGGTTACTGCCAAGCGATGATTTTATTGCCGATTATAAAAGCTCAGTGTCATCAGCTTATGCTAAAGGAATGAACCCGGTGTTGTCTGCCGAGGTAAATACTTTAAA
>Ga0208629_100319_pt1 | contig 23429 bp, 15 predicted proteins | sample LakWasMet19_HOW5_2_FD_183865 | JGI IMG/M metagenome (GOLD analysis project Ga0208629, IMG submission 183865) | Freshwater sediment methanotrophic microbial communities from Lake Washington under simulated oxygen tension - Sediment Metagenome... | ecosystem: Environmental > Aquatic > Freshwater >... | reverse complement strand
CGAGAGTGGGGTACAGGCGCAAAGAGGAAGGAAGCTACGGGAGTGGTTCTTCGAGCGACGCGGTTTCAAAAGGACCGGGAATGCACGCATGAGACGCACAGAGCCGGCGTCTGATAGCCGCGCCCCTCCAGCCATGCGTAGCCATCCCTGGCGCCCCGCTCGCACCCCCGCCCGCTCGCCCGCACGCACCTTGATGACGTTGTACCGGTCGTTCGCGAGGATGTTGTGCGGCTTGATGTCCGCGTGCACGATGCGCAGCTTGGAGAGCAGCGAGAGCGCCAGCAGCATCTGCTTGGCGTAGTTGCGGACGGCGGACACGCTGATGCCCACGCCCTTGCCGAACTTGTTCTGCACCTCCTTGAGGTTCATGTTGAGCGGCTCGAAGGCGAGGCACAGGTGGTTGCGGTGCTCGAACGTGTGCAGCAGCCGCACGCAGTGGTACCGACCCGCCGGGTCGGCCGTCGCCAGCGTGCGCAGGATGTCCAGCTCCTTCTGGCCGGCCCGCCGCATCGTGTCGTTCGCACGGATGATCTTGATCGCCACGTAGCTGGAGGAGCCCGTCGCCAGCGCCGCGTGGCTGCGCACCAACGCGCCGCTGCTGGTGAGGGCCATCGGCGCCGCCGCGGTCGCGATGGTGCCGGCCGCCGCCTCCTCCACCGTCGAGTCGTCCTCGGCGTCCAGCGGCCGCGCGTCTGCCGCCCCCTCCGCCATCGCGTCCCGGCAGTACAGGACGCTGGAGAAGACGCCGCGTCCGCGCGTCCCGAGCACCTGGTACCGCCCCCCGATGGTCTCGCCGATCTTGATCTTGTAGTACCCCTCCGCGTCGTCCCAGTTGTCAGCGAGGGAGGGGTGCAGCCCCATCTCATCGTCGCGCAGCGCTGCCGCAGACGCCGCGGTGCCGCTAGCGCCGCCCGCCTCGCTGGCGTCCTCCACCGCCGACCCGTGCAGGCTACGTTCGCGCTCCCGCAGGCCCGCAAGCTCGCCCACGCCGCCTGCGCCGGCAGCGATGCCAGTGGCGGCGCGGCTTGCGGCAGCAGACCCTGCGGCGCCGTGTCTGCCGCCAGCGCTGCCTGCGTCCTCTTCGTCGCTGGAGGCGTCGTCAAACATGGACACTGCCTTCCGCTTACGGGGCAGGGGGAGCGGCGCCGCGGGCGCAGCTGCTGATCCTGCCATCTTTGCAGCAGGTGCTGCTGCCGTCGACGACGCTGTTGCTGCTGCAGCTGGAACTGCTGGAAGAGCCGCTGTCGTCAATGGAGCAGCGCCTATCGACGCACCAGCGGCAGCGGCAGGCTCCGTCACCCGCGTGGGCTCTGGCTCAGCGGCGCTGAGGGGAGCAACGCCTGTTGCAGCTGCAAGCGCCGCAGCGCCACCCCCATCTGCGCCTGCAGCCGGCGGTCTGGCGCCAACAACCCCACTGCTGTGCAGCTCCGTCGCCGTCGGTGCGGCTGCCCTGTACTTGGCCATGATCGCCTCCCGCCGCCGCTTCGACTCCTGCAGCAGCCGCGCCGCCGCCGCCTCCTCGTCCTCCTCCTCCGCTTCCTCGTCCTCGTCCCCACCAGCGGGGGCGATGTCCATGTGACGCGAGGGAATGGAGGTGGAGGCAGCGGCTGCAGGCGCGAGTCCAGTCGGGGCGGCGTGCGACCCCATACCAGAGGGGTGGCCAGCGTGGTGGCCTCCGAGCGACGCCGCTGCCCCCGCCATGCGAGGCTGCGGCGACACCTCCTCGCCGTCCTCCACGTTCTTCCCGGCGCCTGCACGAGGCACGCCTACCTCCGGTCCGCCTGGGCGAGAGGCAGCCCACCCGCCCGCAAGCCTGCTGCCGCCGCCGCCGCGCTCACCGCCTCCGGGCCTATCCTCCCGCCCCTCCTCGCGCCAGCTTGCCGCAGCGTTCCCATGCCGCCCGCCATACCCGTTTGGCGCAGTCAGCCGATCCCGGTCGTCGTGTCGGCGGTCAGTGGGCCCGTCCACTGCGCCGCGGCCGGCACGCGGGGAGCGCTCGCGGCTGCGGCTGCGTTGGCGCTCGGCATCTCTAGCGCCGCCGCGATTGGTTTCAACACCACGCCGCTCATCACGTGGCTCCCCGCGGTAGTACCGATCTGGCTCCCCGGCACTGCGTCCTAGCCGCTCGTCTTGCCGGCGGTAGTCGTCAGGCTCTCGACGCGAGTAGCCGCTGCCCTCCACGGGTCGAGCCTCCCCTGCGCCGCGGCCGCCGCCGTCTCGACCGCGCTGCCAGCGGTCGTCACCTGACGGCCCTCCACTGGAGCCCTGACGTGGACCGCTTTGCCACCGATCGCGGCCCGCGTCGTCATCGCGCCAGCGCCCGCTCATTCCGAAGCAGACCGTGAGCTGTCTGAAGCTGAGATCTCGTCAAGCTGGACAATACACGCCTGCGCAAAAAGAACCCAACAGCTACAAAAGTACACCAGCACGGAATCCTGCGCTGTAGCTCGCTAAACGGGAGGCTCAACGTCGGGGATGAAGGTTCGGGCCGGGCCACGACTGCGACTGCGTTGAGCCTCAAAGTGCGACGGTGGCGAACAGAATAACGCCTCGTAGCCAAATCCTTCAAACATTTAGAGCACTGCGCTGAAGTTTCTCAAACTATAGTGCACGGAAGGTGTCGGGTGCTGCTTTCGGGGAGAAATGATTGGCCAGACAGATTGTGCAAATCACTCTCGCGCAAATTGAGCGCATCGCAGCTTCATTCAGCCCTTATGTGCAACGTAAGGCACCACTCACCACTCTTGATTTTGCGTAGGCAACGCAAGGACGCTGCCAGCCTCGGCAGTACCTCGGTTTCACGGGTGGCCAATACAGGCCGCCGTGACCTTCAGCTCCTGTCTCGCACCTCGCTGCTCGGGCTTCTGGGGTAGGATGCTGCTCCGAAGCGCGTGCGCTATTAAGGCGCTCGCGACCGGAGCTGCCAGCGTGAGCAGCTCGGTGCTGCCGCCGATGCTTGCTGCCATTGCCGAGACGGGTTCGATGTCAGGGTGTCGCGCTCCCGCAGTCAGCGCGCTGACTGCCACCTCAGCAGCCTCCGGAAGGCGCTTCCTGCACGTTTCCGCGCGCTCGAACCAGATGGGCGGAATCGGCGGCGACGAGGGGGCCGTGCCAGACCCGGAGGCGGCCGCCGCGGCCGGCGCAGCGGACGATGACGAGGAGGCCGGTGAGGGCGGTGGCAGCGGCGGCGGCCTGCGCGAGCGTCGCGGCCGGCCGTTCCTCGACCCGCGCGCGCCGCGCCGGCAGGAGAGCGTGCGCAACAACCCCAAGTCGGCGCAGTGGGGCGGCATGATGGACATCATGGAGCACTCCATCTACTGCAACGGCCAGCGCGAGGAGGACGCGGACGGCTTCTTCTTCGATTACACGGTGCCCGAGTACGACTCCGACTGCGACGGCGACCCCTTCTCCAACGGGTACCTGACGGAGGACGAGATGGAGTTCGACGAGGACTACCAGCCCGACCCGTACATCCCCGCCAAGGTGGCCACCAACATCTACTTCCTCTACACGGCGCGCGGATACACCATCAAGCAGCTGTCCGTGCGCTACCGGTTGTCCTCCGAGCGCGTGTGCGCCATGATCATGGTCAAGCACCGCGAGCCGGAGATGATCGCGACGGGCCGCATCAACCGCGACATCGACGCCGTGCTCATCAAGCTGTACGGTACCAAGTTCGCGCCCGAGAACCGGTTCGAGCCCAGCGAGAACTGGCGGCCCGACTTTGACCAGGGCGTGCAGGCCACCTTCCTGGCGGACGACCAGATGCCGGACGACGTGATGCCCATCCGGCGCACGGTCGGCAGCGTCCTGCGCAACCGGCACCACTTCAAGAAGGTGACGCCGCCGCGCAAGGACGCGCGCGTGCACGACTCCAAGTTCGTGTTCAAGAACATCAGCGGGCGCGTGAAGGACAAGACGCGCCCGCGCCCGATGATCATCTCGGACTTTGACGGGCGCGTGCGGCCCGCGAGCAACATGGAGAGCCTGTACCGCAGCTGGGAGACGCGCTACTGGACGCTGGACGAGGCGAAGGGCCGCACGGGGCTGCCCTTCAAGGAGGAGGACGCGCACAAGCCCGCCGACTACCGCCTCGTGCCGTAGGCGCGCTTGCGACGTGCTGTTGTGGGCCGGTTCCCGCCTCATGCTCTGCCGGTCGTGGCGGAGGCTTCACGAGCAGTGCTCGTTGGCGCGGGCATTCCGACCCGAGTGAGGACTCCCCGGCGTGAGATGTCGCGGGCGCACAGGCTCGGCTCGGGGTTCGCAACTACTGATCGTCCTGTGGACGCGCGTCCGTGCTGCGACGTGCCTGCGGCCGCTGTTTCCGCTTTCGGCGCGAAGCTCTCGCCGCCCAGCCCGGTGTTTCTGAAGTCTCCATCACGCGTACGGTTTGCCAGCTCATGCGATGCCTCACGGATTCCGTGCTGTACGATCTCGACTCGAGAGCTCTGGAGTGCAGTCTGTGTCGAATAACACCCGATGATGTGCGATGGCCCGACTGCGTCATGAACGAACAGCACTCGAATTTGCCTCGCGTCGCATTAACGTTGACACTCGCAGCAGCCACAGGGAGCACGCAGCGTCAACACGTTCCACTCTCTCAGCACAATCCTCGTTCAGTCGAAAGCGAATCTCACAGGAGGCAACACTGATCGGATGTCACACCATGCCACCAGCAACGTCAGCAAGCAAAGGTGACGGATCGTCATCACGCCGCTGGCGATACGGCTACACCAGGCCCTACAGGGCAGGAAACACGACGCGAGGCAAGCAGCGCTCGAGAGACGCATGCCTCACCGACGCACAGCCTGAGGTTAGGCGTATCGACATCAGCTGACCTGCCAGAGCTAGATTGCTGCTGAGACCATTGCTCGCGCCCCTTGACCGATCGCTTCGTGACCCGGTTGGTCGCCAGCACAGATGCAACGCGAGCGCTCGATGCTTCTCTCACTCGATCATGGCTGCGTGGCGAGATCGCAATAGCCATGCAGAAGAGCGCGCCGCAGTGCGAAGGCGTCAGCTTAGCAAGTCCATTGTCTAAGCAGGACTTCACAGAGGTGCAACGCGCTGCACACGGGTGCGCGTGATGCGGGCAGAACCACATCACCCGTAGACGGTGCAACCTCCGGGGCAAGCAACATTAAGAGCCGCCATAGTGGACGAGGAGATGCCGTTCTTGCCCACATGCAGCCGCTGTAGCTGCGGGAGGTAAGCGAGAGCCGTCGCAATCGCTTTGGCGCCTGCATCACCGAGTTCATTGCCCTCCAGGTTCAGCTGCTGCAGCAGCGGGAGGTGATAGAGGGCAGCTGCGAGAGCTGCGGCACCCGCGGCACCGATGGCGTTGTTGAACAAATGCAGCTGCTGCAGCTGCGCGAGGTGAGGGAGGACTGTCGCGAGAGCCGCAGCTCCCGCGCTAGCAATGGCGTTGTTGGACAGGCGTAGCTGCTGCAACCGTGTGAGACGGGGGAGGGCGGCCGCCAAAGCTGTAACGCCCGCCTCACGTAGGTTGTTCCAACCCAAATCAAGTTGCTCGAGCAGTGTGAGGTTGCGGAGGGCTGTCGCCAGGGCAACAACAACGGTGCGCTCGCAGGCCAAGACGGCGGTGCTGGGCCTCGTCTACGGGATCGGGCCCGCAGAGATGGCGGGCAAGCTCGGCATCCCGGAGGAGGAGGCGCTGCGCATCCGCGGCGCGTTCCTGGCAACGTACCCGGGCATCAGGGCGTTTATGGCCAACGCGAAGGCGTTCGCTGCGCGGCACGGCGCCTATGTCGTTGTCGGCCGGACGCAATTGCTGCAGCAGCTTCAAGTGGGGAAGAGCGGTCGCCAAAGCTGTGACACCAGCCTCACCGAGCCTGTTCCAACCCAAGTCCAGTTGCTCCAGTTGCGTGAGGCGGGGAAGTGCTGTCGCCAGGGCGGCAGCACCCGCGCCAGCAATGGCGTTGTTGGAAAGGTGAAGGTGCTGCAGTTGCGTGAGGTAAGGGAGGGTTCTCGCAAGGACTGCGGCACCCGCCATACCAATGGCGTTGTCGAAGAGGTGGAGTCTTTGCAGCTGCGGGAGATGAGGGAGAACTGTCGCAAGGGCTGCAGCACCCGCGTGGCCTATGCAGTCGCTTCGCAACAGGAGCTGCCGCGGCCCTGAGACATGAGGCAGCAGGAATGCCACAGCCTTTACATCTGCATCCGCAAGACCGCGATTTTCGAGAGTCACCACTGATACAACCGAAACCGTTGCCGACGGTTCAGCGGCCAGGAAGGTTCGCATCGCGGCAAAAACAGCGTCAGATGTGGCCTCGCCCAGAGCAGCTTCCAGCGCCAAGTTCGCTGCTTCAATGGCAGTCGCAGGTGGAGGCAGCAGTGTCGCAACTGCGGCAACCGCAGGGAATGCAGAGGCTGCAGACGCAGCGCCTGCACCCGCATGCACCGGAGTTATGCCGGGCGCGAGAGTCCCAGCAGTAATCGACTTGGCTGCTGCTGCAGCCGGAACCGCTCGCTCACGCAACGCACACACCACCGCCTCCAGCTCCTCACCGACTGCACTCGCAGTCGGCCGCGCTGTCGCGTCGGCGTGCCACATCGCCTGTAGAAGCTCACCGAACGCCGCGGGTAGTTCAGAAGGCAGCTTGGCCAAGGGGGGCCGCCCGCCCCCTGCCACATGTGCGAACAGCACATCAGGAGTCGCCGTCAGACCGTCGGCGAGAAAGGGCACGCAGCCAGTGGCGAGCTAATGATGGCAGCGCTGTAGATGTCGCAGGCGGGCTTCAGAGAGTCGGCGCCAGTAGCCAGCTCAGGCGCCATGTAAAGCGGCGTGCCGCGATGGGTTGATAGAGTGGCAGAGCCCTCGCGACGCAGCGTTGCCTCTCCGAAATCTGTCGCAGCGGCCTGTCCGAGCTCCGTCAGCATAATATTGGCGGGCTTTAGATCGCCGTGCACGATACTGTGGCCGTGCAGGTAGCGCATCGCCTTGCTGATTTGCAGAAACAGCACCCGCTCGACAAGGGTACCAGACAGCCGCGGATACAATTAGCCCTGCAGGCTCTGTGGCATGCGTGGCATGATGAGGGCATAGAAGGGTGGGGTGTCAGTTTCGTCGACAACCACTTTGAGCAGCGGTACGATGTGAGGGTGCCGAATGCAAAACTGATGACCCGCCTCTCGGAGGAAGACCGCCTTGTCCGCATCACACAGGCTGCTTTCGACGTCGATATGCTTTACAGCCACGTCTTCGCCAATGTAGCACGCAGCATACACTTTGCCAAAGGCACCTGCCCCCAGAACCCTCCAGTTTCCCAGCTTATCGGTGTCCCGCTCGAGCTTATCGTAGGAGATGAACGCCGCGCCAGGCAGTGCACCAGAGGTGCGCACCGGCAATATCGTGGCAGCCATCGGTTCCACGCGCTTTCACTCCACGCAGTGCAGTTCTGCATTATTACCGCCGGACGAGCTGGGCTCTGGGCTCGTACCGAAATTTGTTTCACTTGACCTCAAGCGGCGCGCGGCGTTTGAGCGTCAAATCTTTGTTGAGTCTGCTCGTGTGATGTGCCAGCCAGGGCTTTCGTTGATCGCACCAGCATGCTGGTTCGCTTGTTGCGTTTGTTTGGGCGCTGAATCAATGTCACATCTGTCCACAACAAACGCGTTTTGTTTGTGTGTGATTCACGGAACCGACCAAGTCAGGTTGATCGGGCACACACACCCCAAGACTTACTTCGCGTGCCACTGACGTCGTTTGGTCTCTTGTTCGTTGCGGCGGTAATAGTCGGCAACGTTCGCTCAACGGGGCCGAGTTGGGTCAGGGACCGTTTTGCGAGATTTGCTCCCACGCCATGCTGCTTCGCAACTGGCTGCTTTGGGTGTTTTCAGCTGTGCTAGTAGCTGTGCAGTTTGGATACGTGTTTCGAGCTGCTGTTTCGACACAGACTGTCGGCAAGCCGCCGCTGCTGGAGTGCGTTCAAAGCGGCAAGGGAGGCAAACCCGTGGGCTCCGATCGTGACTGCACTATGGGGCAAGGCTCAGAATGCACTCGGTCACAGCCGTGTACACCCTGCAGCTCAGGGGGCTGCACCTCGTGCTCTACATCGACGGCCGCGTTTGCCGCAGGAACCGCCCAGACTGGCGAATGTTCGTTCTTGGAGGGTGTGGGTCCCTATTGCCGTGATGAGGTCACCGGTGCGGTCTCGGCTTGTACAAGTTGCTGCTCCACCTGATTGAGTTAAACTGACACACGGCGTCCGAAAGAGAGGCGCCGCCACGCTGCACGCCGGCATGTGCAATACAGGCTTGCCGCTGATGCCGGGGACGCCCCCCTGAAAGGGCTTGCTCTGCGCGCGGAGGTCTCTCCGCCCCGAGTCTGACTGCAAGCCGAAGCAGATACTTTGAAAGGGCCGCACCTCAAAGTGAGCCTGTACGCGCCCCAACAACAACATCGTACGCTCAACAATGGCGGACGCTCCCAACGCGCCTGCGAATATTCCGCTCTGATAGAAACCGAGCTGCACCGGGTTTCTCCAAGGCTACTGCGCTACCCCGGCATGGTGTGCTACTCTTTGACCCCGAAGGAAGACGCTCGCCACTCTGACGCATACGCACCGGCACATGCAGCTGTGCAGGCCGGCCCCCTTCGCTGAGACGCTCTTGCTCGCCGCGTGTTCCAGATTCGCTGGGTGTCGTCGTAGCTGGAAACTGCTGTGTTGCGCTGCAGCTGCTGCGCCTCGGCGCGAGCCGTGTGCGCCTCTTGCTCTCTATAGCTGCTAGGTGGACAACCTTGCTCGAGCATCGCTGCGACCCGCCGGTTCCGGTTTCCTTGCCGGCTTCTTGCGCCAGCTGCGGCACGGCTGAGGTAGAGAAATCCTCAGCGTTACAGCGAAGGGCTGAGCGACTGAGGTTTTATGCCGGCGCATTGCATGACGAGTGGGGGCGTTGACGCGTGGCCTGGAGCCTACGCTAAGCGGACCCACCTCCGACCCCTCAGAGTTGCTGGTTGCACATGAGGGTGTAGACCTTGACGATTGTCGACGGGACCGTCGACGCACAACACGCATCCGTTGCGGAATTTTCAACGGGGCACCTGCGCATGGAAAAGACTTGCACAAGCAGTGCCTGCCGCTAATCAGTGCCTGGACAGCGAGACGTTGTCATCCGGTCCAGCGCACCGATGTGGATGCGGGTGCAAAGCGTGTCTCCTGGTTCACACTTCTAGCCAGCACTGCTGGCGTGGTTGCCACAGGACCTCCCTCCCAGCCCCGTCGATACTTCTGCGGATGCAATATCACTGCTGCTGAGCGGTGGGCATTGCTGGCGCCCCGCGTAAGCTGTGCTGTCCTGCGTGCCGACAGCGAGGCCGCTAGCTTGGGCGCCTTGTCTCGAGCTGCCGAGCCCGTGCTTGCCTCATAAGCCGACAACACCACTTGCGTCCGAGGCGGCGCCATGCTGGACGAGAGCAGTTGCCCGGACATGCTGAAGTGGCAGCAGACGCTCGAGCGTTGCACTTGTGAAGGAACTCTCGGCCTATCAGAGACGAGCTGCATGTTGAGCTGGCTCGCCAACGGTGTGCTTTCAGGGTGGGCGGGATTTCCTGGTGCGCGCACAGCCACGTCGTCACTGCCAATCACTGGCGTCTCGAGGCCCGAGCTGCAAGCTCTATCTGACGAGCGAAGTAGAAGCTTGCATCGCCTCGCGGCTGCAGCCTTGCTGATGGTTGGTGTTCCTTGTTTGTCGTTCGCCAGACCATCTCAACATCCCATGAGACGTACTGTGTGATCACTCCGTCATGAAATGGAACGCCGCCTTGTTCTTCGTTCTGCGGTAGGTTCGCATTCATCGAGGACTGCTTCAAATAATTGATGTCACACCGATATCTTTACCTAGACCCGCACTAACTTTGGCTGCCTCAATGACACGGTGTACGTATCAGTTCGCAGTTGTACCTAGGGGTTCGCAACGATTCGAGCCTAAATCGAGCGTCCAAGCATACTATCGCGTGCGCACTTCAGTCATACAAAATGGCGCGCACGACGCAGAGGCATGGCCCCGATCAGCAACCAATCAAGCTTGCAGGCCATTGAGTTGAAAGGCAGCAAGCGCCGTTAACATAACAAACAAAGCCACAACGCAAGCGTGGTAATGCAGCCACCGGGTGTTCTCGCTTCACGACATGTCAGGCCTGCCCGCTCGAAGGTAGCGCGCAAGTTGAGCCACTGCGTTCCAGCCAGCGTCTGCCGCCATCGCCGCTGGAGACAACCGACTGCAATGCAGCAGCCTGCACAAACGGGCCCGCCACGGCGATCTAGATGCGGCGGCGGCAGCGTGATCGGCCATCTCCGGCGTGATGCGGAGGAATGCCAGCGACTCCATGCTCTCACGCACCGCGTGCTGAGCCATAGTACGCAGCGCGCGCTCGTCCGTGCAGTACAGCGCATTCTCGCCCGACATAGGAGCGCCTGCCGCTCGCGCAGCAGCGGCAACGGCTCGCACCAAGGTGTGTGGGGCGCTCGAGGCCTCCGGCGAGTGCTGATCATCGCTCATCTCGAGACACGTGAAGTCCAGCACGGCGCCGTGTCGAGCCGCGAGCTGCGCCACACGCTCGTAAAACCACATCGAATCGCTTGACGCATCGTTTGATGCGGCAGCGGAGCCTCCAGCTGCCGGCGCTGATGCCCGAAAGGGGTCGTGCAATTGCGATGTTTGAGCATGCGCTGCAGCTGCCGTGCCGAGTGTATCAGAGATGCAGAAAGCGGCGTTGCCCGGCGCTTGTACTGAGGCCACTCTACCAGCAGATGCCGCCACGTGACCTGCGCAGCGTGAGTTCACGGCCGAGGTTGCATCAGCACAAGCGGTGCGCAGAGCTCCTGTCGCGTACATGCCCGCAGTGCACTCTGCGGCGCGCGAGTCGTGCCTCGTGTGCCAGTGGATACCTGGAACCTTGAGCACGAGTTGAGGAGCCGCGATACCCACCCTCGCACGCACTTCGCGATGCGTGCCGCTGGACAGAGCCCGGTGAGGCCTGCCGCGGCCCGGAATCGGTGGCAAACGGCCACCGTCGTTCTGATGCATGATATCCGCCGCGGTGCCGGCATCGATACCGAGCGCATCTGAGGAATGGAGATACATGGGCCCAAATGCGTGCGCGGCAGCCTGGAGCATATCCTGCCCATGACGCAGCAGGCACTGCGAATACCATCGCAGAAAGAAGCGGCCTCTGTCAGAGTTGCAGCGGAAACATGGCGGCGCGTGCACTGTTGCAGGCACGACGCTAGCTGGTGGCGTGGGCTCCAACCGCCCCGCTTTCGCGCGCGTTGAGGAAGGGCCAGCCGCATGGGTCACGTGTGCTCGACTAGGCTCAATAGCTGCGAATACAGTCGCAGCTGCGGGTTTCGGGCTTGATGGGCCAACCGCGAAAAAAGGCGAGGCACCCGGCGTCGCATTGATGTCGCCAACCTCCGGCAGAGTCGGCGCTGCAGGGACGAGGTTGAAGGAGTTGACGATGGAGCAGGGTGAGGGCGAGCGAGGGGTGTGAGGTTCAAGAGGTTGAGGGGTGCATGGCTCTCCGCGCGACCGGCTCCCTCCAAGCGACACCGAACCAGCTCGACCGTTTTCTGCCCAACACCCAATGTCGAAACCTGGGAGCCATGCCACCACTGTCCGGTGACTCACGATCTCTCCATTCCGAGGGCGCGCCCGCCTCAACCACTGCTTGCGCCAAGCTATCCCGCGCCAGCGCGTCGTAGCAACAGAACGTGCCCACCCCCGGAAAGCGCCACTGGTCCAGCGGATACGATGGGTAGCGGAGCTCTCCGCAGGGCCCGCATCCGACTGCGATGTGAGAAATGCGCCCAGACTGCAGACGGCAATGACGCGGTAACGGCGGATATTAGGGGCAGTGCCAGGTTCAGTACCCTGCGATGCCGTTCGACAACGTCGTGCTGAGAAACACAGTGAAATGCGCCTCTATCGTCCGCAGCCGCGCACCACATGTTTGGGCCGTGTAGCCAGCAGAGCTGCCTCAACCATCCGCGCCACAAATCCCTGCTTGCGCTGTTCAGTCAGCAATCTGTCTCTCACCGTCAGTTCTTCCACAAAGGCGTCTCGGAACGCAATCATAAAATCCGTGTAAGCTTGCAGCGGCGTCCGCTTGGCGTGCGGCGATGCCGCTGCAGCAGCTGCGGTTGCTGCCGAATCACGCCCGTACAGTGGGGCACAGGGCAGGCACGGCTGATGGTCTGCCCATAGCGAGAGGGACTCTCGATTTACCGCCCCGCTGGAGTCCACGTAGAAGGGAGAGCGTTTGCCGCCGCCGCTGGCCGCCTCTGAGGGGCGGCGCGCCTGTCGTTGTCGGGCTGAAGCAGTCGGCACCGGTTCGTGAGAATTCAAGGCCACCGCCGCGCCCTGCGCCCACACCGGCAGCTCGACAGTAACGTCGTCGCCGACATTCATGCCGCAAGCGTGGAACGACATGATGCAAGTTACGCGCAGGCCCGCGGCGAGGAACGTTGCCACGACTCGCTTGTAGTGAGTGAAGTCGTACGCTCCAGGGGCGGGCTCAGCAACGCCCCACCACACGTCAATGATGACACCATGCACTCCAGCAACAGGCCGCCATTCTCGCCAGGTCGACCGCTGCAGTGCACCGTTTCACAGCCTCACATCTCAGAAATCAATTCAGCGTGAGTGCACAACTACGAGGGATCGTAGCATTGCTGCAAAGATGCGGACTGAGTTGCACTCTTTAACTGTAACAGTGTAATGATTTGAGTCGAGTGACAGACAAACAGGTTTTCGCGCGGTGCTGCCACTGCTTCGATCAGTCAGCGACAGAGACGTCGGGGTCTGAAATTGATCGCCCCCGGAACTCGGCCAAGCAGTATTCCTGCACCCCGGCCTTTCTTTGCCTTCGTCTGGTTGCCGTGAAAAATGGCCGCAGAGGAGCCCTACGACATCCGTGTGAAGACGTACTTCCCGAAGGTCGCGGACTTCGAGCGCGACGAGCGCGGCGACCCCATTTTTCACACCCGGAAAGGGCCGGAGCGCATTGAGGCGCGCCAGCAGCTCGCTCGCGAACGTCTCGTTGCCGGTGCTGAGGTGCGTGAGAGTAAGGGAGAGTGCGGCGCGAAGCTCACAGCACTATCGCAATGTGAGGGCAAGATGCACGTGCTTCGTACAACGCCGATATGTTTGTGCAGGTCAAGTTGCTGCACGACAAGTTGAAGTGGTGCTACTTTAAGGAGGGTGTCAACCATCTCGAGAACTGCAAGGACATCGTCAAGGCGCTGTCGGAGAAGATCCAGGCGCCGTACTATGGGATGCCGGGGGCGCCATCCCGCGAGTGGTGATTTCACCACCCAGTTTGTTTTGCGGTTGTTGTCGTCGGCGGCTGGATGCCGATGTTGCGGTGGGCGAGCCAAACAGGCGAGGGAATGAGGGTTGCCAAGCCTGGCTCCTGGCATTGGGTGCAGTGGTGGCAACTGGTGGCCACGGCTGTTAATCTCGCCGAAGCTGGACCGTTGCCGCTCAGCTGCGCTAGGGGATCCATGCGCATACTCGGCGGATGCACCCAACTGCAGGTGTACCGCGAGTGCAGCAGGCGGTTCGATGGCAGTGCCCGCGTGGCTAGCTCACTGCAGCCAGCACCTGCGCAACGTGAGGCGAGCCTGTAGCAGACTGTGATCTCGCTCTTGCGGGCGCTACAAGGATGCGGAGAGCGAGCTTGAGAGAGGAAGGCGGCTGGTTGCAGCATCCGCCCTCAAATCCCGCCAATCTAAATCGCTGATGCTGGAAGCTTGCCGTGACGCTTCCATACAGCTCTCGGTGTACCGCTGGCCATTCCAACGCTTTGGCGCCGGGCTCTCGCGCGCTGCTGTGCTGCAGAACACAGCGGACTCGCATCTGCCCTTCCGCACCGCACGCGCCGCACTCAGCCGGGCGTGCCGTGAGCATGTCGCCAGCTTCCGGGTGCTGTCTGGGCCGTGGGATGCTTTTCTGACTCGCCCACGAGACAGCGCGAGGGCCACCTTCCCAACTCGCGCTGGCCACGCTGGGAGGCAGCGAGCGTGCGCTGCCGTCCCCTGGATGGGCCGGGCACAACTCCAGCTTGGACTCACCAGTGACGCGGTGGTGGGCTGTGGCTCTCTATGCCGACGCTCTTACTGCGACGGATGGTGCCGAGCCCAGTTCCCGCCTGCTGGCGCGACTACGTTCCGTGCTGTTGCACTACCGCTGCTGCGCGGCGTGCCAGCACTCGCAAGCTTGGGAAGGCGGGCATAAGGGGGACAGTGGGATGGAGGTTCCGATAAACACGGCGGGCACTGGCACCTGTCCCGCGCGCGCAAGCAGCCGCTGGTCACGTGCGAGCGGCGGCAGGTACACCACGCCAGCCGCCCTGTCGCCCTTCCGCAGTGACGTCGAACAGGCGCTCTTTGCAGCGTGGGAGCGGCGGTCGCGCGGCGGTTCTGCACGGCGCTGCTGCTTGCTGAAATACCTGTGTGTTCCGGAAGCTGCTGGTGCGCGCTAGCGTCAACAAGTTTCGAGAGGTGTGTCGATATCCACTTCATAGGTTAACAAATTCGAGCTCGCCCAGTTGTCGAATACGAAATCGTCGAAGATACCGTTGTCTGAACGTGTGATGATCGTTGCATGTGTACACGCGTGACCTCCGACCGCGATATTGGCGACTCCCGCATCGAGCACACGCCTTCAAATTCCAACTCTGCTGGCGACGCATGTCGGCCGATGCCACTCCGGGCATCAAAAGCCCACAGGACAGCCAGCCCTCGCGATGGCGCCTCCGCCGTAGCACTCACGTTTTCTTCTAACGTCTTCTCCTGCAAGTAGCTACCGTCTCAGGTTGTAGTCGGTTGCAGCAGCCAAGCACACGTGCTCGCGCGGTCAGCGTTGCTCCATGCGATGTTGCTCGAAATCATCTCCTGCGTCTGCTGCAGGTCCAGCGCCGCACCCGGCACGGGGTTGCTGGCAAAGAAAGACTGCACCTGCTGCAGCGACGCCTGCGACTGCAGATTCGATGTGCTGCCATACACGAGGTCGCTCAGGGCGAACCCGCCGCTGCCGTACCGACGGTTCAGTACAGCCCAGTTCTGCTGCAAAAAGTTCCATGCCAGCGCGCGACCCACATTGTTCGCCGCCACTGTCACAATGACGCTCACAGTGTCAGAGGTACGCACCACATCTGGGTTCAGCGAATCCGCGAGCAGCGACTGCAGCAGGCTCGTGTCGCGCGTGGCAGCCATCGCGGCCATGTAGCGCCGTTTCACGGCGGCATCCTTTGTGGCAATGTACTGGCTGCGCAGGTAGTTGTAGACAGACGCATCGGGCGCCCAGCGCACCGCAGACGCCAGCACCGTGGTCTGAATGTTGGGGCTGATGTTTGCGATCCCGCCCGCGTACAGGGCATTCGCCTGGTTGACCACCCACTGCACCCCAAAGCCCGACGCGGCGCTCAGCACCGAGGAACGCGTCATGACAGTCAGCGGCGACTGGTCCCCCGTAAAGTTCAGGCGCTGTGCAAGGGGCAGCAGCGCGGCCTGCGCCCACTGCGTCAGCGCGTCCACACAAGCGTCACCGGCCAGCGGGGTGGCATCGGCTGTCAGCAGAGCCCGCAGGTGCAGCAGGCTGGACACCGCAGGCACCAACACCTCATAGCTCTGCTCCAGCGTGAGGAACCCGGCAATGAACCGCAGGTATTCGGCCATGGTAATGCCCCCTGCCGTCCACTGGGTGCCGAATGCGAAGATGAAGAGGTCGCTAACCAGCTGTCCTCGGTCTGCGGGCGACAGCGGCGCGGCCAGGTTGCCCGCTTGCAGCTGCGCGGTGATAGACGCTGCGAAGGCGCGCCACATGTTGAGAGGGTACTGCACGCGTGCGTACCCCGACGCGTTGACGTTGAGCTTCACCCATCCGTCGCGGGCGAGGGAATACGTGTTGTCGGCTGACCCGATGGATTGGGACCACTCCGGCGTCGTGAACCCACCCTCCGCATAGGCCGCCTGCACAGCCACCGGCACGGGCCCAGAGGACGCAGGGTGTTCGCCATACATGGTCAACGGCACCCACCACACGGGGTTGGCGGTACCGGGGATGGCCGCAGCAGCCGCCACCGCGGAGAGGAAGTGGCGGCTCTGGGCCACCGTCAGAGCGCCGACGCCCGTGCTTGCCGAGTTTGCGTCCGCCCACGCCACCGTGAGCAGGGGGTACCCGGTCTGGCTTGTGTAGCTCGTCATGTAAGCGTCAAGATTGGTCAGCCCCGACGCGTCCGCCAGCGCGGACCAGAGCGCCGGCGGCTCCGCGTTACCAAAGGCGTGTGCCGCAAAATACTCGCCCATCCCCGCAATGTACGTGCCCGGCCTCGTGCGGTCCAGGTAGTTCTTCAGCATGCGCAGCGTGGAGGCCCCGAACGCGTACGCGACGCCGTCGAACTGCGCCTCGATCTCGGCGCTGGTGGTGACGGAGTTGATGAGCTGGCGCGAGTGGCCGAAGTAGGTGGCCGCCATCGCCTCCGCCACCGTGGTCGGCACAAACTGGCGCATGCTGCACCGAGGGTGAGACGCGCAGGAGAAGAGAGACGGTGGACGCGGAGCGCGCCGAAGTTATGCTCGCGCTGCGAGGGTTGCGGATGCAGGCCTTATCCACGCAGCATCGCGTGATCAACACGCTGTAGCTGATCCCGTGATCAAGATGACAGCCCCACAACTCACATTTCGAACTCAGGGTGAATGGCGTCAGTGCAAAAGTACTCCCACCTGCAGCAGCAATCGAGGGCGGTGAAGCAGTGCAAAAAGCGGGAGCGTAGGCAACGGCGTCGGCGGCGAGTTGGTGCACATGGAAGGGATGTACTCTGCATCGCGCCTGCAGCCGCAACGAGCTGCGGGATACGCGGTCCAGCACCGCTCGCCACCCACATATTCGCGTTGCCTTCGTTGAGCCAGAGCGCGTCCCACCAGGCCATGGTGACCAGGTTGCCTGCCCACTGGTGTGCCAGTTCTGCACAATAGGCGAGGCAGCAGAAGGGCGAACCTTGCAGAGCGTGTGCACGGCTGTGAGCGTTGTGGCAGTGTGGAACGGGGCTCAAGGGAGACACGAATGATAGTGGAGTGCCGGGCGCGGTACTGGCAGCGGAGGGCGGCACACAGTCACCGCGATCAGCTGTGAGCCAGAATTAGTTTGTCTGTGTCGCGAGCGGACGCACCGTGACACACGACAACGGCGATGCGCTGCAGCTCAATAGTGGACGACACGCTCGTGTTCCCTAGCAGCGCCGTCTCCCGGTACGTGATGAGGCCCCAGTTCTCCATCGCGCCCGCTGCGAAGGAGCCCACGGCGACCATGTCGACCTTCGGCAGCGGGAAGGGCACGCGCAGCGTCTGCTCATACCACGCTAGCGCGCGCACGCCAGCGTCCAGCGCGTACGCGATCTTGTACGCGTTCTCCGCCAGCGCGGGCGCGTACACGGAGATGGTCACGTTGCCGTACGCGCCCCCGTTGGGGTGCGTGGAGTTAATCATCGGCGCGGCGACGGCAGCGGCGAGGTATGTGCTCATGCGAGGGGTCGGCAAAAACTCGTACCGCCACAACCCCGACGGTCCCCGGGTGGACGACCCAACCGGCATGTTGGAGAGCGCGGTGTAGCCGTCGGGGATGCCATCCAGCGTGATCGCGAAGGTGGCCTTCATGCCCGGCTCGTCAAAGCCGGGGCTCGCGCGACGAAAGTACGTCGCCTCGAACTGCGTCACCACTGTGGGTATGACCTGCCCGGCGTCGTCCGTGAAGTTGGACTGGTACAGCCCATTGTTGTCCGTGCGCAGCGGCGCGGAGTAGTCGAGTGTCAGCGTGACTGCGTCGCCCGTGTTGAGGGTGTGCGGCAGGCGCACGATCGTGCGCTCGTTGACGGCGTCAAAGCTCCACGACAGCGCAGGGACGGCACCCGTGCCGCTGGCGGTGGCCACGGTGATATTGTTGATGTCGAGCTCATACGAGTGCAGCTGAATGCACGCCTGGCCGTCCGCGGTAATCGCCACCGCAATTTGCGAGGTGCCCTGGAAGACGAAAGGCGCTGTGAAGGTGGGACGCCACAAGATATTGTAGCTGCTGGGCACTGCGGCGCCCGAAAGACGGTAGCCGCTGTAACTACAGGAATCCGGCTGTGGATTGCCACTCTTGCGGGACAGCAGCACAGCCATTGTAACAATCGCGATGACAGCAACGGCACCCACGCCGATCCCTGCGAACAGTTTGGTGCGGGCAGAGAGCCCAACGTTTCGTATCGCGCCGTCTTCAGTCAGGCGCACGAACGAGTCGGTTGTGGGGACTGCCCCATAGCGCGGAGAGGTGGTATCAGGCGGCTGAGAGGCGGCAGCGTCGCCTGCTGGAACGACAGGGATCTCCACCATTTCCATGCTCGTGCCCGTGGATGCGTTGGAGTTGGCGTCATTAGCAACAAGGCTTGCGCCCTGCGCATCGGAGGTTCTTGTGGAACCGCTCATGACCTTCAAGTTGGCTTGTTACGAAGGATCGTGATCTGTTTCTCGAGGCGACCAGAAGACGTCGGAGCTCCAACAGTTCGTAGAAATCGCGTTGCGAGGCGCTCTGATCGTCCCTGTCAGCAAGTTGTTGCAGGGTTCTTGCTCAATGACAAGCCGAGCAACAATGAGGCTCGAGCCCGAATCGACCGCCCGATCCCGACAGTTCGATACGAGTCGATCATACGACCGCTTCGAACCAACCCATTCGTAGGTGCGAACCCGTACAACCGCTTGCGGGCATGTCGCTTTCATGTCTCACGGCTCGTGCAAACTCTACTGGTCGAGTTGGGGTTGTTTCTTGTTCGTGAACGGGCGCGGCATTCTGACGCTTAAGCGCTCCTCAGTGATGCTGCCAACAGCTGCAGGCCGAGTGGCTGCCCGGCCCCTATTTTGCTCGGCAGCTTTGTTGCCTGCTCGGTCGTTCCATGCCGTGGCTGCCCTCAGGAAGGGCCCGCGACTGCCAGATCGCTCAGAGGTCCCAAACATTCACGGCGAGCTGAATGCAGAGAACATCGCAAGCAAGGCAATGCGCAGGAAAGTGCAGGCGCGGCAAAGGGAAGAGGAAGCCGCTCGCGCTGCGGAGCAGGCGAGGGCAAGCCCCTCCTCCGCCGCCCCGCCGCAGGCATGGTTCTCGCCACCGCCTCCGGAACAACCGCATGCAGGCTTCCAGACACCACCACCGCCGCCGCCCGTGGAAGGTGTGCCGCTTGGGCAGGCCATGAGGTCTAACTTCATTAGTGGCATTGTCATCACGACGGTGTTCATCGGCGTGCTCGTGATTGTAAACGCAGTGTTTGGCGGTGGCGGTCGTGCCTCGCATGCGCCCGCACGTCCGGCTGCCGCACCCACCGGGTCCCGTGCGGCCCCCACCGTGCAAGAGGACGACTTTTCGGTGTTCCGCGAGGAAAGCAGCGACAGATACGCTGACATGCCACCACGGCGATAAGCGGCGGTCCCAGCGACGCCAGCATACCCAACGTTGCCGGCATACGATGGCTGGCTTCCGGTGGACGGCTACCCATCGCGGCGGCCTCAACTCTCTGCCCGGTCGCCCGTTGGTACTTCCGACGGACAGGAGGTGCCTTGGCAGCACCTGAACCGACGCTGCTCGGGCAGTGAAGCTAATGCGCTTGCAGAGACCGTATGCACAGAAGCGCGGGCGAGATACGACTTCTGTGCTACACGCGTGCGCACCTTTTTTGCGCCCACGAGTGTGGCGGCAATGTGCGTGGGCAGAGTCCCATCCGTCGATAAAAAAACATGGCTGCAACCAGACGAATGGGTTGGCCGCAGCTTCAAATTGCCGCATGCCCTCGCTTCCAGCGCTTGCTCTCGATCGGAAATCAGAACTTACGAGCTGAAGTCGCAGCTGTAAGGTGAACCCCGAATGTTTAAGCCGGTCGCTGCTCAATGTCATCAAGCTCGAATGAAAGGCGGCGACACACTCACATGCCGCAGCGCATACACTCTTGAAATCGAAGTGTGTTTGGCACGCTGAGGGGTATTTGCTGCAATTCATCAGGCGGCCAACCCCTGCGCGCGGGGAAAGGGGGCACGCCCACGTGTCAGCAAACCGGGACACACGTGCCTCAGCCTTTCAGGGGGCGTGCACAGACAGCGCGAGGCGGCCTCCGTAGACTGCCCCAAGCACCCCCGAGGAATTCGAAGTGCCGAGACCGCAACAATACCGTACATAGAATACCGAGTCTCCCGCAGCTCTCTCACGTCTCAGCGCGCACAGTGCGAGCCGCTCAGGATCACTCAGCTCCACTGCCGCAGCTCTTAACAGCCCTCACATGTCATCGGCGGTGCGCTCACACCCATGCGAGGTGCGGGGTGACTGACAGACGAACACGTTGGTATCGAGTTCCAGACACAGAAACCCAGGAAAGCGCACCAGGTCACTCAACGGCGCAGCAGCTACAGCTAAGGGCGGAGTTGAGCGGTCACGCTGGGCAGCAAACAGCGGGTGCCGTGCTTTACAGAAGTAGGTCTGCCCGCGGCACCCTGCCCAGGATGCGCAGAAACAGTGCCTGCATGCGCGCGAGCTTGCGCTGCCCCATGCGGTGCGGCGAGGCGCTCAGACCCGTCACGTGAATGACGGCCGCCTCCTCCCCCAGGGGCTCCCCTTCGCGCGCAGTGTGCTTGGTGTCGACCACGATGTGTGGCAGCAGCGCGGTCCAGTCCGCCTGGTCCCGCGTGTGCAGGTGGTGGTTCAGGTACGGCTGCTCCATGCAGAAGGGCGGCCGCTGCGCGAGCGGCGTGGCCAGGGCGTCGTCCAGCGCGGCATCGAGGGCGGCCAGCATGCGGAGGGACGGCCGAAACATGAAGAAGCCGGTGTTGAAGGGGCGGCGCGGGCCCGCAGGCGCACGCGGAGGGGCAGCCGGCGGCGGCGTGGCGCACGCTCCGCCGACGCAGTCGGCCAGCCCCGTCTGTGAGCCCTCACTGCCGTCGTCCCCTCCGTGATGGCTACCGGCAGAGCGCGCCCCGCTGCGGCGGCCCTCATCACCAGCAGCCTCGTCGCCGTCGTTGCCGCTGCTGGCGTCGCCAGCGCTGCGCCAGCGCGCGAGCAGCGCCGCGTCGTAGCGGTGGAGCGAGAAGTAGTCATGGTCCATGTCATACGAGGGCTCGCCGGGGGCGTACAGTGTGTCCTCCCGCAACGGCAGGCGCAGCAGCCGAAGGAGCGGCCACTCGGCCCCCTCTGGCAGCTGCTGCTGTGGCGGGCCGCCCCATCCGGCGCTGGCGCTCGCATCGGCGCTGCTGTGGATGCCGCCGCCTGCGCTGCCACCCGCACCTCGACCCGTCAACGCAGCATCACCATGATTGCCTGCCCGCCGCATGGCTGCAGCAGGCGGCAGCGCCAGCATGTCTAGATCCATGTAGACCACGCGCTCGTACAGGGGCACAGCGCGGCGCTGCTGCGGTGGCTGCTGATGAGGGTGGGCGGCGGAGGGCGGCGCCTCCCCTTCTTGCCGCAGCCGCGCCTGCTGCTCGAGCGCAGCGCCCTCCGCCGGCGCCGTCTGCAGCAGCGGGAGGCCCGTCAGCCGACCCACGGCGAGCTTGTTCACCGCCGCCGTGAAGCTGTCGGGGGCCGCCAGCACGTGCACCGTCGCGCGGTGCGTGCTCGGCTCCGGCACGACCTCATTCACAATCGCGAGCACACGCTCGAGGTTGCCCTCCGCCGTGATGACGAGCAGGCGCAGCCGCTGCCGCAGTGCCGCCATCACGGGGCGCAAGGAGATGAGCAGCAGCCGCAGCATCTCCTCGTATTCGCGCACGCCTGCCAGCGTGCAGTACAGTAGGATTGGAAGATTGTCATCCGGTGAATGTCCGAGCTGCGTCGGTGCAGTGGCGATTCCCACATTAGCGAACCCCTCATGGCGAGGAACAAATGCAGCCTCGAGGGAGGTCGGGTCCTGCACCGCGGAAGAAAGGGTGACTAACGGGCTTTGTCGACACGTGCCCGACGAGCTCGATTCTTCCAGCGACACGTGCTCCCTTACGCACCTGCCACGGTGCCACGACGATGCGACCGCAGCTGAGCGGCATCAAAATTAGCAGCGCGAGAAGGGCTGCGGCCGACGCCATCAACGCGCACCTGCACCGGGCAAGGCAGTGCCCGGGCAAGTCTCAAGTCGAGCCGTTGGTTTGGTGCGGCATCTACTGAATCAGAAATGGCTGGCAATGGACCACAAAAAATCCATACATGCTATACCATCATCGCGTGATGAGATTTCCGCACTTCCGAACAAAAATTTCGTGCAGACTGAATTGTTTGCGTGTCAACGTGTCCCGCGTCTGCCAAAGGATCGGGCTGGCATACTCTCAGGACTTTCGATCACCGGAGCTTTCATAGAGGGTGGCTGCACCAGCTGACGGGTTGAGGTGTGGCGGCCAGTTCGGACAGCACAGCTGGTGTGTGTGTACCCCTCGTTCAGTCCCGCGGTGACGCGCAATTGCCGTCGAAAGTCGCCTCAAGCCGTGTCGCCGTCATCTCATACCTTTCTCTCAACTCGCCGCCGTGCCCTCGCGTTGTTTGCATATACTTGTGTGCTATCTTCAGGGTCTTGACCGTCAGCACCTGTCAGAATGGTTCGTGGCATCAACCCGCTGGAATCAGGCCCATCTAGGCCGCCCAACCAAAACAGCAGAGGCAGCAGGCCACCTCGGAGTTACGGTTTCCCGGAGCGTAGGAGCGGCGATGTCAACTGCCGCTGTTCGTCTGCGATCAATTGATGCTGCGATGTGCAGGGTACCGGTACTCCGAGCTTGGGTAAGAGGAAGCACAAGAAGACGCACACCAGCTGCCGCCGCTGCGGGAAGGTGTCCTTCCACAAGCAGCATGGAGAGTGCGCGTCTTGCGGGTTCCCCAAGGCGGGCATGCGCCGATGTGAGTGAATACCGTCCAAGATGGTGATGAAGGTTCTGCGACGTGGAGGCTGTGATTGCGGATTGTGCGCAGCAGCGCTTGGTTCGCGACAGCAGCGGCTGATTTCGCGACGGCTTGGCGCGATGGAGATAATCCGCGGAGCAGATTTCCCAACAAATGGTGGCTCCCCGGAGGTGCTCGCGCGCCAAGTCGCTGTGCGCGGTCGGGGGCGCGAATGTGCTGGCGGGTTGAGGCGGTGGTGTTTGCGTGCGCAGCGTGCGATGGGGAGGAGCTGGGATGATGACCTCGAAAGAAGTGTTCTTCTTTCCCCAGGTGAATCTACGTTGAACAAACCTAGCTTAGCCGGCGAATATCGTCCACAAAGCCAGGGCGACGCCGCTGTCTGACCACATCCCCTCCGCGCGCACGCACACATGCACATGGTCTCCCGCGCTGCCAGCCCGCCCGCCGGCTGGATTTGGAACTGCTGTTGGCACTGCATGCTGTGGTTGCTGCAGCAAAAAACTGCAGGCGGC
>Ga0208629_100316_pt1 | contig 23571 bp, 10 predicted proteins | sample LakWasMet19_HOW5_2_FD_183865 | JGI IMG/M metagenome (GOLD analysis project Ga0208629, IMG submission 183865) | Freshwater sediment methanotrophic microbial communities from Lake Washington under simulated oxygen tension - Sediment Metagenome... | ecosystem: Environmental > Aquatic > Freshwater >... | reverse complement strand
GCGATGTCGCCCTCTCGAGGGTGCCCGTGCGGGGGCCACAGCTCAACGGCAGGCCCCTCGGCCCGACCTTGCCAGATGATCGTTGCCGCGGGGACTGAAGTGCCGCTTTCCGCCGGGGAGCTGTTAGCCGCAAATTCTGGCACAAGGGCTTCGCTTGCAGGCACATCAAGTTGTTGGACTGTCGTGGCAGTGGTGTCGTTCGTACCCTGCAGCTGCTGCTCTTGCTGCACCTGCTGCCTGAAGGCCAGCATCTCGCGCGCAATGGCCTGCGCCATCCGGGACTCAAGCGCTGCCTGCAAGCCGGCTGCGGCGAGCACTAGTTCGCTCTGGGCGGGTGAGGGCGGGGGCGCTGCCGGGGACACAGGGGCCGTTCCGCCCGCTGCCACGGGTGCTGCCGACTGGTGGGTTTGTGAGTCTGCGTCTGCTGGGGCAGCGAGCGGTGCTGCCTGGGACAACATCAAGGGCCGAATCGGCGCTGCTGCGGGGCTGCCTGCGGCGTCAAGCGGCGCGGCAGTCTGCGTGTCAGCCACTGAGTGGTGGCCACCCAGAGTACTTCCATTGATGCTGGTGAGGTCACCGGCAGCACCTGGGCGGGCGTAAGAGCCTGGAACGGGGGCTAGCGCTGGCGACATACCCGCAGACGGAGCAGGGGCGCGCTGCTCTCGCAGGCCCAGGCTCACTGCGAGCCCCTCCTCAGTGACGGCCAGCTTGTACCGCAGGCTCTCCACCTGTGCCAGCAGCGCGGAAGTGCCCGTTGCAGCAGACGGGGTGCCGAGGGCGTTAGAGCGCAGCGGAGTATAAGGCAGACTTGCAGAGGCAGCAGCCTGAAAAAGGTATCTGCGGGCTGCTGTCTCCGCCCCCGGGCCTGTCGCAGAAGAGACACCCATGGCCACCGCCGCTGCAGGCGGCGTAGGTGCGCCCAGTGGTCGCTCCCCGTGCGAGAGTGCAGCAGCGGGGACAGCCGCCGGCAGACTAAAAACAGTGCGCGGCCCACCGCCAAGGCGAAATCCTGAGCGGGAAACCTGGGTGGGGTGATGCACGGGTGACTGCACAGCATGCGCAGCGCTGGCCCCGATGGAACCGCCGCCAGTGGAAGATCGTGCTGTGTCGCTGTGCGCCCAACTTCGTGATGCGATCACAGAATCGTCCGCGTGCGCCGCCAGCGCAGGATTGGCGGTCTGGGCAGGCTTCGCAAAAAATCTATCCCCTGAAGGAAGCACGCGGGTTGCCTCGGCGTGAGGGCCCACAGGGAAGTTTGCGTCGCGCCATGCCGCAGTATCCGGCGCCGCGGAGCTGCGAGACCCGGACCACGAGGAGGAAGCGTCGCTAGCCGGCATGCACGCCCCGACAAGCGACCGACTGGGAACTCCCGACTCAGGGGAGGGATGCGCCCACCGGTTACCACCCGAGTGCGACTTTCCTCCAGCCGTGCGATTGTCGGAAGGCGTCAACACGAGAGGCCTTGGCGCACCATCGGCGACAGATCCAGGCATCGGGGCAGCCCATTGTGGAAGCCCCGCAACAACAAACGGAACGGGCATCGCGCCGGCTCCGGCTGATCGGTCCATGGCGATAACCTCAGGCTACCACTCGGCTCAACGACGACGGAGGTCGGGGAAGTTTCACAGCGTGAAACCGACTTGGAGTTGAGGCGGCGTTCGCGGCCAAGCGTGCGGTCTGATGACGCGTGCGTCACCGACGGATCTTGCAGCCGCAGAAGGTGACAGCCGCTCTTGAACAAACGTGTCGTGCATCATGTCGAGAGCATACACGGACGCGATACTTCGGCGCCAGACGTACAGACAAAGAACCAAAGTCCGAATACACGGATGGGTATTGCGCGATACTCACTTGGTTCTGATGGCTATCCCGATTCAAGTTCCGGGAACTGGGGTTGCCGAATCGCATAAATTGTTTGAGGCAGACGGCGGGTATCCGCTGAACACGTCAGCCTGTTCGTGAAGTCTTCGTCTGTAGAGGCGACCCGCTCGACATCTGCGCAGCCGTTTGGTCAGACCTTTTGTCCACAACACAGCCAAATATGGCGCGCCTCAGCGTTGCGGTGCTTTGCACCTCACTGATTCTGCTCTCATCCGCACGCCGCGAACTGGAACCGGCGGACGATCCGTTTGCGGTGCTGGGAGTCTCCCGCGATGCGTCCGACCTCGAGATTAAGAAAGCTTTCAGACGAGCGTCGTTGCGCTTGCATCCTGACAACAATCGGGGCGATCCGGATGCCACGGCCAAGTACGCACAGCTAACACAGAGCTACGAGATGCTGACGGCCCATCGAAGCTCGTTCGAGATCGGCGCCTTCCACACTCAAGGTGCGTGCGATAGTTTTCCCTGCGCCGAGGGTCTGCTCGCGCGGCAACGTTGTCAGCTGCCGCGTTCTTGACATGCCTGATGTCACCGCGTCCGCGTGCCGTTTCTGCCCACTCTGCAGGCGAGTATGAGCGGTGGAAGGCTGAGCAAGCCAAAAAGCGCGGAGGACGACGGGCGCAAACAGAACGCGGTCTTTACGCAGATGCGGGGCCTGTGGCGCTGTGGAATCGCAAGGAGTTCGCGGAGGGCACGCGCGACCGCAGCCGGCCCATCCTGCTCAACTTTGGTGCGCGCTGGTGCGTGCACTGCCAGCAGCTCGCTCCGGAATACACGCGCGCTGCCCTGCTTCTAGGAGAGGAGGTGGTGGTGGCCGCAGTGGACTGCACGGAGGACGAGGCGCTGTGCCAGCGGGAGCAGGTGCAGGGCTACCCCAGCATCCGCCTGCTCGCCCCGGCTCCCGACCTGTCTGTTGAGTCGTTCCAGCCCACCGGCCACCACACGGAGGCAGAGCAGCTTGTCGCATGGGTGCAGCAGACCCTCCACAGCTCGGTGGTCACCATTCGCAGCGCGGGTGAGTTCAGGCGTAAGGTGCTCTCGAGCAACGAGAGCTGGGTCGTGGACTTCAGCGCCGGCCCCTGGTGCCCGCCCTGTGTGGCGATGAAGAGTGTCATGCGCGGCCTCGCTGCACGCTTTGCGGGGCCGAGCAGTCGCGCTGTCAACGTGGCGATTGTGGACTGCGACGCCGCCAAGTCGCTGTGCCAGGAGCAGCAGGTGCCTTTCTTCCCCGTTGTCAAGCTTTTCACGCACGACGAGGCAAGCAAGCGGACCCTCAATGGCGGCCGGGGTATATCGTTGGCCGTGGACCAGCAGCAGATGATGGCCTTTCCCCCAGGGGCCGCCCTGGACATCGCCGCGGCCATTCTGGAAGCATACGCCCCACCCCGGGCAGCAGCGGCGCTGCCGGGAGGTGTACGCGCCGCAGACGCCACCCACGGAGACGAGCTGTGAGGCGAGGGCTGTGGCGTGACCCCCGCACGCGATGCCAGCGCCCACCAGCGAGGTGCGTCCAACGCGCGCCTGGAGTGGCTCACATGAGCTTGGTCAGGGTTGTCTGCTTGAGCACGAACCGCTGCACCTTTCCGCTCGGTGTCTTGGGCAGGGCCGGAACGATCGCCACGTGCCGCGGGTATTGGTGTGCAGACAGATCCCGCTTCACCTGAGCCTGCAGCTCTCGGGCCAGCGCTGCGAGCTCCGCCTCGCTCCGCTGCGCTGCGCCCGCCCCGGAGACCCCCTCTCGCAGCACGACGAATGCCGCCACCACCTCCCCTCGCAGCCCCTCCGGGTCTGGCAGCCCCACCACCGCAGCCTCGGCCACGTGGGCGTGCTTCATGAGGCTGCTCTCCACCTCGAAGGGCCCGATGCGGTACCCGCTGGAGGTGATCACGTCGTCTGCGCGGCTGCGGAACCAGAACCGCTCAACAGCACGATCGGGGTGGGCAGTTCGGGCTGCCGCGCCCACAGCTGACCGCGCTGCCGCCGCGCTCGCTTCGCTGTCGGCTCCGAATCCCGCTGCGGCCTCTGCGGCTGTCACAGCTGCGTCGCTGTCTCCTCTGAAGTGCGTGGCCACGTCGCCCGTCAGGAAGTAGCGCCCCAGCTGCTGCGGGAATGGCCTGCGAGCAGCTGACGAGGCGGCTCCGTCAGTGCTGGCGCCGGGGTGCTGGGCGGCCGGCGGTTCCCCTGTGAAGCGCTCTGCTGTCTTGGTGGGGTTATTGTGGTAGCCCCGGAACCACAGGAGCGGGCTGGCCGCTGTGTCGATCGCCACCTCTCCCGGCTGCCCCAGCACCTCCCTGCCCTGGCTGTCCAGCACGACGGCTCGCAGCCCCGGCATGGAGCGGCCCATGCTACCTGGGCGCAGCCAGGAGGCGCTTGCGCCTGCCCTCCGCCTACCGTCCACCCAGTGGTTGTTCACCATCATTCCGTTCTCTGTCTGCCCGTAGTGGTCTGCGATGGGCAGCCCGAACGCGCCCTCCCACCAGCGCACGACCTCTGGGTTCAGGGGCTCGCCCGCTGAGGAGGCGGTGCGCAGGTGTGCAGCGATGACCTGACAGTGTGGGGCCAGCGCAGCCTCCCCGGCAGCCTTTATCACACGGTAGGCTGTCGGTGCGCTGGTGTAGTGGGTGATCTTCTCAGCAGCGAGGGCCTGCAGCGCCACCTCGGCAGTGAAGTGAGCTTCCAGGTACAGGGGAGCGACCCCCAGGGCCAGAGGCCCCAGGAGGTTGTAGTAGAGGCCGTACGCCCAGCCCGGGTCTGCCGTGCAGAAGTAGCGCTGAGGGTGCCGTTTGCCCGCCTGTGGGCTCGCGTCGGCCTGCTGCTGCCCGTGAGCCAACGCCGCAGGCTGCAATGGGCGGCCGCGTTCGAGCCCGACGCCTAGCTTCAGGTACGTCTCAAAGGCGGCGAGGCTGCGGGCGGGTATGTCGACCCCCTTGGGCGTGCCTGTTGTACCCGACGTGTACAGGAGGGCGATGGGGTCAGAGGGGTCGAGGGCAATGCCCTTCGTCTGCTCATCAGAGGCAGCCGCTCCTTGGCGCGGCTGTGGACTCGCCCTGACCAGCAGCGAGTCCACTGAGTAGTGGCAGCAGCCGAACCCGCTGGTGCCAGCAGCGATACGTGCTGGCGGCAGCAAGGTGCCTCCACCCGGCTCGGCGATTAGGACGCGGAGCCGAGCCCGCACCCCGGCGTCAATCCCTTCCAGCTTGCGGCCGTTGGCTGCGTCTGTTATCAGCGCGCTTACCCCCGCGTCGCTGCAGCGGTAGGCGATGGCATCCGGCCCGAACGCGGTGAATAGCGGCACATACACCGCTCCCAGCTTCCACAGCGCCAGCCCTCCAACGACGAGCTCCGGGCATTTGGGGAGCATAATTGCCACCCGATCGCCGCGCCGCACGCCTAGTGCTGCAAGTTCGTCGGCCAGGACGCCCGCGGCGGCCTGCATGTCTCCAAAATTGAAGCTGCGCGTGCTCCCTTGCGTCAGGCGGTAGTGCAACGCGGGCGAGGCGGGATCGTGACGCATCATCGATCGGAATACGTCCACATGAGGCGGATCAGAAAACCGTGCGAGCGATGCCTTCACAACATCCAGCTCGCCAGGGTGGGAAGAAACAGAGCGCGCGGCCGGAACTCGATCGCACCATTTCGAGCTCGAGATTCGTGCCCTTCGACGGCAACCCGCCACGCGAACGAGCTGCATGGCGCGGTGTGGCGCCCGCAAATGTGTTGGTTTTCTTCCGCGAATCACACGGCGCCTCGAGGCCTAGGGGGCGCTCGTGTGATCCTCAGGCTGTCGGCTGTAGGCCGCGAGGTTGAGATACCGAGAGGTATCCCTCAAGAATCGACCTGGAATCCGGGTGCTTTTCGGCCTCCCGTGCATTGGGACACGCTGCGTAAGAAATCAAAAGACTTGAAATGAGGCGCGTAAGCGAGAGCTTGAGATGCAGCCAAGAACGTCAGACGTCGGATGTGTCGAATCGAACAGCACGTCTCCACACGCAGCCCACCATGGATTCAGCAGATGCGTGGTAGCGCTGCGCTTCCGCCAGCCGCGAGGCAAGCAGCTATACTCAAATCCGCACGAATCAAAAAACTATCGCAAGGCAAGTTGCCTTATCCGACAACGGATTCCCACCCGCGCGAACCGTGACGATGGACGTTCACGTCGCGTGCGTGCGAACTGGGGTGTTGACAGGGACACAGCCGATTCAAGTCGATTGCGACACAAGTTGCGTTGTGCTGCGGGCTGCAAATGGCGTGCCGTTGCCAGCGGCGATTCCGTTTGCGTCGGTTCACGACATCGAAGGCGGCCGCCAGCCTGAGGATCATTTTAGTCGCTGGGTCGACGGTGCGGAAGACCCGCTGTGCGAAGCGGCAAATGCTGCGGTGCAGTTGCCGCTCGCCGGCTTTGTGGGCGGGGGCAATGCAATCGTTGCTGTGTCCGGTGAGCTGGAGGAGGACAAGGGGGCGCTCTTTGTGGCGTGCATCCAGTCTGCAGCCAGCCAGCTGTTCGGCTTGATTGAGCACGCGAGAACCGCGTTTGTGGACGAGCCCGTCACGTGGAGTGTGCGGGTGAGCGCGTTCACGCTGGGGGTGGCGGAGGGAGAGCCGATCTCCGATGTGCTCGCGGCCGCAGCGGCTTCTGGCGAGGAGGGTCAAGGCGTGGGACCGGTGGGCGAGTCTGCCGCCGGTATCTTTGACGACGGCCGTAGCGTGGGCAGCGTCTCGCCGCGGAGCCAGGGCAGCAGCCGCTCAGGCAGCGGGCGCAGGCGTGTCGACCCCTCAGCCTCTGCTCCGCGGCGGCAGGGCGCCCCCCTCGGGTTTGGAAGCTCCTCCCCCCGACCCACTACCGCGGGGGCGGAGGGGAGTGGGGGCTCCGCTTCCCTCGCAGGTGGGCGGGCTGCTCCAACGTCGCTTGGAGCCAGTGGCCACGGCTCCCCGAGGGGTGCGGGCGGAGGGGCTGCTGCCGCCCAGGCCCTCAGTGTGCGCCACGACCCAGTGTTTGGCCCCTCCGTGGCGGGGCTGTGGGCGGTGGGTGTGGCTTCTGCAGCAGAGGTGCTGGAGCTGCTGGCCAGCATACGGGGCTCGCTGCTGCACGAGCCACCGGCGCCGGCACCTGCAAGGGGGCGTCATTCACCGGGTGGGGCCGCAGCACCAGAGCCGTCGCCGCGCACCGCCGATGCGGCTGTCAGGCGTTCTCATGCTGGCCTGTGCCTCACCCTCTCCCAGCTGCGGCACGACCCAGGGGGCCACGACTCGGACCAGCCGCCCGCCCTCCACTCCCGGCTCACGCTGCTGCTGCTCGCCCGAGCCAGCAGTGCTAGTGCGGGCACGGCTGGCTGTGCCCCCTCCATCCCGCTGTGGGTGCGCAGCCTCTCTGACGTGCTCACAGCGGTTGAGCGCCAGCAGCCCTCTGTGCCCTTCGCCGCCTCGAAGCTCACGCAGCTGCTGCGGGACGGATTGACGGGCAGGGCTGCCGCTGCATCCTTCCTCGCCGTGGTACCGAACGCGCCCTCCGTGGGCCCTGCCGTCCTGCAGTTCGCGAAGCGGATTGCCGACGCCTCCGCTGCTCTTGCCGCACGGGAGGGTGCCTGGGACTCGGGGGAGGCGGCTGCTGGCGGCGCAGGGGCAGAGGCGGCGGTCGAAAGGGCTTCGCCCGCCGATCAGCCGGAGGCTGCGGGGACGGAGGTGGCAGGGGCAGCTGTTGAGCCCTCCCTGCTACCTGCAGATTCCGCCGAGGGTGCTGCCGTGCTCCCGCCAGAGCTCCAGCTGCTGCCGATGCTGCCCGCTTCGCTGCCTGGCTCTGCGGGGCCCACCCCTCGCTCCAGCGTCGCCTCCCTCCCCTCCTTGCCCGGGGCTGGCTTTCTGGTGGGACTACAGCCGCCGCCACTGCCATGCGACGAGGAGCCGTTCACAGGGCCGGTGGGCGACGAAGGCAGCGACCGGGGTGAGGCCACTGAGGTCGGCGGCTCACACGCCGTGCCCCTGCCAGAGCCGCAAGGGCGTGGCACAGGCAAGGAGACAGCAGCGGATGGGCCTCCTGGGCCTCCAGGTGTTGCAGCCGCACAATCACTTCCTGCCCCCAGCCAGCACGAGGGCAGGGCCGGCTTGTCAGCAGCAGCAGCAGCAGCAGAAGGTTCGACGGGGCAACAGCAGCAGCCTGCTGCAGCTGCCCCGAGCGCCATCGAATCCGAGGTTTCAGAGCTGCGCGCGATGTTGCAGGCTCAGCAGGCGATGATGCAGCACCTACTCAGCCAGCAGCAGCCACACAGCTCCTCGGCGTTCGCTCCCTCTGGATTCACCAGTGAAGCTGCTGCTGCTGCTGCGGCTTCTGCTGCCGTGCCCCCCGCCGCCCTTGGTACAGCTGGTGGGCTGCCCTCCAGTGGAGGTATCGACGGGAGCTCCCTGCTGGTGGCACCTGATGCAAGCACACGAAAGGAAGATTCGTTCAGCGACCTGGGCAGTGCAGCCAGCCGCGTTCTTGCTGACGTTGGAGCAAGGAAATTTGCTCGCGATTTAGCTCATGCAACGAGGGGTGCCGCTGCCGAGTCGCCGCGTTCAGTTGCCCCCAACGAGGGGTCACTGACGTTGGAGGCGCTCGCTGCCCCTGCTGCGGCACGGGGCCTCGAACCTGGTGGGGGGCAAGCTGCTCACGTAGCCGAGGCTGCTGCTCACGCAGAGGCTCAGGCAGCTGCGGAGGCCGCGTTGGCAAGGGCGGAGGCCGCCGAGGCAGCCGCAGCTGCAGCCCAGCGGTCAGCGGACGTCTTTGCCGCAACGATCGCGGCCCTGCGACAGCAGCTGTCCTCTGAGCGGTCTGCTGCCGCCAGCGCCCTCTCGCAACTCGCAGACGAGGTGCAGGCCCTGCAGGCCGAGGGGGAGAGCCAGCGGCGCGCCCTCGCTGCTGCGCGCCGCTCCCTGTCTGACTACGCCGCTTACAGGCAGGTGGTGGAGGGGGCCATGGCTCGCCTGCAGGGTGAGACGGGCAGGCTGGCTGGTGAGCGGGATGCTGCGCTGAAGCGAGTTGCCGCACTGCAAGCTGCCCTGGCGCGGGAGCGGACCGCCCTTGCGCAGGCTCGTAAGCGCGCCCAGGCGGCCGAGGGGACGGTGGACGCCGTGCACGCTCTGATGAGCGCTGCACCAGGCGGGGCGGAGAGCAGCGGCGCTGCCTCAGTCGGCGGCGTTGAAGGGGCAGTTGCTGCGGAGCCCCTGGCGGACGGCGATGCCGGCAGTGCTGGCATGCTGGCACTGTCAGCCCTTGCTGGCTCTCACCTTCACCCGCACAGCCCTGGCGGGGCATCTGTGGTCTCTCACTCGACGGTGGGAACTGCTGGCACAGCCCGCAGCGGCCTCCGCGGCCGACCCAGCCGCGGCCCCGCTGCCCGCGCAGGCAGCCGCACCCCCGGAGGCAGCGTAGGCAGCACTCGGCGCCAGGTTTCCGCCGGTGCTGCCTCCCGCTCAAGAGCCAGCGCCAGCAGCGCGGCCCCTGTGTCGGCCAGCCTGCGGGCCGCAGTGCTCCATGAAACCGCTGCGCTGAGGGCGCGCGTGGCTGCAGCTCGAACCCGCGATGGGCCGTCTGCCGAGCTGGGTGCAGAGGAGGGCGGCGCCAGCGGCGGAGCGGGCGCGGCAGCCTCTCACGCCCCTGTAGCCCACCGGGGGCTGCCCTCACCGCTGCCGCACGCTGGGCCTGCAGCAGCCCCCCGGGCAGCCCCTGGCGCAGCGGGCGGCAAGGCGGCGGCAGGAGCAGCATCGCGCATGCCTGGCTCCTCTGCTGCCCCGCTGTCCGCTGCCAGCTCCCCTGCCGGCTCACCGCAGACGCAGGGCCGGCGGGCCGCGTCTGCAAGCGGAGTAGCGTCGCGGGCCCGGGGTGGTGGTGCGGCCCCCGGTGCCGCGCCCTCCGCTGCGTCGCTCCCCGGTGCCGCGCCCTCCTCGCTGGTGCAGTGGGACACCTTTGCTGCGGCCATGCGGGGATACCCGGACCTGCCGCAGCAGCCGCAGCCGCCGTCCTCGGCTGCGCCCCAAGCCCCCACACCCCCATCGCCGTATGCTGCGTCGACGTCCGCAGCCGCCGCTGCCGCAGCCGCTGCCCCGCCCAGCATGCAACAGGTATTTGCGGCAGCGGGTCCGTCGCGGGTGTCGACGTCCGGGCTCGCAGCGCCACTCGCCGTCCGCAGCAGCCACCCTTCAGGGGCTGCTGCCTTCGCATCTGGCGCAGGGGTAGCTGCTGTAGGCGGGGCGAGGCAGGCTCCGATGTCCGTGCCGCAGCAGCGACCGAGCAGCCGTGGCGGGCCCCTGGGCTCCTCTGGCCCCGGTGACCTCCCTGCGAGCGGCGGCAGCAGCGGCGATGCCTACAGCGCCCTTGGCAGCCGGTTGGCGCCGCCTGACTCCGCCAGTGTCTCCAAGCGCGCGGCTGCTGCTCCCCGACCCCCTGCTGCCAGCAGCACTACTCGTGCGCAGCCACACGCTCGAAGCGCAGCAGACGCTCTGCAGGCTACCGGTAGCGTCGGCGGACTTGGCACAAACTCCGCCCTGCGGCAGGCAGAGGCGTTGAATCCTGCACCCGCAGCTGCTGTCACGGCCGCGCCTCCCGACACCGCAGCGGAGGCGACCCGCTCTCCAGAGCGCGAGTCGCTGCCCCTCACCCTGGACCAGCTGCTTGCCTCGCTGGGGGTGGCGGCCGAGGGCGAGCCTGAGGGGGCGGATGGGCTTGGCCCCTCTGCCGCTCACTCCTCGGCTGCAGGGTCCGACAGGCGCCATGGCCGTGATGACACCGCAGCGTTGCTGGAGGCGGTTGAGAGCATGTCGGCACAGGTGCAGGCCGCTGTGGGGCGAGTTTCGAGCGCTGCGCCGTTTCCTCGGCGGAGCGTCGGCGGCCTCGGCCCGGAAACTCCAGTTGGCCCACCGCCCGCAGCGCCTGCGAGAGGCGTCGCTGCTGCTGCTGCTGGCGGGGGCGCCCCACTTCGCCCTGGCACTCGCCCGCCTACAGGTCTGCCGGCCCCTCCCCTGCGCCCCTATACCTCCGGCGACACCGCCGGAGCGCAGGCGCGGCCGCGGGGGGCCCTGCCTTCAGGATCCGGAGCCAAGGGAGGGCTGGGCCCCCGTGTGCCGCCTGCAGCGCGCAGGGTCTGATCGCCCGCTTGCGGTGTTGCGGCGAACTTGCGCGCAGCGCCGGCAACGCCGCGGCTCTGCCGCATTTATTTTGAATTTTGCGTTGTCATCAGGCTCTGTAATTACATTCCGCATTTGCAAGGCTCAAGCCGAGCCGCACAGGGTGCGGACGCAGCTGCATCATTGCACGAATCGATGCCGATACCGGTATCCGTGCACATGCACACTGCACAAGCGCATGCATGCATTTCCCACACCTGATGCGCATGCATTGATTTCGATGACATATGCATGCGCAATATTAATCAATATTGATGTTGCTACCGTGAGCCCGATCGCGAAGCCGAATCAAGTCGCCGATACCACAGGTACATTTTCGTCTCGATCTTCACATCGATGAACGATAACACCTGAACGGCTTTTTCCGTACGTGTACGGTGACGCATGTCAATCTGCGAGACGTGATCATGATGCTTCGAAGCTTTCGCATCCGGGCGGCATGGACAACGCGCATGTACTACGCAACACAGCAAGGCGACCGCCGGTCGAGCTCGAGGGCTGCATATGCATGTCGTTCGAACGAGGTATCTTGTCCTCGCGAACACCTGTTGCTCTGCCGGTGCCAGAGTCTGACTCCACCTTCAAGCGGCGATACTTCTTGAGTTCCGCGCATGTTAGGCGCTTTCGAGACATGGGACGCCTGCGGTCAGCATGAGCGTGCTCTGCGACGCCCCTCGTGCTTCACGACTTGCCGTCAACGCAAAGGCTGGAACGCGGTTCTGTCAGCGCCAACACGGCGACACGTGTTCCCATGGCACGGGTCGTGTCTCCAATTGATTAGGACCGAGCACCTGACGCACCCGGCGCGTCTCACCTGCCACCACGACTCCGCAGCAACCCAGCAGCGCGAGCAAGTCACCCCGCGTCGCCGCCGCCCAGGAGCAGCCCCAGGGGCTGTTCCCCCTAGCGCGGGCCCCTCAGGCCGTGTGCGTCCACCCGTCCTCGTGCGCCACGGCAGCGGCCTTGTTCCGCTTGCGCCCGCCTGCCGACACCGCCCCGCGGTCCGACTCCGCGCCGCTGTCCGCAGGCCCCTCCGCAAGCACTGCAGCGGGCACCGCCGACGCCTTCTTGCCACCGCGGGAGGCTGGGGCGGCGGAGCCGGTCGCAGGGATGAGGTCATTCACGTTGATGCCCGCCTTCTTGCCGCCCTTGCGCGCCGCTGCGTTCACCATCGCGGCCATGTGGAAGACGGCGTCGTCATCGTCCTCATCGGCGGCGGCCTTCTTGCCCTTGCCCTTCTTGCCGCTGCCGGTGGCGGGCTCGCGGCTCACGGCTGCGGCGGACTCAGCTGCGGCGCGGATGCGCTCGCTGATCTCGCGCTCGCGGGCGCGGCGGGTCTCCTTCTCCGCGTCAGCTCGGGCCTTTCGTTGGCTCTCCTCCTCCAGCAGCCCCTGCTCAAAGCTCGCCGCCTCCGTCTTCTTCACCTGCTCGGCGACAGCAATGCTACGCGCGCGCTGCTGCCAGTACGCGAAACCAGCAGCGCCGACGACCGCCCACACGAGAATGGGCCACACGAACTGCTGGACGACGCCGATAACCGCGAGGGCTGCGAGCGGCCACAAAAAGTGTTGCCGAGAGGCGACGGCGGCCGCAACTCGGCCCCAAGGACCAAGAGGCTTGCGCTCTCCAGAAGTCGCGTACACGCGGTCCTCGCTGTCGCTGTCCGACATTGTGGGGTTGCGAGCGGGTGCGCTACGTGCCACGATGTTCCCGAGCCTGTCCAGCAGCAAACGCCTGTCGTTGGGGGTCGCGCCACCGAGAAGCGAAGCCGCAAGTGTGTGCGCCTTTTGGACCGCGCTCTCGACCGCGCCCTTGAACACTGGCGCGAGTCGCTGCCACGTCAAACCACAGGGATCTGTCGGGCGGTTTCAGCCTCAAAATTCGATTCTGATCGCACAAACCTGCAGCCGATCGTTCACGACACGTGCGCCATTGGTCTCGAGGAGTGTTTTTCTCCTGTATTCTGCTTGCTTTGGCTGTTCTCTCGTGTTCTTGTAATGAGATGCCCCTTGTCGTTGTGACTGGGCGGCCCTGCGTGGGCAAGACGACTGTCGCAGCTGCGCTTGCTGAGTTCCTGCGCCGGGAGCACTCCGAGCAGTGTGCGAACGTGGTGCTGCTGAACGACGAGTCTCTGGGCATCAGCAAGCGCGACGGGTACCGTAGTGCGTACGGCGCCTGTGCGCATTCGAGATGTGCCCGCGCAGGCGCAGCCGCCACCAGGTTCGATTGGTGTCGCCGCCCTGTCCGTTCGCGCACGTGCAGATGCGGCAGCCGAGAAGATGTCCCGCGCCGCCCTCAAAGGCGCCATTGAGCGTGCGTGCAATGGCAGCGCCACCGTGATCGTCGATGCCCTCAACTACATAAAAGGCTACCGCTATGAGCTGTACTGCATCGTGCGCGCCACAGCCTCCACGCACTGCTGCGTCATGGTTGACGCGCCTCTGGAGAGTGCGCGGGAGTGGAACGATGCTCGGGGCGAGGCAGGTTACGAGCCCGCCATGTGAGTTCACCTGTGGCCGAGCACCCTTCGGCTGGTTGGGAACGCTGCCGTCAATGATGATCAACAACTGTTGCTCTTGGGTGTGTGTGTATTGCTCCCCTCTTTGCCGCAGCCTGGAGGATTTGTGGACACGCTACGAGACGCCGGACGAGAAGAATCGCTGGGACGCGCCGCTGTTCAGAGTGGACGACGCAGACGTGTCAGAGCTGTGCGATGCGATGAGGGCCGCCGCGGGAGCTGCCGAAGCAACAGCTGCAGCCGCTCATGCGGGGCCTGCTGGAGGTGCGGGGCCGGGGGCTGGGCCGGCCGAAGGCGCTGCAAAGGCAGCAGCTGCTGCAGTGCCGGCGGTCTGTGCACCCGCTGGCGATGAGGACTCACCAGCAAGCAGCGCAGCAGGGCCCCTGGAGCCCTGCACCCGTGCATGCGATGCGGAGCCTCGTTCATTAGCCTCAGACACAGCACGCAGCGCCGCCTGCTGCGCCGGGGCCGGCGGCCTGGGGGCGCTGCCCCTTGACACGCGCGCAGCAAGCAGCGACAGCACGACCGCCCCCCCTGCCAGCGGCGGTAGTGGTTCAGCCTCCGACGCTGGTGGCGCGAGCAGCACAGGCGTGCCGCCACCCCCAACCGCTGCATCCATTCCTGTCTTCAGAGCGATCGCCGCGGCTCTCTTCGCTAAGCCCGGGCTGCGGCCTGTGCTTTCCACCATGCAGACCGCCACGGCCGCTCCAAACTTCCTGCACGAGCTTGACCGCACCACCACAGCCATCGTGGGCCACCTGTCCGGCATGCTCGGCCTCGCTGTGGCGGGCGATGTGCTGCGTGTACCCGGCTCCACGGCGCCTGTGGTGCTCGCCCGCAAGGTGCCTGTGGTGGAGTTGCGGCGCCTGAAGCGCGTGTTCGACAAGCAGGCCGCCGCCGCGCCCATGCCCCTGGATGCGGTGGGCCGCCAGTTCGTCGAGTTTATCAACGGAAACCTGCGGTGATGGGGAGGGAGGAGCGGTTGGTGCCGCGGAGAGCCGCGCCGGACGCCTCGCAGGCGCCCAGCGGCGCTGGCTCCCTGTCTCGCTCGCCTTGTAGTCCTGGTGGCTAACCCACGGGGATGGGTCAGACTGCGGCAGCAGCCCCAGTATGACCTCCGGCTGACTCACAGGCTCGGGCTGAGAGCCTGTGCCATTGCTAGTGCGTCTCGCCGTTGGGCAGTCTGGCAGCCTTAGGCTGACAGCCGCTGGCTCGCTGTAGACCTTTGCGCCTGAAGGCCCGATGCTGCGGCGGTCTCGGTGGTACTGAGGACCCGGAGTGCGGCGGTGCCACCGCCACTGACAGTGCCGGGACGCAGCCGGGCTGCCGCGAGAGAAAGCCGCAGCGGCGGGGCAGCGCCAAGCCCGGTACCGCGGCCTGGCCTGGCGGTGACGTCCGGCTGGTGTCGCTCTGCCCCCGCTCCCGGACCTCTCCGCAAGAGCTGTGGCCGTGCATTCTGTGGAAGGCCTGGCTGACTCCGAGTCCCGCCACTTTTTTCCCTCACTCAGGGCTCACTGACAGGGCGCCGCCTCACTGACTCGGAGGCACCGCACTGCCACTGGCAGAGCCTGAGGCTCCGCTTCAAGTTGAGGCTCAGCAGGCTGCTGCAGGCCGGGCTGTCAGTGCGGCCGCCGCGGCCCCAGGGCCCGGTTGCGCGACGGCCTGACTCGGAGGTTACTCCGACTGACTCTGCGACTGAGCAGCCTGCTCAGAGCAGGCGGCGTCGCACAGTCGCGTTTCGCGCCGCGCGAACAATTTTTAACCGCCTTTGAACTTCGAAGGCAAACGTTCCATGTCTTCTTTCATTCAACCGCGCGGCCACCGACGTCTAGACGTGCTGGTGACACGTAATGCAGCGATGCAACATCAATTAATTATAATAACTCAATTCAGGCTGTTTGAGCTCTAACGAAAAGCAACGAGAATGTCGACACGCCTGGCGGTGCTCGGCGTGGCTGCCGGGGCGCTGTGCGGGGCGCAGCTGGTCCCGCCCTTTCCCTGCGGTGTCTGGAGAGGCCACCGCCTGTCATCTGCAGCTTGGGTTCTGGAGGGCGACCATAAGCGCCTCGAGTGCGGCGTTGAGGTGAAGCAAGACGAGGCGCTCGCGGTCTCGGCGACAGCGATAACGTTTCAGGCGTCGCAGCGGGTCCCTTGCGGCCCGTCAGGGCATATCGAGGGGCATACCCCTGACCTCGAGCACATTGACAGCTGGGATTCGTCTGGCGTGCTGCACACAAAAGGGTGGAAGGGCGCCGAGGGTCGCGACAAGCGATGCCGCTTCGCGGCCCTGGATTGCCGCGACCTTGGCGCAGGCGGCGGTACGAGATGCACCTTGACGATGGTGTCGCTGGGCGGCCTTGATTGGGAGGCGATGGCTACCCAGTGCGATGCCAACACGTACACAGAAGTGCTGGCAGGGCTCAACCCCAGCTGGAGCAACCACAGCTTCTGCCAGGCGGACGGTTCGAACCGCCACGTATTCAAGACTGCCGCGGTGCACAAGTACACCCTAGTGGAGCCGGCACCATGCAACACCACAGTGCAGGTAGCCGCCGATGCGTGCGGGGCAGCTGCCAGCGACTCGGAGGTGGACACCGGCACGAGATTGGCGAGTGACGGACGCGTGGGAATGCCTGGGGGCGCTGGACACGGCAGGGGCCGCTTACTGCTGCAAGACTTTGATGAGGAAGGGGATTCGGCGGACGCAGCTGCCGACACGACCGCACACAAGAAGGCGCCGATCCCTCCACATCTGCGCGGCCATTGGAAGGGCCACCTGCTCTTCCCCGCCGGCCTCACCCCCAAGGCGATTGACGACCTCGAAGACGTTGGCGCGGAGTCCACCCCGCAGCCCTTCAGCCACCATTCAAGGCCCCTGCGATGCATTCCCCATGCGACCACTAACGGCAGCTCCGAGTCTGACGACGCAGGTTTCGTGCCGCATCGCGGATTCATCCGGGCCAAGGCGTCGCTACACGTGACGAAGACTCGGATGCGACTGCGGCTGTTCAAGGGCGATGGGCAAGACGGCCTCGCCACACCAGGTAGCGACGGGGTTGAGTACTCTCTTTCGGAGCACGCCCTGCAGCATCTGCTTGCCATTCTGGCTCCCGAGACGGCCGGCCCCAGCAACGTCCGACCCCGCGGGCTGGAGCTTCCAATCAGATGGTACAACCGGGTAACGGGTATGGCGCGAGTGCGGCAGGGCAAGCGCGAGGCTCCCGAGGCCCTCTGTGGTACGGACCGCACCTGGAAGCCGCAGTGGTGAGTGCTGTTGACTCGCTCGCGGACACCCAATCGTTGGAGTGCGCGTGTTGACATCGCCCGCCCTTTCACACATCTTTGTTGGTGCGGTTCTTCCACGTTGCACACTGCAGCCTATGGGTCACTGGCGATGACGCAGCGTCTGCACCCACCCAGGAGCGGGCCAAAACCCTGCGTCTCGTGTACGCACTGGGCAGCTTCTGGTCCACGTGCAAGGCCCAGTGCTTTGAGGGCACGTACAAGGACTCGGACACGGGCTTAGCACACTTCGAGCCCCAGTGGGATCGCCAGCCTGTGTGTCTCGCACCCGTGGCGTCGCACACGCGGCCCGACATGGCTCCCGGCACGATCAGCAGCGCCATCGGTCGCATGTCGATCGTGGGAGAGTTTGCGCGGGTTGGTTAACGCGTACGCGTTAACGGCGCCTCCCGAATCCACGGGCCAAGCTCGACAGCCTTGTGATTGACGGTCGCTGGTGCACCTGTCGTGCACACGTGTGGTCACCATATGCATGGACGTCGACGCATGCGAGTGCACGTGTGTTCAAAAGCTGAATCCGAAGTGGTGAATTCGAATTCGAGCTCGGCGTCTCCTACGTACCGTATCTGAATTCGTGGGCTCTGAATGCCATACCCTGCGCATATACATACGCCAGAGCGCGTGCATGGGGACAGCACATCGTGTATGCGCTCAGGAACCAGGCGAGCTACTGCAACGGCAATCAAAGTTTCGTCGATTCGCGAGTCCTTGATAGCGCATGCATGAGTCAGACAATCAGAGCGGTCGGATTGGCAAAGGCATTCGCGCCGGGCTCATGCTTATCACTAAGAACTGCAGGGCATGCAGCCAGCAGCGAATAGCTGCCTCAACAGCCGTCGGGCAGCCAGCGGAGCGATGGGCGGTTACAACGCAAGCCCAGAATCAAGCTTCGTCTCGAGAAGCTGCCGACCAGTGTTTGTGTGTGCGCGTGTACCGGGGGCTTGCAGCGTTACTCCCCGTCAGCGCCGTAGCGCAGGGCAGCGGGTTCGAGGAACGGGCCCTGCTGCGGCTTGCGACGGAGGCGCTGGCCATTGCTGCCGGTCTTGACGCTTGCGGCGTCGGCATCGGCCTCGTCGCTGTCATCTTCGTCGCCCCGCGCCTCAGCAGCGGATGCCTCCATGCCTAGCCCCAGAAAGCTGCGGGCCAGGCGGTGGGCCTCCCCGGCGCTGAGCGGCCGGCCGCGGTCGATTCCACGGGAGGCAGCCCCCGCAGCGGTCTCGCCCTCGTCATCGCCGTCAGCAGCAGCTGGGCCGTCGCCTCGCTGCTGGGACCGCTCGAGCGAGGCGGACGCGTATTCGGAGAATGCCCAGCGGAGGCTCTTGCGGCCCTCTGCCAGCCGCTCCTGCGCGGAGATCGACCGCAGGCAGCTCACGTAATCGCTGTGACATGTGCCGTCGCCGCAGGGGACGGGGGCGCGGCTGTCAGAGCAGGGGCCGCTGAAGCTGCCGCCCCCCACGCACTCTGAGACGAAGGGGAACCCGTACGGGTTGCTGCCCTTGCCCTTGCACGCCTTGAAGTCCTCCAGCGTGCGCTTGTAGTTGAAGAGCACCTCCATGACCTGATACGCCTGCGCAACGCCAGCGTCGAAGGTGCGGTCCCGCGTGTCAAAATCGATGTAGCTGAGCTGGGGGCCCAGGGCCACGATGTTCCAGGGCGCCATGTCCAGGTAGAGGGGCAGCGCCACGAACTGGTGGTACGCCCGCATGCGCAGCGGCGGCAGCAGGTTGAGCCGCAGCAGCGAGATGAGGGTGATGCCTTGCACGCTGTCGTAGGGGATGGCCGCCCCGTCCATGTCCCGACGCAGAACGATGGAGGTCACGCCTGGCAGCTGGTCGCCCAAGGAAGCCGCAGAGGCACGAGACCCCGCGCCGTGGCCTGGTCGCTTCGCCAGCAGTGCCATACCGCGGGACACCTGCTCCGACACAACCGGGAAAGGGGGCAGCTGCTTAGCGGGGCCGCTGCCTCCGCCACCTGACGGCGCCGCTGGCTTCTTGCCCTTGCCCTTCCTCTTCCCTCCGCCCTCGCGAGCCGCCCGCTCTGCCGCCGCTGCTTCCTCCTCCGCGACCACAGCCTCCGCTGCTGCGACGATGAGGCCTGCGTCGCCTGCTGAGGCGTGGCCGTGGTTCGGGTGGCACCCAGGGGCTAGTGCGGCGTACACGTCTGCCACGCCCAGCGGGGATGCGCCCGCACCGGCCCCCGGCCTGGCAGCCCCGGTAGCGCCCGCACCTGCCACCGCCGCATGCAGCGCGATCGTGTCTGGCAGCCCGCGCTGCGCCATCAGCCGGCTCAGCACCGCCCCAGCCGTCACGTTGGCCTGCACGTGCAGGGTGTACTTGCGCGTGTGGCCGTCGATGTCGGAGCGGAAGTGGTGGTTCACGTGCCGCACGAGGCGGCGGACGTCGAGGCGGACCAGGCCAGAGGGAACGAACCTGCGCGCAGCGCTCCTACTGCCGACCACCGGTGATGAGGACGAGAGGGAAGCCTCCGGCGACGGCAGCGCCAGCAGCGGGTGAGCGGGGTTGGGTTGCAGGAAGGAGGCTGGCAGGGCGGGCGCGGGTGCAGACGCCGCGGACGAGCCGGCAACCGCCGCCAGGGACAGCTGGGTGAGGGGCGTGGTCGCAGGCGATACGTCATCCACAGACGCAGGCAGCAACCGCAGAGCGGGAACCGCGGCCACCGCTATCTCGATGGCAGAATCCTCACCGCTGCTGGGTGCACGCACGAGCGCAGACAGCAGACGAGTCTCCGCGTCCACGAACGTGGGTCGCGGGTGGTGCGCTAGCTGGTACCGCATGCGCAGCCGGCCCAGCAAGCCGTGGGCAGCACCCGCCGCATGCGCTGAGCCGGGGGTGCTGGCGAGGGCAGCAAGCCAGTGCGCGGTGCTGGAAAGGCCCCCCAGAGGGCTGCCGTCTGCGCCCTCCCCAGCGCCAGCGCAGAACACAGCGTCGCTGCCCTCGCCGCTGCCCCCAGAGGCCGGCGCGGGTGCCAGGAGGGGCCAGAGGGAGGGGCATGCCGCCCCAGCATGGGCGTGCAGGTGCAGCCACCTGTCTGCGAGCAGCGGCAGCGAGTAGCGGGTCCCAGGCAGCGTGTGCGCGCCGCCGGCCGCAGCGGAGCCGGCGGCGGCCCCCGCACCCGCACCGTCGCTGTTCGCCGTCTCTCGCTCCAGCGCCAGCGCCTCTGCAACGTGAGGCAGGCGGGTGGCCACGTACTCGTGTGCAGGCGCGGTTACGTAGGCGGGGGAGGGGTGCGGGTCGTGGAAGGCGGTGAAGGCGAGGGAGAGGAGGGGGGCTGAGGGCACCTGCAGGAAGGTGGTGGCCGCCAGCGCAGACAGCGTGCCCAGGAAAGCCTGTACTGACTTCAGGTCACCCGCGGCAGCAGGGGCAGCAGCTCGCTGTGCAGGGGCTGCAGCCGGCCACGCCCAAGGCGCAGGGTTCACCGCGGCATCGCCACCTCCGCCCCCAGCGGCCGTCAGCAGGGCGGCAAGGTCTCCGCTCCACGCCTGGAAGCGGAAGAGCTCCGGGGAGTCGTAGATGCGCCGCACCAGCTCCCCGTCCACCGCAGAGCGGGCAATGAGGTTGTTGGCCAGCCCGCCCCGCAGCGTGGCAGCGAGGTGTGCATCGGTGGCGGCCTCCTCCCCCTCTATGCTCAGAACGGTGGCGTTGGGGAAGGCCCGGGCCACCAGCAGGGAGAGGCTGCCAGTCCCGCTGGCCAGCTCCACGAAGGAGAAGCGGCCGCGCCCGCCCTCGCCGCCTCCCCCCGAGGATGTGTCCAGCGGGGTGAGCTGGCTAGCGAGGGCTGACCACACCTCACGCAGCGGCCCGTCCGCGTCAGGCGCTGGAACGCCAGCCACGCGGGGCGCCAGCGGCTCCCCGAAGCCATCTGCCGCCGGGCTCATGCAGGCCCGCGAGAGGAAGGGGCTGCCGCCAACCGTGTACTGCAGGCGCGCCATGCACGCAGGGTGCTCGTCATGCACAAGCAGCAGCTCCCACGGGGCCAGCGTCAGCTGCGACAGCTGCCGCTGCTCCGTCGCCGCCCTCGCAATGGCGGGAAGCGGCAGGGTGAGCAGCATTCGAAAGAGGCGCGCACGCAGTGCGGTGGGTGGCTGCAGCGCCAGCAGCGTGTGCAAGCTCAGCTGCCCCCGTGAGGCGATAGCAGATGCGGCGCGGGATTGGCGCAGGAGCACTGCATACACGCCAGCGAACCCTGTGCGCGTGTGGGCTGTGCGCACCAACGTCAGACTGGCAGACGCTGTAGCGGCGGCAGTCGCGTCAGTCGCAAGGCACAACAGCCCGGCGATGGGGTCGGTGGCAGGCGCTGCGCCGCTCGCAGCAGTCAGCGGCAGCAGTGCCCTGCGAACTGTTAGGGGCACTTGCCCCGATGCCGCCTGGCCAGAAGCCGCGGAGTGCAGGCGAGCCTGCAGAGCTGCACGCACGTGGTGCAGTGCGGCGTTGCAGAAGGCTGTGGCAGCGGCCACGGCTGCCCGCGCTTCGGCATCGCGCTGCGGCGAGGGCTGGTGGGACAGGTCTGCTGGCTGCTGCCACAGGTGCAGGCCAGCGGGGGCAGTGGCGGGAGTTCGCTCGGCGTCGCCCGTCTCCCGCTCCAGCTGAACCAACAGGGCCGTGCGGTGCGTGCCCGGGCCACCAATGCTGGCAGTCACGACGCTGCCCGCGGCAGACGTCCGGGTCAACGGCAGCGCCTCGGCAGCAGGGCGAGGCAGTGTAGCGTCGAACAAGCCCTCGAGAGGGTCTGTGTCCAGCCCAGCACCCGCCGCAGAGTGCGGTGGGTACGGGTCGGCAAGAGCACCAGGCTCTGCGGCGGCCTCACTTTCGCCTGCCGCCGCGGTCCACCGCAGCTGCGGCACGGCGCCACTGTCGGCAGCGACGGGGGAAGCCGACCCCACCTCGGCGCCCTGCCACCAGCGCTCGGGGGCACTCGCCACTGTTGCGTAGGTCCGCTGAAGCGCCGCGGCCAGCGCGTGCCACGGGAAAGCGGCAGGAGCCTCCGCAGCAGCAGATGCACCGACAGCGGGGGGCCTAGCAGGGGCGCGGCTCCCCGCACCACTCGGAGCAGGCGGCAAGCGCAGCTGGGCAGGCTGCGCGCCGGCTCTTGCAGCGAGCGCCCGGGCCCAGAGCGGCGGTGCGGCAGCGGACAGGGCCCGCAGGGCATCGGCTACGGCGGATGCGGCGGCGGAGGCACCGCTGCCGCCGCCACCACCTCCGCGCCACTCCGGTGGCAGCAGCGGCTGCGGCTGCTGCTCGCCTGCGAGGGTATGCCCTGTGCTCCCCGCCCCAGCAGGCCCTGCAGCAGCTACCAGAGCACAGGGCAGCGCAGGCGGACCCCCCGGCGACGCGCTCCGAAGGCGACAGTAGTGCCTTCCCACGGTGATGAGCCGAAGCACTTGCGAGAGGCGTGAGAAGGTTGGCAGCTGCAGCGCGGTGGTGTCCGCCAGACCCACCAGCGCCCCAAGGCGGTCACTCCAGGCAGCTAGGAGAGCCCCGCCAGCCCGCTCGGCCGCTGCGGCGATGGTAGCAGGGTCCGCCTCCCCCTCGGGAGCCGTCGACGCCTGAGCGGCCTGCAGCAGTGCCGCCTCCATGACGTCCAGGCCGTCAAGGAGCAGGTGCTTGTCCACCGCCCCGTCCGCCCCCGTGTGCAAAGCATGGGAGAACGGGGCAGCGGAGGCGCCCCCAGCAGACGCGGCGGATCCCCCGAGCAGCAGCGACTTGAGGCGAGGGGTGGTGAGGGGGGCAGCGCCGAGCCAGTTGTTGCGCAGCCCCAGGAGGTCAAGCAGATCGCTGTGGGCGCGCGGAGCAGTCGCCGCAGCTGCAGCGCGAGCCGCACTGGTCATCCTCGCGGCATTGCGGGCAAGGGCCGACGCGTCCGCGCCGTCAGGCACCCAGTACGGGAATAGCGCCGCCTGCAGCTGCGAGGCACCAGAGGCTGGGCTGCCTGGCTCCCCTGCCACCTGCAGCGGGAGGGCATCGATGCGTGCCCCACCCCCGACCCCTGCGCTGCCCGCAGGATGCAGAGTCACCACAACGCCCCTGCTTGCCACACCCCCAGGTGACGCCCCACGAGGGCCGATGAGCGCTCTGGCCAGTTTGGTGGACAGCAGACAGGGGGCACTGCCCGTGACGAGCACGGCTGCGTTAGCGGCGAGCGGGAGGGGGCTTGCGAGGGCGGGGATGTGAGCGGCCAGCAGCCTCCACCACGCATCGAAGGCTGGGCCCTCCTGCGCCACGAGCGAGGCTTGCAGGCGCTGGCGGCGCCCCTGCGTCGCGGAAGCTGCGCTGGCTGCCGCCGCACTCTGCCCCCGGCCACTGGCAGCGGCCGCCGCGCCCGTGGAGGCTCCTTTGCGGGGCCGCAGCAGCGGTCGCAGCTCCGCCCATGTGACCGGTACACGCAAGGAGACTGCCAGAGCCGCCTCGGCAGCCGACGACGACGACGACGCAGCGTGGCTTGCTGGGGCCGAGGCCTGCGAGGGGGCGTGGTCTCCAGGGGATGCGGGCCGCCCTGCTGCGCCGGCCGCGGCAGCCTTGCGGGCGAGCCGGCTGCTGCCGCCGCGCAGACCACTGCCCGCAGCTGCTGCTGCTACAGGCTGCGCTTCCAGCAACTGGCGACCCGTGCGCCTGCCGTTGCCGCCGGCTCCCGCGGCCCTGCCGAGCGCTGCCGCCACCCCCGCAGCCTGCTGCTGCTGCGCTCGAGCGTGCGGGGGC
>Ga0208629_100315_pt1 | contig 23594 bp, 8 predicted proteins | sample LakWasMet19_HOW5_2_FD_183865 | JGI IMG/M metagenome (GOLD analysis project Ga0208629, IMG submission 183865) | Freshwater sediment methanotrophic microbial communities from Lake Washington under simulated oxygen tension - Sediment Metagenome... | ecosystem: Environmental > Aquatic > Freshwater >... | reverse complement strand
CAGTCGAGGCGGCGGAGAGGGTGATGAAGCAAGGGGTTGGCGGGGGTGCGACGGGAGAGCGATGGCGCCAGGCAAAAGAGGGCAAGGTGAGGGGAACAGCAGGGCGGGCAGGGTAGCCAGGGCCCTCCCCGCGTCTGCGCGTCTGCGTAACTGGTGACAGCTGGCCGTGCCGTCACAGCAAGCAGGGCACAGTAATCAGCGCTCAGCCGACACACGGCTGCATACCCTTGCCCCTCTGCCTGCCTGCCTGCTTGCTGCCTGGCGGCCAGCTTCTCGCACCTCCGCACGCACGCACTCACCTCGCCCTGCAGCTGCCGTATGACGTCCATGAGCTCGGAGGCCACCGCACCCGCACCCTCAGAGGCAGCGGAGACAGAGGCAGCGGAGGCAGAGGCCTGGTGGGGGCGCCCTCGCGCTGCTGTGGCGCTGCTACGGTCCCCGTCCTCCTTGCCCTCGCCCTCCGCGTGGCTGCGGGGGCTGCCGGAGGCAAGTCGCCGCCCGCCGCCCCCGCGACTGCTGCCGCGGCTGCCGGTGCTGCGGCCGCGTCCGCGCTCCGCTGCCCCGGGCCTCCCCCCATCCGCTGGCAGCTCCGCCTCTGGCCCGAGCGACTGCAGCAGCGCCGCCACGCGCTCCTGCAGCGAGCGCACCTCGCCGTCCCGCGCCTGCACCACCTGCCGCTGCTTGTCCGCGAGGAACTGCAGGTTGGAGGCCTCATCCTTGTGGCGGGCAATGGCGGCCGTCGCCTCGTACTGCTGCCGCGTCAGCGCGTCCCTCACGCTGATGACTTCTTGGTGCAGCTGCAAGGCCGATGGGGAGGAGCGGGTGGCAGAGCCACAGCGCGATGGTCCAGCACGGGAACTCGGCGGGATGATTCGCCAGAGCTCGGAGGCACAAGGCTGAGCTTTAACACGTCACACTTCGATGAGGTCGGAACCGGGCGCAAATCCGTTTTGCGCCAGCCTGCTGCGGCGCCGCCGAGCCCGAGGCCCACTCCCAAACAAAAACGTTTCGCACCGCTCACCTGGTTGTTTTCTCGCACAAGCCGGCTGTTTTCTTTTCGCAGCGGTGCCACTTCGTCCCGTAGCAGCATGGACGTGCGCTCGGTCGCCTCCAGCTTCTCACGCAGGAGTTCATAGTTCTCAGTAGTGAGTATCAAGTCATTGAGGAGCCGGCGTACGAGTGGCGCTGATTCGAGGCCGAGTGGTTCGGTGTACGCTAGCGCGGACAGCTGTGTACGGAGCTCAACCAGTGCTTGCTCAACAGCGATGTCCATTTGGTCCGCAGGTGCGGCCTGGGCGGCGAAAGGAAAGCCACAACCTTGGAAGGCCCAGTAAACGGTCACGCGGTTTCCATCCGTGCCACCGCAAGGCACCGCGAGAAAATCCCGCGACTAAAGCAAGCAAAGCGACCAACCAATGAGTTTGAAAGCTCTCGTGGAGGTTGCAAGCCTATTGATGAGGACCAACGTGAATTGTCGCCTCGTGCGATTTTTCAAGAATGGCTGTTGAACCGGTTGGACGTTTCACGTGGTGCGAGTCCCCCGCCTCATTGCAACAGCTGGCAGCGAGGTGATATGAGGAAAAGGCCTCAACGCCGTACTTGCTTCGGAGTAACGGCTCGGTTGACAGCGAAGAACCACCAAATCAAGATGGCAGCAGCGGGTCTCACTCCAGGATCCATGGCGGCTCTCGCCGCCGCGCTCCTCGCCGCAGATGGCGTTCATAGCTTGCAAGCAGTGCTCGATACCGCTGCGCAACCGCTGGCAGAGCGACTTCGACTCAGCACGGTCACGCAGAAAGACGTTGTTACCGAGGCGCTCCTGGACAGCTACCTTTCGGCTCGGCGCATCACGACGTCGGCTCACAAAATCGGGCTTTTTCTCGACACACATATCCTCATCTTGGCGGGAATCTTGGAATCTGGTGAAGGTCTGGACTTTTCAACAGGAGGGATGAGCTGCCCTGCTCGATTGCGAACGAAGATCGAAGCCGAGGCCCTTTTCGACGAGAAGATGACCCGGCTTGCGGCAGCACCCGGCGAGGAGCCGTCTGCGGGCTCTAGTTCACCAACGGCCACGTTTTTACCTCAGGAGCTGCGCGATCTGACTACTCACGCAAAGTCAACGGGCGTGATTGCCTTGTTCGACGTGTATCGACATGCTCTGCTCTCTGCACGCCGCATTGACGCCGTGACAGTGAAAGCAATTGTGGAAACACCTGCCAACCTACCGCCGCTCGTTGAGGCTCGCCGCGTGGAGTAGCTCCGAGTCACCGGCTGCCACACTGGATGACTGTGTCAGCAGTCTTGTCCGGCAGCGCCGCATCGGCGTCCGCGTACCGATGCCTGTGGACCGTCGTCGGCCTTGTGCCGGCTGCTGCCTGAGTGCAGTCACTCATGGCAGAGTGCCGTGAGCACCCGGTGGGCCATCATGACTCGCCGGCGGCGGCGCTGGGCGGCGCTGCCAGTGCGCCGCAGCGGCTGGCGGCCCGGGAGTCCAGTGGCGGACTCCAATTCGGATGACGCGGCGGCAACGCCGCGTTGACAACGGGCCTGGCGGGACGGCGCGGCCTCGGGGCCCGGCCCCCGCGTTCTGTTGCCTGTTGCATGTTTTCGTTTCCGTGGTCGACATCCGCCGACCTCGTCGCGTACGCCGTCCGCACCAATGGCTCAGGCTGTTGAATCTTCTGTCATTTTCGATTGTCGCGATCTAACCATCCCGCTGCTGCAGCCGCGCTCCTACATAACCAGCCAGCGTAAGATGCCCCGCCTTGCAACCTGGCGGCTTTCCATCCGCTGCGAGGCTCAAACATTCTCGAAAACATCAGCCATGGATCGCTGTGCAACGTAATGCGATCTCCCAGCACAACGGCGCGAAGGCCGTTGTCACCACGCCGGACAACTGCGCCCCATTGATGAGCTGAAGGCTCAGCAAGTGGCAGCTGCGATCCCTTTTTTTTGGCGTCGGTCGCAGAGACGCAAGCGAGCCTTGCCCTGCTCGCCAGCTCAGCCGCCGCACGAAAGCGAGTTCGTCAAAAATGGCGTCAATTCCGCCATTATTACCCCACCAGGAGGATGTACTCCTCTCGATTTTTGAGAGCGCCGAGCGTCACAATCCGCGACCCTCCCTAATCGAAGTTCTCAAGGCATACGAGCAGCTGCTGCCGCGGTTTGGCCTGGATCCGTCGAACGACACTTTCTTCTACCGCTATCTGTTGCGACTGTCGCTGAATCCAAGTATGAGCTGGTGGCAAAAACTACACGACGAGCTGCAGGTCAGTCGGTGGCGCGAGCCTCACCGAAGCTGCTCCACAGCGCGAGGTCTCTCGAAAGAGTCAGACTGCCACAGTGCCTTGGTTGTGCCCCTCTCCTCCTTTGCATTTTATGCAGCGCGCTGGGCACCCTGTGGGTGAGCGGCTGGTCCGTCAGGTTGCGAGCTCGCAAGCAGTTGTTGCAGCCATCAGCCCCGCCCGCCGGGAGGCCGCGCAGCTGTTCCCGCTGCCCGTGTCCGCATTCGCCGGCGCGCCATCCTCCTCCTTACGGCCGCCATCCTCCGCCTCGTCAGCCTACGGGGCATCCCCGCTTGCGGGAAGCAACGCTGCATTCGCCGCAGCAGCGATGCGCTCACCCGCCTCGCCTTCCGCTCACGGCGCGTCAGCTCACCCTGCCGTGGACCGCCGTGCAGCTGCAGGCGGCGTTTCCATGCAGCTCTCACCGCAGACCCCCGCTTTTTCAGGGCCCGGCCGGCCGCTGCCCGCCTCTCCCACGTTTGCTCCCAGGCCGCCAGAGCTCGCCGGCAGCGCACGCAGCAGCGCCCCTGCTGCCCACGAGGCAGGGGTGTTTCCCCGCCCCCTCGCTTCCTTCGCCCCCGCTGCCGATGCCGACTCGGAGCCCACCGCGCGGGAGGCCGCGGCAGCCTCGCGCCGCATCCACGCGTGGGCCGGCCCCGCGCTGCTGCACCTGGACCTGGGCGGGCCTGCGGGCTCGCTGCTGGCGCCGCACGCCCCGGCGCTGGAGGCGCAGTACGCTGCCTTCCGCGTCAAGTCGCAGGCCTTCCGGGGCTGGGTCGCTGCGGTGGTGTTCGCGCGGGAGTCGCGGCGGGTGGCGGGCGAGGTTGCGGAGATCAAGGTGGCAGCGGCGCGTGCTGCGGCGCGCAGGCGGCAGCTGGCTGCCGCGTGGAGAGCGCTGCGACGCGGGGTGCAGGCCGCCCGCCGCGAGCGGGGCGCTGTGGTCGCGGCGCTGCAACACTGGAGCGGAGGCGTGCTGCGGCGGGCAATGGAGGGGTGGCGGGAAGCTGCGGTGCGGCGGAGGCCCGTTCCGCTGTATCACCCCCTGCAGATACGGGCGCTCTTCAAGTGGATCGCCCTCGTGCTGCCGGACAGGGGAGCATGGTGGAGGCTGAGCGCAGCTGCTGGCGTGGCAAACGCTCCAGGGGGTGCGGCCTGGCTGGACGCGACCACCCCCGCTGCAGGCACCACAGCAGCAGGCGGGGGGCCATGGGTGCGCTCTGGGGACGCTGAGCGCTCCCCTGGCGCCCCTGCCTTCAACGCCACCCTGGCCGCTCTGTACGGACAGACACCTGCGGTGAGGCTCAGCAGCTCCGCCTCGCCGACCCCGCACCGGCGCGCAGGCCGGGCAGCCTCTGCCCCTGCCGCACGCAGCAGCAGCGGCACGGGGCGGCGAGGCCACGCCAGACACGCAGACGCACTCCTTGGGGCGTCAAACAGCGGGAGGCTGCTCGCTGGTGCAGCCGCTGCTGCGCACGCCACGCCTGCAGCTCAGCGCCGACGAGGCCGCTCCGCCTCCCCGCTGCCCATGGCCGCCTCACCGCAGATGCAGCAGTTGCACTCACCTGTGCCCGGCAGCAGCGATGCCGCTGCTGCCGTCTTCGCAGGCTCGGTGCTGCACGCTGCGCGGGCGCGTGAGCACCGGCTGGGCCGCCTGCGGGGGTATGTGGTGACCCGCATCGCCCCTCCTGCGCGCAAGCTGCCGCTGCTGGAGCACGCAACCGCCATCGTGGACGCGCACTGTCTGCTGTCCGTCTTCGTGGCGTGGCGGGTGCGCACGCTGGCTGCCAAGCGCAGCCGCGCAACCACGCTACGGCGCCGCGCCTGCCGCCTGCTCGCGGACTGGCGGACACTCGCGGTGCGGCAGCAAGCCCTGCAGCGGCGGCAGGCGCTGGCGACAGCTGCGCACTCCCGGGTGACTCTGGTTCGCGCGTGGCTGGCGTGGCGGCGAGAGCTGCGCGATGCCCGCTTCGAGCGAGCGTGGGCCCCTGCCGTGGCAGCGCAGTGCTCCCGGTGGCTGGCCCAGCGAATGCTGCGGCGGTGGCGGCGCTACCGCCTGCAGTCTCGCCGCCTCGCAGATCGGGGGGAGGAGCGGCGCCTACAGGCCCTGCGGCCTGCCTTCGCGGGCTGGCGGCTGCAGCGCGCACACACCCGCGCGCTGCAGCAACGCGCAGCCGCCGTTGCCGCTGCTGTGCGCGTGCGGCAGCTGGGTGCGCGCTGGCAGGAGTGGACCACCGCATGCCGCCACGCCGCGGCGCTCAGGCGCGCCGGCTGCATGTTTTTCGGCTCCCCGCTCTTCAAGACGTTCTGGGCCCTGCGCCTGCACCCCGCGGCGCAGCGGGCGGAGGACGCGGAGACGGCGCGGGCCCTGCAGCGGTGGCGCATGGCCCACGCCCTCCGCCACTGGCAGCAGCTGCGCATGGAAGTGCGGGCAGGCAAGGCCGCGGCAGCGGAGCTGGCGGCGGGCCAGGCGGGCCGCGTCTTCGCCGCGTGGCGGAGCTGCACTGCAGAGCGCGCCCGCCTGAAGCGGATCGGTGCGGGCATCGCGGGCAGGCGGCGATCCAAGGCGTGCGCTGCGGCTGTGCACGAGTGGGCGCTGTGCACACGCCAGGACCGCCACACCGCGGCCGCGCGCGCTGCCCTCGCCTCCGCTGTCCGCGCCCGGGCGGTGAGGCTGTGTCTGCGTGTCTGGTGCGCTGCCGTCGCCCGCAACGAGCGCGCCAGATTCGTGCTGGCACACCTGCGCAACAGCGCGGTGAGCCGGGCCGTGCGCACGTGGCGGGAGCGTGTGGCCACGCGGCAGCACAATCGCGCCCTGCTCTCACGCTGCGTCGCCCGCCTGCGCAGCGCCGCTGTGGCCCGAGCCTTTGCATCGCTCGCAGCGAATGTGCAGCGCGCACAGCAGCGGCGCGCGATGGCTGCGCGGGTGACGGCAGCCGCCACGCAGCTGCGTCGCCTGCGTGCCGTGAGGGCCCTGCAGGGCGCTGCGGCAGCGGGGCGGGCGCGCAAGGGTGAGGAGGCCAGGGCCGATGCCTTCGCCGCCTCGCGCTTGCTCCGGCGCTCCCTGCAGCACTGGTCCGCCAGAGCAGCCGCAGCGTCACGCATGCGGCAGCTGATGGGCCGCGTCGTGGCCACCCTGCTGCACGGCAAGGCGGCGGCGGCCCTCCGCACCTGGAGGGATCGGGCGGCAGAGCGGGCGCGCAACCGGCTCCTCATTGCCCGCGTGGCGGGGCGGCTGCGCAACGGCAGTGCGGCCGCCGCGTTTGCAGCGTGGCGGGCATTCGTTGAAATGCGACGCCGCTCCCGCGGGGTGATGGTGAGTGTCGTGGCCCGCCTGGCGAACGCGCGCACGCACGCGGCGGTGACGCATTGGCTGGCAGTGGTGCGCTCCCGCCTCCGCCTGCGGACCGGCATGCAGCGCCTCGCCACGGGGCTGCGGCTGCACGCTGCGGGCCGCGCCTTCGCCGCCCTCAAGCTACAACTGGCAGGGAAGCGAGACAGAGAGGCGGCGGCGGACGCGCTGCTGCTGCGCCGCCAGCTGGCGCTGGCTCGGTCTGTGGTCGGCGCCTGGCGCGCGTGTGCTGCCCGGGAGGTGCGCCTGCGCTCTGCCATGCTCGCAGTGGTGCGTCGCCTGCAGCACTCCGGCGCTGCCCGGGCCATCAGCAGCTGGCGGGCTTGGACGGACGGGCGCCTGTATGCGCAGCAGGCCTGCGCAAACGCAGACGCTTACGACCGCAGGCGGGTGCTGGGGGGGCACCTGCAGCTGTGGCGGCTGAAGCTGCAACGCAGGCAGCGGGCAGAGTTGCTGCTGCCGCGTGCGGCGGAGCTGCTGCACCGGGCAGCCCAGGCAGCTGCCCTGCGCCAGTGGGCCGCCGCGGCGGCGGAGAGCTCGCGGCAGTCGGCGCTGCTGCAGCGGGCGGTGCGTCTGTGGTCCCAGCGCTCCCTGTGGACGGCGTGGGCGGGCTGGCGCGAGCACGTGCAGGCGCGGGTGGTCGCGAGGGGCCGCCTCCAGGTTGCGGTGGCGCGCATGCAGCACGCCTCTGCGGTGCGGCAGCTGAGGCACTGGCGGGCCGTCGCGCACAGTCAAGCGCGCCTGCGGGCTGCCCTCACCCGCATGACGCAGCGCAGCATGGGCGAGGCCTGGAACGCGTGGCGCGGGTGGGTAGAGGCGCGGCGCCTGCAGCGGGAGCGGGCTCGCGCCCTCGCCGGGTCCATCCTCCGCATGTGGAGTCGCGGCGCCGCCGACAGCGCCTTCGCTGGCTGGCGCGCTTGGGCGGCGCGGCAGGCCAGCGACCGCGCAGCCGCTGTGGCTGTGGCGGGCGCGGCTCGGCGGCGCACGCTTGCGGGAGCCCTGGAGCGTTGGCGACACCTGCGGGCCGCACACGCTCACGACAGGCGGCGGCTGCAGGCGGCGGGGTTCGCCGCCCTCGCACGCAGAGCGGCCACCTCGCGGCAGGGCAGGCAGGCTATCGTCGCAGCCAACGCGTCCGCCAAGGGCGTAATCATTCGTGCCTGGCGCACCATCGGGGTGGAGTCTGCGCGGGAGGGCGCTGCCGCGGCCGCCTTCTCCGCCCGCCTTGCGTCGGCGCCTGCCTCTGCTGCCGCGCTGGTGCAGGCGGCCGCAGCGCGGTGGGCCCACGTGGGTGTGGCCCCCGCCTTCGCCGGCTGGCTCCAGTTTCATAGGCGGCAGGCGGCGAGGCACCGCGCCAAAGCGTTTGCTGCCGACCTGTGCAGGCAGCGGGCGCTGGCGGCGTGCTGGTCGGGTTGGCGCGCGGCGCTGCAGCTGCGCCTGCGGGAGCATGCGGCAGCCCTCCACTGCACGCTGTCCCGCGCTCGTCGCGCCCTGCATGCGTGGAGGGAGGCGGTGGCTGCCGCCCACGCTCACAAGGTCCTGCAGGCGGCGGCGCTGGGCCGGCTGCAAGCGCAGGGGGAGGCTCGGCAGCTTCGGGCCGCCTTCGGCATCTGGCGGCAGGAGGCGGAGGCGGAGGCGACCCGCTGCACCGCAGCCGACCAGCTGTCCGCCGCACAGCTCGCCCGCAGGGGCTCAGGCGCGCTGGCTCTGTGGCGCGCCCACACCGCCCGCACCCGCACCCTGCGAAGCGCCCTCGCCGGCCTTTCGCAGCGATACGCGACAGGGTACCTGCGAGGGGTGCTGGCTGGGTGGCAGGCAGCGGCGCGCCAGGTGCGGCAGCGGCGCTTGCTCTGCGCCTCCTTCGCCGCTGCGGCAGCGCAGCGGCGCGCCGTCTCAGCGTGGCGCAGCTTCACGGAGGAGCGACAAGCTGGCGCCTCGCTGCGGGCCCGCGCCCTCGGCTTCCGCGTCTCCGCAGTGCGCGCTGGGCATCGCAGGCTGCTGGCTGCCTGGCGTGCGTTCACCGCGCTCCGCGCCGCCAAAGCTGCCAGCGCTGCCGCCGCGGCCGCACAGCTGAATCGTCTCCGGCGAGCAGCCCTGTTCGCGGCGTGGCAGCGCGCCACTGCCGCAGCGCTGCGGGATCGGGCCCAGGAGGCGGCCGCAGCTGCCTTCGCCCGCCGCCGCGCTCTGCGGTGTGCACAGCGTGCCTGGGCAGCCGTTGCACAGCGGCGCAGCGCCGCACGCAGCACCGGCCATGCCCTGGCCACCTCCCTCAGTCTGCATGCGATGCGCGCAGCGGTGGGCGAGTGGCGGGACCTGGCGGTGGAGAGCCGCCTCGGCGCTGCTGCGGAGGCGCTGTGGGCCCGCCTCTCTGCGCAGCGGGCGCTGGTGGCGCTGGCGCAGCATGCCCGCCTGGAGGCTGCGTCTCGCCACTGCAAGGCGCTCGCGGTTCGGCGCAGCGTCCGCGCCGCCCTGAGGCGCTGGTGCCAGCGGACTGCGCAAGCGACTGAGCTGCGGCGGCAGGAGAGCGCAGGCAGGGAGCTGCAGGGCAGGGCGCTGGCAGCGCTGCGCCTGCACGCTGTGGTGCAGCAGAGCAAGCGCGCCCGCACCGCCGCTGCGGTCGCAGCCGTCAACGACGGGGTGGCGCGCCGCGCCCTGGTCGCCTGGCATGTGGTGGTGGCTGCGGGGGCCGCATATCGCCGCAGGGTTGCCGCGGAGACGAGCTTGCGCCAGAGGGTGGAGCGGCGGCGGCAGCGCGCGCAGCAGCAGCTGCTGGCGTGCTGCTTTCGAGCGTGGGGGCGGCTCGTGCAGGTGCAGGCAGCGTCCCGCGACCTCGCACGCCGCTTCACGCTGCACACGGCTGGACGCCAGTGCATCGCGCGCTGGCGTGCTGCAGTGCAGCGGCGCCGCAGCCTGCAGGCTCGGTCCGTCATCGTGGCCACGGTCGCGAGGGCCCGCCTGCGCGTTGCAGCGTGGTCGGGCTGGGTGCTTGCTGCCCGGCGCAGGCACGCTGCCCGGCAGCTGGTTGCCGTCGCTGATGCCGCAGCTCGGGCACAAGCCAGCAGGCGGCTGCGGGCTGGCTGGCATGCATGGATCCGCGCAACGCGAGAGCGATCTGCGGTGGCAACGCTGCAGCAGCTGGCTCGCACGCATGCCGCCGTCGCGGCGCTGCGGGCTTGGCGGGGCGCCGCAGTCGCGAGCCGGTACCGCAGGCAGCGACTCGCAAGCGCTGCGCTTCGCGGCTGGCAGCAAGGCGCACACCTTCTCAGGCAAGCAGCGGACGGGCAAGTGCAGCTGCTGACGGCAGCTTGCGCCTTCAACCACGCCCTTCGCGCGCTGCGGGCGTGGTCGGCGCCGGTGCTGCGGGCGCGCCAGCTGCAGGGCGCACGCGAGGCGCTCGCTGACCACTTCGCCGCTGAGCTCCGCTGGCGCAGCGCCGCGGCAGTGCTGCATGAGATGGCGCTGGTGGCTCGTGCCTCCGCCGCGGCACAGCGTTTGGCGACGCTGCGGGTGCAGGCAGCTGCACGCCGCTGCATCCGCGTGTGGACGCGCGAAGCTGGTAGTCGGGCGAGAGACCGGCTCGTGCTGGCCCGAGCTGCGGCTATGCGCTCTCGCAACCTGATCGCCGTAGTGTTGTCGCGGTGGCGCAGCCTGTGCTATCGCCAGGGCAAGGTCGCGCACAGCACGGCAGTCCTGCCGCGGGGGCAGCCACGAGAAGGGGGCAGCGACGAGGGTGAAGCCGAGTTGGCTGCGGACAGCCGTGCAGGCGTCAGCAGAGCCAGCCGGGCACCCGCGGCTTCCACTGCGGGAGGTCTGCCCGCACCGGAGCGCGCGCCGAAGGTGCTGCGGGGCCGCGGCAACGCGAGTGGCACGCAGCCTGCGGCGCCCGCCCCTACGCCGCCTCGGCCGGCACGAGCTGTGTTCCTAGTTCCTTCCGCTGCCTCTCCGCCTGCGGCTGGCGCCCCAGCAGTCAAGGTGGTGCGGGGCGGCGGCGTGGGCGCGGGACGCGCCGCGTCGGCGGAGGCAGGCTTCGGCCGACTGCTCCAGCGCTTCCAGAGGGAGCAGCAGGCGCTGACATCCGGAGCAGACCCGCGCAGCCCGCTGGTGTCGTCGCCCGCGGTGCGCCATCGTGTGTCAGTCTCTGCTTCGCCCACGGCAGCCAGCCCCTCCCCGCTCCCCTTGCGTGCGGAGCGGGCTCAGAGCAGCCTGCGGGCAGCGCAGGCCGTCGCAGCTGGCCGTGGCAGGCTGCCGCAACCTGCAGCGAGCGCGCGGGAGGCCGCTGCCCTTGCGGTGCGCAGCCCGCAACGGGCGCTCTCTCGCTCTCCGGCGGGTCGGTCACCCGCCCTGCGACGCCTCGCCGGCACTGCGGCGGCACTGCCTACGCCGCTGTCTGCTGGGGGCCTCGTCGGCGCGCATGCCCCTGCTGCGGACCTGGACGCTGCGCCGCATCACCGCCTGTCGGCTGCTGTTGCTCCCGCCAGCGGCCAGCGCGGCCCCGAGCTGAGCCTTGCTGCGCTCACTCGGGACGGGCACGCGGAGAGGAGGCTGGGCGGCACCCGGCACTTGCGCCTTGACTCAGCGGCGGCCGCTGCACCGGCCTCGCGCGTGAGCGGTGCCCTCGAGTCAACTCCACTGCCCCAGCCGCTGCTCTTTTCCCCGGCGGACAGCTCTCATGATCGTGTGCCCTCTCACTCTGTGACGGCGCAAGACAGCACGCCTGCGTCAGCACCCCGGCCGTTCTGGCGTCCCACACGCCTCCTCTCCGCAGGCGCCACTGCCCCGTCGCGTGCGCTCGGGGTGTCGTTGCTGCACGGCTCTGCCTCGGTAGGAGGCGCCGCAAGCGTACCCAGCTCCGTCGCGCTGGACGTTGCCCCTGTAGATCGAGGGCAGCCAGGCGTTGCAGCTGGCGGAAGGCCACCGGAGTCCGTGTCTCCTTCCCGGTCCGCTCTTGGGAACACGTCTCTGCTGTCGAGCCGCTTCTCCCTCCCCAAATCCACGCGGCCCGTTGTACCCATCCTGCCTCCACCCGTGCCAGCAAGCGCCGGAGGCTTAGCTAACTCCGCGACGAGGGCGCAGCCAGCTCGTTCCCCTGCGCTCCACGCCTCGTTGCCTCCTCGCATGAGCGCTGCGTCAGTGATGGCTGGCGTGCTGGGCAGCGGCACCACCGCTGCCACCATTCCTCTCACGTCGACGTCGTACGGCGCGCTTAGCAGCCTGCTGGGCGACGACAGGGCTGTTAGGGCTGGGGCCGCGGCACCCTCCGCAGGCTGGTCTGGGTTTGCTAGTGGTATCCAGCGCGGCCCCAAAGTCGATCGCTCTGCCAGCGACGGCCCGATCGCCAGTGCTCTCAGCGGCCGTGCCGCTGCACTGGCCCGTGGTCCATCGGAAGCTCGGAGTTACCAACGCCACCTTGCAGTCCGCGAGGGTAGCACCGCGAACGGCTTTGCGACTGCCGTTGCAGAGCTAGTGCCCCCAACCTCTCCCGGACGCTTTCAGTGAGCGCCAACTTTCCACGCACGGGTCACAGCAGAGCTGGTGTCGCGTATCAGCCTGCGTCGCGCTCGGCCTGTGCGCTGCCCTCCCCGTAGCTCGCCCGCTTCCACGAGATACGCTTCGCGGTTCGCCTGTCTCGCTCGGGCTGCACTGCTGCTTTGTTGCACATGCCACGGCTGCACGTTGAGGTTGTCCCTTGAGTGTGCACGGTCCCACTGTACACATTCAACGAGGCAAGACGAGCTCGAGCTTGCTCCAATCGCAAACCTCTCGATTCGACTTCGAAGAATTCACACTTAAGCTTGCATGCAAATTTAAACTCGATGGACATCACACGCTGCGGGTATGATGTATCAAATCCACGTGATCATGAATGGGTGAACGTAACCGTGTTGCCGCCGGTATTGGGTCGATTTCCTTACATATCCGCTTCGACGAGCTCGAGTTGCAACAATTGCATTCTTCGCAAAAGAGTCGCCAGAACTTCACAACACCAGCCGCAGCAAGGATCAAGAAAATCAGTCCTGGGGCTCCGGCGAAGCTCGGTCTAGACGGCAAGCGGAAGTCCGCATGCCAAGACAAATAACCCGTCGGGGAAACAATCCGAGGGCGGTAGGTAAACGACTGAAAACCGCAGGTGACAACCGCGGAGCGCATGCGGAGCCGATGTGGGCCCGCAGCGCCCGTCAGCAAGGCTCGCAGAAGCGACAGCACCAGCGTGCGCTGCAAAGACGGCGTCGAAAGATGCCCACTGGCAGTCGCGTGACCGATACAAGCACGACCCGGCACAACTGATGCGCGCTGTCAGGCGCCGGCTGCAGCTCTCCGTTTGCTGGCAGTGGGTCACCGCGCGTCGAGACGCGAGTGGCATCCGTCTGCTGTGGTCGCCAGCCGAAATGACCACGGCACGCGGCCACGTACAGCACCTGGCGCCTACTTGCCCGCGCCGCCCTTGCAAAGCGGCGTCGTGTGCATGCCCTCCCCTGGAGACCATTGGGCAGGCGTCTTCGCTGTGATACTGAGAGCATGCACGGGCAGAACACCTCCACCGATCTCCGAGACTGCCTCGTTCACCGCGCGGTGCCGCTGTACGAGCGATTTCCCTTCAAACGCTGCGCTCACAACCAACAGCTTAAAATGGCTCTCACTGCCCCGAGGGACGGAGTGCTTGTAGCTCTCGTTCTCGATCGCCAAGTGAAGAGGCGAGAATCTTTCGATGATGCAAGTCCGGATTGCAGCCTCCATAGGCCCAGCGGAACCTGCTGCTGTTGAAGCCGATGCCATTGACGCCGCTGTTGGAGCAGCAGCTGCCATAGAGCGCGTGACAATCCCTGATGCGCACACGGTGTCGAGCGCTGATGCCCACAACTTGACGCCGACACGGCCAGCGCGGCGCAGCATCCAAGACGCGGCACCTTGCGTAGACTAACGGCCAGCGATGATTCTGAGCGGCTTTCGGGATTTCTCGAGGTGGTACGGCCGTCTGCAGAGCTTCGCACCACGTGAATGGTTTGAACACGGAATATTTGAGCAGCCGGATGACGGATGGACGCGACGTTTTCATCACTGAATTTTAGTCGCAGCGCACCCAGCAAGTTGCAGACTGCAACACGGATCAAATTCCCAGCTTTTTAGCACGGTCTTCACGATACCTTGGCCGTCGCAGCCTGTCGCTTTTCGCCCGGGGACAGGATGGCCTTTCTGTCACGACAGGCCGCGCTGTGCGCGCGCAGCAGCATTGCTGCCTGTCCGAGGGCAATCGCTGCCGTTTTGCGCGTACCTGCGCTCGGCTCGTGCGCTCCCGCGGTGCCGAGCTTGCAACATGTGCCAGTGCGCTTTGCCAACAGTAAGGCGGGCGGCAGCACCAAGAACGGGCGCGACAGCAAGCCCAAGTACCTTGGCGTGAAGAAGTATGGTGGTCACTGGGTAGAACCTGGGAATATCATCTTGCGGCAACGAGGCCAGCGATATGGAATTGTGGACAGCACTGCTACCGTCGCCTTCGCGCGGGACTGGTCCATCTATGCGCTGAAGCCGGGATACGTGCGTTTCTGGTTTCACGAGATGAAAAAGAAGTACTTTGTGGAGGTGGTGCAATCCCCGCCAGACTCGGCCGTGGTTGAGAAGTACCCGATCGTGCGCCTGAAAGAGTGGGAGGTGCCGGAGTTGCTGAAGGTGCCCGCAGAAACACCGATCAGCGACGGGATTCGGCAGCAGCTGGTGAACCATTTGAAGACGATTCCGGCCTCTCGGCTCGGTCTCGTGCTGCCGAAGAACAAGCCCGCGGTGGGGCGTGTGGACGAGGAGCTGTGGGGCAAGTTGAAGGCGGACGGTGCAGCGGAGATCGGTGCCGGCGCGGGTGAAGCCTCTGCAACCTCCGCTCAATAGGGGCAGCTCCGATGCGCCGCAGTGCCTTCATACCATCGACGGGTACGCGCCGTCATGAACAGCAGGGCAGTGTCGCCTCGGGGAGGATGTTGAACGCGCGCAGACGACCCCAACCATCAGTCCAGTCGTTCCTCCGAGTGGCCGGACGACGTACGGTGACCACCCGGCTACGACGATGCCCTTGGCGATTTGTGCGTCGAGGCTTGCACGGCAGGCGGCAGGAGTGAATCCAGGATCGGTCAATCCCAGACTCGACGCGCCAAAGCGATCCGATAGAGTCGATCGCCGCCCGATCCAAGGGTTTCGAGTTTGATTCATTTCGCCAGTTCTCCTCAAAACGCAGCGGGAGCGCCGCCTCATCACCAGCGGCACCTGACTCTCATTCAAGGCGCACCGTCAGCGGGCTTGACTTTTCGCGAAAACCTGCCAATCCTCACTCCCAATACTGGGATGACGTCCGCGCCGCCGGCGAACAAGTCCAACACCGTCGCGGAGCTGATGGGCATCATTCCTATCTCCAGGGAGCAAGCCCAGGCGCTTGCCGAGGCCTACAGCTTTGATCTTGCCCGCGCGTGTGATGCGTTTTTGAGCGGAGCCTGGAAACCTGCGTCCCGCAGTGAAGCAAATGACGTTGATGTGGTTGAGGTGGTGGACTCGGATGAGGAGGCAACCAAGCACCCCAGCCCCGCTATGGCCTTGTCGACCAACTCGGATGTCACCACGATGCGCTCCTCTTCAAAGAAATCGACCAGCAAGGGCGCCACCGGATCGTCCGCATCAGGAATGTCGGCTTGGCTGCACGGCGGCTCGTCGCTGAAGTCCACGCACAAACCTCCGCGACAGCCACCGGTCGTGCAAGATTCCGCATGCTCCGCCGGCTCTGCGCTGTCAGCGACGTTCGACACAACTGCTCCTTCGAGAGCTTCACCTCAAGCGGGGGAGACAGCTCACTGTGGAGGCGGCCCTCGCAGCACTCCCAGTGCTTTCGTCTCCACCAAAGACAACCACGCTGTGTTTCCCATATCCGGCTCATACCGTCCTGTGGATACTCCACTCGCCGACTATGATCCCCTCGCACACGCGTGCTGGTCGCCTCGCGAAGTTGCTGCGAGCGACTGCCCGAGCAGCTTTGCTTCCGCATCAGCGCCAGCGGCAGCCTCCGCAAGCGCTGCGGCAGGGAAGGGCGCGGGAGTAACAAGTGCAGGAGCAGACCTAGATGCGCCATTCTTGCACCTCGCCCGAGCGTTCGCGTGCATCGAGCCTGTCTTCGGCCGCATCCGCATCGCCAACATGCTGGTGAACACGTTCCGCACCCTGCTGCTGGCCGCCCCCCGCGCGGTGCTACCCGCGCTCTTTCTCACCACTGGCCAGCTCGGCAGCTCGTATGACCCACTCGTGCTCTCGATCGGCGGGCGCATCATGACTGACAGCATGGTCGCAGCGCTGGGCAGCACCCCAGCCCGCATCTCCTCGCTGTACAAGGAGTCGGGGGACCTGGGGGACGTGGGGGCGGCGGTGGCCAAGTCAAAGCCCCGCTCGCTGATTGCTGAGCGCCCCCTTGGCATCGCGGAACTTTGGCGGAAGGTGGAGCTGCTGTGTGGTCTCAAGGGCGCCGGCAGCGGGGATAGGCGCAAGGCGGAGGTGCAAGGGCTGCTGCGGCGCTGCAGGGAGCTCGATGAAGTGCGATATCTCATCCGATTCCTCGTCCTCAACATGCGCATACACGTGAACACCGTTACCGCGGTCTTGGCGCTCGCTCAGGCCGTTGCGTATCAGGAGGCCACGGGGGAGCGGCGTGTGGAGCTGCACGAGGCGAGCTCGGCAGCGGTCGGGAAGTCGGCCCCGTGGAGGGGTGAGCCGCCTGCGAGTTTGGCTGTAGCAGGTGCAGTCGGTGATCTTTCGACACTGGGCAGCGAGGGTGATGCTGGTGTGGCTGGGCCTGATGACGACTCGCCCGGTGAAGAGGAGGACGGGGACGAGTCCGAGGACGAGGACTGCAGGGCCGCCAAGTTAGCTCCGTCCTCCTCAGCATCTGCTGCTGCACCCCAGCCGCGGTCACAAGGCAGCAAGCGGCCGGCCGCCGCGGGCAAGGCTGGCGCCGCTGCAGCTGCCAGTCGCGGAACAGCCGCTGACATGCGGGCGGTGCCAGAAGCCGTACAGCGTGAGATGCAGCGCGCAGCAGCGTTGGCGCGCCGGTGCTTGAGTGAGTGCCCGAACTTGGATCGCCTGGTCAGCTCGCTGGTGCAGGGCGGCGTTCCCGCCATGGTCGCCAGCTGCAGGGCGAGCGCAGGCACCCCCATCAAGCCGATGCTGGCACGCATTACGCAGGGCATCGGCGACCTCGGAGAGCGGTTTGCAGGCCGCGCGTTTACGTGCGAGTGGAAGTACGACGGCCAGCGGGCACAGATCCACTACTCGGCTGCCGGCTTCGCAGATGCGGACGGGCTCTTGCTCGAGCCCTCTCGTGCGGCAGCTGGGGCAGCAGACCTTGCCGACGCTGGCCCGTGCGCAGCTCTCACCCGCTCCCCGCACCGTTTCGGTAACAGCTACGCGACTGCAAAAGCCGCTGCGATAGCTCCCAGGCCCTCGCCGGCGACCGATCGTCTTGTGCGCGTGTTCTCCCGACACCTTGACAACACCACCGCCCGATGGCCCGACTGCGTCTCCGCGGTGCTGGCCGCGGCGAACGCCCAGGACACAGCTTCAGGTTCAGTCCTCGCTGCCCTCGCTGACGACTCGCGTTCCTCGCATGGGCAGGTGCGGATCGGCACCCGCGTTGCCGGTGTGCAACCTGTGACCTCCTTTGTCATCGACTGTGAGCTTGTGGCCGTGAAGATGGCGGCACCTGTCTCCGCGGCTGGAAGGGAGGCAGGTTCAAGCGCCGGCCCCCAAGCAGCTGAGGCCTTGAGTTCGGCTGCCAGCACTGCAGCAGCGAGCGGTGGCCCCATGGGTGCTGCTGCAGATCCCGAGCTTGCGGACATCGTATCACCTTCACTGGTCGATTCCCGCGGGAGCGAGTTTGACCCCCATGAGGGGTTTTCCATCCTACCGTTTCAGGTGCTGTCGACTCGTTCACGGCCTACCGACGTCGCCAGCGCTGGCCTTTCAGCCAGTGCTTCTCGTGTCGCTCAAGGGCAGGCGCAGCTCTTCGGGCCGCCCCCTGCTGCGACTGGCAGCGGTGTGCGTGAGAGCGAGGACATTGGTGGCAGAAGCGAATCGAGTTGCGTAGGCGCAGACAGCGCAACTCGCGAGCGCGCTGATCACACCGTGACTGCGGCCATTCCTGTTGCGCGTGACGACCACGAACCCGCTGCTCCGGTTGGCGTCAACGTGTGCGTGCTAGCCTTTGACCTGATGCTGCTGAATGGGAAACCACTCCTGCACTTACCTCTGCGGCAACGTCGCGAGCTGCTGCGGACGCATTTTCGGGTTGTCCCAGGACGCTTCAGCTTTGCCAAGGGCATTGACGTGGACTTGCGGGCACCGTCGTCTGTAAGCTCAAGCAAGAGCGCCGGACTCGGCAGCGCAGCCGGGGCAACCAGCTCCGATGCAGCAGACTCTCAGGAGCAAGCGTGGGCGGTGGCGCAGGAGCGGGTTAGCGAGGAGCTGCATGCCGCTTTCCGCGGTAGTTGCGAGGGCATCATGGTAAAGCTGCTTGACAACGAAGGGAGTATGATTCAGAGCACTCCGCCGACGCATACTGGAGGCCGCCTCGCGGTGGGTACTGCGGTACCGGTGGGGACGAAGCGGCCCCGAACTGCAGCCTCAGATGCGCTTGTGTTGGGTTCTCCACCACAGCGATTGCCTGCCAAGAAACCTCGTGGAGCTGACACAAGCGACTCGGGGCCCAGCGCCGAAGACTCGGCCGGCGCTGGCACTTGTTCCAGCGTCGCAGCTTCGCTGCCCACGGGCACGAGCGCCGGCGCTGCCGCCGGCGCCGCTGCTTCTCGATCTAGCGGTGCGGCGCTGGTGGCCACCTATCAACCCGACGTGCGCAGCAACGCGTGGCTGAAGGTGAAGCGTGACTATGTGGAGGGGCTGGCAGATACGCTGGATGTGGTCCCGATTGGCGGGTGGTATGGCAACGGTCGGAAGGCCGGCTGGATATCGCCGGTGCTGTTTGGCATCTACAACCCGCAAACCCAGCGGTACCAATCTCTTTGCCGCTGCATGAGCGGATTTACTGATGCTTTCTATCGGGACGCAACGGCCATGTTCATGCGCCCGGATGTGTTGATGACGGAGGCGGAAGCGCGTCGGATGTATGACACAGGGGAGAGCCCGCCGCTTTGGTTTCGTCCACTGGAGGTGTGGGAAATCAAGGGCGCGGATTTCACTCTATCACCGGTGCACGCCGCAGCCGCCGGACTGGTGCACCCTTCCCGCGGCATCTCATTGCGCTTTCCCCGATTTCTGCGCAAACGGTTGCTTGAAGACAAGGGGCCCACAGACGCAACCACGCCTGCACAACTTGCTGAGTTGTACCGTGGGCAGTCGCGGAAGCTAGATGGCACTCACGCTGCTAATACAGGCGGGGCTGAACGTGGCAAGGCAAGTGGCCGAGGTCGGGGTCGAACGAGGCCCCTGAGTACCCTCGCTGGAGCGGGAGGCGGCGACGAAGACGGAAGCGCGTATCCTTTCATCGGCGACCTAGGAGATGACGATGACGTTGATGCTGACGACTGAGTGGCCGCATGCGGGTGACAGCGCTGGATAGAGAAGCCACCTGTGCACAGACGGATGCGGTTCGTGTTATCCTGGCCACGGCCGCCCCACAGCGCGCGGTACTAACCGAGCCACCGGCTATTCGCAGTCGCACATTTCGTTGCGACGCGCATGTCGTTCGGGGAACGCAGAAATTGCCCCACTTGCAAGGCTCGTGCCACGCAGTGTGCTGCGCGCTCATGCTTTGGCTTCAAGAAGTTCCCGATCGTGTGCTGCGCGCTCATGCCCTGGCTTCAAGAAGTTCCTGATCAGGTGACGCGTGCGTTTCGAATTCGACGGTGCATATTCGTGGAAACCACGTGTGTGTACCCATGTCCTCCTAGAGGTCTCGTGAAAATGAGGTCAAAACGTCGATCAAAGCCACAGAATGGGTGAGCTATCGCCGTGCACCCTACGGTCATGCGAATTAAGCTCTCGATTGAAGCACAAGCCTAAGCGTCGACCGAGACGATCGGTGTCGAAATAAGGAAGAAAGAAGACGAATCGCAGTGCATCCTCCAGCACCGCGCAACGGAACGCATCGTCACGGGCGCGGGGACGGTCAACATGTTCAACTATTGGCGAGGCCGGGGGCGCCCGACCGCGACCCCACGAACCCACACAGTTGGCAGCCAAAGACAGCACCACCCCTCGTACCTACACAGCATGTAGACGTGAACAGCCGAGATACAACGGTGAAACAGAGTCAGACGCCAATCGGATTTCGTCGCCAGCGCTGGTGCCTTACTACAGCCTGCGCCGCCAACTCCGCCAAGGCAACACACATTCAGTGCCAGCCGAACTAACGAGCCGATTTGACCCCCCGCAAGCCGGCTGGATCAGCACCGAGCAGTCCAGCCCCTGCCGCTCTCACACTCGTCAGTATGCATCGATAAGACTCTGCTCGTAGGCGTTCTGAATGCGCGCCGTTTGCGCCTGCAGCTGCGAAAACACCTGCCGTCGCCCGAAAATGACGCCCACCACGATGCCGACCACAGCACAAAGCACGCAACCCAAGGCAACCCAGATGATCGCAATGCCAGCGCCGCTGCCGGGGCTACCGTCGCTCGGCGCCGTTGCTGTGGCGTTGCAGATGAAGGGCACCGAGAACAAGGCGCTGCTCTGCGCCGCCTCCGCCTCCGTCAGCAGGGTGGTGTTCACGAAGGAGTAGGTGCGGTTGCTCATATCACACGCCGGGCTCGAGCTCGGGTCAGCGATCGAGTAGAGCACGGGCACGGTGAAAGGCGTCGCCGGATTAGCAGGGTTAGCCAGCTGGACCAGCCAAATGTCGCGACAGGCGCTGATGCTCTGCCAGTGTGAGGCCGTAACGTTCCGCACGAAAGGCGTGGACACGGTCTCATTGCCCAAATCCAGCACGGGCCCCGCCGACCCCAACTCCAGCCAATCCCAGTCCAACGCTTCCCACGGGGACGGTAGGCTGTGAGCTCCTGCACAAGCCAATGGCGATGAGGTGACGGTGCGCTGCTCATCCTCCTCTGGGGCCCGCAGAAGCCCAGCTCCGCCAGAGCTCGCCAACAGCGCGGCGCTCCAGAATGTAACACTAGCAAGGGAGCCATTGTTTTTGAAAACTTTATCGATGCTGCTGATGATCGTGTTCATTTGGCCGGTGTCCATGCCGGAGGCCATGCTGAAGTCGAGGCGGTGGGAATGGAACGCCACCGGTTCGCTGCCTCGCTCCCCTTGATAACCTGTGTACATGAGGGACGTCTCTCCGCCATTCGCAGTGTACACGAACGTAGTAGTGTACGTGAAAGGCGGGTTCGGCGCAGAGAACGCGAAAGGGGCAAGTGCCGTTCCTGCCGAGATACACGTCGCAAGAAGCCACCAGAGCGTCAACAAGCGTGTCATCACAAGTTCCGATTTGGAGCTTGCCCTGACGGGCAGAGTTGCAGCTGAATGCGGATGGCACTCGGCCCCGACTCCAGGTTTCGCGCCCGCCGAAGTCGGCGCTGACGATGGCAGCAGACCTTCGATATCCAAGCTCTTTCCAACTGAAGGCTGTGTTCCGAAGCCTCGACCGGTTCGGAGTTGCCCTCTCTCGTGAGTTCCCGACGAGCCGTCAGGTCGGTCGGAAGCATGCAGACGTACAGAGGATTTGGTCGCAGCCAACGCAGAGCCGCCCAGCAATGCCGCCACACGTCAGTGAGAGCGTGCGCAGACTCGGTCCTGGTTGCAGTTGTCAGTGCCATTTCATATTCGAATCTTTTCGTGTGGATTGTTGCCCACAGCTTGGGCGCCCGTTGGAGCTTGTGGGACACGAGCTGCGAGGGCACTGCTGAGAATGGATGAGGAGCTCGAGGCCTTGCTGAAGCTAGTTGAAGACGATGCCGACCTGGACCCAGCGGTGGCGGAGGAGATCCGGCGACGGAATGAGGAGTCAAACCGTCAAATCGCTCAGCAACAGAGGGAGCAGGTCAGCGGAATGGTTCAGGCAGCAGCTAGCAACCTCGCCAATCAGGAGACTGATGCCAGCAGGCTGCAAGCCGCAGCTTTGCGCATGTCAGTAGCCGCGGCTCAGGCGGCCGACCGGGAAGCTGGTGGGAAGGCCGCTGTCGTCCCGGACAGCGGGCACCGGACAGCGCACGACTCCCCGACCCTGTCGAGCATCGCACGATTCGTTTCCGACGAGTTTCCAGGGTTCGACCGCGTGGACTCAGGCTTCGCCAAACTGCTCATTGTTGGCAACCACACCGTGGCCGCGCATGCGGCTGGGCTCGCGCAGCCTCGCAACTATCGCACGCTGCCTGCGGCTGCAGCAGCGAGGCTGGCTGCCGTTCCTGGTGCTCGCATGGATAGCCGACCCCGCGGGGGTGGGTTTGCGGATGCAATGCGTGCTGCGCTCGTATCCATGCAGCTGCACCGTCCGCCACCCGAGGTGGGCGTCCGTGATGATGTCTCTGCGTCGCCTCACCCGTCAGCTGAAGGCAGCGAACCCCAACTTGCTCGAATCAGCCGCAACGATGCGACTTTGGAGCTGACGGCGGCCGCAACCGTCGCCACTGCCGATTTTGGGGCGTTGGGAAGCGGGCTAGGCCGCATGGAGGCCACCGGCGAAGGCGAGGACGGGTTGGCCACGTCCCCTGCTGCGCCGGCCCCTTGCCACGTTCAATACGAGGCCGTGGAGGCGCGGCGCCAGGATTGGCGAAGTGCGTGTGCACCGTCCGCCGCGCTGGGACGAGTGCAGAGCGGCTACGGCCCCGTGCGGCATGCGCATATGACGGCTGAAGTGTTTGAGGCTGCGTATGCAGGCACATACTGCTTGGGAGCTGACGCAGAGGGCGAGGAGGCGGAGGAAGGCCACGCGGGTGCGTGTCTTCCCGCTCACTTTGCCAAGGCCGTTCGGCAGCTGCAGGATGTCGGTGCGCTGGGAGCCGTGGGCAGCGCTCTCTCCCCCGACGCCTTTCTGCCCGTGGCAGTAGGCGCCCCCATCAACATCGCGCCATGCCTTGCGGTGGGATCCAGCCTGTTTTTGGCGGCTGTCGACGCGGCTGTGCGAGGCGGTGCAGCGGTGGATGCAGCCGGGAGGGTCGATGATTTGTGCGACGAGCGACCCGACAGCGAGGCCCGAAGGTACGACCCTGCCTGGTGCTTCAAGGGCTTCGCGCGACGACTGGCCGCTCACCTGGGGCTGACCGGCTCCAGCGTGCTCCCTAGTGCACTGGCGAAGGAAGCGCCAGCGTCCACAGCGGAGCCACCGGCTTGCACTGCCAGCACGGCTCCGTCAGCGGGCCCGGCGCCAAAACGAGCTCGATACATGGACGACGCAGACGCAGACGGTTCGGCTCGCCCCCTCGGAGCCGATCAAGCGAAGGAGGCTTCCTGTGAGGCGGCGGAGCGGGCGCAGGCAGAAGCGTTGTTCGCTGATCCGGTGGCGGTGCTGGCCACCACCATTGGCTGTGGGTACGGCTACGGGATGCACGTAGCGCAGCTGGCTCCAGACAGCTTGGTAGCACCAACTTGTGATGCGGATGATGGCTGCTGCAGCGGTGAGGTGTGCTGTAGTATGCCGGAACATGCCGTAGCTGCCACCAGCTTCTGTGGGGCCTCTTCGACGGGATGTGGCGCAAGCGGGGATGCGATGTCTGCAAACTACTGGAATGTGGCCCGACCTGCCCTGGGGTACCCGGTTGACGCTCATTTTGAAACCGGGATCGAAGGCGCTCTTGGCAGCGGTGTGCAGGAGGGAGCCACGCCGGGTGCTGCCTCGCCTGGTTTCGCGGCTCTGTCTCTCTCGCTGAGCCACCGCATGCAAACGTCAGTCGGTCTGGATCATGCCGAGTGTCTGCCCGCTACCACGGCCGACAATGCAGCTCTAGGACCGCCGCCTGCGCACCGGCGCTGGATGCACACGGTGG
>Ga0208629_100313_pt1 | contig 23658 bp, 18 predicted proteins | sample LakWasMet19_HOW5_2_FD_183865 | JGI IMG/M metagenome (GOLD analysis project Ga0208629, IMG submission 183865) | Freshwater sediment methanotrophic microbial communities from Lake Washington under simulated oxygen tension - Sediment Metagenome... | ecosystem: Environmental > Aquatic > Freshwater >... | reverse complement strand
AGATTGCTGTTTTTTAAAATCTTCGCCGCCGGTAATTAACCCCGAAGTAAGATCGGTAAATTGACTCAATAACTGACATTGGCTGAAGGTTTGTTGAGCCAGCTCCCGCGTCGGTGCCAATATCAACCCACGGATACCAAATTTTTCCGAAGGCCGGGTTAACAAATTATGTAAGGTTGGCAACAAAAACGCGGCAGTCTTACCGCTACCGGTTTCAGCACTAACTAATAAGTCTTTGTCTTCTAGTATGGATGGGATGGCTTGATACTGAACCGCAGTAGGCTTTTCGTAACCAATCTGTTCAACAGCTTTGAGTAACTGTTCTTGTAGTGAAAGGTCATAAAATGAAGAGGGACTTTCATTGGGCGTGGGTTGCATGATTATTTTTATTCGCTATGCTATGAAGGGCTACAGATTAAAGTGTTTCGTAATTATAAACGCTAAGTTTTACGGATTTTTTTTTAATTCAGTGTAATGAAATTAATTATCCAAAATACGATACCTATAAAATTCATGTTCTCACAGATCAAATAATAATGATTAAAGTAGTTAAAAACCTTTACCAATACCGCGAACTCATCGCTGCACTAGCTTGGAAAAACATAGTTATCCGCTATAAACAAGCTTATCTGGGGATTCTGTGGGCAGTACTTAAGCCCATTATGCTAATGCTGATTTTTACATTAGTAAGAAGTTTTGTCGGTATAGAAAGCGATGACCTCCCCTATCCCATCCTTACTTTTGCAGCCTTGTTACCCTGGGTATTCTTTCAGGAATCTGCTTCGGAAGGCGTTAACAGCGTTACCTCAAATGCCGCTTTAATTAAAAAAATATACTTTCCGCGCGAAGTATTTCCCATCACTGCCATGGTGACAAAAATAGTCGAATTAGCTATCAGCTTTGTTATTTTGGCTGGCATGATGATTTACTACAAAATGGTGCCTACAATTTACGCGTTATGGGTACCCGCCATCATTTTCTACACCATGATTGTTGCTCTTGGCATCAGTTTTTTTGGTGCTGCTGTAAACGTTTACTATCGCGACATGTCACAAGCCCTGCCCGTTGCCCTATCATTATTAATGTATGGGTCCCCGGTAATGTACCCACTCAGCTTAGTACACAAAAAACTCATAGAAGAACAAGCTGCAGGTGTTTGGTCAAACGATCTATACACCCTGTACACACTTAATCCCTTAGCAGGCATCATCGACAGTTTTCAGCGCGTCGTACTTAAAGGCTTACCGCCGGATTTTAATGCTCTTTACCCCGGCGTTACACTAACTTTAGTTATATTGCCATTTAGCTACCTGTTTTTTAAACGCGCAGAGAACTGGTTTGCTGATGTTATTTAACGGCATTTCATAGCTAAATAATTAATATACAAAGCCCCCTTTCTTTATAAGAATTTTGTCATGCCTATTATTGAAGTTAATCACTTAACCAAAGAATACCAGCTCGGCCATATAACCAGCCTTAAAGAAAATGTATTTAATACTTTTAGGCGTTTAGGCGGCAAACCTACACAACAACGAGAAAACTTTAAAGCCTTAGATGATGTTAACTTCACAATTGAACAAGGCGAAGTCGTCGGTATTATTGGCCATAATGGCGCTGGTAAAAGCACGCTACTAAAGCATTTGGCAAATATCAGCAAACCCACGAAGGGCAAAGTTATAGTGCGCGGTAGCATCGCACCGTTAATTGAGGTTGGAGCTGGCGTAAACCCAGAACTTACTGGCAGGGAAAATATTTTTTTAAATGGTGCCATATTAGGCATCCCTAAAAAAATTATTCAGCAAAAACTGGATGAGATTATCGACTTCTCTGAATTGGAACAATTTATTGATACACCTGTTAAACGCTACAGTTCAGGAATGACGGTTAAGTTAGGTTTTTCTATAGCGACTAGTTTAGACGCAGATATTCTGATAATTGATGAAGTATTAGCCGTTGGAGACTTGGCGTTTCAGCGAAAATGTTTTGATAAAATGGAAGATATGATTATTCGTCAAGGAAAAACCGTTTTGCTTGTCAGTCATAATATTCGACAAATTGAGCGTATATGTAAACGTGTTATATTAATGGATCATGGAAAAATATATGCTGATGGCGCCTCGGCGGAAACATGTGGTCTTTTTTATGCTCAAAATGATGAAATAATAAAAAAACAATCAGAAATACTCCACAGTAATTCTCGTAATGAAAAAAATAATGAAATTGATTTATTATCAATTGAATTACTAAATGAAAATAACGATATTACTGAGTCTATTACCTACAATGAAAACATTGTTTTTAAAATAAATTACAAGGTAAACACTTCAATTGAAAATCCTATTTTTGGATTTGGCATCCATACAACTGATTTTCTATACCTTGCAACAGAAATCACAGATAATCAGTTTAAAAATCAGATACTTCTTCCTGGCGAATATACTGTAACTCTTAGCATCCCTAATTTTCCATTATTGCCCGGTGTTTATTCAAGTCGTATAGGGGTAGATGCAGGAAAAGTAACTCATAATATATTATATGAAGAAAACGTTTTTCATTTCCAAGTAAAAAATATATCTAATGAACGCTCACTTGCTTTATGTGAAGGCTTTATTCATTTGAACGGCTCATGGAACATTAATAAAAACAATAAAAACTACTTGCGCAAGTAAATATTTTAACTTTATTAAGCTCTACAGCAGATTCCCCTATGAATACAGCTAAAAACAACTACTCAAAAATATCAATAATAACGCCTACGTTTAATCAGGGAAAATTCATTGAAAAAACAATTATTTCTGTATTATCACAAAACTACCCTAATTTGGAATTCATCATTATTGATGGAGGCAGTACGGATAATACGGTTGAAATAATAAAAAAATATGAAAAACACCTAACCTATTGGGTTACCGAACCAGATAGAGGCCAAAGCCATGCAATTAACAAGGGTATGGCACTGGCTACTGGTGAAATTTTAACCTGGTTAAATTCTGATGATTGGTATATGCCGGGTACGCTTAAACGCTTTTCAGAAATTTTTCAAGAAAACCCTGATATTGGTATGGTAGTAGGAGCAGGGAGAATGGTTGATTTAGCTGGTAATGAGATTTTTTATAAAAAACCAAATTCAGAAATTAATTTGAATATTCTTTTTCAGTGGCTCAGTGGTGGTGATTTCATGCAACCTTCAAGCGCATACTCTCGTGCCGCCTGGGACCTAAGTGGCTCAATTGATGAATCTATCCACATTGCTTTAGATGTCGATCTATGGCTAAAAATGGCTAAAAATGGCGTTAAGTTTTTAAGTGTCAATGAACTTTTTTCTGAGGCATTAAGCCATCCCAATGCTAAAACTACTGCCTTTGAAGATTTAATGATCTTAGACTGCTCAATGGTAATCATCCAACACGGAGGTAAACAATATGTTGAAAAAAGGCTTATGGATATGGTTAACAAATATTGCTGGTATAACAACAATTATCAGACAATTATTAATAACCCTATACTAAAATTTTTAAGGCCAATAATTAAACTATTAGCAAAAAATGAGAACCAATATTGGAGTGAATTCATTCCCCCATGGGTTAACAAATAAAGTATTACTAAGAAAACTAGCAAATAAATGAAAAACTTCTTAGTCATTTCCAACCAACCACCAATGCCTGACCAAGCTTCTGGGGATCTACGTTTTTTTTCAATCTTAGAAATGCTTGGGGAATTTGGTCATGTGACTCTGGCGATCAAAGATTTAAACTCGTGGAGCATCTCAACACCGGAATCTGAAAAATATAAATATATTTACATTAAAGCTGGTATTAATCTATACGAAGATACTATTCACTCAGCGCTAAATTCTAATACGTTTGATGCCATAATTTTTGAATTCTATTACTCGGCCTATGAATTTTTAGACATGGCCCGTTACTTTCAACCCCAAGCATTGCTTGTAGTGGATTCGGTGGATGTCCATTTCAACCGCCTTCAAGCCAAGGCTGAATTAACTAACGATGCTAATGACCAAGCTCAAGCTAATTTAATTCGCGCTAAGGAAATCACGACTTACTCAAAAGCCGATGTCATTATCACAGTTTCTGAAGACGATAAAAGCATTCTCCAAAGTGTATTACCCAAAAAATACATTTCAGTTTTACCCAATGTTCATGTGATACATGAGCCATCCTTAGTGAAATCAAGGGAATATGGCAGACTAATTTTTATAGGGGGCTTTAGCCATTCACCGAATATAGATGCTGTATGGTATTTTTTAAATGAGATCATGCCTCTTATCCGCTCCAAATCAACTGAAGTTAAACTCAGTATTATTGGGAGTAATATGCCACAAGAAATTCTTGATATGGCCTCAATTGACGTAGAGGTTATTGGCTATGTGGAAGATACAGCCCCTTATCTTCAATCTGCTTATATTTCAATCGCACCGTTACGATATGGCGGCGGCATGAAAGGAAAAGTTGGTGAAGCCATGTCTTATGGCTTACCTGTGGTTACAACTCGTTTCGGTGCAGAAGGATTTGGTCTTACAGCAGGTAAACACTTGCTTGTCGAGAACACACCTGAATCATTCGCGGAAGCTATATTTTCTTTATTGAATGATAAAAATTACTACGCTTTAATAAGCAATAACGGATATGAGTTTATTAAAGAGCATTACGCCCCGGAAGCTATGCAAAAGCAATTAATTGGATTTTTAGAGCATATAAAAAACATCTATCCAATCAAAATTCCTTGGCATAAAAGAGTTTTATTTAATTCAAAACTTTTATTTGAGCGCCACATTGGCTGGAGGCTTGAGAGATTATGAGCCATCAATTCACTTCAATTGATATAATTTTTAATATTTAAATGCCTACAATCCAACCCAAAGTTTTTATTATTATCCTGAACTGGAACGGCAAGATCGATACCTTAAACTGTTTAAGTTCATTGCAAGCTATATCCTATCCTAATCGAGAAATTGTAGTCGTTGATAATGGCTCTAAGGATAACAGTGTTGAGCAAATCAAATCACTTTATCCATCTGTGACATTATTAGAGACTGAAAAAAATTTAGGGTATGCAGAAGGTAATAATGTCGGAATTCGCTATGCTCTCGAACACCATGCCGACTATATTTTGCTTCTTAATAATGACACGACAGTAGCAACTGATTTACTTGAACAACTGACTAATGCCGGCCTGCAAAACCCTGATACAGGGGTATTTGGCGCTACTCTTTTTTATATGGATAAACCTGATACTGTGTGGTTTGCCGGTGCAAAATGGAACTTTCAAACGCTGTCTTTCGACTATCCTTATCAAGATCAAAAACTACCCGAAAATATCAATACGGAAACTGACTATGCCTGTGGTGCAGCCCTGTTTTTTCGTGCCGATGTAGCCCAGTCCATTGGTTTATTAGATGCTCGGTTTTTCCTTGTTTGGGAGGAGTCTGATTGGTGTCTAAGGGCAACTCGCGCAGGTTATGGTTGCATAATGGTGCCTTCGGCGTACGTATGGCATAAGGTCGGCGCTTCATTTGATGGCGAAAGCTCTCCATTACGGCAATATTTCAGCTATCGCAATCGCTTATTGTGGGCTGAAAAAAATCTTTCAAAGAAAGATTTGTTACATTTAATTAAAGATTCTTTCAGGGCTTTTTATCCAAAACTCACCCTGTCGAAAACTGTCGATGCGCCGTTAATTAAACGTTTCATTTGGGCAATTAATGAATGTAAGGTCTCTTGGTTTTCTCCTATTTTACGCGCCAAACGCAGAGGCATTATTGATTATATTTTCAGAAACTTTGGGGACTGTCCCGAAAGTATTAGAAAGTTAAATAATGGTTAATAATTTAGAAAAATCAATTTTCATGAATTCAATTTCACTGTCGAGTATTTTTAAATCAGTTGATAGCCCTAAATCTATTCAGATTATGGAAGCAGAGCGTTCTATACATGACTTTGATGGCGGTCAGTTAGTTATTGATCAATTCGATAATGAAAAGTGTGCCTTTATCCGGCTTGCAGGTGCTGGTAATGTCGAGTTTTTAATAGATATTCCTTATACATTTCAAGAGATAGAATCAGGCGGGTATTTGGGAACACCTGCTAATAAAACTCAACCTGTTTTATGGTGTCCGGTTTTGCCAAAAAATCGAGTCATTAATGCTGACAATGCTATTTTAAATGAAACATTGGCGAAAATTTACGCTGTCTCTTGGGGTAAGAACAATAACTTTTCGATCCAACTTAGTAGCTCAATTGTGTCTGTTACCGATGGCATAATCTGGCAGTTTGATAGAGTTTTAACTGTAAACGAAATTAGTGCGTTATTACCAATAGAAACTCAAGGCTATTTCCTTCAAGGCTCCCACGGCTGTATAAATAAACCCGCTGATTTATATCGCCATTTAATTCATGGCTCAGTCTATGACCTGCGTTACTCCTGGCCACATAATAAAAAATGTTTTTCTGAAAACGAGGCGCATGCGCTATATACAATTTTTTCAGGCCTTGAAAAACAAACAGGTAAAAGCATTTACCGGTGTTTCCAGTCACAACTGGTACTTTCCCTTATTCAACGCCAAGCCGAGGATGGCGGCTGGTATCACGGCATGTGGACAGATGGCACTGAATGCCATTACCGCTTACATGCCAGCGGCGTGCATTTATTGATGGATGAATTCCAACGAACTGGCTGCTCTCAAGTTAAGTCGTCGTTAGAAAAAGCAGTATTTTTTCTCTCCAAAACAACAGATAACTTGAGTTGCGGCACTTGGTTTTTACATGATTCGCTGGAATTATCCGAGCAGGCCATGAATAGCGGACCCTTTAAATGGATAGCTAACAAGACTTTCGGAAAAAGTGCTTCCAACATGTTGGTATTAAATACCCATCTTGACACTTCGATCGCTATAAATCGTTATGGAAGAATAACAGGAGATGTTCAATACCAAAATATGGTAACTTCAGCTTTAAATTCAACTCGCGTAATCTTGGGCTTAAAAACAGCAGATTGGCTGTATAAGCCTTTATTTTGGGCCATTGGTTTAACCATGTTGCCTACTGAAAAGGCAAGTCAATTGCCTATTCCAATAAGAGCTATAAAGCGCTTTGCTTGGCAAACATTAATCAAAATACTGCCAGACATTAAATCACGCTTCCCTCGTTTAGTAATGCCAAATGGTTATATAGATAGGGAATTATCACTTAGAACCTGGGCTATTGATTACCAGACTATTAATTTGATGGATTTGGCGCGTCATGCGCATGCGTTTCCAAATGCTTTTGATGAAACCATTCTAGATAAAGCAATGGAATTTACTCAAACTAGCGGATTGATTAAGCGATATAGAGAGTTATCGCCTGACAAACATTATTCTGTGGGTTTTTGGTCGGAAGCTCTTTATTACCGGTGCCTATCCAAACCAGATATTAAATACCGCCAATGGCTGGCAGAAGCCATGTTGGAATGTCATGACCTTAAATTTGGACTTTCTCCTTCATTATTGGGTACTAATGGTGAAGCGTTAGCCTTCGATCAACAAGTTGCGATGCCTTTAGCCGATAATCCTGAATTGATAATAGCTAATTTAGCCATTGGCAAAAATAAAGAGTTTTTGCTTGTGAATACCAGCACTAATCCTATAACTGTTTCCTGGATTTCAACACTTGACCCTGAGTTGAAATGGTATGACTCAAAGGGAACTTGCTTGTCAAAAAATTCGTTAGTCGTAAATAATCGCGACTGGATTATTGGGACTCATCAAGGTTAATTATGCATATCGGCATTGTCACTTCTGAATTTCCGCCGGATATTGGCGGGGTAGAAACTTATGCTTTTGAATTTGCCAAAACGCTAGTAGATATTGGGCATCAGGTCAGTGTATTTGTTCATACTCATCACCAATCTGCCTTATACGGCGATGGCATCACCTTATATCCGGTTTTAAAGTTTTGTCGCCGACTGGATAGGGGAATTTTGAAGCAATTTGAGGTAGACGCCTGGCACGTAATGAATGCCGCCCATAGCTGGCTAACTTTAGAAACTGACAAACCAGTGGTGGTGTCTATTCACGGCAATGATTTTCTCAACCCCTATCCGTTGACGGGCACACCAGCCTTGGCAAGCTGGGAACCGCTTTGGCGCTGTTCTCGATTATTAGCTCCATTAGATCACTGGCTAGGTAAACGTTTAACCCCTGCCTACATGCGCAAAGCGCTACCTAAAGCGCGTATTATCCTTGCTAATAGCAAGTTCACTGAACAGGTATTTCTAGCCAATTTTCCAGAATGTGCCGGCAAAACATTGGTTGCCCAAGTGGGCGTCGGCGACAATTTTCTAACTTCCCGGCTAACCCCAAAGCACAACCTTATACCCCTGCTAGTAACAGTTTCCCGTTTATCAGAGCCTCGTAAAAATGTCGATAAGATAATTAAAGCCTTGGCGCAATTAAATGCTGACACTGATTTTCGTTACAGTATTATTGGTGATGGTGCTTTTAAGCCGCAATTGGAAAGCCTGGTAACTAGCCTTGGCCTGGAAAATAAAATTAACTTTCTTGGTCGTCAGCCTACAGAACAAGTCATCGAGTCAATGCGTGAAGCCGATTTGTTTGTCTTGCCATCATCGACATTGCCTGACAGCCATGAAGGTTTTGGCATTGTTTACTTGGAGGCGGCTGCCTGCGGCACGCCTTCGTTAGCAGCACGACAAGCCGGTGCTATTGAAGCTATTGACGATGGTAAAAGTGGTTTTTTTGTAGACGATCCGACCATCGACAACATTAAAGATGCTTTGAAGAACTTTCTTGATGGTCAGGTCAGTTTTAATATCAAAGATTGTCGACATTTCGCTGAACAATTCTCTTGGCAAAAAGTGGTTGAAAAGGCCCTGCCTTTCTACCTTCCGGCTAACAACTCATGAGTAGACCACTTATCTCAATCATTATGCCTTGCTATAACGCCGAGGCCTATATTGAACGAACTGTAATAAATGTATTTGAGCAAACCTATGGCAACGTTGAACTGATTGTTGTTGATGATGGCTCTACGGATAACAGCCCGGTATTACTAACAAAAGCTGCACAAAGTTATCCAGGCTTAACAATATTGCATCAGCCTAATAAAGGCCCCTACCCGGCCCGTAACTTGGCTCTGCAACATGCAAAAGGTGAATTCATAGCCTTGCTTGATGCTGATGATTACTGGTCAGCAGCTTGCTTGGAAAAACTCTATCACACTTTAGTGACCGCCAATGCCGACGTAAGTTATTGTGGTTGGCAAAATATCGTTGAAAATGGTCAAGATGGTCCTCCATATGTGCCGCCAGCTTATGAGCAATCAAATATTCATGAGGCCTTTTTAAATAGTTGCCCTTGGCCAATCCACGCCGCGCTTACCCGTAAATCCGTTGTCGATAAAGTTGGTGGTTTTTCTGAACGACGCTTTAGTGCAATGGATTACGATTTTTGGATTCGTATTTCAGCTGTCACTCAAAATATTGTGCTTGTGCCGGAAGTGTTGGCTTTTTATCGCTGGCATCAACACGGCCAGATTTCATCAGTTAAATGGCGTCAAGTCTTGGATGCGTGGCAAGTAAGAAAAGATTTTGTTGCGCAGAATCCATCTTTATTTAGCCATTTACCCCTCTCATCATTAACAGTGTTGATCACTAGCCCAGTTTTAAAACAAGCAATTGAAGCATTCTGGAAACGTGATTTGGTGTCCGCGCAAAAATTATTTCGGGCTATACTGCTTACTTCCTCTTGGCAGACAAGCGATCTTAAATATTTACTGCCAGCATTATTACCACTTGGTCTATATCGACAAGTAGTGCGTCTCTTAGAGAAAAGTTAAAGCCAAGGGTATTCATGAGTCGTTTTATTATTTTGATGTACCACATGATTTCTGAGCCCCAAACGGCGGCAGAAGTACGGTTCGCTTGCCCACCAAAACAATTTGAGAAGCATCTGCAATTGCTTTTAAAAAAAGGCTATACACCCGTCAGTATTAATCAAGTCAGCAATTACTATACGCAAAACACCCCATTCCCCGATAAAGCAGTTTTGATTACTTTAGATGATGGCTTTGAGGATAATTACTTAAACGCCCTGCCTATTTTTCAACGCTACAAAATTCCAGCTGTAATTTATTTGACAACAGGAGTTATAGGTAAAACTAATGAATGGATGTCCACTCCAACATTCTCAATGCGTAAAATGCTGTCATGGTCGCAAATCAAAGAAATGTCCTATCATGGTATAGAATTTGGCTCGCACACAGTTTCACATCCGCGATTAAATGAATTGGGTGATAACAAAGTTGAACAAGAACTTATTATATCCAAACAAATTATTGAAGAACATTTAGGTAAAGAATGCGCGCATTTTGCCTATCCTTACGGATTATTGACCGAAAGCACTCGGGATTTGGTACGAAAAACAGGTTATAAAACCGCCTGCTCAACTCGCTCTGGATTTAATAATAAAGAACGTGATCCGTTGCTGTTGCATCGAATTGAAGTGCATGGATGCGACTCTGCCTGGAAATTACAAAAAAAAATAACTTTTGGCACTAATAACCCGAATCTACCGCATCTAATTCAATATTATTACAGCCGCTCCATTAATAAAATTAAAAGCCTAACCAGCTAAGCAAATTTTAATAAAAATTAAATACCTTAGTTTTATTAAAATTATGGAAAAACACATGATAAAAATATCAGTTATTATTTGCACTTATAACCGGGCTAATTCTCTGAAAGACACCCTTGAATGCTTCAAAAACCAATCTTATAAGGATGATAGCTGGGAGTTGATTGTCGTTGATAATAATTCGAATGATAACACCAAAGAAATAATTAATAGTTATAAAAATAAAATCCCTAATTTAACTTATCAATTCGAGCCTAACCAAGGATTATCACTCGCCAGGAACCTGGGCATTAAATATGCACATGGCGAAATAATTGCTTTTACAGATGACGATGTATTGCCTGAAGCTGATTGGCTTTCTCAAATATCTAATAATATGACAATATACAATTGTGACGCATGCGGCGGGTATATTTCACCAAAATGGGAAGCCCCTCCCCCACCTTGGCTTACTGAAATATTTTATGGATTTCTTGCCATAAAAACCGATATGAATGGGCCTCGCCAATTGTCAATTATTGATGAATTACCCTTTGGCGCTAACATGGCTTTCCGAAAATTATTGTTTTCAAAATACGGTTTATTTGACACAAAAAAAGGTAGAAAAGGAAATATATTAGCGGGCGGAGAAGATATTGAAATGTTTGAACGAATAATCCATGCACAATGTCCTGTTTTTTACTTTCCTAATATTAAAGTAGCTCATAAAGTTGAGGCCTTTAGAACAAAGAAAAATTACTTTAGACGCTGGCGCTTTCAGTGTAGCAAAAACATGGCAATGGAATGCAATTATGAGAGTTCAAGAAATTTATTCGGAGTACCTTTCTATTTAATTAATCAGACAATTAAATCCATTATAAAAAGCTTTATATATTTATTAACCATGCCTAAAGACATAGCTTTTCGACAAGAAATGATTGTTTGGCATTTTTTGGGATTAATAGCAGGAATACTTAGAATATAGTAATCAGTTTTATAATACAGGTGGTATGTATATGATCGAATCAAAAAATGAAATCACAGGCTGGGAAATTTCTCGAACAACAGGCTTAGCCGGAACTGGCAATTGGGAACATTTCGATGTTCCAATGGAAATAGTGAAAGATGCCACATCAAAATGGCATGAAAAAATAAAAGGTATTTCCAAACCATGGCTTTGTTGGAATATGAATGATGATTGGTGCTTACTGCAACAAAAACTGGTTTCTGAAGTAGGCTGGACACCGGTTGTAGGATGGGATCCTAATTGCGGAGTTAGTCAGCCACCATTGGTTGATGGAGCTGTAGCTATTGACTTCAATGAAATATTAAATTTACCAGCATTATTTACCCATGTTCCTCTTGAGTTTGTTTTTTTATGGACGAGTAAATTAGCATTCTGGCACGCAGACCTTCTTATGCCGAGAGATAAATTGGAAAAAGTAGCTCTACTATTTGATCGTTTATCAGATGGCGAAGTAGCGGCTGTAAAATCATATGGAGGCTTAAGGAACTATTTTAAATTTTCTCATCACCGTTACTGGGAATTACTTGGCTGCACAACAGCAGGAGCCAGTTTGGATCAATTTAATCATGGCTGTGGTTGGTGGAGAAATTTTTCACACCACATGAACATACAAAAAGATTCTCCAGAATATTTATTAAGGGAAAAATATTATAACGATCATGGTGTGGGAATACGGTTCTGGGAAAAACACTACGGGGGAACGGTATTTAACATTAGCGAGAGATGGGTAAAAGACGGTCACTTTTCAGTTATTGGAAGCCAAAACTATATACATGGTAAAAATAAATCGGAAGAAATGGCGCTGAATTTTAATTTAGAAGACATTGCAAAAAGATTTGGAATACAGGATCTACTGTAGCAAATGAATATAAAGTCAGAAAAACTTCCTTACCTTCCTTATCTTGATGGCTGGCGGGGAATAGCCATCATTATGGTATTGATTGCACATTTTAATAGCGTAGGTGGTAAACATAATTTAGGCCCATTTGGAGTAAGCGTTTTTTTTGTGCTTTCTGGTTTTTTGATGAGCCGCATTCTTTTCACCCAGAAAACATCGCTTCGTACATTCTACCGCCGCCGCTTTGCTAGAATATTCCCAGCGCTCTGGCTTTATATTATTACTATTTTTGGGGGGGGATGGTTATTTTCAAATGAATTTCATATAGTGGAATTTCTCTCAAATGCATTGTTCTTAAGAACATATTTCCCAGCAGAAATAAGCATTGCCAAATCATATGTCCCTATCGGTCATATATGGTCTCTTAACGTCGAAGAACACAGTTATATTCTGTTATCTATTATTAGTCTAATTGCTACTAGGTTTGGAGAATTTTCGGCAAGAATTGCACTTACAGTTTGTTCAATGCTCTGTGTTACATTCTTTTTTTTCTATAAAAACTATCCGCCAGATGCACAAACCGTTTTTATCTGGAGAACAGAAGTTGCCGCTTTTCCGTTATTACTGTCATGTGTCATCTATCTTTGGCTCAAAAAGCAGCCAATCAGAATAGCAGGGACTGTCCCAATCCTTACGTTTATTGCAGCACTCGGAATTGCAATATTTTCTAATTCTGTTTTTTTATCCTATATAGGGATTTCAATACTTCTTGCAGTATCGGTGAACACATTGGATATGGCTCCTGTTTCGATTTTAGCCATATTATCCAACCCAGTACTGAGGTGGTTTGGAGTGTGTTCATATTCAATTTACTTATGGCAAGAGGTTTTTTATTTTGCCGGGCGTTACACAAACAATTTCAATTATTACAACGTTTTTGCATTCGTGATGACATTGCTAGTTGCTAGTTGCTCATACTATTTCTTCGAAAAACCAGTCCGTAATTTGCTTTCAGGTAAGTCGTAGAACTAAATAATACACATTAATTTATTTAGCAAGGGCTTAATCCAATTTAAACATCGTTGTTAAAATGGCATGAGAACAAACATCAGTAAATATATTTTTTAAATCGAGGTGAATATGAAAAATTTTAACCTAAGACTGCTCCTACTGTTTTTAATGTTAGCTTTTCAAAGTGTTACTATTGCAAATGATGAAAGAAATCAAATTTCAGCTAAGGATTTAGCGCTATTACCGCCTTTTTGCAAAGGTCTTTCGATAGGCAATTATTTAGAAGACGCAATACCATTTCGTAGGCCTGATGTAAAACAACCGAAGGGAGCTCATAACCACCATTTTTGCCACGGCATGAAAGATTTTAATCGGCAAAATTATGACCTTGCAATTAGAAACTTTATTTATGTACAAGAAAATAGTGGCGACCCCAAAAGTCTCACACCAGATTATTACCCTTTACTAGCTGCAACCAGTCTATACAAGGCTGAGGCACTTGCAAAACTTGGCAGACAAGGGGCGATTCAAGAGTACACTAAAGCTATTCAATTAAAACCTAAATATCCTCAAGCCTATTCAAAATTAGCTGATTATTATTTAAGTGTTGGAATGAAAGACGATGCATTAAACACTATTAAAATTGGCCTTAAATTATCGCCAAACTCAGTGATACTCAATAAAAAATTGATCAAACTGCAAGCTAAAAAATAATATTCAAACTGACGCATAAGTGCTTCGATAAAGTTAGTTGGTTATCTGAACTCGATAAGTCAATGAATTAGGTTACACAAGTAATACGATAAATTTCTCGGTAAGAACTTAAACAGTCATAATTAAAGTTATCAGAGATTACTTTGGTCAAGAAATATCACTCCCGCTACTTTAACTGCTGTTGCCTCGCACTGAGGTTACATGCAGTTAAACATGATATAAGCTTTAAGTGCTGGCAAATAAGTTCGTTTCAACCTTAATTGTAGGACTAGCAAATTATGTTAACCCTTCCGTACTACGTACATAGATGGATCGATCATTTACCATGGATATTGGCAGGCCCACTAAGAAAGCGTTTCGCCGCTCCAATAGGCCACTACTTCTTGCTCAGCAAAACCCCTTTAATCATACTAATGCCTGAAGATTTTTGCGACTACCCGTCCCTCTGGGATCCTTTTTTCGATTACCTAAAAAATCGTCGAGTCTATTTTCTTGGCCTTGTAAGAGGCGGCATCGAATTCGATCCACCTGCTTACAAACAGTCACTTTCTACTGCTTTGGCAAAGCACGCCCTTAAATATCCCGAACATCGCTTTGTGTTTCTTGCAAATAATGTCGCCCAATCCCACATGTATGATGAACTTGGAATAGAATCCGCATTCGTTAACCACAACTGCTTTGCAAACGAAAACCTATTCACCATTAAACCAGGTTCACCTAAGTTGTTCGACGCTCTATACAACGGCGTTTGTGCGCCTTATAAACGTCTTGAGTTAGCAAGCCGAACTGATAATCTGGCGATTATCACCTACCTACAATCTCAGCATCTAGCTTATTTCGAAACAACTAAAGCACTTTTAGGTCACGCAAAATGGCTCAACTTTCCGGAAGGCAACATAAATAGCTATTCATATAGCCCAATTTCCTCCGAAGGCATTTGCAATCTTCTGAATCAATCACATGCAGGCTTATGCTTATCACATACTGAAGGTGCGATGGTCGCTTCTATTGAGTATCTGCTTGCGGGTTTGCCTGTTGTTTCTACGCCTAGTTATGGCGGGCGTGATGTTTTTTTTGACGATGAATATGTTGTTATTGTCGAAGCCAGCGCTGAAGCCGTGCGAGACGGCGTCAATCAAGTGATCGGTAGAAATATTGACCCTTATAAGATTCGCACAGCAACGCTTCGAAAAATGGAAGAACACCGCCAGCGATTTGTCGACTTAATTGTAAACATCACAGAAAGGGAAGGCTTAGAAGCCGATAGACACCGTATTTATGAAATGATTTGCCAAAATCAAATGTACAAACTGAGATCACTGCACAAAATATTCTAAAAGCAGGATGTAGTGACTAAATTTCACCTACTTTGCATCTGATAATAAAAGTATAACGGTTGTTCACATATAACTAATTAAACTACTCAAAAAAAGCAGTAAGAATATAGCGGTTCCAAAGCAATTATGAAAACTTAACTTTATGATCGATATGATGAAAATTCTTGAACTTATTAAAAAAAACATCAAACAAATAATTTATTCTTATGGATATAAAATTATTAAAGTAAAGAATAAACACTCAAGAAAAATTAAGACTACGATTGTTAATAAAAAAAAATCAATACCTGCCAAATTTAATGACCTAAATACGCAAGAACCACTTAGTAAAAATAAATATTTTTTAGTTGCTGTTGACGCTAAGCCCGGCATCAACCATCTAAGAGAGGCGTTGAACTGGTTAGTAAGAGAATCTATTTCATTAAATAGAACTCCTTTAGTATTCAAACCTAACTTTGATAGCTATCATAATTTTAATATTAATGTTGACGCAACGTGGAACAAGTATATAAACTTAAAAAACATTGAAATTACTAATACCTTAACTGGTAATAAAATTTCCATTGAAGCGGCTATGGAAGAAGATGTAGCTAATATAGCTGAATTCTCCGTATTGTGGATAGAACGCGATCATGTAATAACCGACATGGAAAATAAAACGTTTGACCTAATTATAAGACATAACAGAACGGGGTTAGAAATTAGTGGCATTCATAATGGAATACGCGGTTTACCAGAATATTCAGTACGCTTTTTACCTTCTATTTTTGTTTTAGAAACTTATAATCGAGTAAGAAATAAGATAGAAAACTATTGTGCAATACATGTTAGACGCGGTGATATGTTAAACATGATCGATACATATCCCAACCTTAATCACGACACTCATCCTGACCAAATAATTACAACTATTTCTAAAGTTCTACCCAGAAAATCAAATATTTACATACTCACTAACGAAAGAGATAGAAACTATTTTAATCCACTAAAAAAATATTATATCGTATTTCAATATTTCGACTTTCCGGAACTAAGAGAGCTAATTGAGTGTGAAAATCCAGATAACTTTCTTTTGTTTGAAATAGAAAAGTTGATATTCGAAAATGCAAATACAAAAATATATACATTTACCCATCCAGAAGGAGGATTTCGCCTAAGTTTATCTAAAGATTTAGGATGGGCTTAGATAGCTTTACCCAATTTTTTAAAGCGTGCTACCTAAAATATTTAATACAATGAATGAAATTACTTTTATCACTACTGTTCTAAACGATGAAGAAGGTATTAATGGGCTCTTTGACGCGCTTATGGAACAGAGTACTCAGCCTGCCGAAATCATCGTAGTTGATGGTGGTTCAAAAGATAATACGCTAGCTAAACTCGAAAGCTATCTTGATAAATTTGCCCTGTTTAAAATTATACAAGCCCCCAACGCAAATATTTCTCAAGGCAGAAATATTGCTATTTTAAATGCCTCCTATCCAATTATTGCGGTCACTGATGCGGGCTGTAGACCTGACAAGAATTGGTTATTTGAAATAACAAAACCGTTATTAGATGGTAGTGAAATTCACGCTGTCTCTGGAAAAATAATTTCTGAAACAAGCTCTGTGCTCGAATATTATAGTGGCTTATTATCAATACCAGATCACACCACAAAAGAACAAGAAGAATTATTTTATGGTCGAGGCTCGGCGTTCCGAAAAATGCTCTGGGAACAAGTGGGCGGTTACCCTGAATGGCTTTATACCGCAGAAGATTCTTTATTTGCCTTAGCTGCGAAGAAACATGGTTTTTCTATTGCGCATAACCCAAATGCCATCATTTTTTGGCGGCCTCGTAATAGCTTACGAAAAATTGCCAAAATGTTTTATCTCTATGGCAAAGGCAATGGTCGCATAGCTTGGGGCGCTGAGATTAAAGGTACCTTATATTGGTTACGAAATCATGGATTATTGTTCTTAAGCTTTTTATTAGGCTTCATTTACCCATTTTTTTGGTTAGCAACGGCTTGTTTAGTATTATATATATATAAATTAATTGTCCCGCCTTCTCTAATTAAAATACGAAAAATTGATAACGACTGGCGTCGGGAAGTTTATGTTCCTTTAATCATCTTTATACGTAATTTTTCTTCTAACCTAGGATATCTATCTGGCTTCATAGAATATAAAAGAAATCCTCTCTTCAAAGAGAACCTGGATAAATACTTAGGGAACTAAAGAAAACATCTACTAATTGCATTTTGAAAAGCTAAATATCGACAGGGCATAAATGGATACTTTTTTAGTTTCCCTTATATAACTTTTACAATTCAAATTCATACTCGAAGCATGCGCGATATTGTTGTTCTTATTTTTCTATCCGGCTGTATTATTGCGGCGCTAAAACAACCTTGGTGGGGAGTATTATCTCTAGCTGTTTTTAGCTATTTAAATCCTCATGCTTATGCTTGGGGATTCGTGCGCTCTCTACCTGTATACTACGTATTATTTTTGATCGTTGCTTTTCGCACTTTTGTAGCTAAAGACAAGCAACCGCTTCCTAAAGATTGGCGTATAACTGTTTTCATTTTGTTATGGCTGTACTTCGGCATCACCACAACTCAAGCCTACATGCAGGATGAAGCCTGGCGAAAGTATTTAGAAGTCACAAAAATATACGTGCCATTTTACTTCACGCTCGTACTAATAAATACCCGCGATAAACTTTATTACTTGATCGTTACGATCGCTGCATCAATTGGTATCTTAGGAGTGAAAGGCGGCTTATTTGCCATCCTGAAAGGCTTCTCAGCACGTGTTTACGGCCCACCTAGTACACAATTTGAGGAAAATAACGCTTTCGCTATTGCTGTATTAATTATCATACCTTTGATATTAATCTGGCAAAAAGAAGAGCTTCGACCCTGGCTGAAAAAAGGCCTTTTATTCGCCGTCCCCCTAATTTATGCATGCTCTCTATGCTCCTGGTCGCGCGGTGCTTTACTGACCATGACAGCCTTAACTGGTATGTTAATTTGGCAAAGCAAACGCAAATATCTCGGCATCCCTCTAATCTTTGCAGGTGCTTTTTTTGTCAAAGACTATTTACCGCAAGAATGGTTCGGTCGCATGGAAACGCTGGAAACTTATAATCAAGATGAATCAGCAATGGGCAGAATTGAGGCATGGACAGACGGCTGGAATCATACCTTGGAGCATCCTTTTATCGGTAGCGGATTTGAGGGCTGGCAACGCGTCACTATGCGCGATTGGCACAGCTCATATGTTGAAATGTTTTCCGAACACGGTTTTATAGCCTTTGGACTTTGGCTGTCTCTAATTTTAGGTACCCTGATAAGCTTGACAAAATTACCCAAGCAAACTCGTGACATTGAAGGTATGGAATGGGTTGGGCATTATTGTTTTATGCTGAGGGCATCACTGATTTGTTACATGGTCGGCACTGCATTTTTGGGACTTTCATATTGGGATTTACTCTATCATCTAATTTTTATTGCTGTTCTATTGAAAAAGTTTGCTCTTGAAGAGCTAGCCGAAAAAAGAAGCGCCTCTTCATTAATACGACCTTCAATAACAACCAGTCGATCAAAGATAAATTCCCAAGGTGTCTTACAATTACAATCAAAAAAGTCTCCCTCCTGAACTTCTAACATTTCGCGCAACTAAAATAACAATATAAAGTTTTTCTGTATTTTTCTTTTGGCCTTGATTCTCGCTGATCGGCTTTTCAATCAATTCATCAACAGAAAACCAGGCTATGAGGATTATTCAGCCCATGTATTGATCTAACTAATCCAGGCACCTGAAAGACTTTTACGACTGTAGCAATTAAAATTGTTAATGACCAAAACGGCATAATCTCGTAAAATTGTTTAAGTTTTGTTTTCTTTAACGGGGTGAGTCCTTTGCGGGGCTCATCCCGTTTTGTATATTTGAGGTGACGTGTTTGATTAAGTCCGCAGTATTGGTTTTGGAAGATGGAACAGTATTTAATGGAGTATCGATTGGTGCCGAAGGGTGTTCGGTGGGCGAGGTTGTATTTAATACGGCGATGACCGGCTACCAAGAAATCCTTAGTGACCCCTCTTATGCAAGGCAGATTGTTACTTTAACGTATCCGCACATCGGCAATACGGGAACTAATGACGAAGACAACGAGTCTGTCGGCGTATTTGCCAGTGGTCTAGTCATAAGGGATTTGCCATTGCTAGCCAGTAACTGGCGTAGCGAAAAAACTTTGCAACAGTATTTGCTAGATCATAATGTTGTTGCAATTGCCGATATTGATACTCGCAAATTAACCCGTTTATTGCGTGATAAAGGCGCTCAACGCGGTTGTATCATGGCTGGAGATTCACTCGATCTCGATGCAGCGAAAACAGCTATTGCCGGGTTTCCTGGGTTGAAAGGAATGGATCTTGCTAAAGAAGTTACTACTTCTCAAGCCTATGAATGGACTGAAAACACTTGGAATTTAGTAAACGGTCATGCTCAAGCAGGTGTTCTAACCAGGCACGTGGTTGCTTATGATTTTGGTGTTAAACGAAATATTCTCAGATTGCTGGTCAATCGCGGTTGCCGGGTAACCGTAGTACCCGCGACTACAAGTGCGGAAACAGTGTTGGCAATGAACCCGGACGGGATTTTTCTATCCAATGGCCCCGGTGATCCAGAGCCCTGTACCTACGCCATCGAAGCTATTCAAAAAATTCTGGAAAAAAAGCTGCCGGTGTTTGGTATTTGTTTGGGGCATCAATTGTTGGCTCTTGCCAGTGGTGCCAAAACTGAAAAAATGAAGTTCGGTCACCATGGCGCCAATCATCCGGTGCAAGAAATCGCCACCGGCCGGGTAATGATCAGCAGTCAAAATCACGGCTTTGCCGCTAATGAAGCCAGTCTGCCAACCAACGTTGTTGCCACTTATCGCTCATTATTTGACGGCAGCCTGCAAGGCTTAAGGCGCACGGATTGCCCAGCATTCAGTTTCCAAGGACACCCCGAGGCCAGCCCAGGGCCCCACGATGTAGAATCTCTATTTGATGAATTCATCGAGATGATGAATAACGCAAAAAAACATTAACAGACTAGCTAATTCAATAACATGCCAAAAAGAACCGACATAAAATCGATTTTATTACTCGGCGCAGGCCCTATAGTGATCGGCCAAGCCTGTGAATTTGATTATTCGGGCACACAAGCTTGTAAAGCACTGCGTGAAGAGGGGTATCGCGTCATTCTGGTTAACTCCAACCCTGCTACTATCATGACCGATCCCGATATGGCCGATGCCATTTACATCGAGCCGATCGACTGGCAGACCGTTGAAAAAATTATTGCCAAAGAACGTCCAGATGCCATTTTGCCGACCATGGGCGGGCAAACGGCGCTTAATTGCGCGTTAGATTTGGACGCTAATGGCGTACTCGAAAAATATAACGTTGAAATGATTGGCGCTAGTAAAGAAGCCATCAATAAAGCTGAAGACCGCGAATTATTTAATCAGGCGATGCGCAAAATCGGCTACGAAGTGGCTAAATCGAAAACTGCGCATTCCATAGAAGAAGCGTTAGCCGCACAACAAGAAGTTGGCTATCCAACCGTTATTCGCCCATCGTTTACTATGGGCGGCAGCGGTGGTGGTATTGCTTACAACAAAGAAGAATTTATTGAAATCTGCGAGCGCGGCTTGTATTTGTCACCTACCAACGAATTATTGATTGAAGAATCAGTGTTGGGCTGGAAAGAATATGAAATGGAAGTGGTGCGTGATTCAAAAGATAATTGCATCATTGTTTGTTCCATTGAAAACTTTGATCCGATGGGCGTGCATACCGGTGACTCCATCACCGTAGCGCCAGCGCAAACGTTAACTGATAAGGAATATCAAATTCTTCGTAATGTATCACTGGCGGTATTGCGGGAGATTGGTGTTGATACCGGCGGTTCCAATGTCCAGGTGGCTATTAATCCGGTCGATGGCCGCTTGATAGTTATTGAAATGAATCCGCGGGTATCGCGTTCTTCGGCACTGGCATCAAAAGCAACCGGCTTCCCAATTGCCAAGGTCGCCGCCAAGCTGGCAGTGGGATACACCCTAGATGAATTACAAAACGAAATCACCGGTGGTGCAACCCCAGCCTCTTTCGAGCCGACTATCGATTATGTTGTGACGAAAGTGCCGCGTTTTACCTTTGAAAAATTTCCTCAGGCCGATGATCGCCTGACTACGCAAATGAAGTCGGTAGGTGAAGTGATGGCGATAGGCCGTACCTTCCAGGAGTCTTTGCAAAAAGCCCTACGTGGTTTGGAGATCGGCATCAGCGGGCTAGATGAAATTATTGATCTTAACGCCGATGATGCGCGTGAACGCATGCAGCGTGAAATGCGTCATCCGGGGCCTGATCGTTTACGTTATGTAGCTGATGCATTTCGTAGCGGTATGAGCTTGGGTGAAGTTCACGAGGCCTGCAAAATCGATCCTTGGTTTTTGGCGCAGGTTGAAGATTTGGTAGTGACCGAACAATCATTGGCCACTAAAACGCTATCGACCCTGAAGGAAGGCGAACTCTTCAAGTTAAAACGTAAAGGTTTTTCTGACATTCGCATCGCTAAGTTGCTCGATGCGTCTGAAACTGAAGTCCGTAATGTGCGCCATAAGCAAGGTATACGCCCGGTTTACAAGCGTATTGATTCCTGTGCGGCCGAATTTTCATCGGACACCGCTTACTTATATTCGACTTATGAAGAAGAGTGCGAGGCTCGGGTTTCCGATAAAGAAAAAATTATTATCTTGGGCGGCGGTCCTAATCGTATCGGTCAAGGCATAGAATTCGACTATTGCTGTGTTCATGCGGCATTGGCGTTACGCGAAGATGGCTACGAAACCATCATGATCAACTGTAATCCAGAAACTGTATCTACTGATTTTGATACGTCAGATCGTCTGTATTTTGAGCCGTTAACGCTCGAAGATGTGCTTGAGGTTGTACAGCTTGAAAAACCAAAAGGCGTGATCGTGCAGTATGGCGGGCAAACGCCGTTAAAGCTTGCGAGAGCTTTGGAAGCGGCCGGGGTTCCGATTATCGGTACATCACCTGATTCGATTGATTTGGCCGAAGACCGCGAGCGTTTTCAAAAATTGTTGGAGCGTTTAGATCTAAAGCAGCCGCCTAATGCGACGGCGCGTTCGGTTGAGCAAGCGATCAATGCCGCTAAAGAATTGGGCTATCCATTGGTTGTTAGGCCATCTTATGTGTTGGGTGGTCGGGCGATGGAAATCGTGTTTAACGAAGAAGGCTTGCATCGTTACATGAAAGAAGCCGTGAGCGTGTCTAATGACTCGCCGGTGCTATTGGACCGCTTTTTAGATGATGCGGTGGAGATGGATGTTGATGCCATTTATGACGGTGAACGCGTGTTAATCGGCGGTTTAATGGAGCACATCGAGCAAGCTGGTGTTCATTCAGGTGATTCAGCTTGTTCATTACCGCCTTACGAGCTACCGATAGCAATGCAAGATCAATTGCGTGAGCAAGTGGCTAAAATGGCTGAGGCTTTGGGTGTGCGCGGCTTGATGAATACTCAATTCGCGATTCAGGGCGAGGACATATATGTGCTTGAAGTGAATCCAAGGGCGTCAAGAACGGCACCTTTTGTTTCTAAAGCGACAGGTTACCCATTGGCAAAAATAGCCGCACGGGTCATGGTAGGCCAAACATTAGCTCAGCAAGGTGTAACGGAGGAACGCATTCCAGATTATTTCTCAGTCAAAGAAGCGGTATTCCCGTTTGTTAAATTTCCTGGAGTAGATCCATTATTGGGACCGGAGATGAAATCTACCGGCGAAGTGATGGGGGTTGGCAAAACGTTTGGTGAAGCCTTTGCTAAGTCACAGCGTGCGGCTGGGGTAGATTTAAGCCACAGCGGCAAAGTACTGATCAGTATTCGCGACGCGGACAAGGCTAAAGCGCCTGAAGTTGCGAGAATGTTGGTGGAGAAACAATATCAAATCGTTGCCACCAGCGGCACGGCCAAATTCCTTAAGGAAATGGGTATTCCCTGTGAAGTTGTCTACAAGGTCAACGAGGGCAGACCAA
>Ga0208629_100311_pt1 | contig 23772 bp, 12 predicted proteins | sample LakWasMet19_HOW5_2_FD_183865 | JGI IMG/M metagenome (GOLD analysis project Ga0208629, IMG submission 183865) | Freshwater sediment methanotrophic microbial communities from Lake Washington under simulated oxygen tension - Sediment Metagenome... | ecosystem: Environmental > Aquatic > Freshwater >... | reverse complement strand
GCCCGCGGTGCTTCAGCACGCGCCCGCGCGCCACGTACAGGTCCTGGATGGTGGGCGTGTGGGCGATGGCGGCGTCGATGTGGGCGAGGGCAGCGTCAGACTGCCCCGCCTCGTCCGCGTGCCGGGCCGCGAAGAGCAGCAGCCAGGGCATGAGGGAGGGGTCCTCCTCAGCAGCCGCCGCAGGGCACGCGGCTGCCGCGGCCGGCTCCGCACCCGCGCCGGTCGCAGAGGGTGCCGCCGCTGCCGCTGCCCGCGCATCTGCCGTCCACAGCGCCCGGAGCGCCTCCGCGGAGATCGCGTGCTTCTGCACGGCAGCCAAGGCGTCGCCGCCGGTGCCCGCGAGCACGGGGGAGGCTGCCACGGCTGCGCGCAGGCGCGCCGCGAGCGCCTCCAGCGCCCCCTCGCCCTCCACGTCGCTCACGGGGAGGGGCGCGCCGCCCTGCACGGCAGCGAGGTAGCTGGCCACCAGCCCGCCCAGCACGGCCACCTTGCCGGAGGCGGCGTCGGGCGCGCTGCTGCGGTGCGCCTGGCGCGCCGCCCACTGCTGCCCGCGCTCGGCGGGGGAGCGGTACAGCTGCTTGAGGTCTGCGAAGAGCGAGGGCAGGCCCTTGCGCAGGCCGGCCCGCAGGTACGCGCCCAGCAGCGGGGTGAAGGCGGCGTGGCCGTGAGGCAGCAGGTCCAGCGGGATGCGCTTCACGGCGCGGGAGCGCGGGTACTGCGCCGCCAGCTGCACGTACAGGCCCAGCAGCGCGTCCACCTGGGAGGGGGAGAGCCGGGCCAGCACCGCGGGGGCGTTGGAGGGCAGGTTGCAGCCCGTCAGCGCCAGCATGCCTGCGACAGACGTGGCGCTGCTGCTGCTGTCGCTGCTCTCACCCTCCGCGCCGGCGCCTGCAGCGGCGGCGGCCACGTCGCCCAGCACCGCCACCTGCAGGCCGCGGTGGTACCCGTAGTGCTCGCTGTTGATGCGCAGGAGGTCTGCGAAGAGGGAGGCCGCCTCGGACAGCTTGCCCACGCGCAGCAGCAGCGTGGCGAGCTTCTCCTGATACGCGAGCTGGTCCACCACCTGCGCCACGACGGCGGGCTGCGTCATGAGCTCCAGCGCCTTGAGCGGGCGGCCCTGCTGCTCCAGCATGCGCACCTTGAGCAGCTGCAGCTCAGAGACCTCGTAGCTGGGCAGGCGCGAGGGGTCGAGGGTGGACTCGTACTGCTCGAACACGGCGAGCGCCATGTCGTGGTTGCCCGCCAGGTGGTGCGCCACCGCGAAGCCGACCCAGTTGGTGGGCATCTTGGGGTTGCTGGTCAGCATGGAGCGCCGCGTCTCGTGGTGGCCGCGGTAGTCGCGCAGCATGATCTGCACCATCGCCAGGTCGCGCATGGCGGACAGGTTCTCGGGCTGGAAGCGCAGCGCGTTGCGGTAGCACTTGAGCGCCTCGGGGTAGTTGTTGTCGGCGCGGTGCAGCGAGCCGAACACGTGCCAGCACACGTAGTTCCTGCGAGGGGCGATTGAGAGTGCACGAACGCCGGGAGGGATGAGCAGATGCCATGCGACGCGCCAAACGACTGCTGGTACCGGCAATGCCGCCCAGCCGGGCACGATGGCAACCGGCAACGCACTTGAGGTCGTGCTTCAATGCAGACTTGGCGAGATCGTGCGCCTCCTCCTTCTTGCCCATGTTGTACATGGCCAGCGCCTTCATGGACATGGCGGGGGCGTGGTTCGGCACCTTCTTCAGCACAGCGTCGGCGTTCTTAATGGCGCGCTTGTATTGCTTGTCGTCCACGAGCTTGAAGATGTCATTGTACGTGGAGCGCACCGAGGACGGCAGCTCTCCCGTGCTCTGCTTCTGCGCATCGGCAGCAGACTGCTTGTCCGACTTAGCGCCTGCCTTGATCATCTTGCCGCACTTATGAAGGCCCTCGCCTCTGCGTTTCGACCCGTGCCTTGCAGCCGCCTGGGTGCACTACGTCGATGGCAGATGACCGCGATCACCGCTTGAGGATCGGCGGCACGTCTTTCCGAGGCAACCCCCACTCCAGCGCAGCGATCGGGCCCGTATATTCCTCGCCAAAAGGTCGCGTACATGTACGCTTGCTTGTCTTGCTGTTGGCGGACAAGGCGACGTCAGTGAAGAGCGACGGACGCCAAATCAAATCTGTGCGGTGGCGAGAATATCGCTCTGAATCGACACGATTGGCGTCGATGTGTTTTCACGAAGCTGCACGGGCTCCATGGAAATTGTTTTGAGGATTCGAGAACATGTGCGCAGCCTCAGATCAGTTGACGCGCGAACGTCGAAGGGCTGTTGATACTCGCCGCTGACACGGCGCGCGACCCAGCGCAACCAAACATGGCCGACAGGTCGATGGCGGAGCCAGTTATACGGCCCAGCTCTTCGGGTGCATCCTCTCTTCGAAATGCGGCGCTCTCGCTGGTCGGCCGCCCATGGTCATCACTTTCGGCACGGGGCGGTGACCAGGGCAGCGGAGCCGTCAGCACCTCTGCCCTGTCGGGTGCAGCGGATCCGTCATCCAGAGGCGTGGCTACAAAGCCTGCCTTGGCTGCAACAACAGAGCTGGATTTCCTCTCCGGTCTTTCAGGCAGCTTGGCGCCCCGGCCGGCACGCTCAGGGCTGATGGGTCACTCGCCGATTCGCACCTCCTCTGCGGCGAACGGCCCTCGATTGGTGGTGGAAAGCGCCCGGCCGGAGTCGGGACGGCTGGCTTCTGAGCGTTTGGGGAGACCTGAGAGAACAAATACCCCAGCAGGTGGCAGCCGGCGTGCCTCGGGCGCCGCCGTCTGGGAGGGCGCTGCTCTCAGCACTCACGCTGATGATGCCAGCCCGCGGGGATGGCGGAGCCGTCGCACTGGAGGTGACGCGGACGCTGTTGCGGGAGCAAGCCGCCGACCGCCTCCTGATGCTGCTGTTGCGCTTGAACCGGCTGCTCCGCAGGCTCAGCCTGGCGAGCGCTTTGAGCACACGGATACTACTGCTGCACCCAGGACGGACAGCATCTTAGCAGGCTTGGAGACTCGGCTGCTATCGCGTCGGCAAGCAGAAGAGAAGCAGGACGACGCTGCGCAGCCGTCGACCGCCGAGTCTGAGCGTTCTGAGGGCTGTGGGGGCCCGCTCCTCGCCTCAGGCCCCGAGGCCAGCAGCACTTACAACGGGTCAGGATCAGAGCTCGACGATGCAGACGAGGAGCCCATACTGGGCCCTGATGGCAAACCGCTGGATGCCGCCGCCCTCGAAAGATTGGCCAAGGTGTGTCGTGGATCTCTGGTCAGCTTCGATCTCCACTCACCAACGCCGCCCGTCCCCGCGGGGAGCATGAGCCCGAGCACATGTGTGCGAGCTCACCTCTTGCTATCGCGTCACCCTTCTCTCGCCTGGCTTGCTTTTGCAGGTGCGCCAAGGGCTCGCCCTGGTGCGTGATCTAGACGAGGCCCTAGACGCCGTCACGAAGGTGAGAGCCGACTGCGGAGGCGGACTGCTGCAGACGTGCCCACAGTGCACACGATCCACACACGCGCGAGATCAGCGGTCGCATTGTCATCCCTTCCTTGCCCATGCCGCATGCTCCGTCGCTGGTGCAGAAAGCCACCGCTGCAGCTTTGGAGCGAGTGCAGCAGGCGTCTGAGCTGCGCCGGCAGATGCGCCAGGCTGAAGCGGCCGCAGAGCAGGCTCGCATGCTGCGCGTGCAGCGTGCACAGCGAGGAGAGGTCCCGATCGGCACGCTACCCGTATCAGCCGATGCAGATGCTGCTGTTGCGTCACGGACACGGCCTGATGAGGATGGCCGGTCTGTTGCGTCTGCAGGCGGCGCTGGCGGCGGCGCAGCGGCCGGCGCACCTCGCGGAGGACAACCTCAGCGCTCTGGGGGCGCATGGGATGCGAAGTCGGAGTCAACGGCGGGCACGGGCCTTGACCGCAGAAAATCTGCCGCTGCCGCAGCTGGCCGGCCTGTGCCTGCAGCAGCCCGAACGCACGGGGCCCGAGGGGTGTTTGCCGGATTGCCGCCTGCGGGGCCTCCAAGGGTAGTGGGGGAGGCACCCGAGGTTGACACCAGCCGACCAGCGCTCCGCAAGAGCGGCCCACCTGCGACGGGCGCGGCTGCAGCGGCACTCGCAGAGCAGCTGTCGCGGAGGGCGGCTGAGGCCGAGCGCGCAACTGCCGCGACTGCGGCCGTTAGAGCGGTTGCGCAAGCGATTCGTCGGCCTCTGCCGCCCGGTACTATCGCTGCAGACGACGACGAGGTGGATCTATGGAGCGACAGCTTGGGCAGGGCGCCTGCGTCAGCGGTGCCTGGGGCTCGTGGAGCGGCGGGGGATGAGCCGACCGCCGGCTCCCTCCGCGGCCGATTTTCGCCGTTACATGCGCCGGGCGCACCACAAAGCGAGGGTGCTTTTGGTGAACCCCTGCGGTGGAGACCTCGCGATGGCGCGAGTTCTGATGCGTTGTCTACGGTGGGTGCTGGGATGCGTCCGCAGCCTGCTGAACAGTTTCCAACAGCCCTCGCGCGTACGGGAAAAGAAAGTGAGACTGCCGCTGACGCTGACACCGACGTCGCAAGTACCGCGTTTCTGGGTGAGGATAACCCATTTCGCGGCTTTGGGTCCTCCGCCTCCGTGAGCGGTGGCCCCGCTGTTGTCGCGGGTACGAAAGATTTTGTCGCCCGCAACACGGCGCTGGCGGGCAGATACGGCACGACGCAGAGGCTCACTGCTGACGAAGAGGCGAGGCTGGATCGGCTCATGGACGACTTACCCTTCCAGCGCTTCGGCCCGCCAGCCTCGCGCGTGACTGACGCTGTCGGCCACTCTCCTGGGGGACACTTGCGGGCAGGCGCAAGCGCTGCGAGCAGCCCGAATGGTGCGGAGGGGAAGGCTGGTGATGATGGCGAGACAAAGAACGACGACCGTGCGGGAGGCCTCGGCGCCGGTCCGGGCAGCAGTCCCAGCGCGGGCACGGGCGAGCCGCCGGCTGTGACGTCATCTCAACCGGGCGCGGAAGATGCCCATGGGGCACACAGCCCAAGCACAGCGTTATATCGGCGCCGCCCTGGTGGCGGCGGGCAATCGGTGTCTGCGCTGTCGCCGGGTCGAGCGAGCTCCTTGCTCGCTGCTGGCGGATTGGAGGCGTCGCGGCTGCAGTGGGTCAACGGCATGCTTGCCGAGATGGTAGAGGCGGGGGTAGCGAGTGATGTAGGCATGCGCAAGCTTGGTCCCCTGCTCACGGCGGACGCCTCTCGTTTGAGCGCGACATTGGGTGGGCAGGCTGTGGAGTCTCCGCCAACCTCAGGGGCGACGTTGAGTCCAGGAGGCCGCTCACAACTGGCGGCAGCTGCTCGTTTGCCTGAACACCAATTGAGACCAGATAGCGCAAGCACGTCTGCTCGTTCGCTCGCGGCGCCTACAGCGGATGTTGAAGGGCGCTCTGGCGGCCTCACGCTGCTGCCGTTTTTCCTCACAGCTTTGGATGAAATGGAGGCCAGTGCGCGGGCTGCTCCTGTGTTTTTGCCGCCCGCTGCTACTGGTGAGAAGGGACTGGCTGTCGGAAGGCTATCTGAGGAGGTGGTTTCTGATGCGACGGGCTCGCGGCCCGCGTCCGCGTCCACAGCAGTCTCGTCCCGCACGGCATCGACCCGTGCTTCGGCGAAACCTCTTGCGGGCGCCTCCAGTAAGCGAGCAGTTGGAGACTCAAGGCAACTGGTTCAGCACAGCGGCGTTCGGTCGCGAGTGCAAGGCGCCGGACAGATTGCTCCTCCGCTCGCGTCGGTGCCCGAGGACGGCGACGTCGCATCGCACGAGGCGTCGCCGCCGGCTGAACCTCGCGCATTCGGCGAAGCGGCCATTCGGCTGCAGCGCGAGGAGCGGCTGCAGCGGCAGCGCATGGCCATGGTGGACGCCGCCCTTGCGTCGCTGCAGCACAGCTTTCCGGGCGCCTACGTGGGGCTGCCTGGACACGCCGCGGACGCCGCCTCTGCTGTGGGGAGCGTAGTGGGAGGTGCCGGCGGCGGGCTGTCTGCAGTTGGCTCGAGCTCAAGAAGCGGCCTGCTGGGGTTTGCAGCTGCCGACGGTGGCCGCCGGCCGAGTTCGCCTGGCGCTGCGAGCGCGGCAGGCACGCATGCCAGCCGGTGGACGGCCGGCACCAGCTCGACCTCGTACACGCGCAAGCTGACTCGAGGCGACATCGCCGCGGAGGTGCGCAGGGCCACGCAGCAGATGCTGCGCAGCGTGTCGTCATCGTCCGCCGTGTCTGACGGCCTTGCAGCCGGTGGCATGTCCGATGCCGCTCTGCGCCGTATGGCGGTGCTCGCAGATGGTGCGGCCATCCCGCCGCCTGCCTGGCAGATGCAGCTGGCGCCACGCGAGCGCATTCGAGAGCTGCTGGACGGTTTGCGCGCAGCCGGCATGGAGGCTGCACTGCCGCTGGTGCTCGAGGGGGCCGCAGCGCACGCTGACGAGGATGAGGTTGATGGTCCCGCCGCATCGGGCAGCGCATTGGGAGCTGACGGTGTCTCAGCCGAGAGTGGCTTGAGATGGCGGCCTGCCAGGAGCCCGACCTAATGCCCCTCGTCTGCCACACGTGCTACCGCCCGTGTGCCGCGTTACTGAGCCTAAAACCCAGCTCTGCAGTAGGTCATTGCAGTCATCTGAATGATTCGACTATGAAAATGGTTGATCCACGCAAAGTAAGTATACGAGCCGCTGCATTAAAATTCGAATCATGAATTCATTGATGCCGCTTCATTATTTGAGCGCGCGCACATGGTAGTGTCACTTATGGTTCCGGATGGACGATAGCGCTGGAATTCCGAAGTGCCGCGTCTGCGAGTGTGGTGCGTGAATTCGAACCAAATAAGTTCAAGCGACTTTCAAGGGCACCCGTGCAGGTGCAAAGCGCTGCCCTGCAGTGCTGCTGCTTCAGCACGGCGTACAAAGGCGAACCCTCTGAACCAAGGCTGCGTCGCTGAACGATAACAAGCTTGGGGTTCAACCAACAGCGGCGCCCACCGGGAATGCTCGGCGAGCGAAGCGCGTTCGTGGACCGATACGCAGTCTTCTATCAGCCGCCAGCCCTCAAAGCATCTCGCGTTGGGAGCTCGCGAGCATTCACGAGTCGCCTTGATGCATTTCCCGCCTTGATGGTGGCGAGGCTGCTGACGGTCCACGTTCGTGTCTTGTAGATGCCGACCTGCGGCAACCGTCGCGCCAGCCGATCATGTGCTGTACTGCGGGTGTCCGCAAGCGCTCTTGAATCCAGGGCGCGTCAACCCACACGGCTGGTGGGCTGCAGCACTTGCGCATCTTGGTTGTTTCTAACGCGCCAAAAATACGCCAGTGCAATCTCTACGACGGGCGCGCCCTTTTTCTGGCTCCTCCCCCGGGCCTTGACCCCGAGGCCGGCGCCTCCTCACTATTTCTGCGCCCAACTGTCGTGCTTGCCGCTGGTGCAGCAGAGCTCTCCCCCGACGAAGCCGCATGCTCTGCTACACTGGTAGCGCCGTCTCGCTTTTTTGCGACCGCAGCCTGCTTCGCGGCCGCCTTGGCACCTGCCTCTGCCTCGTAGCGAGCGTACAGATCGATTTCCGCTTGATCCTCCTCGTCCACGAACACGTCGCTGCGGGTCAGGCGTAGCATTGATTTGAGGCACACGCGTGCCGCCACCTGGGCAGCGAGCTGGAACAGCACCACGAATACCATCAGCAAGACCCCCACCGCAAGAGCCATGCCGTAGCGGAAGAGACTGGGGTATCGAGTCTGCAGCGCCGGCAGCCCGAGCGCGTCCGCCTTGCTCAAGAACCAGTCTCTAATTGCGATGCGCTGCGCAAACTCTTCGGCGCTTTCCTCTGGCAAGGCCCGGTCCAAACTACTTTTGGCGAGTTGCACTGCTGGCGGATTGTTTCGGAAGTCTGGAAAGAGCAGGTCGCGAACGGCATGGCCGAAGCCCCGCAGCGGCATTCGGAAAAACCGGATCACTGGCTCAAAGTGCCACCATGGGCGCTCAAATGGCACGTCAGTAGGCTCCTCCGGTGCAACAGGCTCGCCGGTATCAGGAGAGATGCTCACGAATGGTGCCTCAGCACTTCCGCGGACGTCCTCAGTCACGGGCGAAGCCAGTCCATCTGAGGCATGCTCCGCGCCAAACGAGACCATGCATGCGCTAGCGGTCAGCAGGGCAACCAGACGAAGCCTGTGCATCTTGTGGACTTAGTCGTCGCTTCGACGGGAGCCCTTCTCAAAGATGTTCCCGCAGGCCGGAAACTTCTCTTCTCCACCAGCGCCACACGAGAGATCAAAGTTCTCGCATCAGCCTTTTCGCGCATAAGGCAGATAGCAGCTGCCTGTCGACAAGTTCAGATGACACACGCGAACTTCTAACCTCGAACGAGCGCTGAACGGCTAATGAACCTCTCCAAACTCCCCGCCGCTATTACTCGACGCATATCATTGCAGCGCTGCTTGTCGCCAGCAACTACAGCCAGTTGTGTGCATTGGGTTTGAGTACGTGGCGTCTGTTGTGGCATTGAACGCCGAGACAGCGAGGACAGCCGCACCGTTGTCGCCCAACGGCCGCGCGTTCAAGCGATCGCTGCTCACGCGTCTGGTTCTGTAGGCGCATTCGCGCGCTCCCATTCGCACCCACACCTAAGCTACGTACTCTACCACACCGCAGTTTTACGAAGGATCTGCGTGCAATACGGTTTTCGATGGAGTTTCTGGCGCTGCGGTGCCATGCGTGCCAAACCTTCGTCGTCCAGCAGGCAACCAAGACCCGGAAATGGGCATGCCGCATGTGCGGCGTGAAGCAATCCATCGTCAAGGTCTACGGTCGCAACGGCTCCGCTGCCGCAGTTCGCGGAATGGTGCAGCGACTGAGCATGACTCAGGGGCAGGCAGCGGCTGCCGCCCACGACCCCGATGGTGATTTCGCGTCATCTGCCTTCGGCGGGGGCGCTTTTGGGGGCGACGACCAAGGGTATGGCGTGGAAACAGCGGCGGGCCAAGGTCCTGATGTCGCCGTCCTGGGCAACAGAAGACAGAGCCTCGGCACCAGCTTCCCCGGGCCTGCTGGCGCCGGCTACGCCCGCGGCGGCGCCTGGGCGGAGTTTAACGACGGGATCGGGGATGGCGCCTCCACCATTCGACCTGAGGATGACGAGGCGGACGAAGAGGAGGGAGGCGAGGGGGGCGACCCCCGGGTCGTGCTGTCCCTGCCGGAAGGGGTCGGTCGCTACCGTGCAAGGGGCGGGGGTCGGGGGCGGGGCAGGGGCCGAGACGGTGCTAGGGGTTACGGGGCGGCCTCTTCTGCCGAATCGAGTGCAGGGGGCGGCTCGTATTCCGCTGCCTCGCTCGCCGGCGGCGGTGCCAGCGGCAGCGCCCACGCAGCTGGAGCCGCCGGGTGGCGTGACGCAGCCGTCAGCATGCAGCACGGTGGGAGCTGCGGCGGCGACGGTGATGGGGACCGTGGCAGAGGCGGCGGCAGTCGCCCCGCCTTCCCGCGCTGCTTTTTGGAGGACGCAGAGGGCGGCGCCGCGACCGGGTTTCAGCGTGGCGTGGGGGTGGGCGGCAGCTCAGGGCGGCACGGCGCAGGCGCAGGCGAGGAGGGCAGCAGCCTCACCGGCAAGCGGCGCAACCCCTACGCTGGCGGCGGCGCTCCAGGCGCAGGGGGGCCGGATGGAGGCGCGTGGGGGCGAGGGGGAGGCATGGCAGCGCCCGCCTGCAGCGGCGAGACGTCTGCCAGTGATACGTCGCTGGGGGCGATTGCGCCCCCGCCAGCCAAGTGGCGCTCTCGCGCAGGCGCGCAGGCCCCTGCCGGTGCGATCGAGCACAGGTTTGGAGGCGGCGGCTTCCTGAGCGGGCGTGTGCCAGCTGGAGCCGGGGGTGCAGTGCCCGGCCCCTTCAACGCGGGCGGGCCTGGGGGCCTCAGCGCAGCGGCAGCGGCGGCAGCAGCGGGGGGCGCCCCCTTTGGGAGACCCAGTGATCCTGCTGCAGCGGGCACGGCTCACGGCCGGCCGCTGGCTGCCGTTGCAGCTCTGCAGGGGGCAGGGCGGGGCTCCCTCGGCGCCGCTGCCTCGTCGCCTGCATGCGCAGGGCCTGGCGCTCGGGCGTCGTATGCGGACGCGCTGCTGTCTGGCGGCCCCTCCGCTGCGTGCCGCCGGGCACCGCCTCACAGCGCCGGGCACTCGCACCTGCCACTGTCGTCCGCCGGCGCACCCTCGGCCACCGGGCGCTGCGTCAGCAATGGGTTTGGCCCGGGCGCGGCGTTCCCGGCTGCTGCTGCACCCGGCAGCGGCGCCTTCCTGTACGCGCACTCGCCTGGCCTCGCCGGCTGCGCCGACACGAGCGCCAGCCGGTCCAGCCACACGGCAGCTGCGAGCTTCGGCGGCCACGGCCTCGGCTCAGACTTCACTGCCCTCGCATGCGGCCTTCGCGCTGGCCCCCGCGACATCGGTCTGCCCCCCGGGGCGATGGCGTTTGTGGGGCGCAGTGCCGCCCCCTCGCCTGATGAGAATACAAAAGTGGGGTCGCACCCCCGCTACGCTACCAGCCAGGACAGGGGGCCCTCCGCCTCCGTGCTTCTGCTCCCATCCCTTCCGGAGCACCCGAGCCTGCCCAGGCAGGGCCGCAGGCGGGGTCCATGTGGGAGGAGTTCTTGTGACCCCGCCCGCAGGGTCCCTTCGGCTGTTGCTCCTCTGCCAACGCCCGGCGCGCCGAGGCCGACCCCGCCCCCACATTTGGGCCTCCCGCGTAGCGCGCTTCATCATCCACAAGCGGCGGCGCCTGGTGGCTGGTGTCCCCGCGGCCCTGCCAACAGCGGGCGCCCCAATGTCTCGGTCTACACCCTGCGCGTGACTGCCCGCGCATGTGCAGCGTGCGCAGCCTCCTTAGAAAGCAAGTCTGATACTCGATCGTGCGGAGGCACAACTCATGCTGCAGCGGTGCCGGTTGCATGAATCCGTACAATCAACAATCGGATATCAACTCTAGATCTTGAGCGACGGGTTTTTTCACCTCGAAGCCTGCGGTCGGCTACTGAGAACGAATCGAACACCGCGAAATCAGATTGACATTGCGCACGGCTGCGCGGGAGATGTACGCACACGTATACATGCGCCGGCGAGTGTGTGTCCACGCCGGGGGCGCGCAACCCTCCTCACGGCATGCACGCGTGAGTTGGCCGTGATCTGCACGGGCCAAGCGTGCGCTGACGAAGGCATGTACATGTTCAACCAAACACACCCCGCACAGCCGGCGGTTCAGCAGCCAGGGACAGCGCCCAGGAACAGCGCCCATGCGCGGCTGGCCATGGAGCCGAGACGCGGTTCGGCCGTCGAGCAACCCGCATCGCAACGCCCCATTCAAACCCCCGCCTCGCGTCAGCCCACCTAGCCTGCCGCACGACTCGTTTCACTCCAACTCGTGAACTTGCGCAGCGGGAGCCGCGCTGTCTGCCGCGTCCTCGCACACCTCGATGTCAGGGTCCAACTCCAGCGGGGGCGCCTCGAAGCACGCGCGGAACAGCTCTGCGGGGAGGGAAGGCAAAGGGGAGGGCGACACGGCAGTCGACGGGTTCACACGGGGCAGGTGTACACACACGTTGCAAGCAGAGCCACCACCGGTGCGAGCGCGCCCACTCACCGGGCACGGCGCCAGGGACGTCGGTGCGCTTGAACATTTCGTTGGACAGGTGCGCCAGCGCCCGCGTGAAGACGGCCACCGTTGGGTGCGGCTGCTGCCTGCCTGCGCCGCCAGACGCGGCACTTGCGGACGACGACGACGAGGAGGACGAGGAGGAGGAGGAGGAGCTGCCCCCAGCCCCAGCCCCCGCCTCCTCGGCTGCGGCCGCGATGACCCCCGCCTTCAGCTGCGGCGCGAGGGCCTTGCGCATGTACTGGCGCGCCGGCTCCTTCCACGCCCTGTACTTGAAGGCGGCCGCCTCCTGACGCAGCAGCTCAACCACGGCGGCGCGCAGCGGAGGGACGGGCACGCTGAAGCTCCAGGCGGGCCGGCTCTGTGCCCCCACGAGGGCATCGGCCCAGTCCACGACAGAGGGCTCAGACGCAGCGGCAGCGCCAGCAGCTGCGGGCGCAGCAGCCGAGGCGCCGTAACCGCCGCTCGCGCCGGCACTGGAGGAGGAGGAGGAGGAGGCGTAGGGGTAGGGGTTGGCAGCGGAGGCCGGCGCTGCCGCTGCCTTGCCCAGCAGCCACCCGTAGACGTGCTGTGCCGCGGGATCGACAGAGGCGCGCACCCTCCACTCGGCGAGGTCGCCCTGCGACGCCTGCTGCCCAGGCTGCAGGCGCTGCCGGCGCACGCGCAGCAGCGCCACGCCGCCGGAGGGCACGTCCGCCATGGTCGCGTAGGCGGCGGAGAGGGCGCCTGAGAGGGCTGCGCCGTGTCTGTCCAGCACGGGCACGGTGCGCTGCCGCAGGTCCGCGCCGTTGATGGACACGATGTGGTCGCCGGGGCGCAGGCGCGGCCACGCCCCGAAGGGGAGCGCGGCGGGCGTGTAGTGCGGCGGGGGCGCGGGCGCGCTGCCGCTGACGCCGCCGGACCCGAAGAAGGCGTGGAGAGAGGCCGTGCCCGCAGCGGCGGAGGCGGCAGCGCCTGCACCCTTTCGGCCGCGGCCGCTGCCCGCCGTCGGGGCGGGGGCGGGCGCTGCAGCTGGCGTCGGCAGCGGCGGCAGCATGGAGGCAGGCAGCAGCGGGGCGTGCAGCCCAGCGGCAGAGGCTCCCGCGGACACACCTGCGCCGCCCGCGCCCGCGCCTGCGCCAGCGCTGCCAGCCACGGCTCCCAGGTGCTTGCGCGGGTCATCGTACCGCGCGCCCTCCGCCGCCGCAACGAGCACGTACCCAGCCGTCTGCCCCACGCTGCGCAGGCGGATGCCGTAGGTCGGGCTTCCGCTGGCGCCGCCCGCGGGTGGCGCCCGCACCACGGCAACAGTGAACTCCTCGCCCTGCGCGGCCAGCTCGCTCTCGTAGTCGAGCCACTCCGCCAGCTCCTTCACGGGCGAGTGCCGCAGCAGCTCCGAGATCTCAAAGCAGTCCGCGTCGCGGATGTGGCCCCGCTCCGCGAGCCGCCGCTCCGCCTCCGCCTTCGCAGCCTTCGCCCGCTTCTCGTCCTCCTCCGTCTGCAGCTGCAGGCGCCGCGACGTCTCGTTGAACTCCTTCTCCTCCTTCCACGCGTGCAGCTCCTCCAGGTACTTCTGCCGCGCCGCCGCGGGGGCGCCCGGCCCCGGGTCCACGGGCTTGGCCGCAGCCATCTCGTCCGCCTCGCCCTGCGCAGCGCGCAGCGCGGCCATGTAATCGACTACAGGCTCTGCCCCAGCCCCGGTAGCGCCACGGCCACCGCCGGTGCCATCGTCGTCATCCTCGTCGTCGTCATCGTCGTCCACTAGCAGCTCCACCGCATCGTCGGCGGGGTTTCCGGCAGCTGCCGCGGCCTCTTCACGAGACCGTTTGTGCCCACTCAGCGAACTGTTTTGACTACCGGCGCCCGCAACACCAGAAGAACTGCTAGAACTCATGGAGGAGCGTGCGGGCGGACTGTCTGCGCGCGACGGCAAGCGTTATCAGAGACTGAAAGAGTCGCGCCCGTTGGCGGTGGATTGCCAGGTCCGCGCCGTCGCCCACGCTCTGAATGCCGTCGGCAACGCACGCGTGCAGGGCGCACTGGTTACAAAGGCGTCACTGGGAAGCGGCAGGATTGCTGCTTCCAAGTCACTCGGAGGTACAAGTGGCGCACTGTTGCCGGCGAGACGGCGGATAGCTGTTTTCTGGAGTTCCCGACAAGCAAGACTTCCTGAAAAGTTGGCGTGACGTTAACTAGGAGGTACGATACGCAATGCGGTGAACGCTCACGTTCTGAGGACGATGCGCAGAGTGAAAAGAGCGGCCACGTGTGCGATGAATCTTCTGAATTCGCCCAGGCGCGTTCGACCGTCCTCAGCGCAAACACAGTGCCCAGGCCTCGCCAGAATGACCGCTCATCCTTCTGTTCTGTTTTTGTGGACTGGACAGGCAGCTGCCTCTTGGATCGTGGGTGCCGCACCCGCCGTTCAACGTCTTGTGGGGGCCCAAGAGGTGGGGCAAGTTCTGGCGGCTGTTTGCGAAGGGTGTTCGCCCCGTCGATCATCATGGGCGATCCCTTGAAGCGACTGCAGCACCTGAATGTGGTGTCCAAGGTGATGGCCGAGCTGGAACGGTACCTGTCATTCTCGGACAAGGACCTTGCAGAATTTATGATCGCGCTCACGAAGACGCACAAGTCTCCCACTGAGCTGCGCGCTGCACTGCAAGCCGCTGAAGTCGACGTTCCTCCCGCTTTCGCGGTCTCTGTGCTGAAGATTGTTGCGGCTCTCGATGAACCGGCAGCTGGGGCAGGGCGAGCTGCTGCTGGGGCAGGTGCCGCGGCGCCGCCGGTTCGCGACGGTGACGAGAAAGCCCGCGAGTTCCCAGGGCTTGCACTGAAGAACACGGCGCCTGTTCCATTAGATGCACCCGCGGGGGCCGGTGCTGGCGTTGCGAGCGCCGGCGATGGTGTCGGTGTCGGCATGAAGCGGCCCCGATCAGAGTATGAAGCGCATGCGGCCTCCGCCTCGTCCGCTACCTCAGCCCGGGGCCGCGGCGACGACGAGGACGTCGGCGACTACGGCGCAGCTGCGCCTGCCAGCGCCCGCGAGGCGAGGGCGGGGGCAGCTGCGCAGCCCGCTGAGAGGGCGGCGCCCGCGGGTCTCCCTCCGGGCGTCCACCCCTCGCGGCTGGCCCGCTTCGACCACGCAGGCCGAGACGGCCCCAGCGCAGGTGGAGGGCATGCCGCCGGCGGCGGCAGGTTCGACCGCGGTGACGACGGCCGCAGCGGGCGCGGGGATGGGCCTGCTTCGCGATGGGGCGGCGACGGGGGCGCAGCAGACGGTTATCGTGGCAGCAGCGGCGGTGCAGGCGCGGGGCCAGGGGCTCGGCGCGACGGCCCCGCAGGCCCGCACTGTGACGGTGACAGGTACAGCGACAGCCGCGCGGGGCCGGGCGGACGCGGGGACGACAGACACGACAGCAGGGCTGGTCCTGCGCCCGGGCCGTACGGCGCTGCTGCGGCCGGCGGCAGGCCGTACGGTGGCGGAGCGGGCGCTGGTGCTGGCGGCGGCGGCGGCGGTGGTGGTCCCCGGCCGCTGCAGCTGTACGGCATCTACGAGGGCCGCGTGAGCAACATCAAGGACTTCGGCGCCTTCGTGGAGCTGCAGGACGTGGTGCCCCCTGGGGGCGGGGGCTCCAAGGCGGAGGGCCTCGTGTACGTGGGCAACGTGAAGGCGGGCGCGCGCATCACGCACCCCTCCGAGGCCCTCACGCGCGGGCAGGCCGTGAAGGCGAAGGTGATCTCCATCGCGGGCGGCAAGATCGGCCTGTCCCTCAAGGACGTGGACCAGGCCACGGGGGAGGACCTCATGCCCTCGCGCCAGGCGCCGGCCCTGGAGATGGCGGGGGCGGCAGCAGGCGGGGCCGGTGCCGGCGGCGGCGCGGGCGCGGGCGGCTACGGGGGCAGCTACGGGGGCGGCGCAGGGGCGGGCGGCAGCGCCTACGGGCCAGGGGGCGCGGCTGCCCTGGCCGCCAGCACGGGCGGCGCGCTGGGCGCGACGGGTGCCAAGATCTCCGCCGCGGAGGCGGGGGCGGGGTCAGACGGGCGGCCGAAGCGCATGGCGAAGCGCGAGTCGTCGCAGGAGCGGTTCGAGACGGAGCAGCTGCTGAAGAGCGGCGTCATCAGCGTGACGGAGCTGCCCGGCTTCGACGAAAGCACGGGCCTGCTGGGCGAGCTGGGCGACGAGGACCAGTTCGAGGTGGAGCTGCAGGAGGAGGAGCCCGCCTTCCTGTCGGGGCAGATGCTGAAGGCGCGCGAGCTGTCGCCCGCCAAGATGGTGGCCAACCCCGACGGCTCCATGCAGCGCGCGGCCATGACGCAGTCCGCGCTGGCGAAGGAGCGCAAGGAGATCAAGGAGCAGCAGCGCAACCAGCTGCTGGACGCCATCCCCACGGACCTGGGGCGCTCCTGGCAGGACCCGATGGCCGCCGCGGGGGAGCGGCACCTGGCGCAGGAGCTGCGCGGGATCGGGCTGGGCCTCACCGCGGGCGCCGCCGTGCCCGAGTGGAAGGCGAAGAGCATGGGCAAGGAGGTGTCGTACGGCAAGCGCAGCAACCTGAGCATCCGCGAGCAGCGCGAGGGTCTGCCCATCGCCAAGCTGCGCAGCCAGCTGCTGGAGGCGGTCATGGGCAACCCAGCCCTCGTGGTGGTGGGTGAGACGGGCTCCGGCAAGACGACGCAGATGGCGCAGTACCTGCACGAGTCCGGGTACACGCGCCGCGGTATGGTGGGCTGCACGCAGCCGCGGCGCGTGGCGGCCATGTCCGTGGCCAAGCGCGTGGCGGAGGAGATGGGAGTGCGCCTGGGCGCGGAGGTGGGGTACAGCATCCGGTTCGAGGACTGCACGAGCGCGGACACGGTCATCAAGTTCATGACCGACGGCATGCTGATGCGCGAGTACCTGATGGACCCGTCCCTGGCCCGGTACAGCGTGCTGATCCTGGACGAGGCGCACGAGCGCACCATCCACACGGACATCCTGTTCGGCCTGCTCAAGCAGCTCGCCGCACGCCGCAAGGACCTGAAGCTGATCGTCACCTCGGCCACGCTCGACGCGGAGCGCTTCGCCGCCTTCTTCTTTGGGTGCCCGACCTTCCTCATCCCCGGCCGCGAGCACCGGGTCGACGTCTTCTTCGCCAAGGAGCCCGAGAGCGACTACCTGGACGCAGCGCTCATCACCGTCATGCAGATCCACCTGCGCGAGCCGCCGGGGGACGTGCTGCTCTTCCTCACGGGCCAGGAGGAGATCGACACCGCGGCCGAGATCCTGCACGAGCGCATGAAGTCCCTGGGGCCGGGGGTGCCCGAGCTGATGGTGCTGCCCGTGTACGGCGCGCTGCCGTCCGAGATGCAGAGCCGCATCTTCGAGCCCGCGCCGCCCTTCACGCGCAAGTGCGTCATCGCCACCAACATCGCGGAGGCGTCCCTCACCATCGACGGCATCCACTACGTGATCGACCCCGGCTTCTGCAAGCAGAATGTGTACAATCCCAAGACGGGCATGGATTCCCTCGTCGTGGTGCCCATCTCGCAAGCGTCCGCCAAGCAGCGCGCGGGCCGCGCAGGCCGCACCGGCCCCGGCAAGTGCTACCGCCTGTACACGGAGGCGGCCTTCAAAACGGAGATGCTGCCGATGCCCGTGCCCGAGATCCTGCGCGCCAACCTGTCCAACGTGGTGCTGCAGCTGAAGGCCATGGGCATCAACGACCTCGTGCACTTTGAGTTCATGGACCCGCCCTCCCCGCAGACGCTCGTGAACGCGCTGAACCAGCTGTACGTGCTGGGCGCGCTGGACGAGGAGGGCCTGCTCACGCGCCTGGGGCGCAAGATGGCCGAGTTCCCGCTGGAGCCGCAGCTGAGCAAGATCCTGCTCACCTCGGTGGAGCTCGGGTGCAGCGAGGAGGTGCTCACCATCGTGGCGATGCTGTCCGTGGAGAACGTGTTCTACCGCCCGAAGGAGAAGGCAGCGCAGTCGGACCAGCGCAAGGCGCGCTTCCACCAGGCCGAGGGCGACCACCTCACGCTGCTGACGGTGTACGAGGCGTGGAAGGCGAGCAAGTTCAGCAACGCGTGGTGCTTCGAGAACTTCGTGCAGGCGCGCGCCATGAAGCGCGCGCAGGATGTGCGCAAGCAGCTGCTCGGCATCATGGACCGCTACAAGCTGGACGTCGTCTCCTGCGGCCGCAACTACATCAAGGTGTGCAAGGCGATCGTGTCCGGCTTCTTCACCAACGTGGCCAAGAAGGACCCCACGGAGGGGTACCGCACCGTGGTGGACGGACAGCCCGTGTACATCCACCCTGCCTCCGCCCTCTTCAACAACGCCCCCGAGTGGGTGCTGTACCACGAGCTGGTGCTCACCACCAAGGAGTACATGCGAGGCACGATGGCCATCGACCCCAAGTGGCTGGTGGAGCTGGCGCCGCGCTTCTACAAGCCCAGCGACCCCACCAAGCTCACGCGCGCGAAGCGCAGGGTGCGCATCGAGCCGCTGTACGACCGCTTCAACCCGCCGGACAGCTGGCGTCTCACCAAGCGCCTCGGCTAGGCAGCGGCAGGCGGGCGGAGGCCCGCGGTGCGCTGGCCACAACACCGCTGCAGCTGTGTTGCGCGCAGGGCGCCGCGGCAGGCAAGCAACACGTCGGACGGGTGGCGCGCCATTCCGGGCATGCTCACACGCTGTTGTGGTGCATCAGCACGCCCCTGCAGAATCTTCGAATCGTCGACTCTCAACTTCGGACACTGCGTTCAAGTTGCAGTGTCACGCGGACTCGATTCACGTGCACCGGTACCCTCGATATGTGTGTTCAACCAGCACGAGAGTGATCGAGTTCAGTGGCGATCGGACACGAACCTGTAGCTGAGCTCCAGTTGCGCAGTGACCGTCACAAACAATCGATATCGGTGCATCATGTTCAGCATGCCGAATTTTTGCAACCACACCGGAGCCCGCAGCCTCGCCGGGGCAGTGTGCAGGGACTCGCGCTTTCGAAGAGCAAAATCGCAACAGCAAGAGTGGCGCATGCATCCGCCTGCACATGCCGTGGCCACGTGCACCAGTTCGCTCCAGCTGAGTCGAGAAACCAGATTATCGACATCGTCTGGTTCATAGCATCCCACAACCTGCCCTCGACGGGACACCTGAACCGGGTGCTCCGCAGTCAACTGTCGGGTGACACGCCACGGCGCCCGGCGGCAGCGCGCTAATGCCCTACAACAGCGTTGGGAGCCATGTGAGCGAGGGCTCGGGCTCGACTATGCAGCTGAACGGGCATCATACGTCGGCAATAGTCGTCGGCCCGCGTGCTCTATTTGTGGTGCCCAGCGCGAAAGACACCAAAGTACAGCGACAGCGCGGCAAGCACGAGAACCACAAGACACATCCAGCCCTGTCGATCACGCCAGCGGTAAGTCTTTTCTAGCAGCTGTGCTGACCGCTTGAATTGTTGGGTGTTGGTTGCCAGCGTGTCGGTGCGCCCGACTAGCACGTCGATCTTCTCCCCGCGATCCATGAGCTCCTCCACGTTTGATACCGCCGCGTGCTTCAGCCGCTCCAGATGACCGTTCAAGTCTGTCAGCTTCTCGCTCTTCACAAGCATTGCATCGCCCACGTAACGCTCCACAATCGCTTCCAGCTGCCCTCGCCCTGCTGGCCTGCCAGCAAGCTTTCCTATCCTTCCAATCGCTTCAACCAGCTGTTGTGCTAAGCGAGCGGAATAGCCTCGAGACACCAAACAAACGATCGCGCTGCCATCGGCAGAGATGGCAAACGTGAAGTGGCAACCCTGACAGCGCCGATTTTCAAATTCCGTCTGCGTGTACGTCGCCACCTGCTCAAGCGCCCGTTCCCTCGCATCTGCGTCGCGCACTACTTCTGCGAGAATCTGGAGGCGCAGGTCGAAGATGCCGGCGTAAAGGAGCTCCATGTGCTCGCCTGCTGGCAACTCGGCGGCCAAACCCGTTCGATCGCAACTCGGCGAAGAAGTTTGGCAATGTGAGATCGTGATGCAGTGTGTATGTGCTGTTCGTTGAAACGAGAGCCTGAACGCACCTTTGGGCATAACAATCGTGCTGGAGCAGATCCAGCATGAAAGCACGGACGGGAAACCGGGGGATCGGGCTGAAGCGAATCTGCAGCCGTAATGCCATTACGGCACCGTTAGATTGGAGATTGAACAAATACATGACAGTGGAGCTATGGTGTAGTATGTTGTTGTGCTGAGTGGAGTGACAGAAACGTTTGGATGTGCGCGCTGTGACAACAACAACGGCGGCTCGATCGGGCCGTGGCCGGCGGGCGAAAACGTGTACAGCCCGCGCGCTGAGCTGCCGCCCCGAAAAAGCTCGCAAGTAAGTCGGCGCCTCGCTGCTGGTTCATTTCACCCCCGGGCCGGAAGAGCTGAGGTGTGAAACTGCGAATCCCGACCGCTGAATGTGTCAAGCCCAGCGCGGGTGCGTGTGGGAGTGACGTGTCACGCAGGACACCGTGACTGTATTCGACCGTTCATGGTGTGGTTCCACACATGATAGTCAACGACACAGATTGGCACAGGGCCGAGGTGAATGTAAGCATCAACAGGGCGCGCCACCGACGCTCAACAGCTGGCCAAGAGCGGTCAAAGCAAACAAAACACCAGGCAAAGTCACAGGCAGCCACTACCTCCCAGGGAGGTAAACAGTGAGATTGAGAGCCATGCCGCATCACGTACATGGGGCTGCTGCGGCCCCTCGGTGTGGTATTCACGCTGGCCCTTACATGAGTTCATGGCGCACCTCCTCGCCTGCAGGGTGGAAAACAGGCGAATGCAGAAAAGACCATGAGTGAATGGGATAGGCCAACCATAAGTCACAACAACAGCAGTCGCGCGCCTGCCCACCAGCGTGTCATCAAGCATCGGTGGGTTACACGACTCACATCCGTATGCGCGCGGGATGAGCTGGATCACGGTGTGCAGGGGGATGAGCTCCTCCGGGCACGACTCCGGCGGCTTGTCCGTCAGGTACGCGTACAGGACGCGCAGGGTGGCCTGGTGCGACACGATCAGCACCGGGCCCTTGGTGCGCATGAGCTCGATGATGACGGGCTCCAGGCGGTGCGCGATGTCCTCGTAGCTCTCGCCGCGCGGGTACCTGTAGCGGTACTTGTTCTTGCCACGGGCCGCGTACTCCTCGGGCATCGTGGCTGCGATTGTCTCGTAGGTCATGCCGTCGCACACGCCCGCGTCGATCTCGTTGAGCTCCGTCCAGCGGATGATGTCGCGTCCCATCGGCGCCGCAGTCGCAACCGTGCGCCGCAGATTGGAGGTCCAGACCAGCAAGTCCGTGTGGCTAGCCTCTGCACTGCCGTCGGATGCACTGGCGCCGGGTGTCGGCGATCCAATCGGCCCCAGCGACGCCGCCGCCGGTGACGCCACACCTGCTCCGGCGCCCATACCCCCACCGCCGCCTGCAGACGGCGATGCGCCTGCCGCCCCGCTGGCGTCCGCACACATCGGGTACATTCCGCGCATGAAGGCCCCCAGCTTGAGGGCGTACGCGTACCCGCGAGGGGACAGCAGCGAGTCGCCGCCGATGCGCCCAGCCACGTTGAACTCAGACTCCCCGTGCCGGCTCAGGAAGATGGGGCGCGGCGTGATGTGGAGGTTGCTCAGGAAGAACATGATGCGGCTGTTGAGGTACCCGTTGATGCGGTTCGCAATCAGCTGGCGGCCGACGTCAATGAGCTTGATGTACGGCGTGCCGCCCTCCTTGACCTCGTCGATGGGCTCGTAGACGGACGCGTAGTGGGAGATGCGCTGCAGGAAGTCGCTCACGGCCGTCGCCTCGTCCTGGCCCTTGTAGTCGGGCATCTTCAGCTTGGTCTCCGCGATGTTGCTGCGGATGATCTCCATGTCGTTGCACACGGACTCGATGAACACGAGCTGAAACTTCATGCCCAGACGCCTCCCGTGGTCAGCAAGGGCGCCCGTGAGCCACTCGCGTCGGTCCATCGTACTGTTGGTGGCGTCGAAGATCGCGATGTCGATGCTGCCGTCTGCCATCGCCGCCACCATGTCTTCAAGCGCCAGGCGCGCCATCTCCGCGCGCGCCTCCATCCCGCTCGCGTTGTGTGGGTCGAAGAAGGCGGCGGGCTGCATCGCGCCCAGGTACTTGCGCCGGTAGGAGCCCACGTTGTATATGTCCGCGCGCAGGCCCAGCCACGTCAGGTGCCGGCGCAGGCGGCGGGCGATGGCTGTCTTGCCGCGGGCAGGCAGGCCCACCATGCTGAGCACCAGCTTCCCCTCCCTGCGCAGCGACGCCTCCCGGCTGGTGAGGGTGGCGGCCTGCGGCGTGTGCAGCGCGACAGGCGGGCCGTACACCTGCACCGCCACGGGCTTGCCCACAGCGTTCGTGACGTCAGCCTGCGCGGGCAGCCCGCTCAAGCTGCTGCCGCTGAGCGGCTTCTTGCCCGTGGCGGACATGGTCGCCAGGCTGGAGGTGACCGCCTGTGAGGAGGTGCGGCGGCTGCGGCTGCTGTCGAGGCGGGAGCCCTCGGGGAGCGACCCTGCTGGGCTGAGGCCAGGGCCCTGCGTGGACACCGACACGCTGGTTACGGCAGAAGCGGACGCAACGGAAGCTGGAGAAGCCACAAGTGGCGGGCCGGCAGGTGCGACTTCGCTGCCGGCGGTGTCTGCAGCCGCTGTCAGGGCGCTCGTGGGTAGGGATCCGGCGACAGGTGCTGCCGCGTGCAAAGAAGAGTTGAGTTGGAAGGTAAAGGCGGGTCCCGACTGTGTGGACGACGAAGACGAGAGCGGCCTGCCAGCGAGCGCCGCAGAGCCAGGCGATGTGGGCGGGTGGCTCCGCATCGACGCTGCCCGCAGCAGGCTGTGCAGTAGCTGCGCCTGCGGTGGGGACGCGACCGCGGGCACCGCAGTCATCGGCACCGCAGGCGTGTCCATGGAGATACCGACGGTGGACTCTCCGTCGCTGTAGGCAGGCGACATTGCAGGCGTCTCCACTCCTGTCGCTGCCAGCTTCAAGCTCGGTGGTCCGTGCGAAGCTGCGTGATTGGACGGGGTGTCACCAGGTCTGCGCCCCGTGCTGGAGCTCGATAGTAGCGGGGAACGTGTTGTGCTCGGGTGGACAGGAACTGGCATGCGCCACCCGCGAGTGTCCGCGCCGTCCCGCATGCTTGCCACGTCGCCGTAGGTGCGCGAGCGCGTCATGAAGGAGGTGCCGCTCGGCGCTGCTGTGACGGGAATGCCGTATTCCTCCTGATACTCCCGCAGCACACCTGCGCCAATGTAGCCACCCAGCCGAGGCATGCTATCGTGGCTGCCCGAACGCGGCACGGAGCTCTCCGTGCCAGCAGCGGCCGGAGCGGAGGCCGTGGCAGACGGCGTTTTGTCCGAAAGACGCAGCGCCGCCGTTCTCGGGTCCACCGCCGGTTTGCTGCCACCAGGGCTGGTGACATCGCCGGACCCGGCGCCGAGAGGGCTCGACATCGCTGTTGTTGACTGACGTCTTTGTTGATAGATGCGGTCGGGTGTCCCCTCCTGCTGAGCTTGATAATTCAGGATGACACACGTGTGTACCACGGGTGTACAACACTCTTCTGCATGAGTCAAGAAAGCCGACTTCCTTGCGCTCGCTGCCCGCATGATCTACGGCATCACTTTCACGCGGTTCTGGCAATCTGTCGACGGTTTTGGACCGAGTCTTTCTCGCGTTCCCCGTTGATCGACGATGAAGCTTGCCCTGTCCACGGCGTTGCACGCCCACGCTTACCGTTGTCAACGGGGCTGTCGTGTGGCTTAACCTGCATTTTGGGAGAGCGGCCGCCGCCAACAATCGGCAACGAGCCACTTCGATCTCGACCGCAGCTTACGTGCACCATGTCGGCAGGCGTCGGGGCTGCGTCGGATACGGCGGCAAAGACCAGGTGGGTGCTTTACGTTGGGGTCGGTTCTGTCTGCTGTTGGACGCGGTGTGTGTAACGTTCGGCACATTCTGACCTCGTTTCGTATTCGCAATCGCTCACTCTGCAGTGAGTGCGTGCGCGTTGTCGTGCGTATTCGACCTCTGAGCGACGGAGAGCGTGCAGCCGGTCGAAAGGTGGTCGTAAAGTCCAACTCCGCGCTGAAGGAGATTGCAATCAC
>Ga0208629_100310_pt1 | contig 23806 bp, 18 predicted proteins | sample LakWasMet19_HOW5_2_FD_183865 | JGI IMG/M metagenome (GOLD analysis project Ga0208629, IMG submission 183865) | Freshwater sediment methanotrophic microbial communities from Lake Washington under simulated oxygen tension - Sediment Metagenome... | ecosystem: Environmental > Aquatic > Freshwater >... | reverse complement strand
GCCGCGGTCTTGCTGGCATCCCCCGCCCGCAGGAGCTTACTGTCTGGGACGAAGCCGCGATCCGCTGCGCAGACGACGTTCGGAGAGAAAGGGGGCGGGCAAACACGCGACGATGAGAAGGCAAATCGGGAATGAGGGAGATGACGGCACAGGCTACGTCACCTCCCTCTGAATACAGCGGTGCTGGCATGCACGGACCCTCTCATGCAGCACTGGCTTCGCTCCACGTCACCTCACTGTCCCCCAATCTGCACCGCACTGCGGCCGAAAGCACGTACCTGCCATCGCTGAAGCCGCGTCCGCGGGGCGCAGGTGAGACAGATACGCGGACCCAGGCGGCGAGGGGGAGGCGAGCAGGCCAAGCACTGGCACCGCACTGCCCTTGATGCCGGGCAGGCCGGGCATCTGCAGCCTGGCACCTGCAAGCAGGTCCCCCGACCCCTCCGCCACGGGGCTGGCGCGTGGGACGCTGTCCAGGGGCAGCAGGCCGCTGCCGCCCCGCGTGCTCATCGCTGCATCAGGGCCCAGCATCAGTTCGGAGGCCTGGGGCCCCTGTGCCGCGTGCGAATGCGGCGCCGCACCCACCCCCGTGACCTTGCGGGCCAGGCTCGAGCCGCGGCGATCCCTGTGCCGCGCCTGCCGCCCGTGCGCTGACCCCTCCGCGGCCTCCGCACCTCCGCTGGCTCGGCCCCTCAGCAGGCCCCGCCGCGAGCGCGGTCCGCCGCCAGCGCCCTCGTGCTCGAAGGCACCCTCCGCCTCTCCCTCCCCTGCATGCCCCCCAGCGCGAGCAGAGCCTGCTGCGCCGTAGCCGGCTGAGTCCCCCGCCCCGGCCTCCTCTCCCGCGCCCCCGTAGCCGCCCCCCTCCTCGCCCTCCGCCCCGTAGTACCGATGCCGGCCCTCCGCAGCCTCGCCCTCGCCCTCCTCGCCCGCCCCCTCCATCCCGTGGAAGTCCAGGCTCACGCCACGCGTGCCGTACCGCTTGCCCGCGCCGCCGCCGCCTGCAGTGGCACCTCTGCCGCCCCCTGCCCGCCCGCCGCCTGCCGACAGCCCACGCGGCGACGCCTTCCCGTGTCCGTCAGTCAGCGCGCTGCCGGCGAGCAGGGCGAGGGCGGAGTTGGTCGCGGACCGGGGGGTGCCGCGGGCGGTCGGGGACTCGAAGGCGGTGCCGCCACCGCCCGCGCCGCTGGCAGCCGACGAGGGGGAGAAGCCCCGACCCCCGCCAGCGCTGCTGCCGCCCTCGCCCCCCAGCGCCCTGCGAGCCACCGCGTTGGCGGGGGGCGGCACGAAGCCCGGGGCGCTCTCCCTGTCCTCGTGGCTGTGCGCGGACGCCCCGCCCCGCCCGCCCCCGCGGCCCCCGCTCCCCATTGAGGAGGCCGCGCCTGGCGGGGTGCGCGAGGTCGCCCCCACCTGCGGCAGCGGCTGCGAGCCGATCAGGTGACGCAGGGTGGGGGGCCGGGATGCTGGCGGCCCTTCGATCAGCGCAGAAACGACCCGCGCTGCCTCCGCCACGTCCGTCTGCGGCTGTCTGTCCGTGTTCGCATTCATGGCGTCCCCGCTGCCCGTGCCGCCCGAGTTCTTGGTGGCCGGGCACTCTGCAAGTGCGCACACGTCATCACACAGCAGTGCGGCGTCACGAGTGGAGGCAAGACGTGAGCAGGCACAGGTGGCAAGCCGCGAATGCGGCGTCGACACCTCGGCACACACGCACACACACACGCGCACAACACGCGCGCACCCCAACCGCGGTTCTAGCGACCCAGGCACCTCATGCTCGTACGCCAGCGGGGTACGGCAGGCACACTCACTCTTGTAGCAGTGGAACAGGCGCGGGCAGAACTGGGCATCGCGCGGGTCGTTGCAGCAGCACAGGTACTTGCACACAGGGCAGCCACCGCCGAAGATGTCCGCGCCGTACTCCAGCACCTCCTTCTCCGCGCAGCGCTGGCAGAAGATGTGCGGGCAGTTGACGCATTTCACGTTGCGCTTGCGCAGATTGCCACACCTGCACACGTAGCAGTGGCAACACGGGGGGACGCCAGTTCCTGACACACAAACATCTCACTGGGTTCGGCGTTGCCGAAATGGATTGTCCCCGAATGTCTTCCGCGTCAAGCTCAAAATACCCGCCCGCGAACGCGGGCGAGCGTGCACGCACCGATGACAACTGGCGCGGTGCCCGCCGTCCGTGTCCAGGGACGGGCCGGCACCCTTGGGAGGGGGCTTGCCACCTCCCCCACTTCCTCCCGCCCCGCCACCGGGTGGGTAATATGAGTCGCCCCCATCGTCGTGGGCGCGTGAGCTGCGGCCACCTTTGCGCTCGCCGCCCCCGCCGCCGCCGCCTCCGCCAGGTGCGCGCCCACCCCCGCCACCGTGTGTGGGGCACTGTGTAATCACTGGCCCCTCAACAAATGTCGATGCTCTGGCGCCGAGCGCCAATTTGCCATCTGATCGACAGCGTCCAGCGTCACCTGGCCGTTCAAATGCTTTGCCGTTGTCGACCAGCGCCCGAGTGACAGGTAAAACGTTTGCGCATCTCGAGCGCAAAGGCAGCGGAGCAGCTGTTGCGCACAAAATCATTTCACCGAAGGGCTCACTGCCGGTGCTTAGAGGAGTGGCGACGCTGCCGACATGCGTTCTGAGAACCGCGTATCTCGTGCGGGCACCTCCGAACACAGAAACACAACGGATGCTGTCGTCGAAAAAGCCACAGCTCCCCATATAGTGGGCAGCGCCTACCACGACGCCTCGGTTTCACTTCCTCTGTCACTTTCGAAGAGTGGTGGACTTGGAACATCTCAGAGAGTTCGGTCAGACATCGTGACAGATGCAATCTCGCACTCATCGTAGAGTCATCGACAGTCGCGCTCGTCGCGCCAGCAACCTTCTTCCGGCCGGACGCACCTGTTTTCCTCGATCGCGCAATCAAACTGTCATGCCTGCCAATGCAGCATGTCGCTGCCGCTACAGCCGTGGACCTGCACGGCTGCCGGGCTCCGCCGACCGAGTCGGCGCCGACAACGCGCCTCGTTGTTCGTCTTCGAATTGTGAAAAGCCTTCCAGATCGGTCGCGGGCGGTGGCAGTGGTTGGTGCAGTCATTCCAGCAGAGCTTTCAGGTTGCGCTCTCGTGCAAGCGGCTTCGATGAGCTTTGTTAAACGCCGGCTCCAACAGCGAACGCAAATGAGCGAGAATGGGGTAGTATGGCTGCCTGAGCGACAACGTGCGGCTGGCAATTGCGTACCCGCCCACCTATCGGCCGAATCTGCTTGACGGCTGAGCCGGGACTCGTGATGATGGTCACGCTTTGTGATTTGTTGCCGCCGGCGGCACCTCAACTGTGGTGGCGTCGTGTGCTGACTGTTTCTTCCCAGGTGTAAGATGTCGAGCAGCTGTCACACGAACATCTGCACCGTCCGAGTTAGCTCCTCGAAACCTCATGCGACGGGCCAGATCGCTCCCGTCCGCAGTGACACACTGCCAGCGGCAGGCTGTCAAGCACGTGATGGGCATGCTCCAGAACCAATGTCAACAAGCCGCGAGCTTGAAAATCTGAAATGCGATGTTGACCATGCACCGGGGCCTGCAGTACATGCACACGTATCGGGACGTGGCCTCAAGTCACACGCGACGCCGCAATTGCAACTCTGCAGACGTTACGTCACGTCACGGTTGCCACGACTGAATTCAAAGACTACGCGTTGCCGGCGTTGGCCGTCTTGCTTTTGTGCAGCTGCAGTCGAAGCAAGCACCAACAGACTCACTCTCCGCGCTCAGCCGTGGAGCAGCGCTTACGCAGTTGACGCCGATCCAACGTGCTGCTCCACTGCGCAGCAACTGCGGCTGCGGTCATCACAAACAAGCTTGCTCAAGTCCGCTGGCTGCGGCCGTCGAGAGTGCCGTGAATGCAATTGGCGTTCAAAAACTTCGAGCTTAAAATGGAACGCAGGCACGCTCTGCGACCACGGCTAGGCGCACTCCGGGTCAACCTCAGCAGATGGCTGCGGCAGGAGGGCTAGGACGCTCGATGCGGCCATTTGCACCGCAACGCCGAAAGGGATGGCGCCCCCACCGGCAGTGTATGCGCGCCATATGGACGTAGCGACGACTCGCGCAGGTGCAGGCGAGGCCTCGGAGCTGCCAGCAGCCACGCTGCCCAGCTGCGGTCCGTAGAAGCGATCAGCCAGGTGCGCTGCGGCTGCATGCGCGACATCCTCCGCCATGGCGCCCAGCTCCAGGTTGCTCATGAGGGCAGAGGCGTACAGGTCGCACCACGCCTTCAGGAACACGCCACCGCCAGGTGCCGGCGGCGAGCATGGGGAGCTCAGGCTGACGCCATCGCCGGCCTCGGCCTGCGACGCGTGCCGAGCACTTGACTCCAGCACGGGGCTGGACGGCTGCGACGTGGTGGCCGAGAGGGATGCGACCGAGGATGAGGAACCGTACGAGGCGCTCGCTGCCGGGGCCGGAAACGGCCCAGCGCTATCAACGCTGAAGCGGCGGTCCCCAACGCTGAGGTCGCTCACTGTGCTGGCATCTTGGTGCAGGCCTTGTCGACGCGCAGAGGATGCACCCGTCGGGCTGCAAAAGCGCCAGGGCTGATCGCTGCTGCAATGCCCGCCCTGCGGCAAAAGTCGCTGTGGGTTGCCTGCTGCCTGCGTCCCGGCTTGACAATCTCCCTCGTCTGCGCCCTCCAGCTCAGCGGCGGGGCTGCTTCGGGCGCGCTTCACGCTCCTTTCAGAGGCTGCCTCCGTTACGCTCAGAGGTGTTGCCGAACTACAGCCACGCTTGCCACTGTGGCCACTGCCAGCCGTCTGCATACTCGCTTGCTGAGGCGCTGAGGCGGTGCGAAGCGGACCTTGCGAGGTGGAGACAATCAACTCGCGACTGCCGACCCCTCGCGCATCGCTCTCTGCGCTGAGCCGAGGTATGGCGCTGGCCCCATCGTCACCGCTCTCGTTATCGCTCACGCTAAAACTAAAGACGCGTTGCCGCGCCAACAGCGGAGTGGCGCCAGTCTCGGCCGGTGTCGTGCTCGCTTCGGCCTCCGACTCCGAGGCGGCAACTCTCAATGAGCAGCTGCTTGCAGCGGTTGCCGTCCTCTCTACAGAGGGGAGCCCGAGGTGCGCAGAGATTCCAGTGCACGCATGCGCCTGCGGTCGCACTGGCGCCTTCGCCGGCACAGACGCCTGTGTCGGCACAGGCAACGTTGGGCAAGACTCCGTCACCGCCGCTGACTCCTCGGCCAGTGCGGCGAGCGCATGCGCCAAGCCCTCGGGTTGCCCTGCGCGAGGGGTGCTGTCAGTCAAGCTCGCCAATGCAGCGGCGACGCTGGCTTCAGAGTCATGGCGGGCAGCTTGTCCACCGTCGGCCCCGCGCTGCCCCAACAGATCCAGCAGCGGCTGCACGCCAGAGTGCACGTTGGCGTACGCACCCGCACCGCTGATGCTCGCGCAGCCCCGGCCATCGTCTGCGAGGGCTGCGGAGCCCCTGAAGGAGGAGGAGGCGCTGGAGGAGGAGGAGCTGACCTGGCCACCTGGGCCCGCCATGATGCCGAAGAGGCAGCGGGCCGCCTCTCTGCGGTTAGCAGCGTCGCTTGGGCTGCTCTCGCTGTCAGCCCCGAGGAAGCCGCCGTCAAGCTGCAAGCGTGCCCGTGCCACCGCACCGTGGGACAGCATGCCGCTCGCTGTGGTGGGGCTGTGGAAGGTGAAAGGCACGGCGGCGCTGCCGAAGCTCCCACGGCTTCCCATGCTGCCGCCAGAGTGGCGCCCCGCCCGATTTCCAGTCGCCGCCGGCGATCCGACACTGCCCGTGCCTAGTGTGAACAAGGGGGGCTCGGCCGTGCTGAGCCGTGCAGCAGCCGAGGAGACGCTGAGAGGCGTGCCGCTCACGTGAGAAATCGACGCGGCGGGGGACCCGTGGCGTCCGACGCCGCCGCCAACGGCGGGGGAGGAGGCGGAGGCGGAGGTGGGGGACAGCAGGTGCTGCAGGCTGGCCATGTAGAGAGCCTGGATCTGGGCTGCTGCAGCGGGCGCGGTGCCGGCGGGCAGCGGGAGCATGATGACACCGCCGGAAGGCGCGCTCTCGCGTCCCGACCCAGCAGCAGGCAGAGACGGCGCATGCATGGGCCCAAACGCCGCGGTCCCCACACCCGGCTCCAAGCTTCCGCTGTGGACCGCCGACGCCGAAAAGGATGGTTGAGCGGGGGACGCCGCCGCAGCGCGGGCCGACGAGGACGAAACCGCAGCGGCGGCTTGTGGGCGCAGCAGGGGAGATGCCGAGGGCGGTGCTGGCTGCATCATGGGGACGAGCTTGGTCCCGATGCGGTGCCGCAGGGTGGCTGGGCGGCCGGGGGGCGGGCCCTCGATGAGCGCAGCCACCAGCATCATGGCTGTGGACATGTCGGTGCGGGGAGCCTTGCCGCCGTCACACGAGCGAGCTGGGTCGAGGGCAGCGTCATCGCTGACCGCAATCTGGCCGTTCTTGATGGCAGGGCACTGCATTGGGAGGGGGTGAGAACGCAGAGAGCCCGGCGCGAGGAAGCAGTGACATCCAAAGGCAATGGGGACGAAGGCTTAACAGCCAAGCCTAGCCACGCTCATTGCAAGACCCACTTTCTTGTAACAGTGAGTGAGCCGCGAGCACCGCACCGTGTCGCGGGCATCGTTGCAGCAGCACAGGCACTTGCAGACCGGGCAGCCATCCGCGAAGGCGTCCGAGCCCCATTCGATGACGACCTTTTCCGCACACCTCTGACAGTATACCTGGGGACACGCGGAGCACTTCACATTGCGCTTGCGCAAGTTTCCACACCTGCATGGAATGCAGCGCCGATACACAGGGGACCCGCTGGATGTGCAGCTGTGCATCGCGTGATCGCAGCCGCACCGAGGACATATGGGAAAGAGCGGAACAGAGCCAGCTGGCTCGCTCACCGATGGCAGGCCGCGCGATGTGTTGTTGCCGCAGGCTCGTGATCAGGAGCAGTGCGCGCTCCTACACCTTTCATGACAGGACCACTCTTTTGCCGGATCCGCCCACGCGTCGAATCCACAGGGACAGCAAGAATTTCGCCCCCTACAACTCCACTTAGCATCGCAAGAGAGCCTTCCTCTTCCCGTTCTTCGTACGGGCTTGAGCCGGATGGCGAAGTGGCGTGAAGCCTCGACGATCGGCTCGGAGCTCGGCCGGCCTCTCGGCCCAATAAATCGCGCTGATCTACATCCATGGCCGTGGTCACACCTCCTCCTGCTCCACTGCTCTGCAATTTGAGGCACGGACGCGACCTTCACCTGAATGGCACACGTCGCGAAGTGCGCCCGAGCAGGTTTCTTTGCGGAATTGCACCCAGACACAGCAGATTGCAGCCTCCAAGTCGCAGAAGAGCAGGTATTGTTTGCAATTGATCGACACTGTGGCCGGAGCCGATTCACTGTGATGGAAATCTTCTCATCTCTTCTCAGCCGTCTGCGTGGCTATTGAAGATATTTCAGCTACAAGGATTTGGCCTGATTCGGCGGTATCTCTCACACAAACGTGCACAATCACGGACCACAAGGTTGGTCAAATGGCGTTGTCGTGCAGGAAGCCGATGGCGACACCCTCACTGGTCATTCCAGGCTCATCCTGCCGAACACAACACACAAACTCCCGCGCAGGTCGTGCGGTCACTCTTCACCGGCGATCAGGAACGATGATCGCCTCGGGGTGCCTGGCTTCGACGTTGACCCTTTCATCATTTTTACTGACACCAACCTTGATTGGAATGTCTGAGTCGCGGTCGCCGACGGCGGATTGACAGCATCTTGAATGCTCCGAGTCGCAGCATCGGGAAGCCAGCCACAGGTGGGTTCCGTGGGCGTGGCAGCGGAAAGGCTGCGCCGCACAACCGTCGCTCCTGGATGACAGGTTGTCTCGACACCCGTTTCGGCGCGCGGCGGGTTGCCACTGCTGATACGAGGCGCGGGAGTGGGCGGTGTGTGCTCCTGGCATGTTCTATGCTCTCCCGCAGGAGATGTGGCGGGCCGCACTGTGTGTTGGTATACGTTCTGGGTGGGCGTATGCAGACACTCTGGCGCGGACCGCAGCGCGCTGTGGGAGGCTGCTGTCTCCGCGCCATTCCCAGCCTTTCTCGCAGGTGCGCGACCCGCAGAGGCACCTGGCACACTGCCTGCACAGCCACATGCCTCTGTTTAAGCCTGCGTTGAGCTGTGCGGTGGGGTGGTGGAGTGGGGGAACGACGCTTGGTGGCGAGGCCGCGCATGGGCACGGAGGCTTGCGTGACCCGTCGGCGCTCACGACGACTGCCAGTGGGTCCCGACAGCTGCCGCCGAGAACGACGGCTGTCACTGGCGATGGCAACGACGGGCTCGCCGAATTGCAGCGTGCTGTCCACGGGGCGCGGGAGCGACACGAGCACCTGCGGGACAACGTGCGCGTTACCGCAACCCTCAAACAGCAGCACCGGCGCCTGACAGCGGCAGCAGTGCGTCCAAGTGGCGATGGGAGGAGCGAAGAAGAGAGGTCGGTTGATGTGCCCTTCAGAGCGCGGCCGCTGCGGCACGCGGGAATCACACTGCAGCCCACGCACTCAGCGACGCCTTCGCGTGTTTTCGCGCACACTTCACTGCACACTGTTGTTCGATGCGCTCCCCACTACTGGCGCCCCCGCTACTATCAGTGGGCAGCAGGGACGTGGTAAGTCAGCACCCGGCGAGACGAGCTGGTCATCTCCCCGGCATACCATGACGACGGCGGCGAGCTCTCACGTGTGCAAGTCCGACCTCGACCGCTCAGCTCCTCTGGCGGTGCTGGCACCGTGTCACCCCCACGGCGCGAAAGTGCATTCTCATAGAAGTCCCGAACACCACGCTCCAATCGAAGATGGGGGCAATGATAGTCCTTGTCGCGGCCAACTAGCCCCAACAATGAAGCGGCGGGGTCCGCGACGAACGCGACCTTCACGTTCATCCTGTTGGCGGGGAGTTGTTGAAGAACCTCGAGCGAACAAACTTGTAGCCTGCGATGAATGATGGAGAGCCAGGTTTGCAGCATTATGGGCCACATCGCAGCGCGGACTCGACGACTGCTCGCTCCAGTTGAACGCACCAATGAACAGGACGCAAGCGACCATCACTCGCTTGAAACCATCCCGTTCCACTTGCTTGGCAACCATATGTCTCTGAGACATGATGTGCCGAAGGTGGCGTTTGCTGGCTTCAACTGGGTCCATGTTAGATGCATGCACCACGTAAAGCCCTTCAACCAACGATGTAGATGTCACGAGTTGGAAATGGACGACTGTCGTGGATGTCAGATCGCCATTTGTATTGCGGGTGCCACAACGATTTTCAGTCTCGTCTTCGAGGGTATGCGCATTTCGTGGCCCGCGTCGCAACGAAAAAGCTGCCGCGGCGCGTCTCCTGAAAAAGCCAGTGTGGCGATTTGCGCTCTTGAGCTCGCGGGTTGAGTTGTTGAGCTGCCCACCGGATCCCCCCGCTCGCAGATGACACGAGCTGGTCGCCGGTCACTGAGCGCGCCGGTGGCATTGTTTTGACGCGCGAGAATACAGCAACACGCGCGCTTCCGCAGTGTCACACTATCCGCGTGCTCTCCGCACTGCTGTGGGAGCCGCTTTGGACAGCCTTCGGCGTGCAGCGCGCACCTTAGCACCAATGTCCGCCGCCGCCTCTTCCTCGAAAACAGGCTACCTGAGCCATGAGCTGTACTTTTGGCACGACTCTGGGCTTGAGACGTACGAGCCGTCGTTCGAGCCTCGTGGCAGCCAAGAGAGCCCGGAGTCCAAAAGACGGTTTCACAGTCTCGTGCAAGTAACAAGCCTTGCAGACACGCTCATTGCCGTCAAGCCGCGCGAGGCATCTGACGAGGAGATCCTTCGGTTTCACACCGAAGAGTACTTGAAGCGCGTGAAAGATGTGAGCGATGGTCCAATCGGCGGGCGAATCGGCCATGAGCTGCACATCAGCCACGGCGGTTACCGCATTGCGAATCTCTCCCTCGGCGGCGTTTTGGCGGCCGTGGAAGCCGCGTTCGCTGGTACGATCAGCAACGCGTATTGCCTTGTGCGACCGCCGGGGCATCACGCGGACAGGGACGGCGGTCACGGCTTCTGCGTGTTTAGCAACGTCAGCTTGGCCGCTGCACACGCAATTGCGAAACTGGGTGCAAAACGCGTTGCCGTGGTGGATTGGGACGTGCACCACGGCAACGGGACGGAGCAGCACTTCTGGGGCAGCGACCAGGTGCTGTTCGTCTCGCTTCACCAAGACAAACTCTACCCACTGAACACTGGTGGCGTGGAGAGCGTTGGGGAGGGCGCTGGCCGCGGTTTCAACCTGAACATCCCTCTGCCACCAGGTAGCGGCTTCGGGGCGTACGAGTACGCCTTCCAGCAGGTGGTGCTGCCTGCCCTGCACGCGCACCGCCCGGACATAATCCTGGTCAGCAGCGGGTTCGACTGCAGCTTCTTGGACCCGCTGGGCCGCATGATGCTGACGAGCGACTGCTTCAGATCGATGACTCGCATGCTGAAGGGCGCTGCAGAGGAGCTGTGCGGCGGCAAACTCGTGATGGCGCATGAAGGTGGGTCAGCGAGAGCTTCTGCGGCGCGCGCACGTTGTGAGCGCACTTCACCTCGTGCCGTGAAGACCTGGGGCTGTCAGCGGGGCGATGACGCGTGCTGGGCATCTTGGAGCGAGAGCTGCACATCTTACGTCACCACCCCGCCTGTTGTTTCGTATGCCCCCCTGCAGGCGGCTACAGCTCGGTGTACGTGCCCTACTGCGGCCTCGCGGTGCTGGAGGAGCTGTCTGGCCACTCGACAGGCGTGACAGACCCATTCATCGCTGATGTGGGCTCGCCCGAATGGCAGTTGCTGCAGCCACACCAGAAGGCAGCTGTCGACAAGGCGGCCGCGAACCTCAAGATCGCGCTGCTGAAAGAATGAGGCGTCGCAGCCTGCAGCAGCGTGACGTGTGTGGGAGCCGCTGCTCAGCTGTCTCGTGACGCGGGACGTGTGCGCACTCTTCGATTGATGCACGGCGGTAACCAAGGGTGTGTGCTGCCGTTACGTGCGCGTGGGACACGTGTGCACTGCGTGTGCGGCCCAGATAACAACACACGTTGGAAACCGGGCCCGATGGCGCCTGCCATGAATACCAGCCGCAGTAGTTCGGGCATTATCCACCCGGCATTGGCAATCTGATGCCGCCATCGAGAACGAGTCGTCATCGCAACGTGGACCCGGCCGCCAGTTCACGTTCACGCTGGACACTTTGAACTTTCGCATCGACATCGAGATCTGAGACAACGACTGAGCCCCGCGTGGCATTCGTATGCAATTGGCGCCAACGCGAAGCCAGCTGGCCACCCGTCCACGCCTCGTGCGTATACAGACACTGTTGACTCGCTTGCAAAGTCATGTGACGTGATTCGCATATTGCGTACCCGGCGCACGCCATGATTTTTTGAACGAGCGACGCATGGGACAGCGACACGACTCCACCGGCAGTGGGACTGCAAAGTGAGGTTTAAATGTCGTTGAAGTTTCCAGCCTGGCGTGCCAATCAGCCAGCCCGGCCTCCCACCACCAGCTTCAGAGCCGCAGGCGCGTGTCTGCCGCAGCCAGCACAGCCGGGTGGAGGTGCTCGACACCATGCGGGATCGAGGCCGAAGGCGCTCACCCGCGCAGGGGCGTTGAGCCGAGCGAGCGCTCGTGCGCGGGGGCTGTTTACGCAGACCCGGCGCCCGCGCCCGCCTTGGCAGCGTGGCGCGCCTTGGCCGTGTGCATGATGGATCCGATGAAGGTCATCAGCATCTTGGGCTTCACGTCGCGGATGTCCTCCCACGTGCAGAACACCTGCGCGCCGATCTTGCGCGCGACGGCGATGGCGTACTTGCAATTCTTGGCGCGCTCCTCGTCCGTCTCGCCGGCGGTCGGGATCGCGGGGTTGATGGCGCGGGACTCGATGGCGCCCAGCAGGTTGAGCAGGTACACGCTGCGAGGGGGGAGGGGCGAACAAAAAAGAGGAAACGCAGGGGTGAGGGGCAGCTGTGGAACAGGAGCGCCGCTGGCGTGCCGCCGGTGTGTGGAGATCAGACCATGTGCGCGGCCACTGCCTCTCCCGCGCGCAGTCATCCGCAGCGGGCGCACGCACCCGCTGCCCAGGCTCGAGTCCTTGAAGCTGGAGATGCTGCCCTCGCGGCCCGCCTCTGCCACGGCGGCGTTGGCCCAGGCGATGATGTCGGCGTCCTTGGGGATGGTGCCGCCGCCCACCTCCTGCAGCATCTTGACGGTCTGCAGGCGCATGAGCTGCCACACGAAGCCCAGCACGAGCTTCTTGTTGCCCCCGGCAATGTCGATGCCGCCCGTGCCGGGCATGGAGAAGCCGAGCTCGCGGCCCAGCTGCACCGCGTAGTTGCAGTTCTCGATCTTCTTGAAGCGGTTCAGCTTGGCGCGGTCGCGGTTGACGCGCTTCTCGTCCACCAGGCCGGGCGAGATCTTGTTGACGGCGTCGATCAGGATGATGCCGTCGTTCAGGTCGTCGTACAGGTTAGTGATCTGCTTGTCCCCGATGTTGAGGGCGTTCAGCCACACGCGGAAGACGCGCGCCTCGCGGGCCGCCTCCGCCTCGTCGCTGTCCTCGTCGTCCAGCCCCGCCGCCTCGAAGGCCTCCTCCACCTTCTTGATGTCCTCCTCCTTGGCGTCAAGGCCGTGGTTGGTGTTGAAGATCTGCGCCACGAAGGCCAGGTTCAGGCGCCTGTTGCCCGAGGTGATGTCCCCGGGCTGGATGAAGGCGGGCACGTCCACGGCGCGCGCGTTTTCAATGACCTGCGGGGAGAGGGGCGCCGACGTGAGAGGGGCGGGGGGTGCGGTGAGATGCAGGCAGCGGGGCGAGAGCCACGCAAGGGGGGATGCATGCAGCGCCACAGAGGCTCGGCGCAAACGTTGCAGCTCCAACGAGGCGGCGCCCATGTGCACAGCTCGTGGCCCGCAGGCACGCGGCAGCTGTCGCACCTTCTCGGCGCGGGCGAGGGGGTCGGGGTTGGCGAGCGCCTCCGCAGCGGGGCACGACTCGGGGGCGATGCTGTGCAGCACGCGCAGGTACACCTCCCCGTCCTTCAGGTCGCTGTGCAGGTTGTTGACGGGGCGGTCGCAGCCGTCCTTGGCGAGGTGGTGGCGGATCCAGCGCAGCAGCACCTCCTCCGGGGGCAGCTTCATGAGGGTCGCGAGGTCCTCGCCCTCCTGCAGCAGCGTCACCAGCTGCGGCACCTCCTTGATGGAGATCTGGCTCAGCAGCTGCACCTTGACGATCTGCCACACCAGGCCCAGCACCAGGTGCTCCTTGTGCTCCTCCGCCGCCTTGATCAGGTCAGAGGCGTGGATGTTCACCACCTGACACCCGATGCTGCGCGCGCTGTTGATGACGATGTTCTGGTTCTCCGTCATCTCCCACGGGTTCAGGGCCTTGCCCTCCGGCGGGATGTTGAGCGCGCGCTCGTCCACCGTCTCGGGCTGCGCCAAGTTGATCAGCTTGCTGCGGAGACGGGACAGGGCGAGGGGGAGCGCGGAGAGACCACGTTCCAGGCACGCCACGTAGAGTGCTCCTGGCACGACCAACCAGCTGCCGTTTGCCCGTTGCACGGCGAATCGATGCGCGTGGCATCACGGCACCTTACCTGAGCAGGATGCCGTCCGCGACGGCCTTGAACAGATCGCCCTCCTCCGGGCTCATGGGCACGTACTTGTGGGAGGACAGGTACTCATCCTTGCCCAGGCTGTGGTTGATGTGCTCGCTAAAGGCAATCTGCAAGGCATTCAGTCCTCCGACAACGCGCGAACGTTCAGTGCACACGTATTTGCACACATACAGCCCCCGATCACGTTCCCCCGCCAGCACCCGCGTCTGGGAGCTACAAAGACGACGCCATGCTGCACTGCTTGATGGACGCAGAGTCCGCGCCACGGCACGACCGAGCTTCACCGCGGCTCCATATCCGCCCGCTCTCGTTGACGCACCTGCTCCTCACGGAGGAAGCTGTGCGTGCCCACCGCACCGGTGGACTTAACCACCGTCTTGGTCTTTCCTGCAGCAAGATGATCAACCATGCGCGTGCGGCGTGACCGGCGTCAGAGCTGGCCTCGGCAGAAGGTCGGAGGGCGCGCCGCGCAAGTGCTCACCCTCAGCCATTGTGAGTGAAATATCAATCAATTTGGCCCGTGTTGCGGTATCTGCAAGACCAGGGGTGGAGGTGCCGTCGAAAGCCTCTGCGAGAAAGCGCATGCGCGCGGCGCGCAAATCTGTCCGCGGAGGGGACGTGAGACAATGTTCGGTGTGTGCGCGTTGTCGCTGGCAGTCGAGCCGATGGACGCAGTTCACAATACAAGCGCACCTGTGTGTCGTGTAACGGCGAGATACAAACCGGAGGCCCATTTTTCTTTGCCTCAAGGTTGCGAGCGTCTCAGCGGGTGACTTCGAGCAGGTACCGTGCCTCAGCAGGGTGGAGCCGCTGGGCTCGGAGCAGCGCTCGAGCGCGGCGATCCGGGGCTCGGTGGCGGCTGGGTGAGCTCAGTGAATTGGTCGCGAAGCTGCAGGAAGAGCTCTCGCCAGCGCTTCAGCTGTTCCAGGTGATTTGCGCGCATCTCGGCAAGCGCAGCCGTCGCTGCGTCCCTGGCAGTGACAGCCTCCGCGCGCCCGTGGTCCACGGCTGCCTTCTGGTGCAACGCCGCTGCCAACTCGCTCTCCAGCTGCTCGATCCGTGTGAGGCGACTGGCAAGCTCGGCTTGCGCAGTGGCGATCTCCCGACGCAGCGACTGCGCCTCTTCGGCATGCTCGGCCGTGGCGCGCACGAGCTGTGTGCGCAACCCCGCAGCCTCCGCTCGCACGCTATCGGAGGCGGTTAGCAGGCGGCTGTATGAGTCTCGCAGGAGGGTCAGCGTCTGCATCTGCGCGCTGGCGAACACGCGCCACGGGTCATTTCCTGCACCTCCGGTGCTGAGAGCTCCATCTGCGCTGCCGCAAGTCGCTGCGCCAGCTTGTGCAGTACCTATGGCTGCTGGTGTGGGCTGCGTGGGTGCGGGCGGCGTGGCGCGAGACACTCCTCGTGTGGGCGCCTCGGCCGCAGCCCCCGACGCCTCGCGCTCGATGCTGACATCCACCGCGCGGATGAAGGCAGATGACGCGACAGGTAGGCTGCCGTGCGCTGCAAGGGTTTGCACAGCAGCCGTCCGAGAATGCTTCGAACGTGCAGACAGAGCCGGAGCCGGCGGGGCGGCCGCTTTGAGGGGTGTGATGGCTTGCTCGCCCCGCTGCCGCTGCACGTGAGCCCGTCGCGCTGCTGGGGCGCTTCTGCCGCCATCAGCGTCTGCACCACGGCTGTTCGTGGCGTGTGTCGCGGCCGCCGCTGATGAGCCGAGCCGTGCGGTGTTGACACCGGTTTGCGTCGTGTTCCCGGGCTGCTCAGCCCCTCGTCCATGCGCTGCTGCTGCTGCTGCTGGCACATAAGCTGGTGTTCCTGCCGTTTCTGATGCTCCGCGGAGCACCGGCGAAGCGCCTGTATCGATACTGCGTCGGCGATCGGCCCGCCGGTGTGGCGCGTGTCCAGCATGATCGGCATCTGGAGCTGCCGAGGCTGCAGCGGGCAACGGCGGCGGGCGCACCGCAGCAGCAGCAGCAGGCTGCGGCCGGGATCGCAGACTGCGCGACGCTGCTGCTGTCGCGGCAGCAACGCGGTGTTTGAAAGAGGCAGCAGCCGGCAGCCCGCCGGTATTTGATGCACCGCAACTGGAAGCTGCTGCGGCTGCTGCTGCCGGGATCGTGTGGGCGCCGGCTTGCGCCCGCGGGCCCAAGTCGCAGAGTGGGTGCCGGTTGAGCGATGGACTGCTGGAGCGCGATCCCGCTGGCAACCATTCGTCCCTCGGCCCAGGGGCGCCCTGCACGTCTGTCTGAGCACGTGGCAGGCCATGGCGCCCAACGGCGCATGCTTGGCCTGTTGCCGTTGCCTCCGCGGCTGCTGGTTTATGCGGGGAGTCGAGGAGCGCCGCCAAAGCTGCCCGTCGCTCCGCCATGCGGCTGCTGTGCCGGCTGCTGCATGCCGGCGCTGGCAACGGGTCGTCAGCGCCGCCGCGGATCTCGCCCATCGCGGCTATTTCACGGCGTTGAGCGCTGCCGGGAGGCCAGGTCCGAAGCACCGCCGAATGGGGGATTGCGGCACTCGCAGGCCGAGCCTCGCTGCTGCTGCCGGCGGGGCGACCCTCGAGGCGGCGGGCCACCAACCCGGCGACAGCAGCGCGCTGCGGGAGGGGGTGCTGAGCCCCGCTGGTGCCTCCGCCCTCCCCGTGCAGCATCGTGAGCACAGCCGGGAACAGCGTCGCGGCGGGGCGGGGCTGCCCGGCTGCCGCGGTGTTGGGGAGGGCGGCAGGCACGCTGGCTGCAGGTGCGCGCGACACCTTCCACTCAACTGTCTCCTGCGCGCAGCCGCTAGCCGCCACGGGCACCGCAGCTCGTTCCGCAGGCGCACGTACGCCGCCTGCAGAGCGAGCCGCCGCCGCCATCCGGGCTGCCGCTTTCTCGCGAGCAGCCGCGCGCAGCCGCGCCAGCGCAGCTGCAGCTTCCTCGCGGAGCGGCACGGGGGCGGCCATCCACGCACTGCCCGCCCCCGCAGCCTGCTGTGGCACTGTGCACGGCGAGCCGCCCGAGCAGGAGCTGGCGGGGGACGAGGGAGACACGTGCCACCACGCCACGGGCTGCAGCATGCCATCTGACGCCACCGGCAGGTCCCCGCGGCATGCGCATGGGCTCGCAGAGGAGGGCTCGGCGGGGCCTGCGCGGCTGCCCAGATGGCGCAACGATGATGCGGCGCCCCCGTCGCCGCGCCCGATGGCTGTAGAGCACGCAACATGCGAGCAACGCGCCGGGCGGGAGGCGTCACTGCTTGGCCGCACCTCCGCCGCGTGCAAGGACAGCGTGGAGCCGCTGTTGCTGCTACGACCGGACGCTACCGTTCTGGCGGAAGCAGGGCGACCGAGGCCGGTCGCTGGCTCCGAACATATTGACGATGCCCTGCCGGCAGCGCACGAGGGGTCCCCACGCGATGGGCGATGACGATCAGGATGGGCAGTGGAGCTGCACGCTTCACCGCGGCCGCAGGTGGTAGCGATGGACACTGGTACGCGGGCGCTTGCTTGTGGTGGAAGCACGTGCACCTGCAGGCTGCACGACCGTCGCCTCCCATCCGCGAACACGAGTGTGGCCTCCACGTCTGCATCGGCAAACTCCTGTGCAGCGCAACGCTCTGGGAACCAGACACCGTCTGCTAACGCATCAGATTCGCGAGATGGCACACTGAGACTTGGTCGCTGAACTGGCTTCGCATCCAGCACCTCCAGCGATGGAAAGGCCGCCGTCACAACCCGGTGGTAGTGGAGCCCGGCTTGACACGGATTAAGTCGGGTGTCGAGCTTGCGAAGATAGCGCAGATGCGGCCCAAGCCACGTCACATCCCGTGTATCCGATAAATCGTTGAAGTACACATTGAGCTCACACACATGAACCAGCGCTTCAACACCAGCGAGGGACCGCAGGGCGTTCCGGCTCAAGTCAAGACTGACCACCTGATTGAGAAGGATGCCCAAGCTCGGAGGCGGTGCAAGCCGTTGAAACCAGCCTGCTTGCAGCCCGATGACGTTGTTATTTCGACACACCAATGCTGCACAGTCCTCAACTTCGCTGCTCGACATCATGATGCTTGAGCCGAACCCCCGCCGTTGGAGCCCGGACAAGAAGATTTCAGACAGTTTATCAGAAACCAGGAGAAAGAATATGCAGCACTGGGAGTTTGGGTGCCGAGTCCCTGCCTTGGCAAATATCAGCAGCGAATCGGCGAACACGCGCGATTTTGTCGCGCGACACGACCGACAGATACAAACGGCAAAAAAATATATGCGCGGCTTCCAATGGCTGCACATGCGCAACCGTGAGACGAGCTCGAGCCGAGGGGCGCATACACGATTGTGGCGAGCTCTTGCTGGTTCTACGCCACATCAGTCGCTCCTGCACCGCTGCGAAACGGCGTGTGTCTCAAACGGCTGTGTGCTGGAATCTGGCTGCGGTCACCTGGTTGGGACCGCATCGTCGCAGCTTCGTTGCTCGGGATCAACCAGCACGCTGAGCATCGCGTCATGGAGTTGGGAGCGGCATCCGCTGCCGCAGCGGCACCACCGGCTGGTTCCGCCCGCCCACGGTTGATGATTCTCAAGATGGTGCTCGAGAACTTCAAAAGTTACGGCGGGGTCAAGGAGATCGGCCCATTTCACAAGAGCTTTAGCTCCGTCGTGGGGCCGAACGGCAGCGGCAAGTCGAACGTCATCGACGCGATGCTGTTCGTGTTTGGCAAGCGAGCCAGCAAAATGCGCCTGAATAAGGTGAGTGGCGGCACCAAGCCGTTGCGCATCGCAAGAGTGTGCTCTGAAGTGATACTTGCTCAAATCTCGAGGCTGTTTTGCGAGAGGCTCAAATCTCGAGGCTGTTTTGCGAGAGAAGTTTGCTCACGTCGAACCTGTGTGTCACCGCCTCTTCAACCGTTGGGCGCCGCAGGTGTCGGAGCTCATCCACAAGTCGGCGGAGTACCCCGACCTGGACTACGCGCGCGTGAGCGTGTTCTTCCAGGAGATCATCGACGACACCGCCTCCGAGGACGCGTACGCCGTGGTCGCGGGCTCCCAGTTCTGCGTCACGCGCACTGCCCACCGCAACAACTCGTCAAAGTACTACGTGGACGCGGCGGCCTCCTCCTTCACGGAGGTGACAGCGCTGCTGAAGGCGCGCGGCATCGACCTGGACAACAACCGCTTCCTCATCCTGCAGGGCGAGGTGGAGCAGATCGCGATGATGAAGCCGAAGGCGGCGTCGGCGGGCGAGGAGGGGCTGCTGGAGTATCTGGAGGACATCGTGGGCAGCAACGCGTACGTGCCGCGCATCGCGGAGGCGGAGAAGGTGGTGGAGGCGCTCACGGGGGACCGCTCCGAGAAGCTGTCCCGCGTGAAGGTGGTGGAGCGCGAGCGCAACGCGCTGGAGGGCGCGAAGGCGGAGGCGGAGGCGCTGCTGCGTGAGTGAGGGCAAGGCAGCGGATGGATGGGCAGACAGCTGCTGCAGGCACGCCGCAAAGCTGCTGCCGGCCTGTGCTTTGGCCGAGGGCACGCGCCTTGTCTGCGTGGCCTGACTTTGTCCTGCCCACCTCAACCGCCCACCCCTTCCCTCCCCGCCCCTCCCCCTGTGCAGGCAAGGAGCGCGAGATCTGCCGGCAGCAAGGGCTGATCGCGCAGCGCACGCTGCGGGACGCGGAGGCGGGGGAGGAGAAGGCGGCGGGGCGGTACCGCGAGCTGAGCGAGCGCCTGCGGGCCGCCTCTGAGGCGCACGCTGCGTGGAGGGCCTCCCACGCGTCGCTGGACGAGGGGGCCGCAGCCGCGGGCAAGGCGCAGGAGGCCGCCGCCAAGACCGCGCGTGCGGCGGGCGAGGAGCTCGCGGAGCTGACGCGGCAGGACGTGAAGGTCGCGGAGAACCAGCGCCACGCGGTGCAGAGCTACCGCAAGCTGCAGGAGGCCGTGGCGCGCGAGGCTGCGGCGCAGAAGGAGGCCGCGGCCACTGTAGTGAGTGGGGCAGGGCGGGCGGGGGCTGCGGGTGTGAGGGCGTACTGTTGTCTGCCGCGGGTCCACGCAGCTGCTGCTGCTGCTGCTGCTGTCGCTTCCGCTGCTTGCACAGGCCCAGGCACGGGCACCATTCGTGCCCCGCCCTCACCGCCGCACTTGCTCTCGCTGCTGTCGCTGCTGTCGCCTGCAGGAGCGCCTGAAGGGTGCGCTGCCCCCCATGGAGGCGTCGCTGGGGGTGCTGGACGGGGAGCGGGGCGCCGAGGAGGCGGCATACGAGGGGGTGCTGGCGGGGCTGCAGGGCGAGACGGAGGGGCTGCGGCGCGCTATGGAGGCCAAGCAGGCGGAGCTGAAGCCCGTGGCGGAGGCGGCCTCCGCGGCCACCGCAGCGCTGCAGACGGCGCGCACTGAGGCCCGCCTGGCCCGCGAGCAGCTGGAGGCGGGCGCGAAGGCCACCGCAGCGCTGCAGGCGCAGGCGGGCAAGGTGGGCGCGGAGGTGGCCGCCAAGGGCGCGGAGCTGATGGCGGCGAAGGGAGAGCACGCAGCCCTCGCGGCCCGTGCGCCGGCGCTGGCTGCGGAGCTGGCTGCCGCGGAGGCGTCGGAGCGAGAGGCCGCGGAGGCGGTCAAGGCGGCGCGGGCCCGCGCCGAGGAGGGCAAGGCAGCGCTGGCGGAGGGCGGCGGCCGCGCCGGCAGCCAGGTGGAGACTCAGCTGGCCATGGCGTGCCGCAAGGGCGGGCCGCTGGCTGGCGTGGGCTTCCACGGCCGTCTGGGCAACCTGGGGGCCATCGACCCCAAGTACGACACGGCCATCTCCACAGCCTGCGGGGCGCTGAACTGGCTGGTAGTGGACAGCACGGAGGGCGGCCAGGCGTGCGTGGAGTACCTGCGCAAGCACGCGCTGGGCAGGGCCAAGTTCATCATCCTGGAGAAAATAGAGGTGCGGGGGCGAGGCTGGGCTGCGGGTCGTCTCCCGCCCCCCGCATGTACGTATGCTGTTTCCCGCTGTGTCAGCATGCACCTTTGTGTCTCACGTCCCTTCCCCCTCCCCTCCCCCTCCCCGTCCCTCGTCCCCTCCGCAGTGGGTGCGCGGCCGCATGGACGCCGGCTTCAGCGCCCCCGAGGGCGTGCCGCGCCTCTTCGACCTCGTCAAGCCCAAGGACGCGGCGCTGCGGCCCGCCTTCTACTTCGCGCTGCGGGAGACGCTGGTGGCCGAGGGCATGGACCAGGCGGTGCGCATCGCCTACGAGGGCGGCCGCGCCAAGCACCGGGTCGTCACCCTCAACGGCGAGCTGATCGACACCTCGGGCACGATGGCGGGCGGAGGGAAGACGGCTCGCAAGGGCGGCATGGCGGCATCCCTCAGCTCGGTTGTGAGTGCGCCGTACCGTGCTGCTGCTGCGCTGCTGCGGGGGAGGGAGGGGTCGCATGGTGCCTTGCATGCGAGGGGCAGAGCCCGCCTGCAGCACAAGTCGAATGCGGGTTGTTTCATCCAACCCTAACCGCATATTCACCCGCACTCCACCACCACCGCCATGCCTTTGCTACTGCGCTGCAGGCCCCCGAGGAGGTGGAGGCAGCGGAGCGCGACCTGGCCTCCGCCGCAGCGCGCCTGGGAGAGGTGCGGGCGCAGCGCAGCGCCCTGGCTTCCGAGTCCCGCGAGCTGGAGCGCGCCCTGCCCCGTTTGTCCACGCGCGTGAGCAAGCTGGAGCTGGAGCTCGCCTCGCTGCAGCGCATGGGTGAGGATCTCGCAGCCCGCATCGCTGCTGCTGCCGCGGGGGCGGGCGCGGGCGTTAGCGCCGACGACAAGGCTGCGGCTGCGGCGCTGCAAGGTCGGGCGGTGGCCCTGGAGAAGGAGGCGACCCGACTGGGCGAGGCTGCGTCGGCGCTGGAGGGCGAGGTGACGGCCCTGCAGCGGCAGATCCTCGAGGCAGGCGGGGAGCGGGTGCGGCGCGCCAAGGCCAGGTGTGACCGCGCCTCCGAGGCGGCAGAGGAGGTGGGCAAGGCCATCACCAAAGCGCGCGCTGAGCTGAAGGCGGCGGAGAAGGGGCGCGACAAGGCGTCCAAGGCGATTGAGAAGGCCGTGGCGGAGGGCAAGGAGCTGGCCAAGGCGGTGGAGGCGTGCGCCGCGGAGAAGAAGGCGATCGAGGACACGGCGCTGGGCGTGATGCAGCGCAAGCAGGCGGCGGAGGCCGAGCTCGCGGCGGCCAATGCCGAGCTGGCCGCCATCCGCGCGCAGGTGGCCGGCCTCGAGAAGGAGGGCCGGGGTCTGCGCGAGGCTGAGGCGGAGCTGTCTGCGGCTGCGGAGGAGTGCCAGGTGGCGCTGCGCAGCCTGCGCAAGAAGGTCGAGACCTGGGCGGGCAAGTGGGCTGCGCTGCAGACCGACTATGCCGGCCGCATGGCAGAGTACGCGGCAGACCTGGCCGCAGCGGAGGCGATCGATGGCCCCGCTGCTGGCGAGGGGGCATCCGCGGCGACCGGAGACGCCGAGGACGTTGGCGAGGGCGAGGAGGGCGCGGCGGCTGCCTCCGCGTCCTCGCGTGCCTCGCGGCGCGGGGCAGGCGTCGGCGCCGCCTCCTCCGCTGCTGCCGGCAGCGGGCGCTCCGTGCTCCCCGGGGGCGAGCCCATGTCCCTGCGCGCGCTGCCTGCGGGGGAGGTGGAGGGCCTGGACCTGGAGGGCCTGCACGACACGCTGGAGGCGCTGGAGGCGCAGCGCGCCGCCCTCGCCAAGAAGGCCAACCTGGGCGCCATCGCAGAGTTCCGCGCCCGCGACCGCGAGTACCTGCGGCGCGTGGCGGAGCTGGACGGGGTGACGCGGGCACGCGACTCCGCCCGCCGCGAGTGGGAGACGCTGCGCAAGCGACGGCTGGACGAGTTCATGGCCGCCTTCTCCCTCATCTCGCTGCGCCTGAAGGAGATGTACCAGATGATCACGCTCGGGGGGGATGCGGAGCTGGAGCTGGTGGACACGTGCGACCCCTTCGCGGAGGGCATCCTCTTCCAGGTGCGCCCACCCAAGAAGAGCTGGAAGAACATCGCCAACCTGTCGGGCGGCGAGAAGACGCTCTCCTCCCTCGCCCTCGTCTTCGCGCTGCACCACTACAAGCCCACGCCCCTGTACGTGATGGACGAGATCGACGCGGCGCTGGACTTCAAGAACGTGAGCATCGTGGCCAACTACATCAAGGAGCGCACGCGGGACGCACAGTTCGTCATTATCTCGCTGCGCAACAACATGTTCGAGCTGGCGGACAGACTGGTGGGCATCTACAAGACGCATGACGTCACCAAGTCCGTCACCATCAACCCCAAGCGCATCGCCGCCGAGTGCGCGGCTGCGGCGTCTGCTGACGCGGCGGCAGCGGACGGCGGGGCCGGTGCCTCGGAGGACGTCCCACCAGAAGGCGCCGCTGCGATGCCGGGGGCAGGCAAGGGCGCCGCAGCAGCAGGCGCAGGCGCCGCCTCCTCCACCGCTGTAGGGCTGCCGCTCGGTAGCAGGGCTGCCAACTTGTCATAAGGTCTTCCCGGTGCGCAGCCGGGCGACCGCGACTGACTGAGGGGGCGCTGATCTGCTGTGCATGTTATTTCGTGCGGATGACAGTCGTGCTGTCGTTCAATTCTCGTGAGTTCCCGCCTGCGATGGATGCAAGCCCATCCATATCACCGAAACGCACCACTTTCTGTATCGCGAGGTCAAGGCCGTGAGATGTTGGAGCCCCGCAAGCCAATTGGCTGTGCCGTGTACATGGCCACCGATTCGTCAACAGGCCCCGGAGCACCAGCTGCAGGAACAGCACTACAGCTAGCTCGAGGTCTTGATTCATGAGCGCGGCACTTGCAAGTCCCTGGGGAATGACCCGGGGAACATCAGTTGAAAGAGCGTGCACACTGAGGTCGACTAGCTAGCTAGAGTGCGGGTGGAGCGCTGCACGTGCACGACCTCCGGTAGACACTATAGCTATAGCCTTTCGATGGAACCGTCAGCTGCAGGTGAGAGCAAATACTCTGACAATGTCCGTTCACTCGGTGCGTTAATAGGCAGAGGCACATTACAGTTCAAACCCGCGTCTCGGAGGAGCGCGCAGCCACCAGCGGAGACGTGTGCAACACGCAAGCTGAAGCGCGAGCCCAGGATCGTATTTCGCGCCGC
>Ga0208629_100309_pt1 | contig 23814 bp, 13 predicted proteins | sample LakWasMet19_HOW5_2_FD_183865 | JGI IMG/M metagenome (GOLD analysis project Ga0208629, IMG submission 183865) | Freshwater sediment methanotrophic microbial communities from Lake Washington under simulated oxygen tension - Sediment Metagenome... | ecosystem: Environmental > Aquatic > Freshwater >... | reverse complement strand
GCAGCAGCGGGGGCCAGCAGCGGGGGCACGATGGCCTCCACCAGCCGCCGCAGCGTGGACAGGGAGAACGAGTCCTCTCGGCCCAGCATGCTGCCACTGCCGCCCATGGGGGCCGCAGCCACGTCGCCACTCCCGTCCGCGGCCTCTGGCGCCGCCACGGTGTTTGCGAGGGCAGGCAGCAGCCTGTGCAGCGTGGCGTGCGGGGCCAGCCGCGCGAGCAGCCCGCACGCGTGCAGGGCCGTGGCGCGGGTCTGCGAGGAGGCAGAGTGCCGCACCAGGTGAATGACGAGGGAGGCTGCGCCCTCCTCCTCCTCCTCCGCCTCGCCCGCTGCTGCCGTGACGGCACCCGCAGCGCTGCCGCCCCTGCTCTCGAGGCGGGCTGCCAGCAGCGGGGCGGCTGCCTCCAGCCCCACCCGCACGGCGTACTCGCAGCTCGCAGCCACGTCGTGCTCTGCCCACTCGGAGGGCGAGGCGGCCGCGCCCGCGACGGAGGCGGCCGCAGCCTGGGGCGCCTGCACATGCTCGCGCAGCGCGGCCAGGCAGCGCAGCAGCACGAGCATGGGGCGCAGCAGCGGCTGGCACGCGGCCAGCTGCTGCTTCGCACCCCTCCCCGAGCCCGCCCCGGAGGCGCGCGCCACGGCAGCCTGGCCCGCCTCGGCCCAGAGCGTGGCTGCAGCGAGCCACTGCGACGCGGCAGAGGGCCCTGCCCCGCTGCTCAGCACGCGAGCCGCGAACTGCGCGGCGGCCGCGTCCAAGCCTCCGCTGTCGGCGCCGCTGCCGTCAGCCGGTGCGCCAGCGGCAGAGCTGCCCGAGCGCTTGCGGGAGGCCTTCGGGCCGCCAGCCTTGCTGCTGCCCGGCGCCGACGCCTGTGCGGGCAGCACGCCGCAGTCCTGCGCCAGAGAGGCCAGCTGCTGCGCCGAGAGCGTCAGGCGCCGGCACAGCACCTGGCGTGCCGAGGATGCGAGCGCCCCCGCCCCCGCCGTGCCCGCCCCGCCGCCCTCCCTGCGTCCCAGGGCAGCCCTCATCGTGCAGAGCAGCAGCTCCGATGCAGCGCTCGCGGGGGCGGTGCACCCCGCATCCACCGGAGCCACGCCGCTCGCAGGCACCCGCGCCAGCAGCGCCAGAGTCTTGTCCTGCACACAGGTGAGCAGCGGCTGCACCAGCGACACGGTGGCGGCGGCGTGGCTTCGCGACAGCTCGCCCTCCGCCTCTCCACCGCCCACCACAGCTTCGGCCGGCAGCGCCAGCAGCGAGCCTGCAAGGGCACTCATGGCCGCCGCAGCGGGGCCAGCGAACACGCTGCCTGCCGCCGCAGCGGGGGCGTGGTCTGCCGCCACGTCCACCAGCACATCGCAGAGGGAGGCCGCCAGAAGGAAGAGGGCGTGCTGCTCGGGGGAGAGGCGCGGGCTGCTGCGGCGACCGGACACGGGCTGCTGTGCCGTGAGCACCGCTGCGGCCACGGCAGCCGCCGCCTCACAGCAGGCAAGCAGCGCCGACGCCGTGCCGGCGCTGCTGCCGGGTGCGCGGGCCGCTGCCGTGGCCCACGAGGTGCAGGCCGAGAGCAGCGCGGTGGTGAGGGCCACGGAGACCACGGGCATGGCCCCGTAGGCCGCAGCCACGTGGCAGGCGAGGCGCGAGAGGAGGGCGCCGGAAACGATGGGGGCGGGGGCGGCGCCGGCAGCCTCCCCGCAGCACACGCGCTGCAGCGCCAGGCGGGCAGCGGAGCGGTAGGCAGCCCCCACGTCGAGCTGCGCAGAGGAGGAGCCGTCGGCCCGGCTACCGCTGGGGGCGGCGAGCCGAGCCTGCAGCGCAGCCTGTGCCTCGCCTGTGAGCTCCACCACTGCAGACAGGGCCTCCGCGAGGGCCGTCGCGCCCTCGGCACTGCAGCCTCGGGCCGTGACGGCAGCGGGCAGGGACAGTGGGGCAGCGGCGGACTGGCAGGCGCCTCCCGCTGTTGGCACCGGCAGAATGGTCACCGGCGCAACAGCGCCTGCGGGGCCAGCTGCGTGCAGTGCCTTCACAACCGCATGCAGCGCACGGGCCCACGCGCTAGCGGCCAAGTCCATCAGCCCAGGCCCCTGCTCCGCCGCTCCAGCGGAGGCGGCGGCGGCCTGCGGCAGCGCCAGCAGCGCTGAGAGGAGCGCGACGGCGGCCGCCTCCAGAGCGGGACGCAGGGCGGCTGCGGGCAGGCGAGGCAGCAGCACGGGCAGCGCGAGCAGCAGCAGCTCGGAGGCCCGCGCCGCAGCCTGCCACCCGTGCTCGTAGGGCCTGCAGCCCACGCCCACCAGCAGGTGCAGCAGCGTGGAGGGGCCGAGGCCTGCTGGGGCCGACTCGCCAGCCGCCAGCAGGGCCTGCAGCAGTGCGGAGGCGTGCGGCGCACACGCGTCGAAGAGCGGCACTGCGGAGGCCTCGGCTGAGGGGGGCGAGGACAGCAGCGCGAGCAGCGCGGCGCTCGCGGCAGCGCCTGCCCCCGCCTGGCTGCTCGCGATTGCCGTCAGCGCAGCAGCCGTGAGGGTGTCCGCGGAGAGGCCGAGGCGCGCGCGCAGCACGGCTGCTGCGGGCGTTCTGCTGCCGCCTGCCGCAGCCTGCAGCGCGTAGAGGGGGCGCAGGGGGTCCTGCGCGTCAGCGCCCCTGCGCCCCTTGCCGTGCTTCTCAGGGGTGCCCCACGGCGCAGCCGCCAGCTGCAGCGTCAGACGGCCCGCGGCGCCGCCCTCCGCCGGCACCGCGGTATAGGACACGAGCGGGGAGGCCGAGAGCGGCAGCGGCGCGGCTGCTGCCTCTGCCATGAGGGATGCCGCACTGCGGCCGCTGCCGATGGCGCCTGCACCCTCCGCCTCCTCCGGCTGTTGCACCCCTGCGACGAGGGCTCGCCAGGAGGCCAGCCCCAGGCCCGAGAGCTGCTGCGCGAGCGAGGCGGCCGCAGCGGGGGCGGAGGCGACTGTGAAGGCGGGCGCCACCCCCTCCTCCCCTGCGCCCTCGCCTTCCACCTGCATGCTGCTGCTGGCCAAAAGCGGGAGGAGGGCAGCCAGCGGGGAGGCAGGGTCGCGCAGCAGGTGCAGCGCAGACAGCAGCGCAGCGCCTGCTGCCGCGCCGGCTCGCCGCAGCAGGGCAGCGGGCAGGGCTGCCGCCACAGCGGCAAGGGCAGGCGATGCAGGCGCCCCTGCCGCCTCTGCGACGCCCTGTCCTGCAGCTGCCAGGTAGAGGTATGGAGCGATGGCACGGGAGCCAGCGGCAGCGAGGGACGCCCCCTGCAGGGCCGAGGCGTCAAGGAGGGGCGCACCCGCCGCGGCAAAGGGCGGCGCCGCGGCGAGGTGCAGCAGGCGGAAGGCGCCTGTGCCGGGCAGGCGGGAGGGCGATGCGCCGAGCTGCAGCGCCAGCAGCAGGGCTGCAGCACGCAGGTCGGTGCAGGGCGGGGAGGCGGGGAGCGCCGCAGCGCCCTCGCCCGCCACCGCGGGGAAGGCCCAGCCGCCCGGCGCTGCAGCGGCGCCCCCAGCGCCGCGCTGCGCCCACCGCTGCAGCGCCGCCAGGGCGGGGAGGACGGACAAGAACTCTGCCCGCACCGGCAGCAGGGGCACCAGCAGGCCGCTGCACAGCGCGCCCTGCACCTCGCCTGCCTCCTCCGCCACCCCGACCAGCGCGGAGAGGTCCACGCCCGCCGCCTCGCCCGCCGCCTCGCCCTCGCCTGCGGCTGCGCAGGCGCGCAGGTCGCGCTGGCAGCGGGCGAGCAGCGACGGCACAGACACGGTGAGCAGCGCCAGCAGGCAGGAGGCAGCCTGGCAGGCGCGTGCCGCTGCCGGTAGCTGCAGGCTCTGCTGCAGCTGGCGCTCAGAGGGCGTGCCGCTGCTCGCTGCGGCCTCCCACAGCCCGGGCAGCGCAGCCCACCGGCCGAAGCTGCGCAGCAGGGTGGCGCCCAGGCCCAGCAGGCGCAGGTAGGCGCGGAGGGCAGCGGCGGCGGCGCCGGCAGCAGCCGCCGTGGCGGCCCCGCCCTCCCAGTCGGCTGCGCTGCGGACCTCGGCCAGGGCGCCGAGGGCGCGCGAGTTGGACCGCAGTGACGGGGCGGAGGCGAAGCCCGCCGCCTCCTCCTCGTCGGAGGCCTGCAGGGACGGCGCTGCCCCGGCGTCGAGCAGCAGGCGCAGGGCAGCACACGCGGTGGCGACCACGGCGGCGTCGTCGTCGCGCAGGGCCCGCAGCAGGCCGACCTGCACAGCGGAGGGGAGCTCGGAGGGGGCGGCGTCCGCCGCGCTGCTGTCCTCAGCGCCGGCGGCGGCGACCTGCAGCGCCCTCGCGAAGTCGCGGCACGTGCTCAGCAGCCAGGCTGCGCCCTCCTGTCGGATGAGCGGCGAGGGGTGCGTGAGGGAGAAGGAGAGGGTGGCGGGGCCGCCAGAAGCAGAGGGCACGCCGACCGAGGCCGACGCTGGCCTCGCACGGGCAGAAGCGGAGGGGGCGGGAGCGGCCGAAGCGGCGCCAGTGCCAGCAGCGGCAGCCGAGGCCGCAGCGCCCGCCGCCTTCGCCGCGGGCAGCATCAGAGAGACAGAGGAGCCGCTTGTAGCGCGCGACAGCCACGTCCACAAGGCGGCAGCGGGAGCAGGCGCCGAGGAAGTGTCCGAGCCGGCGCCGCCGTCAAGCCGCAAGGCGAGCGCAGCCGACACACCCAGCGACCCCTCCGCCTCCTCTGCCCCCATCGAGAGGGAACGGCCGCCAAGGGTGCCCGCCGCGCGTGCTGCGCTGGCGCCCCCGCCGCTGCTCGCAGCGAGCGCCTTGTTGATGCCAGCATCCACGGCCCTCGGGAAGCGCAGGGCCAGAGCGGAGAGCAGGGGGCCCAGCGCTGCGAGCGCCGCTGCGGCGGCGGCCGAGGAGCCAGCATCCGCCGCCAGCCGCTGCGCGACCGACAGGGTGTGGGACACCAGCGCTGGCACCGCCGGTGCGTAGGCCGGCAGAGCATGCGCGGGCAGGTCCCGCAACAACTGCGCCGCGGCCTCGACCAGGCCAGCCGCCCACGCTGGGCTGCCAGGAGCTGCGGCAGCGGAACCCTCCGCGGGCGCAGCGGCACCCGCAGCGGAGCTCGAAGCCACGGCTTCAACAACCCCAGAGCAAAGGCACCTCAGCCAGTGGTGCGCGAGCGGTGAGCTGGCAGCTCCCGCGCCGCCGGCACTCGCTGCCGCCGCCGCGAGGGCAGCGCAGCGGTATCCAGCGATGGCAGTCACGGCCTTGCGGGACATAGCGTACTGACACAGCCACTGGTTAGGCTTGGACACGAGGCTATCCTCACCGAAGTCGCCCACAGCCGCGGGCAGCTGCTGACTGGCGGCTTGGTTGGCGAACAGCGCGATCTGACACCCCACGCCCCGGCCGCAGTCTGCAGGATCGCTGTGCGCCGCCACCAGGTTCAGCAGGGCATCGAAGGCCTGGCGTGTGAGCGCCACGGAGGCCGCCACCTGCATCAGCAGGACGTACGTGGCCGCTTGGTACTCTGGGCACGCCCGCAGCTTGAGCCCCTTTGTGATGTAGGGCAGCAGCAGGTTCAGCAGCTCCTCGCTCATGGCAGACCCAGAGGGCAGCGCGCCGGAGCCGGCCCCGAGGCCTGTCGCCGCGTGCGAGTGTGTGTGCGTCTGCTGTTCGATCACGCCCGCCACCGCCAGCATATACAGCGCAAAGACGGGGTGCGGGTGCGGGCCGACGGGGGGCGCGGCACCCTCACCCCGGGAGGCGCAGCTCGCGAGGGCCTGCCGGTGCGCAGCCTCGCACACAAAGCGCAACACCGACGGGTCCTTCGCACACTGTCGAATCAGGTTATGCCGTGGCAGCGGCGCACCCGTCTCCCTATGCGGCGCGAGGAAGTGCCACATGGGCACGGTTGCGGAGCCAGGCCCCAGCGCTCGACTCCCTCCAGATATCTCCAGTATCTGCACGAGGCGTCCAAAAATGGCCGTCTCGTGGTAAGGGAGCGCGGCCTCCATCAGCGAGTCCACATTGTAGGAGTGCACCTTGAATCGCCGCACGAGGTACTCCAATGCTTTCGCCGCCGCCCCCGTCGAAAAGTATGGCGAAAGCCGCCTCAGAAAGGCAGCTACCCGCGCGTTTATCAGCGCATTTGTTGCAACATCTCGTTGCTCTCGATCCATGTTCTTCCAACTCTCGCTGAACAGGTCCGCCTCGAAGGCGGCCATCTCTGGGTCGATGGTGACCAGTTCAGCGAGGCCGTTGAGGCCCACGCCATAGATCGTGTCTACATCGTATGCCTCAGCGTCACGAGCCGAGTACAGCAGCGAGGCCTTCCCTCTGCCGCGCTTTGTCTCTGTCTGCAGTTGGGAAAGCTGTTTGGCCAACTGCGTGGAGGCGGCCATGGTGAGTGGTGCCCTCGACGACTCCTCCGAGTTCCAGCGTGCGAGAGGCCGACAGAATGGGGAAGCGGAGTTGCGGCCACCTCTCGCCGATTCTGCATCGTCAATCGTGCGGGCAGTGGGCGAAACGCGAAACAATAACAATATCAGTGATCTCCGTACGTCTGTACGGAGTTCCGGATTTTCGACTGTTCGTTGCGGTGCTCAGCACATTTCGGGCTGGGAGGCCCGCTCCAAGATCATTAAAACCATTTTTGTGTGTTTTTGCGCCGGAATCCTGCACGATTTCGTCCTTGACCGCCGTGAATCATTCCGCCATGCGCTTCTCGACCACCCTCGGCGTCCTCGCGGGGCTGGTATGCGCCGCCGATGCCGCCCAAACGGTCGGTCTCTATCCCCCGCCCACGGGCTCGGTGGCAGATTTCATTGGCCGCGTGCACGGTTTCATCAACCCCACCGATTTCAGGGTGAGTGGACCCTGAGGGTTCAACAAAGTGTCATTGTTCCGACTTGGAGAAGCAGGGTTCCAAGCTCACGGTCGCCGGCGGCTGGTGCATGCCGGTGTCGGTACTCCGCAACCAGATCCCTCGCTTGTCGTACCCCGTCCTGCAGGCGATCGTTATGCTGTCGGCGGACGGCGGCGGTACGTGGTACGACAAGGACCACCTGCCCAACTCAGGGCTGACGATTGCGGCGGACGGGTCGTTCCGGCTGAGCAACTGGGCTGGCGACCCAGCCGATGCTAACCCGCCCACCTTTGGTGCCTGGATCGTAGAGCCGGGCTTCTTCGCCACCCCCTTCGCGTGCGAAGGCCAGCCTGTCCCGAACGCCCTGACTGCCGCCGCCGTGGCATCCGTCGTTGTTAACCGCAACGACGCGACGAACGTGGACAGCGGGCCCGACGCGGGCGCGAACCCTGGCACGGCAGCGACTCCGTCCCCGGCGTCCAACACCGGCGGCAGCTCTCCGGCGCCGGCGTTCACCAAGGCGCCGAGCAGCAGCAGCGGGGGCGGGGGCGTTGCAGCAAACAGCGCCCTGACAGGCGCGCTGTCGTCTGTGGCAGGTGCGGCCGCCCTGATCGTCGGCGCCGCGTTGGTGGGCTAAAGCTGCGAGGCGTCCAGCAGCGAGAGTTCCTGGGCTGCGACAGCCACAACAGGTCTAATGCACGTCGTCTGAGAGAGACATCGACATCCCTTGATGACATTCTGGATGGCATGCAAGCGGCGAAAGCCACCGCAGCCACAGTGAGGAGAGAGAGAGAGAGAGAGGGAGGGGCCACCCGTCAAACCGGCCCCACATTACGAGGCGCTCATTCATGGCGCTGAGCAGCGCAACATCCGTTTGAGCAGCGGCTGCTTAAAGCTTCATGTTTGATCGGCGTACGATACCGACCTGCTCGCTCCCTGCGCTGCCGCTCATGTGGGCTTGGGCTACTTCCTTGTATCATAACGCTGCAGCGGGCTTGTCCATCTCAATGCGTCGCCAGTCGCGCTCGCGTTCCTGAGCCCAAAGCGGCAATGATGGACGAGGCAACCCCCTGTCGCGACCAGGGGCATCGCATTTCGGTTGGAATGAACCACACAACAGTGACGCTTCATTCGCCTCGCACGCGCCAATCTTCCGAACGATCAAAACAGCGTCGGTGCATCTCCCCGCCCCCAGCAGGTCCAGCGGATGCGAGTGCTTGATTTGCTGCAAAATTGCCAGAGAATGAGGGCAGTGGCCGAGGTGGGCCCGCTGCGGCAAGGGCAACCCACCGTGTCAGTGCCATTGGCCCTCCTCTCGCACGCAGCCCGGGAGGGTCTCGAAATCGGGGGGCACTGCAGTGTTGAGCTGTCGGCGCTGAATACCGGAGCCGATGTCGCGCGGGACACTGTCATAGCCGCGATACAAGTGACGACATGCACTTCTGTTGCCACACTGCGGCTTTCGCGGTACGGCGCAGTGGATGGAGGCGCCCCTGCAGATGTCGTGCTGCGCGCCGTCAACCCCCGCCAGGTGTTGCCAGCAGGACCGATGATGTTTCGTCTTGCAGATGCTGTTGATCCCGCCGAATGGCAGCCCTTGCCCGCAGCTGTGGCGGCCCACCTAGCCGGCTGTGTCGGCGTGGACGGTCAAGTCGTCGTGCTGCCAAAGTCATTGTCTGCCCGGGTGGCGCCTGCTTCTGCGGAGCTTCCTGCATGCATCCGGCTGCGGCAAGCATGTCCATCACCGGGCAGTAGCCACGCCATCTGGCGCGTCACGTTGCCAGTTGCGGCGCTGCCCCCGCAGCAACTGCCATCCCTGAGCACAGCCCCTGCGGAAAGCTCCGATGCAAGGGCAAGCATGCGGGCTGAGTCCTTGCCTGTCGACTTCTGGCGGGAATGGGTTGTGAAGGCGCAGGCTGCAGCGCCAGGGTTTGAAAGCGTGGTGAGCGCGATGGTGCTGGGACCCATCGCTGAGGCGTGGGGCTTCCCAGGAGCGGGTTCCCGAGCGTCTGGCACGGCTGGCACGGGCTGTTGCGTGGTTGGTGCCCATAACAGCGGGAGGACACACGTGCTCGAGGCCGTGGCCCGCAGCATCCCAGCGCTGCTCCAGCCTCACGTGCGAATCGTCCGCATCCGCTGGCACGAGCTGTTGCATGCCGCTGTCGGTGCTTCCGAGAGGGCCCTTGACGCGCAGTTGGCCCTGCTGCGACTCCAACCTGATGCCTCCGCGACTGGCGGCGCTCACGCTGGTGGCGCGCGAGGGTGGCCGTGCTTCAGCCTCGTCATCCTGGACGACTGCGAGGAGCTGCTGCCCTCCCCTTCCAGCCGCACGCTGTCCTCCCCGCTGCTCAAGAGACTTTCCGATCGCTTGTGTGAAGCGATGCAGGCCTCCTGCGCCGAGAGAGTCTTGCCGTTTGAGCCCGCTGTTGGCGCGGAGCTGTCGCGGCCAGCACGAGTATGCTGGCTCGCGGCCGCCAGCGACACAGCTGTTGTGCGGCCCGATGCCATGTCGCTGCTGTGCCTCGGTGGCACTGTCATGCAACTACCGCTTTTGGAGGCGTCTGCCAGGCTCCGCGTGCTGCGGTCCATTCTGTTGCCTGTGCCCACAAGCGGCACCCCTCTGTCTGCACGAGATGATGTTCTGCTAACCGCCCTACGATCCTCAGCAGACCGGGCCCACGGCTTCACAGCGGGGGACTTGGTCGCCCTTGCGCAAACTGCCATTGCGACATCCGCCGATATTGACGAGACGGTAGCTGCAGACGCGGCGGCGCGTCTGAGCAGAGCGCTGATGGCGGCACTTGACGCAATGCGGCCTGCTCTTGTTCGGTCCCGCCGTATTGTGGCATCAGTGCCACCTCCTGCTGATGAAATTGGACTACAGCGCTTGGTAGGTGTCGAAGGTCCCGTGACTGTATGCCTCGATGCTCTCGCAGAGGGACTCCGTGTTCAGCGCAGGGCAGCTCGCCTGCGGATGGGCGCTTACCCCCCGAAAGGGCTGCTGATCACGGGCCCACGTGGCAGTGGCAAGAGCAGCCTGGCGCTAGCTCTCGCCCGCCACGTGATCGACAGCGGCCTTGGTAACGCGCTGGTAGCAGGCAGCACGGACATCATCTCACCTGTGCTGGGCGCATCCGAAGCGGCCCTGGCGGCGCTGTTTCAGCAGGCGCGTTCGCTTGCGCCATGTGTTCTGGTGATCGACCAGGTTCACCTGCTGGCGTCAGCGTCTGCGGAGCGGTTCGGCCACTTCAGTTCGCCCTTTGCTCGGCTGACGGTAGCTCTCGGCAGCGAGTTTGATTCCTTGGAGGAGCCAGCAGGGCCGCCGCCCGACACCGTGGACTTCGACAAGCCGAGCAGCGCATCGGAGGCTGTGGACGCCGACAGCGAACTTAGCGACGTCGACTGCGCGCTCTCTCGGGCTTGCTCAGCGGTTTTCGTAATTGGAGTGGCCCCGGAGTCGTCGCTAGTGGCTCCCAGCATGCTCCGACACGGCCGGTTGCAGACCGTCGTGGCACTGCCGGATATGACACAGCCTCAGCTGTATCGTCTTCTCTGCTTCTACTTCTCGCAGTCACCGCTGTCTGGAGAGCCCGAGGCAATACCACCAAATGATGTTGCAGCTGCTGCGTCACCCCCTGCGCGAGCCTCGTGCGTGCCGGAAGGGGCTCTGCAGTCGCTTCACCGGATCTGTCCCTGCGCAGCAGCAGCGGCTGGGCGGTCGGCTGCCGATTCTCCTGTTTCCGCTCCAGAGGCGCTGCCGCCAGACTGGCACTTGTATCTGCGCTCGTTGTCCTCGCACCTGAGCGGGTGCCCGTCGTTCGGCTCCAGAGGGTCGCTTTGGACCGCTGCATCCACGCGCCGCCTCTGGGAAACCGCAGCCCTCGGCGCGCTGCGCAGGCAATGTGCTGATCCCGTCGCAGGGGCAGCCACAACGGCTGAGCGATGCTGCATCAATTTCGCTGACGTGGAAGCAGCCATGTTGGATACGAAAGCAGCGAATCCGTAGCCGTGAGCTCGCCCCGACAACTCGCGGCGATGTTGAGGCCCGTAGTGCCTGCCACCCGGGTGGGTGGGTACGCTGTGCTCTGTGCGGCTGAGCGTTTGCCATCAAGGCACATTTTTCATGCACGCAGGGCCGCTGCAACTTCAGGCGTACCGCACATCCGCCACATGCGCCGGATGGAGGCTGTGTTCATTCGTGTGCACGCTCGACCACGTGTAAATTCAAATTTCGCAAGCCGAAATGTTGCCGACTCTCCAACTTGAAGCAATGTGCGACCATCGGTAAAATTGCTCCGCGGCCGCTCGCATCGTTGCGGCAGTGCGTGAGTCTACCCAAGCCACGAAGTACGCGCCTGGTGATCCGTGACTGTACGACAAGCGCGCCTCGCGTTCCAACACGAGGAAATCAGGGGCATCACAGGGATGTCGACATGCCGCACAATTTCGACAGAAAGGCCAGGGCTCGGCGAAGCCGCGGCGCAGCAGCCGCAGGTGCGCGCGGACACATGCAGATTCAACCTGCTCACGCGCGGATCTTTCTGCTGTGGCTGACACCGGCGCGGATACCGGTGACCTCGCCTGCGTACCTGCCCGCCTCTGCGCCTGCGCTGCGCATGGGCACGACCTGGCCCTTGCGGCGCTTGACGGCCTCCGCGGCCTTGCGCCTGTAGTTGACGCGCGGGTTCTTGTCGTCCTTCTTGCGGTACTTGGTCAGGCCGCGGTTCGCGATGATCTCGCGGCTGGCCTTGCGGTGCCCGCCCGAGGCGTCCAGGTCCAGAGCCTCCTCGTCCCGCATGCCCCGCATGTACTCGCGCTCACCCTCGGCCACCGCCTCGGCAGCGTCGGCGCGGCGAGCCTTCTTGCGCGCTGCCGCCGCAGCCACGGCAGCGTAGAACGGATCCTCCGCAGCCTCCCCGCCCGAGCTCTCGCCCCCGTCCTCCGCATCGTCGCCATCGCCAGCGCGCCGGCGTTTGCCCCCGGACAGCTGCTGAGACAGCGCGGCGACACCCGCGGGGACAGGCCGTCCGCGGGTGGCTGCCGCAAGGCGAGACAGCGCGGCCGCGCTCCCCGCCGCAACCGCAGCGGTGCCCCTCCCGCCCTTGCCGCGGCTGTCGCTCGGCGCGCCCTCCTCCGCCTCCTCCGTGCCCGCGGCGGCCAGGTCGCCGTAGTGCTCCAGCTCGGCCAGCGCGTCCCAGCGCCCCCGCTCCTTCTCGCGAGCCTTGCGGGCTTTGCGCTCCTCGCGGCTGGGCTGCAGGCGGGTGAAGGCGTCCTCCTCGTACCGCCGGCGCTCCTCGGCGACGCGGGCGAGGGACTCGTCCGCCGCGGCACCGCGAGGGTCCACAGCGGCCTCCGCGCCCCCAGCGGCCCCCGACTCCTCGGGGGCCTCGCTGTAGGCAGCCCGCAGATCCGCCAGCAGCGCGGAGCGGCTGCCGTGCTTCTGCTTGCGCTCCGCCTGGCGGGCCGCCTTGGCTGCGGCAGGGTCGGCATCGTAGGCAACTGCCACGCGCCGCAGCGGCACGTAAGCGCCCTCCCCCTCCGCCGCACCCTCGGCACCGCTGTCCGCATCGCTCCCTGCTGCCGCCTCGTCGTCATCGTCATCGCCTCCTCGCAGTGTGGCCTTGCCAGCCTTTGCGCCGGCAGCCTTGCGCCGCTCCTGGCCGTGCGCGAGCAGCGCAGCGGGGTTGGGCCGCGCCGATCCCGCCGCTGCCTTCCCGCCGGTCGCTGCCACGCCCTTGCCGCCAGCCGCCGCTGCGGCGCCTCCCGCCAGCTTGACCAGGCGCGCCACGGTGGGCGCCATCTTCACGTCCAGCGGGCGCAGGCGGTCCAGCAGCGCCCGCAGGCGCACCAGCTCAGCGATGACGGGGTGGTCGGCCACGGGCCTGCCCTCAGCCTTGAGCAGCAGGTAGAAGGTGATGGCGGACAAGTAGGCCAGCAGCAGCTGCTGCTTCACCTGCAGGTACGACACGCCAGCAGCGGGAGCCTTCGAGCCCGCCGCAGCGGACGCGTCCAGAGCGGGCTGCAGCACCTGCCGCACCTCCGCCACGCGCTCTCGCAGCTCCGCCACCAGGCCGAGCAGCTCCGGGGTGTCTGCCATCACGATGTCCAGCTTCTCCTGGCGGCTCAGCTCCCCCAGCTGCTTGCCCACCACCTCCACGCCACCCTCCGCCGCTCGCCCTCGCTTGCCGGACTTTTCGCCTGCCCCCTGCCGCTGCTTGCTCATGGCTGACGCCGAAGTTGCACCAGCGGCAACAGCCACGCCGAGAGCGACATCCCCGTCATCGAGCTCTGCCGCACGCTGCCGCTGCATGCGAAGTGCCTCCTCCTCCTCCGCTGCCGCTGCCTCCTCGTCAATCTCGACATCGGCGTCGTGCGCGTAGTACGCAGACTTCTTGCTGCCCCACGCGGACAACACCGCGTCCTCCTTGCTCACCGCCGCGCGCCGCGCCGCAGCCGCGTCCTCTGCATCGTCGTCAGACTCGTCATCGCTCTCCGCAATCTCCTCGTCCTCGTCGCTGAAGGCATCATCGTCATCGCTGTCTGCATCACCGCCAGTGAGCCCCAGCACCGGAGTGTCCTCCAGGCCCGCATCACTCTCGACCTCGCCGTCACTGTCCGCATGTCCGCGGCCGAGCTTCATCGATAGTCCGCTGTCCCTGGCATTGCTCACCAGGCTTTTGGAGCCTCTGTGGAAGCGATCAACCTGCAGAGCGAACGGAGCGAACCACAAGGATGACTGGTAACCCGGGGTAGGTCAGAACAGCACAGCCCACTCCTGCACGTGCGCTCAGCGTGCTCACCTCATCGTAAATCATCTCGTCGTCGGATTCTGCGGCCGGCACATTCTGCCGCTTGCTGCCGCCAGCCGGGGCCGAGGGCTTCTTGGCACCCTTCCAGCCGCCCCGTTGCTTGGGCATGCTTGAACTTATGTTTCGGTAGATGAAACTGCTTGATCTGCTCCGCGTGGATGGCAACTGCGCTCCACGAACAGGCTGAGGGTCGTGCGCGCTGGTTTCGAAACGGGATTTCAAGACCGCACAGAGGGAGTGCGCTTGTAGAAACAGGCTGCACTCGTTAGGGGCGTCCGCTTTCGGTGTTGTGTGGGCAGGAGGGAAATGCTGCGCCTCTCGTTTCTCCTGGGCCCTCCCGCCGGACAGACGACGCCTTCACTGCCCGTGTGAACTACGCCGCGGATGTCGCCGAAAAACGCAGGTTGCGAACTGCTCGGCCGCTTCCCTGCCGGAATGGGTCTCTGCGGCTTACTCTGCTTCTCACTCAATTCGCCTCGGGGCGGCGTCAACATCACGTTTCCCCGTTTGCGTTTGTTCGCTGAGCGCACGTAGGCGCGATGTCCGTCAAGGTCAAGCCCGCCGATTCTAAGGGCTCGCACACTGAGGTGAGTGCTTCTTATTCCTGATTGCTGGGCTGGTTGGTGGCGAAGCCGACTCCGTTGCCATCTCTCACGACATGTTGCCGCCGCCCCGTCGATTTGTTTGTCTTCCGGCGAGCAGGGGGTCACGCTTAAGCTGAACAGCGAATCGGTCATCGGTAATGGCAGCTTTGGTGTGGTGTTCGAGGCGAAGATAGTGGAGACGGGTGAAACCGTGGCCATCAAGAAGGTGTTGCAGGACAAGCGCTTTCGCAACCGCGAGCTTCAGATCATGAAGCAACTGCACCACCCCAACATTGTGACACTGAAGCACTACTTCTACCAAAACGGGGAGAAGGCAAGTGCGACGTCTTTCTGGTTCGCCGCGCTGGAAGGCTCAACACGCAACTCCTCAGCCGCTCCTGATCCGCTGCTCTCCTGTCCTGATCGCAGGATGACGAGGTGTACCTGAACCTTGTGCTGGAGTTCGTTCCTGACACTGTATACAAGGTCACGCGGCACTACAACTCGTTGAGACAGGCGCCGCCCATGATAATCGCCAAGGTTTGTTGCAGAGAAACGGGTCGCGCCTCCGCCACGCCGGGCAGGAGTACGCAGCTCGTTGCCCACGCTTCTGTGCTCTACTGCCCTACTCGCTGCTTCTCCCCGGTTCCTCGCAGCTGTACGTGTACCAGATGTGCCGCTCACTCGCGCACCTGCACGCGCTGGGCATCTGCCACCGCGACATCAAGCCGCAGAACCTGCTCGTGGACACGCGCAGCCACGTGCTCAAGCTGTGCGACTTCGGCAGCAGCAAGGCTCTGCAAGCGGGCGAGCCCAGCGTCGCATACATATGCAGCCGCTACTACCGCGCCCCGGAGCTGATCTTCGGCGCGACTGACTACACGTGCGCCATCGACATGTGGTCCGCGGGCTGCGTGTTCGCCGAGCTGCTGCTGGGGCACCCCATGTTCCCCGGCGAGACGGGCGTGGACCAGCTGGTGGAGATCATCAAGATCATGGGCACTCCCACGCGCGAGCAGGTCGTGGCCATGAACCGCAACTACACCGAGTTCCACTTCCCCATCGTCAAGGCGTACTCTTGGACGAAGGCGAGTGCACCAGAGGGGCGGGCAGCGAAAGGATGGCGCGCGTGCAAGGCTGAAGGCAGCATGCAGCGCAAGCTGCGCTGTGGCGCCTCTCTCGTTATCCTCCTTCCTGCATCTCGCTCGATCGCGCGTCTTGATCAACACCGCTGTTCCCGCCCCGCCACCGTGTCTGTTTGTCTGCAGCTCTTCAAGGGCCGCGCCACCGACGCTGCCATCGACCTCATCGCCGCCATGCTCACGTACGAGCCACATAAGCGCGTGACGGCGGCGGGCGCCCTGACGCACCCCTTCTTTGACGAGCTGCGCGCACCGGGGGCGCGGCTGCCCGACGGGGAGGCGCTGCCGCCCCTCTTCAACTTCACGGAGGAGGAGCTCGCCCTCTTCGCGCCCGACACGCTGGACCTGCTCATTCCGCCGCACGCGCGCACGCCAGCCAACTGGAAGCGCTCTCCACGCGCGGGGCTGGCAGACGGGCTCGCCGGCGGGGCAGCTGCGGCGGGCGCGGGGGCACGGGGCTCCTCCCTAACCGCGCCTGCGTCGGGCGCGGGCGCGGGCAGCTCGCTCACTTCGCGCGAGTCTCGCACCAGCGACTTGACGCTCTCCTCGCCCACGGCTGCCGCTCTCACCTCAGCCCTTCCCGGGGCCGCAAGCAAGGGCGCGGTAGGCGGGCGACACCCCAACACGACTGCGACGGCTTCGGAGAGCACCCACTCGCTCAGCGGTGTCACACCGCGACACTCTACGGCCACGGCCGCGCCCACTGCTCGAGGGGGCGTGTAGTGGACGTCTGCGGGGCCAGGCGCCCTCGGAGCTGGGCAAGTGCATGGGGCCGCGCTGGCTTGCGCACCTGCCGGTGTGTCGCGTGCTGCCTGGCCCAGCCGCTGCCCCGCCACCCGCGTCGGCCTGCTCCAGGCCATCTGCGTGGCCGCCACCTGGGGGCCTTCCACGCTTTTGGTAATGTGGGGAGGCGTGCTGCTTGAGCCCATTCGGTGCTTTGCCCTCGTGCGCTGGGATTGCGGGCCTCGCCCAAGGCTCCGCTTTGCGCTGAGTGCGTTGCTAGCGTGTGGCGCCTCTGCTGCGCGTGCCGTCGTTTGACAAGACGTGCACGTACGCCAGCAATTCTCGTTTGTAGTTTGCCTGCAACCCAACCCCTCCCTGCTGACTGCGGCGGCGGCGTGCCGCCTGCTGTTTGACGGGAGAGGCTTACATGGCCCTTTTTGCCGCTGACAATCCATTCGCATTGATGCGATCGCAGCTCTGCTGTTTCTCCGAGCCGCACCCGCGCAATTTTCGCCTGACGCTCCGAACGTCGGAGAGGCTCTTACACCCGATCATTTTTCAAGTTTGACGACTTTGTGCTTTTGTAGCGTGGTAGTCTTCAGTGGTTCGCCGTCGACAACCTCAAGCCATTCGCATATTTATATCGCGACGACAGCGGGCATCGGCATACGCACTGCGCGGTCGAACATGCGGTGCTCATTCGAGTCACCATGACGAGCGAGCTTGTCGCTGAAAATTATCGTCTATGCATGTATTGTATGCGCCGTGTCCTGGACGACTGTGCTGGTAGATTCCGAGGAGAGTTTAGATCGGGAAGACAGCACGCGCGGTCTCGGCGTCTTGGCGAGCCGGACTGGACACGAGCCAGCAGGCTCCCCCAGCCCCGCCCACAAATTCAGAAATTGTGGGGTCAGCCGCATCTTGGGAATGTAAATGGCAAGCGCAGATCTCTGGCATGTGTCGCTCGGCGCTGCTCACGCGCGGTGACCATAGCCAAGGCGCTCCAGGCCGTGTCCTGTTGGGGCAGGAGACCACATGTCGGGCGTGGATGGTTCAGCCCGAGTCGCAGTGGAGGGCCGCCGCTCGCCTCCATAAGCTGACAACCCAGTGGAGAAGGCAGCAAGGCTGTGGCCTACTGTCCCGGTAAACATGTCAGGCGAGCCATGGGGCAGCGTGGGGCGCCCTGCAGCCCCTGCCGCCTGTGCGGTGGCCGTGGAGGCAGCCCTGCCCAGCCCCCACGTGTCGTACAGGGTCTTGCAGAAGTGGGAGTCGCCGGCGTGGAAGAAGGAGAGGTGCGTGTAGTAGGCGAGCAGCCCCGACAGCGGCACAACCTCCCCGTCCGTGAACGGCCTGCCGGAGAAGGTCTGCAGGAACTCGCGAAGCACATCCTCCTCGCCGCGCCGCCCCGCCACGACGTCCGGGTGGGAGGCGGAGCGGTAGCTGAAGTGCACCGTCTCCAGCAGCAGCGGCTCCGCATGCAGCGGTGCGTGCCGCTGCGCGGCCTGCACCGCACACAAGTGGCTGTAGACCTGGCGGACCACCTCCTCCCGCGCACTGCCCAGCTCGCCGCGCAGCAGGAACAGGAACCGGCCGATGTCCACTGGCCCGCGCTCGCGGCGCTGGCAGGCGGCAGCAATCGCCTGCACGCCGCTGTCGGGCAGGCCGAGGTCCCCAAGGGCGTCCGCGAAGGCGAGGGGGTGCAGCGCGGGGCGGCTGCCCTCAGCGTCTGGGTGGCCTGCGCGCGCCGCCTCTGCCCACGCAGTTTCCAGGTCTGCCGCGAGCTTGAACAGCGCGCGCACCCCGCGCTTGAGCAGCAGGGAGCGAGCGGCCACAAGCGCTGCATCGCCCTCCCGGCTTCCGCAGGTTGGGGGCAGCCAGGGAGTGCTCTCGTGCTCAGCTGCCGCTCCGTGGCCCGAGGTGTAGTGCGGCTGCGTGCGCAGCGCACTGCCTACGCCGCTGGTGACGCCGTTGCCGCCGGAGAAGATAATGTCGCCTGCGACCGCATGGCCGCCTGGCGAGTGCCTTGCCTTGCGGCCGCTGTCCCCGAAGCTGCTGCTCGAGTACTCGAATGAGCCGCCGCCTGGGCGCTGCTCTGCGTGGGCGGGGGGACGCGGGGCTCGAGTGCCCAGCTCTGAGTCACCCCGACGGGGGAAGGATCGCACGCCGCCCTGGGGTGTGCCGGGAGCGGCGGTTGCGGCGGCCACGGAGCCTGGCCCGTGCCCCATGCGCTGGATGGAGGCCAGGAGGCCCTCCTCGCGCACCTCGCCGCGGGAAGCCAGCGCCCGCGCGTCGAACGTGACCGCCTCGCCGCCCCCCTTGCGCACCCCCGCCCCCGCCCACACGTGCGACATCGCGAGGACGAACTCTGCCTGGTCGCGGATGAGCGCGGAGACGGCCTCGTGGAAGGCGCGGAAGAAGGGCAGGCGCACCTGACCGTCGCCTGCGGGGAAGGTAGAGGCCGGGGGAGTGGGCGGAGCGCGAGACGTCAGGCGGGCGGGTTGAAAGCAGCGCGCATGCACATCGCGTGTCGCCACAGCGAAGCAGCGTCAGTCCTGGATGCCAACGTTCTGCGAGCCTCACGCGGCCACGCACCATGACCAAAATATGCCCTGTAGGCGGGGGAAGTCGGCCCTTCACGGCTCGCGAGCGACTGCCGCCGAGCCTCGGGCCCGTACTTGTCGACGAGGGTGAAAGCCTCCGCAAAGCCGTCTTGAAAGGCGCGGTACACGACGTGTGCAGGCATACGCCCGGTTGCCACGGGCGGGAACGCCTCCGCGTTGAAAGCGGCGAGCAGTGTCCCCACAGGCACCGCGCCCATGCCCCGCCGGTCCAGCCCCTGAAATATTGAGAGGACGACGTCCAGTCGAGGCCCCTCAAGTGCTGCAGAAATACAAGTGTGACCGAGCACGACAAGAGGCACGATGAAGACATGAAAAATCACATGAGGCGCTGCCCACTCGACCGACTGACGCCCGCCACAGCGGCGGAAAGCTCTCCCAGGAAACAACTCACGCTCTCGCAGGGCGGCGTGCACATCCTCCAGAGGCAGGCGCTGCGAAGACGCATCGAACTCTGAGGCGGGGGCGCCCAGCAGGTGGGAGGCGATGGTGCGAAACACGAGGTTGATGTCCGCATCAGGCAGCGACACGCCGCACTCTGCAAAGGCTGTCTGCAGGTCCACCGCTGTGATCAGTCCGCTGCGTGAGTGATCCTGGCGACGCAGCGCCCCGCCGATCGCCGCCAGAGCGAAAACACCACCGGGTGCGCTGCGCCGCAGCAGGGAGCGCACAGCCGTGCGGATGCGCCCCATGTCCTGCAGGTCCACGTACGCATACCCGTGCTCGGTGCAGGCGAGGGGGATGGCGGAGGCCCCGCGACTCGAGGCGCTGCCAGCCCTTCCTGTGCCCCATCCCACGGCCCCCACAGACTCCGCCTCGGCCTCGCGCGTCTCAGCCAAGTAGGCTTGGGTGAGAGCGTACGCTGTTACGCCATCTGCAGAGCCTGCGACCGGTCCCTCTCCGAGGGCTGATGGCAGGGAGGTCACTTTGTCCGTTATACCGCGCTTCTGGGTCTGCCGCAGAGCAGCGATGCGCGACACTCCCGTGCGGCCGTCATCTACGCTTGACGGGTGACTTGCCGTGTGCATGCCGGGAATGGAGAGAGAGTTGCCCGCGGGCAGCCACGAGCCGTACACCCACAGCTCAAACAAAGCATCATCAGCGATGGCCGGGGAAATGGAGGCATAGTAGCTCTCAAACTCCCCCGCAGAAACCTGCCGCTCGCCGCGTGCACTCTTGTCGCCCACACCGAAGGTGTCGTTGAACTCAGCAGTCACCTCCTCCACGGCTTTGCGGCCGCTGCTCACGTCAGGGTGCGCGGTAGGGGAGAATGCTGCGGAGAGGCGGTGCATGGACACGAAGCCGGTGCCGCCGCTCAGGCGCTTGAAGACGTCATGGACCGCAGCCGCCCGGCGGTCGCTCAGGCGCCCGCGAACTGTGCGCCACAGGGCGTCCAGAGGAGCGCGATCTGCAGTGTGGCTTCCAGACACGGCAGCCCACAGCGCCGCTGCCTCCTCAGGTGTCAGATACCATTCGGCATCGGAGCACAGGGCCTGAAAATGCGACCGGCTGATCTCCGTGGCGGCCACGGAGCCGATGATGTTGGCGGCAGCGAAGCGCCGCAGATAGATGAGACTGCAAGGTCCACGGCGGGCCAGCACTGCTCGCAGTTTTGCAAGCGTGGCTGCCAGCAGTGCAGACTCGTCCGACGCGAGAGAGTCCGCAGGCCGCGGAGCGACGCCCGCGACGGCACCGCGGAACGCCGCATCACCCAGCAGCCGGTGCACCTGCATCTTCTGCTCGTGCGTCTCCGGAGCGAGACCACCCGCTCCCGGCCGATCATTACGGCTGCGCTGACAGAGGTCGAGCGCTTCGGAAGACGAAATGCCGTATGCGAGGCCCATCAAAAGCGCAGCGACGGTCCCGCTGCGCCCGTTGCCGTCCGCGCACTGGACGTACAAATACTCCCCGGCACGCATGTGACTGACCAACTCGATCACGAAGGCCTTCAGTAGATCGTCGGGCACTACACCCCCATTCGAGTCGGGAATGGGCAGATGCCTGCGAGATTCGGGATGGGGAAGGGTGGGCAGGGCAGAAGGTTGAGGGTTGCCGAAAGTGTTGCAGCGTGAACGATAAAGGCCAGCGCGACCGACTCAAAAGCATACTCACAGCAGCGAAAGCTTGGGGCCGCCGCTCTGCGGGAACCCGCCTGCATCAACGATCGCTTGCGCATCGCCCAGGTAATCGCGCGCCGTAACAACGACCCCACCGCCAAAGGCACTTCGACGGAACGGCTCCTGGTGCCCAGGCTTGGGCAACTCGTGTTGCAGGCTTACGAAGCAGGTCACGCCCGCACGCAGCAGGGGCGTCAACGAAGACACGCACTGCGCAGTGGTGCTGCCTGGATGCGGCCCCGCAAGCGCGAAGTTCTTCAAGACGACATTGCTGTCGCCCGGACCTCGCAGGTTCTCCAACTTATGGGGCAACGCCGGAGGAAATACTTTGCGAGCAAAATCCGCGCGCTCAACACAGTAAGCGCCTCGCATTCTCAACCGCCGGTGCAACGCAAACCGTCACGAAGGGGCACGAGGTGAAGTGAAGGCCAGGAGCGTTGTAGGAAAGTGAGTTTAATGGAAGCACTTCACGCAGTGCCACACGTAGCCCCACGCCGTTTGACACAGTCAGCATGTCGTGCCTCTTTGCGTTTGGCCACTTTGACAGTGCGCAGACGGACAGCGCACAGCGCACTCCTGCACAGACCGAAGGCTCATAATTTCAGCATGCTGGGCACAGATTGGGTGCTCAGTTGCTTGTGATCTGGATTGTTGTGTCTTGGCAACAACTTCCATTTGCGCTGCCATCGCGGGGCTGTCCACGGTGTCCAAAAAAGCACGCCGGGCAAAGAGGCCTTGCTCAAAAAAGCTGGAAGATACCGTGCACGAGCGCCGTCGCCACGCCGGCACACCGGCATGCCCGGCAATCAATGGAATGCGCACAGGCTGCCGTCGTGCAACGGGTGCGAGTGCGGGCGGTGCTCCCTCCCTCAGCGTCCCTTCCGTGCGAATGATTCCGGTGGCAGAGGGCGGCCGACGGCGGCAGACTCCGCCACGCAGACCCCGCCACGCCATTCGAGCGCTTTCGCTCCCCTTCTTTGACGTTGTCTGTCTGTGTGGGCGTGGGCTTGCGGGCGACAGTAAACTGGCTGCATGAAGAACTTGGAGCGATCTCGAGCCGCGCTCGGTTGTCGTCGATCTGCGCGGAGAAGCCCGATCAAAACGCCGCGCGGATGCCGGACTCAACAACCCTGTCCCCATTCGCAATCGGCCTACAGCTTTTGGCGCGCCTCGCCCCGCGGCCTCGGTGTCCGGCCCAGCAGTGTTGCAGACAGCCGGGAAAGCATGCGAAACTCCTCGACGCCTGAAGGCTGCATGGTCTGACAACCTGACGATATTACCACAAATGGAACACGCGCTGACAGTGAAACTCGCTGAAGGAATGGAGCGCCCGGGCGACCGTGCCGAGACGATGATCGCTGGCGTGAGCCTGCAACAAGTTCAACACCCCGCGATTACCGTCTGATTGTGTCGTCACGGTGCCTGAGGCATCCACACCACTAACATCGTTGACGCGATGTTCATAGGATAGTTGCGCGGCGTCCTCATTTTCTCGGTTGCTGCCTCTGGCTTCGCAAGCTCTTGGCCTCTGCAAGTTGGTAAGCGGTGTGCCTCGCGGCACGAGCTTCCCATTGGGTCAAAGCGCGAAACTTTCCTCTCATTTCCGGCCAAGTCACACGGGCGTCGCGAATGAATGGCCAGCTCAGAACTAGCCACTCGATAGATGCAATGGATGCAATGGGCCTGATCGGAGTGAAATATTTTATTGCAGCCTCCTGCGGCTGCGCCTTGACGGCAAGACCGTCGGTCGAAAGTACATCAAGTCTAGTGACAGGGCAACCCTCCAGCGACTGTGTCGGCAAGTCACAAAGACATTGCATTTTCGTGTAGAACGCACGAGCATCGCCACCTCATCTCCTGCCAGTCAGATTGGACCCAACGCGGCAAGCGTCGTGAATGCACTATTTTCGCCGAGAAACGGTCGGATTCACCAGGCAAGTTTTGTTGCAAACTAATTCCTCTCAATGGACGATGGGGCGAGCCCACACTGTGTCAGCCTGGTTCGACTTGGGTTTCACGTCGAAAATTGCCACATGCTGTTTTGAATCACGAAATTAAAAGGCTCACAAAATCGAAATCTCTTAATTCGATGTATCCTCCGAGAAGGTCGCAGAACACACCTGGCCTGCCGCGAGCAGACAGCTGCGATTTCCATGCATTCATGTGCTTCCCATCTTTTCCCGGCACACGCATCGGGCGACACGGCGGGACGCGGAGTGGATGATATCAGATATAACCAGTCAATTCCGCTTGGAACCGAAAATTCGTGGGAATAATAGCTGAAGAGAAATATGTGCGGTCTCGATTAGCAACAACACGGCCACAGTATTTGCCGGCGATCTCACTGACGAAAATTCGGTCACCACAAGGGCTGACAACATCATTTCGAGTGTCGGCAGGAATGATAACCACGATGGCCCTCGATGGCCAAATTCTTCATGAGTGAAGGGCCGCATGGCAATTCGAGACGTGTTTGCCTTGCGGTGCCGTGGCGTGTTTTGCCTTGCAATGCTGGGCTGGACAATATGGACTCGGCATCGTTCAACAAATATCGTCGTCTCTTGTAAGAGTGTCTTGAACTTGCGGCAAGGCCGGCGACAACGGTTTTCGCGCGCCAAAATCTAGGGCCGAATCGCAGTTTTGAGGCCAGCATTGGTAGTCACTCTTTCTGGGTGCTTGACTGGGGGAAATATTTCCTTTAGCATTTCTGGATATTAATCGAGTTGACTTGCACACATACTCGCACTTTGAACACCGACAAGCGCTCGGGACCGTGACGAGCCCCGATGACGACTTGACAAATTCGAGTTCAGAAAAACGCGAGCTTGAACCAAACAAACGACATTTTCTGTTTTAGATTGTTGCGAGCAACTCATCGCCGAACTCTCTACAGGCTCAATCTCGCCTTGCATCCGGTGATGCGGCAACCGTCATCTGGGTTTGGTGCTGAAACAGCTCCCGTTTCTTGGGCGTGCAAACGTGTTGCGTTTTCAAGGCTTTGTTGATCGTCAGA
>Ga0208629_100308_pt1 | contig 23826 bp, 17 predicted proteins | sample LakWasMet19_HOW5_2_FD_183865 | JGI IMG/M metagenome (GOLD analysis project Ga0208629, IMG submission 183865) | Freshwater sediment methanotrophic microbial communities from Lake Washington under simulated oxygen tension - Sediment Metagenome... | ecosystem: Environmental > Aquatic > Freshwater >... | reverse complement strand
CCAAACTTGTTATTCCCGGCGGTGTTAATTCGCCGGTTCGCTCCTTTAGCGGTGTGGGCGGCACGCCGGTATTCATCGACCACGCTTCCGGGCCTTATATAACTGACAGTCTGGGCAATAGTTATATTGACTATGTTGGTTCTTGGGGGCCGATGATTTTGGGCCACGCCCATCCGGAAGTGATTGCAGCGGTAAAAACGGCCGCCGAAAAAGGCTTAAGTTTTGGCGCACCGACAGAAATTGAAACCCGCATGGCGCAACGGGTTTGCGACTTGGTCCCTTCCATTGATTTAGTACGTATGGTCAGCTCCGGCACCGAAGCCACCATGAGCGCTATTCGCCTGGCGCGTGGCTTCACCGGCCGCGATAAAATCGTCAAATTCGAAGGCTGTTATCACGGTCATTCAGACTCTTTATTAGTTAAAGCCGGCTCCGGCGCGTTGACATTTGGCGTGCCCAGCTCTCCCGGCGTACCGGCTTCTGTTGCCGAAAATACCCTCACCCTGCCCTATAACGACAGCGACGCGGTTAAAAAACTGTTTGCCGACATCGGCGAGCAAATCGCCTGCATTATTGTTGAACCGGTAGCCGGCAACATGAACTGCATCCCACCTGTGCCTGGCTTTTTGGAAACATTGCGCGAAGTCTGCGATCAATACCAAAGCGTGCTGATTTTTGATGAAGTGATGACCGGCTTTAGAGTTGCATTAGGTGGCGCGCAAGCTGTTTACAACGTCACGCCTGACTTGACCACACTAGGCAAAATAATCGGTGGCGGCATGCCGGTAGGTGCTTTCGGCGGGCGTCGCAACATCATGGAACGACTTGCACCACTGGGCCCGGTTTATCAAGCGGGTACATTGTCCGGCAATCCCGTAGCAATGGCTGCTGGCTTAAAAACCTTGGAACTGATCGACCAACCCGGCTTTTACGAATCATTAACTGCAAAAACAGAAAAACTCACTTCCGGCTTGAAAGAACGCGCCAGCCAAGCGGGCATTGCTCTTAGCACCAACAGTGTCGGCGGCATGTTTGGGTTATTTTTTACTGGAGAGGAGCAAGTCACCAGCTTTGCCCAAGTCATGGCGTGCGATCAAAACCTCTTTAAACGTTTCTTCCACGCCATGCTGGATGAAGGCGTTTACCTGGCGCCGTCCGCATTTGAAGCGGGCTTTGTCTCTATCGCCCACAGTGACGAAGACCTGGATAAAACACTGGATACTGCAGAAGCCATCTTTAAACGCTTGTAAATATTTTGGGCTTTGCGGCAATGTCGCAAAGCCCGTCATCCATTCGAAATGAATACACTAAATAGTATCCCTCCCTGGCTATGGGCGTTATTAGGCTTGCTGGCCGGTGCTCTGGTAGCTCGCTTAATTTCTGGAAATGACAAAACCACGTTGCAGCAATTTAAAACCGATCTCGCCATCGCCGAAGAAAAACTCAAACAAGCATCCAACACAGAGGCCGAATTTAAGCAGCTGCAACAGCGATTTTTAGAGCTCAGCCAAGAAAACGCCAAATTGCACACGAGCATGGCGAGCCAAGCCAGTCACGCCGCAGAAAAAATCCAGCTATTACAAGACGCCGAAGCCCGCTTGACCACCCAATTTGAAAACTTGGCAGGTAAGATTTTTGAAGAGCGCAGCAAGCAATTCACCGAACACAACAAAACCAGCCTCGACCATATCGTCACGCCGTTGCGCGAGCAGTTGGGCGAGTTTAAGCAGCGTATCGAGACGGTCTACGATAATGAAAACAAAGACCGTATTTCCCTGCGCGAGGAAATTATCTCGTTGCGGCGCGATACCGCACAAATGAACCAAGAAGCCCTGAACCTGACCCGCGCCCTAAAGGGCGACAAGAAAACCCAAGGCAACTGGGGCGAGATGATTTTGGAGAAAGTGCTGGAAAAATCCGGGCTACGCAAAGGCATTGAATACGACACCCAAGGCGCCTTCCGCGATGAAGACAACAGACTGTTTAAACCGGATGTCATCGTGCGTCTGCCGGAAAACAAAGACATCGTCATTGATTCCAAAGTCTCATTGGTTGCATACGAACTTTATTGTTCAACCGAAGACGATCAAGAACGTGTGCTTGCGTTAAAGCAACATACCGATGCTGTACGTGAACACATCAAAGGCTTGAGCAACAAACATTACGCCGGTCTCAAAGGCTTACGTTCACTGGATTTTGTACTGCTGTTCATACCCATCGAATCCGCGTTTATTGCCGCCTTCCAGGCCGACGAACGCTTATTCACCGATGCCTTCGAGCATAATATCGTCGTCGTCACGCCCACTACCTTATTGGCTACCCTGCGTACCATCGAAAACATTTGGCGTTACGAGCGTCAAAACGAAAACGCCCGCGCCATCGCCGACAAAGCCGGTATCGTCTACGACAAAATTCGTGGCTTTGTGGAAGATTTGGACAAACTGGGCAAGCAATTGCATACCGTCCACAGCACTTACGACAGCGTCATGAGCAAACTCACCCAAGGCCAAGGCAACTTAATCCGTCAAGCTAACAGTTTTGTGGAACTGGGCGTTAAAGTTAAGAAAACATTGCCTAAATCGATTACTGAGCAGGCGGGGATTGAAACAGATGAAAACTGATTTGGCTAAGCTAACTTAGCTTTGGGGCGATTGGAAATTTATCTGCTATTAAGTTAAAAGCCCCGAACGATACATAACAGGCAATCAACAATATTGAAAATATCCCCCCGATTGTTGTCGGGGGGATACATTTAAATTTAGATGCTTAATTCAGTAGCAGACTTTTTCTTGCCAGAAAATCCGAAAAATGCCAAGCCTAATCCTAATAAAGCTATTGCAGTTGGCTCTGGGACATTATTGGTAACAGTGAAACCTCCAACTTTTAACTCACTGCCTAAGCCGTTATCCAAGCTATTAGCAACGCCTGCGGAAAGTGTGTAGGCTCCACTGGTTAGTGCGGTAAAGCTAAACGAGGTCACTGGAGAGCTGCCATAATCACCAAATGTGCCAATGTCACCATAGAAAAGCGAGGTGCCGTTAATTTTTACGAAACCATTATCGTTAAAAGGCATGTAGTCATGACCCAGCCATTGCGCCCATCCAGTCAGAGTGTCGCCAGCGTTTAGGGTAATAAGCTGAGAAATCGTTGTAAAAACACCAGCCCCAAGACCAGCGTATAAATCAGCCGCATAGCTGGAGCCTTGCGGAATAACACTTACATTTGAAGTTGCGCTCCAACCGCTAAGATTACCGGTACCAAAATCTCCGTTGGTAATAGTGCCTGCAAATGCAGAACCAGATGTAAGAGTAAGAGCAGCAGCTAGGAGTGTAGTTTTGATAAGCATAATTTTTGTCCTGATTAAGTTAAGTAAAAGTAGTTGTTACTTGGGATAAAGCAGGACGCGTGCCAACACGTGGTTATTTAAAATAATCAGGCTGATTTATTCGGCTTAAAATGCGTATATTTATTAGCTCTTAGCCCTGCAAGCCGCGCAATGCCTAGAAATTCGATACCAACATATACAGAGAAGATGGAACATTCAAAATGATGCGAAGCTTATCTTGTGTGCAATATCGCTTTATTCAAAGTCGCGTTTTTTAATAAAAGTCAGTCAGTGTTGACAGAATAGACTGCCAATATTGACAAATCTGACTGACAGTCTCGTAAGCACTTTGCTGGCGAACCCCATAACAATAACGGCAACGACAGAGTGCATAGATCACGGACAATTAAAGATACACAAACACGAGTAAAGCCATCAATTGATGCCCTAAAGGCTTATTGACCGTAACAAAAAACTGGCGCACCATCCCCAAGAAATTGTTTGCAGTAAAGACATTGGCAAGCAGTCGAAAATATTTTCAATGTTGAATTAAAGGCAAAAATACAAGGGGAAAACTATGCTAGTTGTTAAAAAGTCAGGCTGTTTTTGGGTGATCTACGCAATGCTGGGGTTATCCGTACAGATTGCCCAGGCGGAAAATTTCACGGGGATTGCAGGTAATGACATCCCCTTCAGCACACAGCAACCTTCGCTGGCATTAACCAACTTTATCCAGGCCACCGGGATTTATCCAGCCAGAGAATCATCTTTTGGTGCCGGCGAAGCGGTGCTAGGCTCGATTCGTACCTTTGCCGGTAACTATGCTCCTGGTAGTGTGGCTGCTAATGGACAGCAGTTCTCAATCAGCTCAAACACTGCCCTGTTTTCTTTGTTGGGAACCAATTTCGGCGGCAATGGCATAAACAATTTCGCCCTGCCTGATCTTCGCGGCAAAACCATGATTGGCACCGGTGCTGGACCTGGTCTAAGCAATCGTGAAGTAGGTGAGCAGGTCGGTTCTGCCACGAACTCAATGACCATCGCACAACTGCCGGTCCATACTCATACTGATTCAGGAGCCGGGAACCTTGATTTCGGACCGGCAGGCGGCGGGCAACCTATCAATAATATGCAGCCTTCTTTGGGAGTGAGCTATGTCATTGCGTTAGATGGCTATTTTCCTCAGCCTGGTGCTGGCGGCACAGGTGGATCCTTTATTGGTCAGGTCAGTGCCTTCGCGGGTAATTTTGCTCCCGGCGGTTATGCGTTTGCTGATGGCAGCGTGCTGTCGATCGCCGACAATATTTCGTTATTCTCGGTTATCGGCACGACTTATGGTGGCGATGGCGCTAATACCTTTGCACTGCCAGACTTGCGCGGCCGAACCATCATCGGCGCCGGACAAGGCCCATCGCTCACACTCCACAATCTTGGTGATGTGGTGGGTGCTGAACAAGTCAGTCTAAACCAGCAACAAATGCCAACCCATACCCATACAGTGGTGCCTAATTTCAGCAACACCAATCCTACTGGTGGAATACTTGATAACTCTGGCCAGCTTAGCAGTATTCAGCCTATCGACAACATGCAGCCGTCTTTAGCCCTGAATTATTTGATTGCGACCCAAGGTATCTATCCATCGAGAGACGGTGGTGTTGCTGGTGAAACTTTGCTGGGCGAGGTAACTGCGTTTGCAGGTAATTATGCGCCGGGAGGCTGGGCTTTTGCTGATGGCAGATTGCTGGCCATTGCCCAAAACCAAGCCTTGTTCAGCTTGCTTGGCACATCATTCGGCGGCGATGGCAGATTAACTTTCGCTTTGCCCGATCTGCGCGGACGCACAATAGTGGGTGCCGAAGGCTCTTATAACCTGGGACAAACCAGTGGCACTGAGAAAATCAGTCTAAATCTAGCCAATCTTGCTAGTCACCAACATTCGATAACAACGGTGCCGTTGCCGCAAACATTCACCTTGATGCTTGCTGGTCTGGGCGTATTTGGAGTATTTGCACAACGCCGCAAACAAAATGAAGTGACTGCTTAATTCACTCTAACGCTATAAAAAAACGGGAGCTGCAGCTCCCGTTTTTATTGCTCGATTTTTTTCGCCAACGGCTGTTTTAGCAACGCGTTATGGTGAACTTTTACAGCATTAGTTTTCGATACATACCAAGCCTGAAAAGCTAGTCGCCTGATATAGGCCATTGCCTTTAATTTCAAGATTTCCATAACCGCCTTTGAACATTTTGCTGCCGCCCACCATGGTGACCAGCTCAATTGGATTGTTGTCGGGATCCAATAAAACGACATCTTTGGTAAAAACGCGACCTAGTTCGATAGGGCCTGACTTTAAACGAATAATTGATGCGGCTGTAAATTGACCGACGCCATTTGCTGTTAAACCGGAATAAGACGTTCCTGTTACCAACTTACCGTCCAAGGTGGCTTGCAAATTGCCTGAAAAACAGCTGTTTGCGGTGCCAAAAAACGTAGCATCAGGAAAATAATTGTTTTTATCTTTCAAAATATTACAAGCAGGATCAGGGCTTAACTGTTGAATAGTGCCTATTATGGGCTTGCAGGTATAGGGAGCGGCCAGTGCATTTACAGAAGTTAATGCTAATAAAACAGCAGGAATGGACGTGAAATATTTCATAATTCGGCACCTTAAAAGTTAATTGATCAGTTTTTGTAATTCGCGCTGCAACAATCGATTGTGTGTCACAAACATCTAACAGCTCGAACTATCAAATGACGGCAACATCGCCGCCACTTAAAAAAAAGCCCTCCTGATTTAAAAGAGGGCTAACGGAGGAAGTTATTCAGATTTTCAACAGGTCTGGAGACCTTAGGCACTCAAGAGTCGCTGATGGTTGAATAATAAAGCGTTGTTAAGAAGCCTTCTGTTCGCTGACGAACATAGCAACGTTTTTTAGATGTTTTTTGCAAAGCGCAATAAAAAAGACTGCAAGAAAGCGGTGCTTTCAGGTGTGTAAACACTTTTCGACTCGTAAATCGTCAATCTTTCTGTTTTGCAGGTTGTCTGTAAGCGGCTAAAGGTCAGGGCTGATACTTTGGCGGGGGTGTGTGCGTAGCCTTGAAAGCTGATTTGTCGGATTAGAAATAATCCTGTCGCCTGTGCAACGGCTGTAAATTGCGCTGTCGCATAAATAGGTAGCAGTACGTAAAACAGCCCGCGTGCTGACAAGCATTGCTCGACGGCAATGAGTAAATCGATATAAGGCAAACAATCGGTATGCCGGGCAATATTTCTTAAGGCATCATCGGCTTTGCTGTGCTGCTCAAAAAACGGCGGATTGCTGATGATGACATCATATTGTCGATCAGTAGCTTGGGCGTAAGCTTGAATATCCTGATGTACAGCGGTCAGTCGATGCGCCCATAAACTGTTGCTGAAATTTAACGCCGCTTCTTCATAAGCCTCTTGAGTAAATTCCACTGCCGTCACTTGCCCAGCACCCAATTGTGCTGCGCACAACGCCAGCACACCGGTGCCGGTGCCGATGTCCAGCACGGTATCGCCAGATTTGACCGGCGCCATGGCACCGAATAGCAAGCCATCGGTGCAGATTTTCATGCCCGACTGTTGCTGGCGGACAGAAAATTGTTGGCAGCGGAATATGCTCAAGACTGTCCTTGATCGCTCTGCTCGCCATTCTCAGTGGGCAGCGTGGCTTCCGGTCTAACTTGCTTTGCTTTCGGCAGCCATAAACGCCCACTGGAAAAACAATTCCAGCCCCATTTCAACCAGTTGAGCAACGACACCGCCAGCCATAGCGACCAGGCCAGCATCAATATCCGATAAACAATTAACGGCACTGAGATTACGGTAGCAACGGGTAAAGTTGCTGCGCTTCTGTCCTGATACCAGTTAAGGTTGAAGGAGAAAGATTGATTGCCGGTAATCTGCATTTCCGGCGAACCCAACAAGCCTTGTTCAACCGCCAAAAACAGCAAGCCCAGCGCTAACAAAGTCAACCCTGCAATGGCGACTTGTAACAGGTTAAAGTAACGTGGCTCAATGTTGGTCGCTTGCTTGCGCCAGCCCAGCAACATCAACCAGCCGATCACCAGTCCGGCGGCTTCAATGGCAATTTGGCTAAGGCCAAGCAACAGCAAAAACCATTGCCAATGTTTTAAAGGCGTCAGCGGGATTTTGCCCAAAGCGACTGCCAATATCACGATCACCAGCAACAGCCCCCAGAATAAAACCGCCGGTCCAAAACGCGGGCCTAAAGTCAGCAAAACCCAGCGATCTTGTCCTAAACCGATATTCAAGCGGCTATTAACACTCGCAACGCCTAAATCAACGTCCGGGGTGCTTAAGATACTGGTAATGCCGGTGGCTTGTTGCCAAGTGAGAGCAATGTCCTGTTTGCCGGGGTTGACCGGCAAGGTGAGTTTTCTGCCCTCTTGCCGTATCGGTTGAGGTTGGCCGTTAATCGTGACTGATTGCAGCGCGGCTTGATCAGGCAAGGTGATGCTGTGCTGACCGCCTTGCGAACTGCGCAGACTGATGCTGAGCTGTGCTTCCTGACTGCGTTGCCCAGGTTTAATACTCAAGCTACTGCTGTCGATGGTTAATGTTTGTCCTTCAACGGTGTCCGGCCGGGTAATGTTCAATGTGAGCTGTTCGCCCGGCCAGGGGTGCCATTCCGGTAGCCATTGTCCAGTATTGTCCAGATGCATCATGGCAATGCCGGACGTTTCCAGATGCCAGATCGGGCTGATGTCGGCTTGCCAGACTTCAATCCAATGCTCGTTTGATGCTGCGGTTAAAGCGATTTTGTCGGTTTTTTCCAGCGTTGATTGCCATTCGATAAGCGCTTGACCGGAAGGCATGTTGACGTCGACATTACCGGATTTAACCCGAACGCCGGGCGTGGTTACTGACTCGCCAACCAATAGCGGCACCGCAAGAACCACGGCAGTATCGGCTGGAGAAAGCCGAATTACGCGAGTTACCACACGCCAATCCAGGCCCAATTGCAAGCTACGCTCAATCCGGACAAACGGTGGCAACACCGCCGAAGTTAGGGCTGCTTTATCGCTTTGATTGCTTGGCGATACTGCCGCTTGCACTCGAGTAAATTGCAATTGCTCATCGGCCAACCCGTTTTCTTGCAAGCCCACCACGTCCCAACCGGTGCTGACCAGTTTTACGACGTTAGGTTTTAGCGGTAACGGCAAAGTGAATTTGCTTAATGCCGGCACTGGCGCCGCTAGCGTTACTTGATGCGGACCGGCATTCAGGTTTAACCACAAACCGTTGCCGTCACGATATAGACCCTGAGCGCTCTCACCATCGACCAGCACTTGATTGGGAAACCATTGCTCAATGTCCGCCGGTAACGGCACCGCAACAGCTTGTTGTGTATGAATTTGCAGGCCAATCGTCAACTCTTGGCCGCTAATGTTAAGTTGCATCTGTGAAATTTGCGCGCAACTGGGCAGGCAATCCGGTGCTTCCAACAGCTTATTTTTTAAGGTATCGAGTAGCGCCTGATCGGGAAAATCAGCATAACCGTCCTGGCTCGGTAACGACAGCGTGGGCAGTAATATCAGCCACAATGCCAGCGGCGCGACCGGTTTGATTTTGAACATGAACTTCTCAACCACACCAAACATTAACAACGCCAACACGCTCACCAAGGCAACACGGATAAAATTGAGCAGCAGGGTTAAGGTCGGCGACAGTAGCCATAAATGCACCTGCTGCCCAGCATCCACCGCGCCATTCCATGACAACACCACTTTATGCCATTGCCATTGCGGCAAGCCGGGACCGGTTTGTACGCGGGCTTTGGGGTCAATGCGTTCAAAGTTGACAGAGCTGTCAACACCTTCCGCTATGCTATAAGCCTTCTTGCTTAGCATTTGCCGATCTTGCATCACCATTGGCGTCGCCGGTTCAGCTGCGGGTGCCATTGATGCTATTTCAGTCGAAGCAGAATCTGCATAAGGTTGCGGCACGATGTCTTGCCAAGCCTGTTCCAATTGCGGATACAGACCGATGCGCAGTTGCGACACCATAAACGGCACGGTAATCAAGATGAGCGCCAGCCAACACAGATTGCGGTAACCGCGAATGAACTTAAGAAACTTATTCTCAGGCAATACTTTCACCAACGCCGTTGCCGCCAAAATATTGAGCCAAACAAAATGCGGCGACTCCGGCTCATGCCAAATCAGCGCCAAGGTGATCAAAGCAAACACGCCCCACGGCAAAGACCACAAACGGCTGGTAGCGAGTGCTGCGATCAATACCATAAATAAATCCAGCAAAGTCCAACGAGAAATCCAGCTATCCGGCACATTATCAACACCACTGGCGGCAACTAAGCGCCAGCCGGGTGGCAAATTGAGTTCTGCGCGCACGTTATGAAAATTTTGCTCCCAGCCGACGGAAGTCAAGTCACTAACGCTGCCTTCAATGCGGCTGTCGGCATCCAAATTGATTTGGCCTTTTCTGACTTCAACGCCCTGTTTATCGCCTTGGCGGGTAATCAACTGATTGTTATTATCCAGAGTCACGCGGCCCAATTGGGTTTTCGGTAAGGCATTCAAGCGCCAGTCTCGGGTCATGGTGCCGGTAATCCGGTCATTAACGGTATAGCCATTGCCGGAAAAATCCAGCCACAATTGCCGGTTGAGATTGAGTTGATTGGGTTCAGGCTCCGGATCACCGCGGCGAATGACGTTTAAACTCATCGCCTGCCCTTGATCTATTTTGTAAGCGGGCAAAGCTTTCCAGTCTTCCGGCAGATTGGTCTGGCTGGCGTCAATAGCGGCGGGCTGTGCAACTTCCACCATCCGCAGTGCAGGGTGCGCTTCAAATACCCAGACTTCCGAGTCAGGCCAATTCTGGTTATCTGTATTCAAAGTAAGTGTGTTGATTTCACTGATATGCCGGGCGAGCAAGTCAATCTGCCAATGACCGGGACGCACTTGCAACAACAGCTGCCCATCGGGCTCCAAGCGAGCGGGCAAGGCGCTTTGTAACTGCATGGGGATAAAATCGTCCAGCATCGGTTTGGCCAAACGGACTTCGCGTTGTTGGCCGGATACTTCCAGTTCGATACGGGTTAACACTTGCAAGGGCACGTCATCACTGATTTTTCTGAACACCTGAATATCCAGATTGTTTTGGCTATCGTCCGTTTTGCTTTGCCCGGTTTCGCTGTGCTTTAGCCACAACTGACCATCTTTAATGGCTGGTGTGGAAATAGTCCGGCCATTGACTTGCACACTGATCAAACCGGTATCGTCGGGTATTTGCAGATTATCGGGCAGACTGTCCCAGAAAAATTCACCGCTGATTTGGTAAAGTCCCGGCGCCAGTTTTATCGACGGCACGCCGTCTTTATCCATCACCAGCGCAATTTTGTTATTAGCGCTAACGTTGAGCGGCCAATGATCGCTATTGCCCGGTAAGCTGATCCAGCTATCCTGATAAACTTTCCAAGTAATCGCAAAGTTGCCTTTTGTGGGCTGCAAATCCAGCGTCAACCGGGTCGGCCAACTGCAGCGCTTTTGCTCGACACTGTTATAAATAAACGGACAAGCCAGTTCGGGATTATCCTGCAGCACCCAGGCAATCCAAGGCTGTAAAGGCTCGGGTACTTGTTCCGGAGTTAACGCTTTGGCCTGAGACAGCGGCGCGAACAGCAAAGTGCTTAACAATATCAGCCAAGGGGAAAAGGTCATGAGTGTCTCCAGATGTTAAAACGCCGCTGTTGAGTGCAAAATAAAACAGCCGACCGGTTGCGGCAATCTTGCAATAAAATTCCTCTAGCTACAAGGCTAATGCCATTGAATTAAGCCGTTCGTGGTGAGCATGTCGAACCATGATCGGCTTTTAACTCATCTATAGAAAAACTCACTAATTCCGCTCAGGAGCAAGCACATGATTAAAAAAGCCAATCTATTCGAACATTTCCCTAAACCAGCAGCTGAAGAGCGTTTTGAAACTTTGCTGGAAACGCCCGGTCTACGCTTAGAGCGCATCATCTCCCACGCGCATGCCACACCGGTAGGAGAATGGTACGACCAAGACTGGCCGGAATGGGTTATGTTGCTGCAAGGATCGGCATGCTTGCAGATTGAAAATGAGCCCGAGCCGATATTGCTAAAGCCCGGCGATTACCTGCATCTACCTAGCCACCTGCGGCATCGGGTTGAATGGACTGATCCGGAGCTGCCGACTATTTGGCTGGCGTTGCATTACGGACAGGTGAATAAGTGGTAAGTTGAAGTTTGATTCAGAGCACAGATGAGAGAGTGCTGAATTTGTTAAGGCGCAAGGAGTTAAGACTAATTTTGATTTACAACCATTATTCGTTGCTCGTCCCCCGTTCATCAATTAAATAGCGTCGAAGCTTCATTTCTCCTCGAATGACATAAAGGATGTACACATTATCCTGATCAATTCGATAAAAAATTCTGCATGGATCAACGATGATTTCTCGGTATTTTGACCCCGTTAATTCTGGCGGTGTGCGACCCAATTCTGGAAATTGCTCAAGATTCGACGCTAGAGAATATTTGTTTAACTAGATTGCGTGCGGCATTTGGTTTATCAAGAGCTATGTACTCTGCAATGTCATTCAGATCAGATAAAGCTGGCTCAGTCCAAATTATTTGAGCCATTTGCTCATTTTATCTTTTGCATCCGCTTGGCTATAAGTGCGATTTTCAAAAATAGCGGTTTCACCCCTCGCTATCCCTTCAAGAATGAGTAGCCGGTTTTGCATCAACTCATAATCATCGACATCTATTAGATAAGCCGATGGTTGTCCATGCTCGGTTATTAAAACAGGCTCTTTTGAGTCATGCAGTTCGGCAAGAATCTTAGTTGCTTGGCGTTTTAGTGTGGTGATGATTTCTATTTTCATAAAAGTAATACTAAACGGGCACTGCAGATTATGCAAACGAGAAAACTACGTAAGCATGTATACAAAATCCAAGTATTTCAGTTTGCGAAATAATCAACGGATCCAACCTTATTTGCAATTATGCCAAGCCCCGCAACGAAATCGCCGTTCGCTTTTATACCAGTACACGGCATCAATCCCGGCAATCCAGCGGTAACAGTTTGCTATCCAAATTGCTGCTGCCACAGCGCCAGACAATTTGTTTGTTATCGTCAATTGATGGCACCAGTTCAATCGTTTTTCCAAGATGCGCTGGTATGTCGATAGTAAGCTTAATACTGCCGGTATTGGCATCTATGGTGATAGGTTGAATGCCGGGCGGGATATATGAAGGGGTATATCCGGCTTGCTCAAGAGTTTGCGGAAGGGATTTATTGGTTTGGTAGTAATCTGCAACAGCGTTTGCCGCCACACGCGCTTCTAGTACCGCTTGGTTTAATTGGCCGCGAACTTGGTAGTCTTGATATGCCGGAATCGCGATGGCCGCCAGTATGCCAATGACTGCAATGGTAACTATCCCCGAACCAGCCCCGCCGCCAACGCCCAAGCGCGGTACAAATAGCGCTAACAGCCAAGCGATAGGGTGGCGGCCGGCTTGCTTTGGTTCATTGCCTTTTGCCAAGGTTTGCACGGCGGCGACGCGTTTGGTTAGCCAGGGATAGTCGCTAATCAATTCGTGCAAGGACATCCAAAATCCGGATGAATCTCGCGCCTGCAATACATAACGATCAATATTGACTGTGCGCCAACGATTGCCGCCGGCGGCTAACGCCGCAAGTCCCAGCGTGGCACTGGCCGGATCGTGACAAGCGGCCAAGCCATGCCGATCGCAAGTATATTCTCTTGATCGGGAATACGCGGCGCCAAGCAACGGCAGAATAGCAGCGGGCGCGACCACCGGTCCCCATAACAAATGGTTGCGTTTGATGTGACCGATTTCATGGCCGATATAAAAATTTAAGGCATCAGGATGGGCTTCAAGCGCATCGACGACATCGGAAAATAGCACAATAAAGTTTCTACCAAGAAAGCGGGTAGCCAGCGCGTTAAAAGCGCCATCGGCATGTAATAAGTAAGCTTCAGGTACTTTCGGCAATTGCAGTTTTTGGCTGGAATCTGAGATTTGTTTATGTAAATCCGGGAATTGCTCAGGGGTGATTTCAACCGCAGTGCCTTTTAGGTAAGAGATAAATCCCGCTTGGGCGAATAGGTAAAAGACAAAAAAACTGAGGATATAAACCAGCGCTATTCCTGCTGTCCCGATAATTAGCCCACCCCAAACTGGAAGCGAAAGGGTCAGCAAGATATTGAATAGTCGTTTTTCATTTTTGTAGACAAGACTCACAGCTATTTCTCCTTAATAGATACATATTGATTTCCAGCATATTATTCGCGTTAGGCCTCGTCTGTCAAAGGATTGAGTAATTGTGGATGAGAAGGCAAACCACAATTACCCTGCAGTGCTAACGATTACGGACTGGGCGGAGTCGCGGTATTGTCAGTTGCTGGCGGTGTGCTTTTAGGCGGTGGCGGCGGAGTAGGCTCTGGGGCCGGTGCCGGTGCCGGTGGAGGCGGCGGTGCTGGCGCTGGCTCAGGAGCGCTTGAACTGGAACTACTCGAACTTGATCCGGAACTATAGCTGGAACTGCTATCCATGCTGGCGCTGCCGGCACTAGAATCCGAGCTGTAGCTTGGGCTGGAATCAGAACTTGAACTGCTGGGGCTGGGGCTGGGGCTGGATCCGGAACTATAGCTAGGATTGCTATCCATGCTAGAACTGCCGACACTGGAACCCGAGCTGTAGCTTGGGCTGGAATCAGAACTTGAACTGCTGGAGCTGGAAGCAGGTGCTGAACTGATGGCTCCAGTGCTACCTGACTCAATGCGGCTATTTTGCGTCGCCGTTATGGAGCCGCTAGAACCTATACCAGGGTCTTCTGTATTAGTTGAACTGTTTGGCGTTGAACTTGAGCCGCTGTCATAGCTTGCCCCTAAATTGCTGCCAGAACTGTTGCCAACGCTAGGTGCAATGCTAGGATCAATAGCGATTGTGCCAGTACTTGGATCTTGGGATATTCCAATATTAGGATCGGTAAGTGTTGTTGGAGTGCTCGATCCCGAATCTAAGCTGGGCAAGGTTGCTGGTCCATTATTTGAGCCTGAGTTTGGCGTTAAATTAGTGTCCACGCTTGTACCAACGGGCGGAGTGGCAATTCCTGTGCTGTTGTCAGTAGTTGGGTTAGTCGTAGTGGGTCCGCCATTTATTGGGGGAACTACCTGTCCGGTACTGGGTTCAGTAATTGGCTTGACTATTACCTCGGAGCCGTTGTTAGACTGGACAGATGTAGGGGGAAAGCCAGTGGTATCAACGGACGTGGTAGCCGTGTTTCCTGCATTGCTATCAATACTTGAGTTGACGGGTAACTCTGTGCTGCTACCAACTGTTGGGGTAGCTGTAGTGGTATCTATTGGCATAACTATTGATCCGGTACTGGGGTCAGTAATCGGATTGACCACTGCCTCGACGCTGTTAGTAGGCAAAATAGCAGGGCTAGGTGTTAAGCCAGGGCGACTTGGCTTTGAGCCATGTCTTGGTTTGTCGCCAGGGCCCGGTAAATGCGGATTAATAATTGGGCCGTTGTCTACCCAATGACGTCGAGGATGATTCTCGGAGTGATGATCCTGATGTTTCTCATCATGACGGTGAGTCTCATGCTCATGCCGATGATGATCATCGCGCGGACGACGCCACCAGCCCCAGTTGTTGTAATACGGATCGCTGTAGCTTAAGTTGCTGCTATAAATAGTCGGGCTATATGTTCTGACATTGCCGTAACTACTGCTGTAAGCGAAATACTTGGTCGGTGCTTCGCTGATCGCGGACTGTTGCAGCTCGCGCATTTTAAGCATCAGCTCATCCAACATTTGCTCGGCGACTAATTCCATCACTTCTTCCCAATCCTCATTGGCTGCAAAACGCCGTTTGACCTGGCTGTAGACCAAATACTCGTCGTCATCATAAAGCTTGCCCTGCGCGAGCAACACATTGTCTTGATAAGACAAAATCTTCAGTTGCAACCTAAGCGAATGAATCCCATCGTCGGTTTGCAATCTATTTTCGTCGGCTAGCTGTAAGCGAATGGCATTTTCCAGCAACAGCAAGGCGTAGTTATTCTGAATTGGCTGGGACACGACCGCAGTTGACGGGATATGTTCGATGCTGATTTTGGCTAAATCGCGTTGACGAAAATCGACAATTTTACTGGCACCGCGGCTGGGAGAGGAGCTACAACCGATAATTAGCAGAAGCGTCAGAGCTAATAATACCGGTAGTCGATACTGAAAAAGCGTTTGGATAAGGTGATGCATTTTTTACTCCTACTAACAATGGCTATGTATGAAGCAATGCTTTAGATAATTGGTATAACCTTGTTTATCCCATACCCAGAGGAGCGAAGATTCTCGTCAATTAGCGTTAAGCCCTAGCGTGAAAGCTGAGCGTAAAGCAAACGACTGAACATAATCTGAATAGTTAATTCTTCCTGATTAACAAGATGCTTTTGGCCTAGCCAACATCGTCATTCGGGCAGGAATTGCCTGAAATTAACCGTAATAGCTTGCCGTCTGGCGTTCGTCAGCTGCGCCATGCATACCGTCCTCTCGTACACTTTCTTTGCCCGCATTCCCAGTGACGCTCATGTAGCGCCGAGCTCTTATGTCCGATCTTGGTAAATTAAACTGTGTTATTTAACGCAATGAAAATGGACATATCACGCGCTATTTGAAGATTCAGGGGGAATTCCTCAAAAAACCAATCCCAACCAATTGATATAAGCCATTGTAAATATTGAATATATTTTCAATAACACACCATTGGCACAAGTCGTGCTTTATTTATTAGGCAGACAATTTGGGAAAAATATCAATATTCCCTTGCCTCAGGAAAGAGTTAGCTGTCAGGGAATATTAAGAGCTTAAGCTCTTAAGCCACCCCCGTCGCGAGGCGGGTTCGGAAAGCCACGGGTCTTGATCCTAACAAGACAGCCGGGTTGTCCTCTCAATATTGGGGGGCTATGAGTGCATTCCTCAAACACAAGAATGTGCTTAATCAACATAATAACTACTAGGAACTAAAACGATGACTCAATTTAAAAAATTGGCTATAGCAGGCGCGGTAACTGCCTTGATGATGAGTGCAACTGCTGCGGAAGCACATGTGTCTTATAACACAGGCGCTTCAACAGCCAATAATAATGCAATAGGCCCATGGACTGGCGGAGCACCAAGTTATGACGGAAAATTGCCAGTAACTTGGGTAGCAAATGTCCATAACGATATTAATCCTAATGCGACTTACGAGGTCTCTAAAGCCAATGCTATAGAAGAAGGCGCAGCCAGCACCTATGCGGTTGAAACAGTAGCAAACAGATGGAACCCTACTCGCAGCTGGGGTAATGCGCTTGATTTCGGTTTGATCGACTTACATACAACTGGCAACCTGTTGATTCAAGTGGCTGCTGATGCGTCTCAGAGTTCTACTTTTACTCCTGGCTTTACTCTATTCAGTGGTTGGGCAAATACAGCCACAGGTAACAAGCATGGCTCATGGAACGTCAATCCCGATGCACCAACAACATTAGGAGCAACTGGCCTGACTTATTTAGGGCATGCATCAACTACGATAGCTGGCGGTGTAGCTTCCTATTTATTTACCGGTTTGACTGCTGGACATTACAGCTTGTGGATTGGTGGCAATGGCCCTACCGGTTCACCAGTAGGTTCTCAAAGCTATGTAGCTAATATCACTGCCTCACCAGTACCAGTGCCTGGTGCTGTCTGGTTATTCGGCAGTGCGTTAGCAGGTGTTGTTGGTCTGCGTCGTCGCAAAATTGTTGCATAACAGATCATAGAAGTTATCTGTTAAACAAAAACCCGGCGCATCATTTCTTGATACACCGGGTTTTTATTGTAAATAGAATTGAGCCGTCAATTGTTATTGATTAGCTATTTAATACCGTGCTCATTAAGTTTTTCGATAAACCGGCTATTAATACCGCTTGAAATATATGAATTCGCTCACTCCTTAAGGAATCACCTTAATTTAGCCCGGCAATTAAATTAAACTATGTTATTTAACGTTAAAAAATAAGCCATATCACACCCCCTTCAAAAATTCAGTGTCGATTGCATAGGCAGACCTGAATCACCACGAATCACAAATCATTGTAAATTAATGCTATTTTTCAAAAAAATAAGCATTGGCACGAGTAGTGCTTTTCATTTGGCAGTTAGACAAGTTTGGCACAAACATTAATGTCCACTTGACCTCAGGAAGAGTTAGCTATCAGGGAAACCCAAGAGCTCAAGCTCTTTAAGCCACCCCCGTTGTGAGACGGGCTCGGAAAGCCACGGATCTTGAATTTACCCAAGATGGCCGGGCTGCCTTCGTCGTAATTCATCAATGAAGGGCCCCAGTGTTTCATTTATGACTGCAGTCGAAAGCAGGCATCGCGCTGGATATGTAATTTTATAAAAATGAGAAAAAACAATGACAAAAACCAAATTGGCTAAAGCCGTCACGATGGTACTAGCTGGCGCTGCGCTTTCTGCAGGCGCTTCTACTGCATTCGCTTCGAACACCATGTACAACACGTTTACTACAGCGGTTAGCACTGCCACTGATGGTTGGACTCACACTAATGGTACTACTAACAGTGGTGCCTTACAGCCATGGTTGGGAACAACCGGTTTGTATAGTGATGTTAGACCGTTCAACTATGTTGGTTCTTCTCATCTTAACTGGGCGGCTGAATTAAGCAGTGCCGGTGATTCTGCAGAAATCTCAGCAGCCGATTCACTTGCGCGTTATGGTGCTTCTGCTGAAATCGATACTGGTGGTGGTGCATGGCGCGATAACTCTGCTACGCCGACAGGTTGGAAGCATCAAACCGATATTGGCTTGGTAAAGTCAGATGTGACACAACAAGTTCATATTAATTTAACGACTCTTGGCAACCTAACCCCAAGCACATTTAGTACTTTCGGTGTTACCGTTTTTGATGGAATGGACACTAATACTGGTGCTTATAGCCATCACGGTGCTTGGAACAATCCTGTTGCTGGAAAACCATATACTGCAAGCAACCCATTTGGAACGGCCGGATTAACTAATATCGGCTACAGCGATCATGTAACTGGTGCTACTGACTTTACATTTACTGCTCAGGCTGGTCATGTTTATTCCATTTATTTGGGTGGCGTTGATTTCTCAAAGTGGAATACAGGCGTTGATAATTATAAATTAAAGCTTACAACATCTCCTGTACCTGTTCCTGGTGCAGTTTGGCTTTTCGGCAGTGCGTTAGCGGGTTTTGTTGGTCTGCGTCGTCGCAAAATGGCGGCATAACAGCAAAAAAGTTAGCCTTAAAAAACCCGGCGCATCAAGGACTGATGTGCCGGGTTTTTTATTGCGTTGAAAATTGAGTAGCAAGCCAAGGTAGTCACGGTTAGGCATTCCCCTCAGCCGATATGCTCATCAGCAATATCATTTTCCATAAAAGCCAAGATTTGTTGCTGATCAGTAAAATTACCGTACGCCAGCGCTAGTTTTACATAAGCGGCTTCAATCGACATATTCCAGAGCATCTGCGCGCCGTGTTCCAACAGGGTTAGTGTGCTTTGATAAGCATCAGGCGAGTGAATTGCCGGGGCCAGATAAATAGCGACATTTTCCGCCTTACAGCGCTTGATAAATTCAAGCAGCGAATGTTGCTCACCCCATTGCAAGGACGCGCAGGCGGTGCCGGAGTGATACAGATCGTGTAACACTGCGTCAGTTTGACTCAAATTGAAGTGCCGATAATCCAAGCCGGGATACGGTTTTATCATTAATATTTGGTCGGAAAAATTGGGCTTCACCGCGGCAGGGTTCAATCCAGTCAGGTTAACGGCTTGCCGTGAGCGAAGTCGAATCGACGTTATTTTTTCAAACGTACCCTGTTCAAACTGCATGGCGCTATTGCCCTGCACACTATAAAAATCCCCACTTAACTGTAACGAACACGTCAGGCGAGTGCCTTTATGCACCTGCATGGCTTGTTGCGGATTGCGATACGGGACATAAACGCCGGTAGCGATTTGTTGGCGAATAAACTCAATGGCACAGATGAAATTTTCCAGACCGTTAGCGCGCTCATCATCCAGCGGATAATTGCTGGATACCAACAGAATCGGCAATTTCAGGGCGTAGAAATAAAAACTTACCGCCGCGGCGCTATAAGCCAACGTATCGGTGCCGTGGGTGATGATAATGCCGTCATACTGACTTGGGTCGGCTTTCTCAATGGCCTTAATAATGGTCGTCCATGCCGTCGGTGCGAGATTTTCACTGAGTATTTGCAGTGGCTGCAAAGTATCGAAATGCAATTGTTGATGCTCGGGATAATGCTGCTCAAACAAATGCAGTAATTTGAACGGCGCATTACCGGAGGTGTCGATAGTGCCTTCCGACACGGTGGAGCCGATGGTGCCACCGGTGAAAACTAGCAGTATTTTCATAGTATGATGCGGGCCTTTAGTTGACGTCTTTCCAGAATAACAAAGCAAATCCATCAGTAAAATGAAAATATCTCTTATCGTCGCGATGGCGAGCAATCGGGTGATTGGTTTAAATAACCAGATGCCCTGGCATTTATCCGCTGATCTTAAAAAGTTTAAAAGCATTACCATGGGCAAGCCGATTGTGATGGGCCGAAAAACCTTTGAATCTATCGGCAGACCGCTACCCGGCCGCACCAACATTATCATCAGTCGCAATCCTGACTACAGCCAAGCGGGCTGTATTGTCGTTAATGATCTTGACAGCGCATTGGCTAGCGCTTGTCAGCAGGCCGACGAGATTTTTGTGATTGGCGGCTCGGCACTTTATGACGCGTTATTACCGCGCGCCAACCGGCTTTACTTAACGCAAATTAATGCGGCTTTTGAGGGTGACACTTTTTTTCCTGAAATCAACCAAGATGAATGGCAGGAATTAAATCGCGAAGATATTGCTAACGATCCACAAGTGGCATTTAGTTATAGTTTTTTACAGCTGGAAAGAATCGCTTAATTCAAGAGCAAAATAGTAGGTTGAAAAAAGGTTTGGGGAGGCGTAATTTCTCAAAAATTAGCGAAAGCTAATCTTAGAATTATTATAACTATAAAGAGGAAGGCCGCTATGACAACCCCAAAAAACGTCGATAGACGTCAGTTTTTGCAGTATTCCCTGTTTGGTGCCACGCTTGCCGCTTTTCCGGGCGTGCTATTGGCCGAATCCAGCCAAATTAAAACCAGCCCGACACCAGGATTTAATGCAGATGTCGAGCTTGAGTTTACCGCTCAAAATGCATTTATCTCCATCTTTGATGAAGGCAACAAAACCAAAGTACAAAAGTATTTTGCCAAGCTACTAAAAGGGCCAAAAGACACCTTGACCCAACTGCATGACACACATCTAGGCCCGATTGTGCATTTTGTCAAAGGCCAAAAAGTCAGGGTTTATTTTAATAACGAGCTGACCGAGCCGCACATTATTCATTGGCATGGCCTGCATGTACCGCAAAGCAGCGATGGACATCCCATGTACACCGTCGATCCGGGCGAAAAATTTGTTTACGAATTTGAAGTAATTAATCGCGCCGGTACCAGTTTTTATCACTCTCACGCCCACCATTTAACTGCCGAGCAAGTTTACAGAGGCTTGGCGGGCTTGATTACTGTTTCCGATGATGATGAAAAAGCCTTGGATTTACCCCGAGGCGAATACGACGTGCCATTCGCCATTCAAGATCGGACGTTCGATGGCAACAATCAGCTGCAGTATTTGCATGGCATGATGATGGAAAGAACGATGGGGTTTTTGGGCGACACCATCTTAGTAAACGGTAAAAAAGATGCCGAATTTGCAGTAAAAACCCGCGCATATCGGTTTCGTGCATTGAACGGCTCAAGCTCCAGAATTTATAAATTAGGCTGGGAAGACGGTACGCCATTAACCGCCATCGGCACTGATGCCTGCTTATTGGAAAAACCGGAAACACGGCCGTACATCATGCTGGCTCCCGGTGAACGAGTGGATTTGTGGCTGGATTTTACCGGCCGCGAAGTGGGTTCAAAACTGGTCATGTTCAGCTTGCCGCATTCCGGCACCATGCCCGCCATGTACGAGAAAATGCACAAGGGCGGCCAACATTCCGAGGCTGGCGGCGAGCAACATCGCGGCATGGGCATGATGGGCGGCATGCAGCATGGCGGCAATAACAAAACGGAAGCCGGCGAACATCAAGGAATGGGCATGGGAGGCATGCACGGCGGCGGAATGGGCATGATGAATGGTCTGGCCCAAGGCGCTAAGTTTGTGCTTGCCACTTTTAAGGTCACTGAAAAAGTCTCAGATTCGCCTAAGCTGCCGGCAAAATTAGTCACTTTTCAACGCCTGACCGCAGCCGACACCGACAACGCCGGCCAACCGATTCCCATTGCTATTTCTGAAGGCCCCATGGCAATGCGCTTAAATACCAAACCGTTTTCGATGGACGAAGTGATGGACATTGAAAAAGTAAAATTGGGATCGATTAAAAAGATCAAAATTTTCCATGCCCACGGCGGGGAACAAAAAATGGAGCACGGCGACAAAGCCGAGAGCAAATCCGGTGGCACGGGAGAAATGATCGGCATGCAACACGGCGACGATAAAAAGCCCGAGGCGTCAGGGCAAGCCGGAGGAATGATGGGCGGCATGGGTGGCGGTATGATGATGACTATGGCCCATCCAATACATTTACACGGCCAGCAATACCAGATTCTATCCAGAAAAATATCCAGCATGGGTTCGCCGGGATATGAAACCGTTAAAGATGGTTTTATCGACAGCGGTTGGAAAGATACTGTGTTGGTAATGCCGGGCGAAGAAGTTGAAATCGTTAAACCATTTCAAGATTACAAAGGCTTATTCCTTTACCACTGCCATAATCTCGAGCACGAAGGCATGGACATGATGCGGCAGTTTTATATCAGCTAAGTTTAAGGATTTAAACAAGTCAAAACAGCCCGGGCCCGCCAATAATTGGCGGGTCCGGGCTGTTTCGATTAAGCAAGCAGCTAAGCCCGACGACTAACGCGAAACTCCTCTTTATCGGCAAGCACTTTGCGTTGACCATTGGGTAGCATCCCGTAAATCTCCAGCTTGTGTCTAAGCACATTGCGACTAATATCCAGCAACTTGGCAGTCTGCACCTGATTTTCTTCACAAAATTCAAAGGTGGTGCGAATTACAGTTTCTTCGATGATCTCAAACAGCTTAGGTGGTGCTTGTTCGCATAGCCTTAACAAAGCGGTTTCTAAAGTGCTGGTTGATACCGAATGCCCCGTTTCCACATGCCGGAAGCTTGATGACAACTTAAAATCTTCTGGTCGCAAGCGATTACCAGGACATACCAGTAGTGCGCGGTGGATGGCATTTTCCAATTCGCGAATATTGCCCGGCCAATCATAATTCAGCAACGTTAATTCAGTGGCCGGTGATAGCTTAACTTCACCGTAACCTAAGCGCTCGCCGTAGATAGTAAGAAAATGTCTGGCCAGCGGCAAAATATCCCCAGGCCGTTCCCTTAAAGGTGCCAGATGAATAGTTGCTACATTAAACCGGTAATATAAATCGGCCCGAAAATGGGACGCTGCTACCGCCTCTTCTAAATTAACGTTGGTTGCGGCAATAATCCGCACGTCGACCGGCACCGGCTGCCGGGAGCCGACTTTAACAACCTCCCGCTCTTGCAACACCCGCAGCAATTTCACCTGTAAACCAATCGGCAAATCACCCACTTCATCAAGGAACAAGCTGCCACGGTTAGCAGTTTCAAACCAGCCTGACTTCGCAATGTGTGCACCGGTAAACGAGCCTTTTTCATGACCGAACAACTCGCTTTCAATCAGGTTTTCACTTAATGCCGCGCAATTCAAGGCGCCAAAAATATTAGTGCTGCGTTTACTCAAGGCATGAATATGCCTGGCAACCAGCTCTTTACCAGTGCCCGTTTCACCAATAATCAACACCGTCGCGTCACTGGGCGCTATGCGCTCAATCTGGTCCAACAACCGACGGGAGACAGGATCTTCAAATACCAAGGCCGATGCGCGCACCGAGTGTGTCAGCGATCGTGATTCCGTTTCATCATACGCTACCAATAAAGTCATTTGTGTTCCTCACATTGAATAGAGTGCTTGCTTGGTAATTCAAGACACTCAGTTTATAAAAATCGTTTTTAAGAATCTTACAAAAACCTGATACAAGTCTCAGGCCAAAAAAAAGCCAGTGGTCTGATTAAGACTCACTGGCTTCCGGTTGTCCGGTCAGCATTAAAGGCCCTAAACACCAGCCCTAAAACTCATACACCATCCTAAAATCCACCCGTTGCTCGCCGACATCCACGCGCCCTTGTTGATAAAGCGGATACGCCCAGTCCAGTTCGCCGACGATGTGTTTCATGATTAAGCTGCGCAGGCCCA
>Ga0208629_100307_pt1 | contig 23896 bp, 2 predicted proteins | sample LakWasMet19_HOW5_2_FD_183865 | JGI IMG/M metagenome (GOLD analysis project Ga0208629, IMG submission 183865) | Freshwater sediment methanotrophic microbial communities from Lake Washington under simulated oxygen tension - Sediment Metagenome... | ecosystem: Environmental > Aquatic > Freshwater >... | reverse complement strand
CATGGCCCCGCCAGACCCGTGCTGCGGGCTGGGGCCGGCCCCGTGCTGGGCTGGGCCGACGCCGACCCCTGCGGCCGCTGCGGGCGCCCCTCCGTCCATTACTAGTAGCGACAGCGGAGTGCAGGCCTGGGAGGGCAGTCGCGGTGCCGCCGCCGCAACGCTGCAGAGAGCCGGCAGTGCTGTGCTGCTGTGCCACTGGCAATGGCACGTCAATGTGCCGTGCGATGCACGGTGGTCGCGGCGGCGCCGCCTCAGCCCCGAAATGCCTGCACACACACAGTTGCCCCGGGGAACTGGTGTGGTGGACACCCTGACTGGCGACGGCGAGAGCCTGACCTGGGAGGAGGGGTCCCGCTTCGACAAACGACGACACCCGGAAGGGTGCACGCGCCGTGCCCACGGCGCGACGGGCGCGGAGAGTCAATGCGAATTGAATCTTCTGTCCTTTTTTTACGACATTCGCTTTGCGGCGGCTGTCGCTTTGCGGCGGCTGTCGCTTTGCGGCGACAACCCGCAAAGCCAACCGGGTTTCGCGGGGTCATACTGAGGTGTCGAACGGATGCGCTTGTCGAGCGGCGACAGGGTGGCCGCCCGCAGGCAGCGGGTGGCGCCGCTACTGCTGCCGCCGCCACCCCCACCCGGCGCCTCCAGCCGCAGCGGCCAGGCGGGGTGCCTGTGCGCCATCGCGCTGACCAGCTCGTCTGCGGCGGGCTCCGTCTCGTGCGCCGGCAGCAGCATCCGGTTCACGGCAGCGGCGGCGGCAGAGGCCCGCATGGCTGCCCTGCGCGGGGAGGCCTGCGGGGAGGGCGGCAGCGTGGGGGAGGAGCCGGAGGCGGAAGGGGAGGGGGACGAGGAGGCGGGGGAGACAGACATGGCCCCGCCAGACCCGTGCTGCGGGCTGGGGCCGGCCCCGTGCTGGGCTGGGCCGACGCCGACCCCTGCGGCCGCTGCGGGCGCCCCTCCGTCCATCAGCTCAGCGAACAGGGCGTTGCCGCGCTCCACCGCCTCCGCGCCCTCCAGCAGCGTGCAGCCGAAGAGCAGCCGCTCCAGGAAGACGTAGCCGTCCCTGCTGTCCGCCTCGCGCAGGGCGCAGGCGAAGGCCAGGTGGCCCAGGATCTCATCGCGCACCACCGCATCGCCCGTGCCCGCGTACCGCAGGCCCAGCGCCGCGCACGCGCCCGCAACGCACTGCGCGTAGACCGTCTTCACCTGCTCGTCGTCCACCTCCTCCAGCGGCCCGTCCCGCGCGTCCACGACGATGCCGGGCAGCGTGCGCAGCAGGCGGCCCCCGCTGTCCCCGCCAGGGGCGGCCGCAGCGCCGCGCGCCGCGCCCCCGCGTGGCGTGGGCGCGCCCGCAGACGCAGGGGAGAGCTGGGGCGAGCGGGAGGGCTGCTGCGGTGGCGCTGGCAGGGCCGCCTGCGCCTCCGCCTGCTTCGCCGCAGGGCCGCCAGCGGCCGCAGGCGCCATGATCCGTGCCATCAGCATCGCCTGCGCATTGCCGCTGCCCGTGTGCACCGCCTGCGCGTACAGGCGGCGCATCAGCCGCCGCACGACTGCGGGCACCTGGGAGCGCACCCAGCGACGCACTCGGTTGCGGCGGCGCTGCTCCCAGCGGGCGCGGGCCTCCAGCGGGCCGGGGACCCGCAGGTTCGCAGAAGCAGCAGCATCACCGCTGCCGGAAGCGGACAGTGGGTTGGCAGGCGCGCTCGCTGGGCTGTGGAGGGACAGGGATCGGGGCACAGGCTGCAGCGCTACGCCGCGCGCAGCCGCCGCGAAGGACGCCGCCGCAGGCGTGGCCGCAGGGCGGCTGACCCTGCCTGCCGCGCTCGCACCGTCTGCAGGGCTCGCCGCCAGCACCGCTGCCGCCTGCGCGTGCTGGCGCCTGTAGCGCGCCAACCAGGCCGGGTAGTGGAAGTGCCTGTCCGCGTCGTCCTCGTCGTGCTCGCCCCACATGACGAGGGCCCGCCCCGCCACACGCAGCATCACGCTGTCAAAGCGCAGCTCGTCCAGCGCCACGAGCGACTGCGGCAGCGACAGCGCGTCTGCGATGCGCCGCTCGTCCGTCTGCATGTACGTGAGGGTGAGGGCCAGCGCTGCGGGGGCTGCCGTCACAATGGTGTTCACGCGCTCGGCCTCCCACACCGTCACGGGCCGGGCATACCCGTTCACGGCGTCGGGGACGCTGGCGCGCGAGGGGTCGACGCGCGCCGCAGCCACCAGCGCGCGCTGCCGCTCCCCCACGGCGGGGTCGTCTCCCCCCAGCAGCAGCCGGATGAGGGCGTTGTCGCGCTCCAGCACGGCGGAGGCGTCGGCAGCGAGCAGCCCGCTCCCGCCGCTGCCTGCACCCGCTGCTGCAGGCGCGAGGGGCGGAGCGGCGGCGCCGCCGACACTGGCGGCCGCAGGGGGCGCCAGCAGCGCGGCGGCGCTGCCCGCCCCCTGCGCCAGGTGCAGCAGCCCGAGCGCGAAGCCGCAGCACATGCTGTACGTGTCCCTGTCGTCCACGTGCGTGGAAGCGGGCTCCGTGGGCAGCGTGTCGAGCAGGAACTGGGTGAGGGGCCGGTGCTGCGAGCGGCAGTACAGGAAGCCCATCGCCAGCAGCGCCACGTCCTGCACCCCCGTGGGCAGCTCCAGGTCGTGCCCGCGCACCCCCGGCATCAGCAGCGCGGGCAGGTGCAGGGCGATCGCCTTGTGCGTGAGCGCGTCCATGCTGCCGCGCCGCGACACCGCCGTGCCGAGCAGCGTGGCCATGGTGGTGAGGGCGTGCGCGTCGCGCGTGTGCTCGTACAGGTCCTCCTTCGTCAGGGCGCCCAGCAGGCCCTGCAGGCCGAAGGAGAAGAGCAGGCCCGCCTGCGCGGGGTTGGGCGGCACCACGCCCGAGGCGAGGCCAGCCTGCGGGGCGCCCGCGGCGGTGATGGCGCCGCCCTGGCCAACGCTCAGGGCGGCGGCTGCGGCAGTGACCGCGCCCAGGTCAGGCGGGACCCCCGTGAAGCGGTGGCTGCGGATCCACGCGCGCACGCGCTGCTTGTCCAGCGCGCTCAGCTGCAGGCGCTGGGCGGGGAAGGGCGCCCGCGCGCTGAAGGCGAACCCGCCTGAGGGCAAAAGCGTGGAGCTACCCTCCTGTGCCGCCCCGCTCCCACCCGCACCCCCAAGCCCCCATGCCGCGCTCCCGCCGTCCTCCTCGCCGTCCCCGCCAGCCGCGCCCTCGCGCTGCCGCTGCTCCCCGTGCGCCGCCCGCAGCGCCCAGCGCAGCAGCGCGGGCCCCACGTCGAGGCGCATGCCCGCAGCGAAGCCGTTGTGGAACTCCGCCCAGTCGAAGATGCCCGTGGTGAAGGAGGTGATGGCGCTCGCGTCCACGCGGGCGAGGGTGCCCAGCGGCGGCAGGCGGCAGGCGAGGGTGAGCGGCGGCACGGGCACGGGGTCGGCGAAGGCGGGCAGCACGCTCGCGGCCGTAAGGGCGGCTCGGCCCATGCCCGCGGCCATGGTGGCGCGCCCCCGGTACAGGATGCTGCTGGCCTGCAGGCGCAGGAAGGCGTGGTCGCTGGCCTCGGGCTCGCGCAGCAGGAACAGCCACCGCGGGCGCGACGACTGCAGGTGCCGCGCGATGCTGCGCAGGCGGCGGTCGCGCGGGAAGCGCCGCTGCGAGAGGGTGAAGACGGTGGCGCCGATGCCGTCCGTGTCATCCCCCGGCGGGGCGCCCTCGGGGCACTCTGGCGTGCCCGTGATGCGGGACACGAGCACGCCCGCAGCCACGCCCGCCGCTGCCGCCAGGGCGTCGGAGGGCGGCCGCCCTGCGATGCCCTGCGCAGCCAGCACCCCGAGGCCGGCTCCAGCGGGGGCGGGGACGAACAGATGCGAGAGCGCCGCGGCCAGCGCACCAGAGGCGTCACGGCCGCCCGACGCCAGCGAGGCGGAGCGGGAGCCCGCATGGCCGGGGTTGAACACTGCCAGGGACAGCATGTTGGCGGCATCGACACCGGCGGAGCGCACGGCGTCCGTTGCTGCTGCGGGCGCCCCCCAATGCAGGGGTGCTGGCACCTCGTCCGCAATGCGGAAGCAGGCATGCAGCACCGCTCGCACACTCGGAAGCAGAAGAGTCGCCAGCGCTGGAGTGTCTTCTTGGCCTGCCGGGAGGCCTCCTGGCCCCCGCAACTGCAACGTCCGGACGAACTCCCGCGAGACGGCCAGAGCAAGCTGCGGGTAGGCGCTGCACCGTTCCACCGCAGTCAAGCCAGAATAGACAGATGCGAGCAATGCGGCAGCACACCATGCGGAGGCCCGGAGGCGGGGCGCGATGCACAATGTGGTTGCGACAGACAGCTCAGCTTCTCTGAGCAGCCTCAAAGATTCAGCCTGCCAAGCCGGCGTCAGCGCCGAGGCTGCGCTCTGCAGACCAGCCGCAGCTTGGCGAAGCAGTCCCTCGACCAGGTGGCTTGCAGCGTCGGGGTGTGCAACAGCCAACGGCGCGGCGGCAGGGACGCACGCGTGCAGGATCGCCTCGCCCACCGCCACAAACCCGACGTCCACCCCGGCCCGTGTTGGCGGCCCTCCCGTGCATGTCGGGAGCAGCGTCCGCGAGTCTTCAAGCGCCGCGCGCAGGGCTGGGACGGCCACCTCCATGCAGCGGCGAAGGTTGCTCAGGTCTGACACCAGCGGAATAGCCACATGGCCGCTCTCGGCAGGGCCGGTGCTGTGAACCCGAGCGGTCAGCGGCAATCGTGCGCTTGCTAGCAGAATGGTAGCAGCGACATCGAGCAGGGACAGCGGACAGCGCCTGCCCCACGGGAGTTGGAAGCGGGCCTCGCTCGCAAGCTCAACTGACAGGGTTTGGATGGTTGCAGTACCCGCCGTTACGGCGGGCCGACTCAGCTGCACCACCAGCGAGCGAGCGTCACCATCCACGGTGACGTGTGCCTGAAGTCCAGCACCGCTTCTCGGGGGCAGCTGCGCGGCCACAGTTGCCATGCCGCTCGCGATGGCGATCGCATCCAGACATGCCGCGACCCACGCCGACCCAGCGTCACCCACTTGCCCCGCTGGCAACAGGTTGGCGTGCGAGGTGCATCGCAGCAGCTGCAGCAATCGGTGGAATGGAGTATCTCCGCACACTAACATGCGCTGCAGCGGAGCTATGCTGGCGGGCACCAGCTGCAGCTGCATGGAGACCGGGGTCGAGGCAGGCCTTGCAGATGCCAGGTGCACCACAGAGCCGTCGACGCTGTGCACGAGGCCGACTGGGGGGACACTTTCCGCGAACACAGGAAACCAGCCCACCACCTTGCCTTGTCGCATCCAGGCCAGCGCCAACGAGGCCACCGGCGCCCCACCAGAGCTGCGAGTGCTACTCTCATACAAGGGCGGACGAGGCGAGAATTCGGCAGTGAACTTTACTGCGGCAGGTAGCCCACTCCCGGAACCTTCAGGCAAAGCATAAGATGGTGTGGTGGTCGCTGAGGTGTCACAGGGAGCGACCAGCGCCTCCGTCGAGGCTTGTGACGGTTTGTGCGGTCTTGGCCGCTTGGATCCAACAGCTGCAGTCGCAAAAAGTGCGCGGCTATGGTCTCGGGGATCATCCGACACACCCTTCAGTTGCGGCAGTGACACCGGCGAACATGACACGAGAGCCAGCACCGCTGCAGGGTCGCGACCATTCACGAAAGCGGCTTGTGGCCTCGCAGGTAGCGATGGCAGCACAGCAGCGTCGTCCCACGAAACAGCGTCAAGGATGCTCACGGAAACTCTTGGGTGCATCTCTTCTTGGAGCTGACGCTGCAGGCTAGCCGCAGGCAAGGTGGCGGCAGCAGGGCTCGCCAACACGCAACAGTCCGCACTCGATTCGCCAACCATGCACAGCTGGCGCGCAAGATCGAGCAGCGTGGTGCGCTGCAGAGCGTCAGCTGCAGCCCGCTGCATATGCACGACAGCGCACGACGTTGCTCCATGATCCATGGTGGCGTCACCAGCGGCGTGACCCCTGCTCGACCCATCGCTGCGCGGGGCGGCGCGTCGCAGCACATGAAGGGCCACACCACCCGGGTGATGCGTGAAAAATAATCGGTCTGCTTGACGAGGGGGCCCTGCTGCAGGGGGAGCGGTCACGTCCTGCTCCTCCCACAGCCGCACCAGCACACATTCCGCATCCTCCAGGCTGTAGCTGTCCAACTGCAGCTGCTCGTAGGAGGGCACCAGCGCATCTCCGGCTGCGCTTCCGTGTTCGCTCATAGCGCTGCCACCGGCTGCATCCTCGCTCTCGGAGTCTCCCCGCAACGGAGGCAGCAGCTGGACCATGTCAGCCTCAAAGTCAGCGGGCACCAGCACGCGCGGAAACCAATCCGCGACGCAGCCTGCGCCTGAGCCGGCGTTTCCATCGGGGCCCACGAGCCAGAGTGATGCCGAGCCGCCCGCTGAAACCAACCCAGAGCCGCCTGGGGCAACGGTATCTCCAACCGCGCGGCTGCGGACGCCACTTCCGGCCTCCTTTGTCTGCAGAGGGGTGGCCGCTCCTTCCACTCCTCCCGCCAACTCGCTTGCCGCTGAGGTACTGACACCGGCTCGATCCGCAGATTCCGCGCCCCACCCACCACGGCCGTCAGCCGGAGTCCCAGCGTTCCGGTCGGATACACACTCGCGGGCACCGAAGTGCAGGCCCTGCATCTGCGGCGTGACGCCGACCTCATGCGCCGCGCTGAGCGGGAGCCCGCCAGAGGTGCGGTCACGGCTGCGGCCACTGCGGGCGCGACTGCGGGTAGCAGGCCGCGCAGGCGTTGCATCCGTGATTTTGCCCAGGCCAGCCTCGGACCCAGGAGGGGCCGCCAGCATTGGGCCGCCGTTTGCAGGTGCGGCGAGAGTGCTGCCGAGGTGCCCGCGAGGGCTGCGCATGGGGCTGCGAAACGGCGAGCGCGGCAACGCTGCCGCAGGCGTGTTGGCTGCGCTACCCCCAGCGGCGACAATCGCAATTGCAGTCGACACCGGCGCAAACGGGGACAGCGCCGCCCCACTGCGCAGGCCTGACAGGCGCCTGGAGGCATCGCGCCGCAGCACCTGCCTGTAGGTGCCTGCGACGTGCGGCTCCAGGTCCGCAATGGTGCTGCCCGCTGGGACAGCCCACTCAGCGGCTGGCGAGACAAGCTCCGGAGATCGGTCAGCGGACGACGACACCGCGTGGCGACGGCTGTTGCGCTTGCTGCCAGTGGTAAGCGCTGGCGACGCGAGCGATGCAGAGAATGGCGGCCACTGTCGACCGGGCACGGCACCGCCTGCCGCGGCTATGGACGCTGCTCCGCTTGCAACACCGTCACTGCTCGCATGCGCAGGAAGAATCGTTGGGGCAGCGCGGTCTGGCTGCCTACGCGTCAAAAGCGATACGCCCCACAAGCTGTGCTTACCGGTGCGTGAGTTGAACGTGACAGCGAAATCGCCAGCCGGGCCGCTCTTGTCTGCAGGATGAACCACCAAGGACTCCGCAGCGTCCACTTGGACCGCAGCAGCGGCCTCATTATCCGACGCCTCTGCATCTCCCGCGGGGAACGCGAGCCAGACCGGGCTCGGCTGCCGGTACAGAGCTGGCAGGTAATACCACTTCGCCGCCCCGTGTGTCGCACCCGCATGCACGCCGTAGGCAGGGTCTCGTACAATCAAAAGTCCGGTTGGCAGGCCGAACAGGTCGCTGGCTGCGAAAGGTAGCGTCATCTCGCTCGGGAATGCATCGTCGTGTGCGGCGTCCTCCGCCGCCGGGAACGTGTGCAGGCGCGAGCCACTGTGAAGCACCGCCAGGTATCGGCTTCGACCCACTGGCGATGCGTTTTCGACGTCATCCGTCGAAGCTGCAAGGTGCTCCCGCAAACTCAGAGCATCGCGTCCGCTGTTCAACAGCGAGCAGAAAACAGCCTTGAGCACTGGGCCAGACAGGGTGTATTGCTCGAGCCGACTCCCGCTCCTCAGCAGCTGCACAGTGTTGCCAGAGACTTTGATCTCAACAGCCATGGTTGTCGCGACGGCCCCGCAGAGATGGTGCGCGAAAGGACGGAGGGAGGCTCGTGTCAGTTGGCTGTCACGGCTCCCGATGCAAACGCGCAATGGAAATGAGCCTCTGACAATGAAAATGTACTCCACGCAATGGAAATGAGCTCTTCGGACATTCAACACCCGGCGTGGAGTCTGCAAAGCCTGGGTGATGCGGCTAAGCAGTGTCAAACACAACCGTCTTGCATCTGTTCCTCTTGGCTCGGACCTCGGCAAAATCGGCAAGGGAGCAACATTCGTCCTGCCATCGCTCCGACTGAGCGCTTATTGCGGCGAGATCCCAAAATTAACGCAGCCGTACGGTCCAGTATCGCGAAATTGGGTTCAAACCATCATCGGCGAACTGAGGCTCGTGCACCTCAGGCTGCCATCACGCAGTTCAGTGCCTGCATCGCATCCTGGGTCGGTGAGCAAATACGTTCTTGGAGAACTGCATCCTGCGACTACGGAACGTTCGGTGCTAGAAACATCAGCTGCTCCTATTTTGGGATTTTGTCTCCAGGGTTGCGAGCGCCTCTTTCGCTGGCACCGCCTTCCGGCCGGAAGTCAGTCGCGATCTCGAGCTGTTTTGCTCGCCTTGAGCTTGTATATGATATATGTATGAGCAGTTTATATCTGCGAAGGCTCGGGCCGTTGCAACGATCTCATGCGGGGCCAACAGCCTGCTGAGCGTGCCAGTGGTCGCCACTTGGGCCGACAATGCTAGGCAAGGCTCTCAAACAGCCTTGGCTTCGTGTTTTTGCAGTCACTGAGCTCTGCAACCGCCTGCAATTGTGCAATCACCTCCAGTTGAGCCAGCTGGAGCTCTGCGGTGCTTGAGTGAGTAGCCATGACACATCGGCAGGCGCCGCGCGAGTGTGCGAAGCTCCCGGTATGTGCACGTCATTATGCCCCATGATGGCAAGGAATCTCACTGCGTTTTGCAAAACTCACGTCTGGAGCGGAAGCAGTGCTTTGCAGCTGCCAGTGCGGTGGCTGCGTGAGACCGGGAACTCGAATGCCGAACTGCGGTTGACTTAATCGACGAGGTCACGAAGAGGGGATACCGAGTCGCCACAATGACGTTTCGTTGTGTTTGTCCGGTGACTTTCAATACCGATCAGCCTGGGACGGCAACACTGCAGCTGAGAACCGTACCCCCATTCCCACAGCAACGCGGCCCACACACGGTGAGAGTCACAAAATCGCCGGGCCGTATGCACGCACGCAGACCCAACCCCTGAGCCTGCGCACGCAAGCGAGTTCGGCTACATTATATGCCGGGCGGCTCCGCGGCGCTCATTCCAACCGGTGCGTGTGGCGGTTGGCAACAGGGTACGTGCGCTTGCCCCGCGGCGCCTCCCCGTCTACGGCACTGTCTCGTAGAGTGGCTGCGTCGGGCCTGCTGACTCTGAAAGCGTCCATCGTGAGGGTGCTGCGATTGCGGGCGTCATTGTGGGCGCTGCCACCGCGCGGCACCTCCCCGTAAAATTCGAGTCGCTCGGCAGCGGACGGCCAGAGCGCTGGCTCCAGCGTTTTGCGCAGGTGGAAGCGCGGCGGCTGCTCGTCACCGGGGTATGCTAGATCACCCACAGAGGAAGCGACGCCCTGCGCCCGACTCAGTTCCGCGTTCACGGCGACGCTGCTGCGCAGGAAGGCTGCACCGCTGCCGCCCACCACAGCGTGCACGTCGGACAGACTCCGGTCGTCGATGGACTTGGAGGACGCGGCCACCAGACCCGCCTGCCGTTGAAACGTTTTGGACTGATGCAGCGTGCGTACGCGCGCGCGCTCGTGCCGTGTCCATCTGTCGAACTCGTGGTCCACCGTCCGCATCAAGTCAGAGGGGCCGAAGAGGGCGTCCAGCTTGCACTGGAAGCGCTCAAATTCGTCTAGGTCGGCATGCAGGGCATCAACAAGAGGCGCGGGGCTGCTTGGCTCCTTGCGGATGCGCAAAGTGTTGGAACCTTCGGCACGGAGGGCCGCCGCAGCGCCCTGCGATGCAGCTACTTGCAGAGCTGTGGCAGCCTTCAGCGGGACCACGCCTCTCAACCGTCCAGCAGAGCGCGCACGTCGGGGTAGCGCCGCTGACGAAGCGAGAGCAGCACCGCTGGTCTCCAACCGAAATGCTCGCGCGCCGGGCGCTGCGCTGTCGAGGAAGTCTAGAGCGTCGGGCCGCATGACAGCGACAGTGCTCGTTGCGCGCAGTCGCTCGTCAACGGGAGGTACGTAGCCAAACACGTCCTCGCGCCCGCGCTGAAGGCGTCGAGTTGTCATTCGTGCAATCTATCCGAACAGTTCAGAGGCCGCAGTGCGCGAACGCGCGAATGCGTGCACGAGCGTGAGGCGCCGCGACCATGCCGTTCAATGCTTTGCTCAAGACGAAAGTTCTGCCTTCGGTGCTGTGCCAACAGCAGCGCGGCGGGGACAGCTCCGTACGTGCGGGATTTGTGATGGGAGAGTCCTTGTCTCAGACAAGTTGTCTGTCTCGCGATTGGATGTGTTCCTTGAATGAATTTCGCCCCCGCTGCCTGTCTTCGGCAAGGAGCGCGAGCTCTATCGCTAATTCAGCGAGCTAATTTCTTGTACAAGCTTCCGGTGAGGTTTGGCTCGTTACTCTCACGTCCTACGTGCCGGTGACATCGGTCGGCAATCCCTGAAGCAAGAACCGCTCCGCAGCCCTGTCATCCCAGGCGTTTCCCTCGAATCTTTTGCCCATGGAGACAACATGGCTGCGCATCTGAGCGCCCGCTTGTGCAGCGCCGATGACGCGGTTGCTGCGGGCATCCACCTGCCGGACGGGAGTCTCGGGTCTGCCGCACTGGGTGTCGCTGGCTGTCGAGAGTACGCAGCGAGCATATTCGAGCAAACTGCGAGTGCAGCGAGCCTTGGTCGAGATGCGTTGTTCGCTTCTGTCGCCGACGAGGTTCTGATCCACGCGTCCCGCCGCCTTGCGGTGCTACACCTTCACGATCAAGCTCCCCGCCACGCGCATGTTCCGATTGTAGAGCACGCCGCCGACGCTTCGCAGCCGACGGCGGCTCTTTCTGACGGCCCTGTGGCCGTCGAGGTGCTTACTGGTCTCAACAGCCGAAGAGCCCTCTCTGCTGCACTCAACGGCGCCTCAACCGTTCTCAGCGCTCGAGGTGCTCGAGAGGTCCCCATTGATCCCCATACCATTCACGCTACCCCGCTGGAGAAGGGCACCGTGACAAAGGCACTTCTAGAGACTGGCGCGGCCCGTCACGCGTGCCGCTTCAAGAGCGACGCGCCGTACGGAGTGCTGTCGTGCCGACTGCAACCGCAGCTACCCGCGTCCGGCGCCGGCTGTGCGGAGCACGCTGAGCCCGCCTTCACACACGTGGTGCTCATGTTCGAGCGCGGCTGCGTGCCCGCGGCTGTGTTCTTGCAGGTTGCGCGGAGCAGCGGTGCCGCCGCAGCAGCAGAGGCGGACGGCCCAGGGGCTGCGGCGGCCGCTGCGGCAGCTGTGGCCGGCAGCGATGTGGAGGAGGACTGGCTGCTCGCAGACGCGCTGGATCTCACACGGGTACCGGAGGACCTGCTGTGCGCGGACCCCGATGATACAGCCCCTGCGACTGCAGCCGCCGGCGGGGCTTCATCCGCCGCTGCCTCCGCGCCGGGCACGCCGCAGCAGCAGCCGATCGCAGGCGCTGCCCCGGACACGCTGGACCTCGCGGCCTCGGTGTCGCAGCGGGGCGTGTGGCTGTCGGCGTACCGTTCCTCACTCGCCCCTGCCGCTCCTGCAGCGGCGCTGGCCGGCGCGCTGCATCGAACCCCTTTCGTTGCTGCTGCGGAAGCAGGCGCTGTGGGCTGCGAGCTGGCGCTGTTGAGCCAGCACGTCAACGCTCGCGGCAGGCGCTTCCGCGTCGTGTGCCAGGGCTTTCACCCGCTGAACACCCGCCGCGGCATCGCCATCACCCAGCTGCGTGCGGTAGTGGCGCCCGCCGCGACGAACCAGCTGCTGCCGCTGCAGCCTGCCGGCTCCACAGATGCCGGGGCCACTGCCACTGCTGCAGCGGGCGCGCCGTTCAACCAGCTCTTTGCGGCTGCGTGCTCCCGCTTCGACCGGGACGCCGCCGCGGGCGCGGCTGGCCCTGGGCTGCGTCCGCTGTCCGTGCACGCGCGAGCCCTGTCCCTCTCGAGCCCCAGTGCGTCGGCAGCCTCGCCGTCGGCGGCTGCAGCGCCCGGCAGCTGGCAGCTGACGCTGGAGGCGATGGTGTCTGACGCCCTCACCCGCGGCAGCTTCGCTGCCTGCCTGCAGGTGGCTGAGTGGTTCTCCCGCGCCGCCGTGGGGTCCTGGGGCGACGCCGGGGCGTCGTCTGCGCTCGCGGCGACCGCAGCTGGGCCCTCGCCGGCTTCCCTGTCTGCTGCTGCCGTGACAGCCCGCCCGCTGCGACGCCGCCTGCCGGGCCGCATGGAGGAGGAGGCGGCGCGTCTGTGCTTCCGCTTCCGCCGCGCCCTAGAGCGCCTGCACACCTGGCGGCACCGGCGCGCCGCCGCGATGGAGTGGGTGCGCTCCCTGGCCGCCGCCTCGGGCGCGGGCACGCCCACCTTCAACGTGACGGCCTCCAGCGGCGTGCTCGCCTTCAGCAACGGCGGCTCCACCGTCGCCAGCGTGGTGGAGCCGGGCGGCTACTCCATCGTCGCGTACGCGCTGGGCAACAGCGGCTTCCCGCTGCGCGGGCGCCACAGCTGGTCCTTCCGCATCGACAAGGACCGCACGGGCGACGAGTGCGTGACCCTCGGGTGGGCGGTGCTGCCCGTGCGCGAGGCGAGCTACGAGCACAGCGGCGAGATCTTCAGCGTGCGCGCATACAACGCCCGCGTGTACGGCCGGCACGGGTCGCGCGTGCTGGCCAGCATCGACCACGGCCCGCTGCACATGGGCTCCGTCTGCACCTTCTACCTGGACGGCGATGCGCGCACCGTCAGCATGTCTGTGGACGGAGAGTTCCAGGGGGTCGTCTGGACGGTGCCCCCGGATGAGGAGCTGGCGATCTCCGCTGCGGCGGCGGCGCGGGCGAGCGGGCGGCCGCCCTCCGAGGGCCTGCCGCGCCCGCGCGTCTACCCGTGCGTGTGCCTGTACGGGACGGGGCGGCAGGTGACGCTTCTGTCCGTCAAGACGGAGAGCGCAGCCCCCGACCTGCTGCGCAGCGTGCCCCTCGGCATCGTGGCGCCGCTCTGCGCGCCGCTCTCCGCTGCGACCGCCGCTGCGTCGGCTGCGGCCGCGGAGGCGAGGCGCGAGGAGGAGGGGTCTCGCAGCGCCCGCGCCGCCGCTGCTGCTGCCGCTGCAGATGACGGCCCGCAGGTGCTGGGCCTCATCGCTGCGGGGCGGGACGCAGCGCCGCTGCTGGCGGCCGCCACGGAGGGTCTGGAGGGCATCTGCGCCGCCGCGGGCGAGGTGGCGGCCAACGAGGTGCTGCTGCTCGCAGCTGCAGGGGCCGTGCCCGCGGGCGGGCCTGCCCCTGCCGCTGGCCCTGGCCCTGCGGGTGCGGGTGCGGGCAGGGGGGCGCCCGCCCCCGCCAGCGCAGGCGGGCGCGAGACGTATGCGGCTCGGGTCGCTGCAGCGATGGGCGGGCGAGGCGGCGGCTGGCCGACTGCCAGCTACCCCTCCTCTGCGCCCGGGGCGCCTGGCGGAGCAGCGTCAGCGGGCGGCAGCGGCTCGCGGGTGTCCCCGCCGGGGCCGCTGCAGATGTGGCCAGCGGGCTTCCCCCCGTCGGGGCGCCGTGTCAGCGTGCAGCGGCGCCTGTACCAGCAGGCGCTGCTCATGAGCCCGGACTCCCGCGCCCTCGCTGCGGCAGCGCACTGCGCGCTGGCGCAGGCCGCCGCCCGCTGGAAGCGCCTCCAGGCTGCGGCCCAGCGGGTCGGGGCGTCCCCTGCGGGGCTGCTCACCGCCGGGGCGGAAGACCTCTCAGCGGGCGCCGCCGGCCTCCCCGTGGTCCTTCCCTCCGCGGCCTCCAGCGTGTACGTGGTGTCTGCCGCAGCCCGCTTCGATGTGGGGGGCGGCTTCACCACCCTCACCTTCGGGCTGGGGCTGCAAGACGGCACCTTCCAGACCTCGGCCGCGAGTAGCGCGCCCGCGGCTGCAGGCGAGCAGGGCAGCGGCCCGCATGCCAGCCCACCCGACAGTGAGACGGAGGATGCGCCCGCAGGGGACCGCAAGGAGCCGGAGGAGGCGGGGGGCGCCGAAACTCGACACAGCCCTGCGGGGCCGCCCTCGGCTGCCTGTGTGGGCGCAGCGTCCGGCCCGCAGCGCCGCTTTCCCGATCCCATCGCAGCCTTCGCCAGCGGCGACCTCACCTTCCTTGTGGTGGGGGAGTACGACGCGGCGGAGGCGCAGGCGAGCGGCCGCAGCTGCCGCCTCCTCTTCACGAGCAACCCGCGCATGCGGCCGCATGCGGGCGCGGGGCAGGCAGAGACGGCGAACGACGCCGGCGGGGCGGCTGCCCCCTTCGATGAGGAGGAGGAGCAAGGCGCTGCCACCTTCGCGGCCCTCAGGCAGCTGTGGTCGCGCCGCACGGTGGTCGGCGAGGTCGCCCTCGGCAGCCACGCGCCCCTCTCCTTCGCCCTCGACGTCCGCAACGTGGACAGACTCACCCTGCTCGTGCTGCAGCGGGTACACGCCGCTGTGCAAGCGCCCGCCGCGCACGGCGGCCTGCAGGCGGCAGCTGCGATCGCTGACGCTGCCGCAGCAGCTGACCTGCTGCCCGACCTCGCAGGCCTGCACGAGGTCACCAAGCGTGGCGGCGTCTCAGACCTGTCTCCTACCATCGCGCAGGGCTCCCTCCGACCCCCAGTCATCGTGGTGGTTGACCCCATGCTCGGCCCCTCCCCCTGTGCGCAGCCGCCCACGGTGGCTGAGCTGCTGCGCGACGAGGCGGCGGACATCGCCCCCAGCGGCTTGGCAGAGGCAAGCACCCCGTCGCTCGCAGCGGTGGCCGCAGCCGCAGAGGCCGCCAGCGCCGCACGGTCGGTGGCCTCGCTGCCCGTCGAGTACGCGCGCCTGCTGCGCTCCCTCATCGGCCTGCCGCCCTCGCTGGTCAAGCAGCGAGCCCTCAAGAGCGCCAGCGCGGGCGGCCTGGCCGGGGCTACCCCCGCTGCCAGCCCGCTGCCCGTGCCTGCCCTGAGCAGCCTGGGCCCGGGCGCGACAGCGAGCATCGGGGCGAGCGAAGTCGCCCGCTTCCACTGGCTCACCCGGGAGATCGCGCCCCTGCCCACGAGGGCGCTGGAGGCCGCGCTCGCCGAGCTGCCGCCCGACACCGTCGCTGCGGTGCAGCCCGGCAGCCCGCGCTCGCAGGCGCAGGCCGCCCAGCGCTCGGGTGCTCGCGGCGTCGCAGGCCCGGCAGCGGCGACTACTGCGTCTGCGGTGCCGGCGCCAGGCGGAGGCGGGTGGGGCTACTCTGCCGGCAGCGCCACCTCCCGCATGGCCGCTTTCTTCCGCCCCTCCACGGGCGCAGCCTCCCCCGTGCCGCACGCCGGAGCTAGCGCCGTCGCCCCGGCTGCGCGCGCTGGTTCCACCGCAGCGCCTGTTCCTCGGCCGGGAGCCGGCGTGCGCGAGGCCGGCCCCATCTCCGCCTCCGCAGCGGGCTACGAGAGCAGCCTCGAGGCGGCGATCGAAGCGTCTCTGTCCGGCCTGCATGACATGCGCGAGGAGGTCGCGCGCCTGACGCAGGTGATGACGCGGCTGCAGGGCGTGGTGGACGGGGCGGGCTCCGCTGCCCCCGCGCCCCCTGCGCCCGGGGCGCCTGTCCCTGCTGTAGGCGGCACGCCCTCAGCGACAGGGCTTGGGGTGTCCCCCGCAGCGGCGGCTGGCGGTCGGCTGGCTGCAGCTGGCCTCCCCGCTGGCCCCGTCACCCCTGACACGGTTCTTGCCGCGCTGGGCGCAGCGGGCGTGGCCGCTGCGCTGGGCCTCGACGGGTCCGTGGACGAGGACATGGCGCAGGCGCTGCTGCTGTCGCTGGACGAGGAGGCGCTCGCTGCGCTGCTCGGGGAGGGGTCAGGGGGGTCAGGCACCCCGACCGCCCCTGGCGCGGTGGAGGGCGCGGGTGGCAGCGCCGACGGCGGGGAGGAGCCCGCCGGGGAAGGCGCTGCTGCGGCCGGGGAGCCCGAGCAGCCCGCCCCGGCACCGGTGCTCGTGTCCGTCTGTCTGTCCTCTGCCGGGTCACACTGGGTCCTGCTGGCCACCGCAGGCGCGCTCGATTCGGTGCTGCACGCGGAGGCGGAGGAGGGCGCGCCTGCCGCTCCGCCCCAGCTCTCCCCCACCGGCCTGGCCGCCGAGGGCGGTACCGGTGCTGCCCCCGCTGCCGCTGCAGGCCTCGCCCACGTTCGGCGCGGCCCCCTGCGCCGTCGCGCCCCCAGCACCGCATCCGTGCACAGCATCGACAGCGAGCACGAGGCGGGCGAGGGCGGCGAGAGCGGCGACGGGGCCGCCACGCTGCTGGTTCTCGGGGAGGAGGTGCGGCTGCCCGCTGCTGCTGCTGCAGGAGCGCCCGCCGCGTCCACGGGCTCGCCTGCGACTCGCGTGGGGGCAGGCGGCGTGCCGTGGAACCTATCCATCGGGGCCGCCGCCTCTGCGGGGGCTGGCAGCGACAGCGACGCTGTCTTCGGCAACGGCGACGAGGAGGAGGACGCCGGCGAGAGGACGGCCAGCTCCGTCGCGACCCCGCGCCCCGGATCTCGCGTCCCCTCCTTCTCCTTCGCTGAACGGACCTTCGCTGCCCTGCTTCGCTCCTGGCAGCTGGCCTCCGCTGACCTCACGGTTGCGGGCGGGGCGGCCGAGTATGGCCTGTACCGCGACCTGAAGGGCGTCGTGCTGCAGCCGCAGTACGGGGTGCGGGTGGGGCTGCTGGGATCCGTGGCCTCCCCGCTGCTCGCTGCATTGCCAAGCAGCACGCGGCAGGCAAGCACAGGCGCCGAGGGGTTCGCTGCAGCGGCTCCAGAGGGCACACGCAGCGGCAGCGCGGCGTTTGGCGGCGGCGGCAACGGTAGTGCCGCTGCGTCGCTGCAGCAATTGATGCAGTCTCCGCGGCCGAGCGTCCGGCGAGGCCAAGCCACAGAAGCTGCTGACGCGACCTTGTCGGCTGCTGTTGGCTCCCCGGCAGACGCATCGCCCGTGTTTGATGGCGTCGCTGCAGGTGCGGACGCGACGGGCGCTGAGATTGCGTCCCTGCTGCAGCCGTCGGTGCTGGTGCTCCCTCCCCACCTGCCCTCCGTGCCCCGCCTCCTGGACCCGCTGGTGTCGGAGGTCAGCCCCCTCACCGTCGTCACATTACTCAACCAGCTGCAGACGCTGGCGGCGGCGGCAGGGTTTGAGCAGGCGGGCGCAGCAGGCGAGGCGGCGGGCCGGTGGCGACCCGCACCAAGCGGTCTGCCAGCGCCTCACGCCCGTGTGTCTGACAGGGAGCTGCTGGTGCTGGTCAAGGCCTGGCTCACGACCGCGCACCTGCTGCAGCGCTGCCTGAAGGAGATGGAGGCGGCAGGGGTCCCCTGGGCGGCGTGGGAGGGGGGCGATGCAGTTCGCCTGCGCCTGCTGCGGCTGCTGACGTCGCTGGCGCTCTCCGCTCTCCCGATGACGGCTGCTGGCGCCGCTGCGGCAGCGGACGCGTCCCGCCTGGTGGCTCACCTGATGCAGGCAGGCGCTGCGGCGACGCTGGGCGCAGCGGTGCGCTGCCTGGAGCCGACGCCGGCCGGCAAGTGGCGTGTGCTGGAGCAAGCGCTCACTGTTGCAGCGGAGGTGGGTGACGTGACCGTCGTCGACTCCCCTGCCGCGTGCTGCGGCAGCAGCGCTTCTGCGACAGCCGGCGGTGTATTTTCAGCGGTGTGTGAAGACATCGAAGGGCGCTGCACCTCTCTGGAAGCAGGCGATTTGCTGGCTCTTTGCCTGCCGCCCAGCTCAGGCGATCGCCCTGTAGCACTGTCCGCCATCTGTGCAGTGGCGTTTGCAAACGAGGAGATGGAGGCTGTGGACGGCAGCCTACTCTGCGCTGTGCGCGCCTCCGTGGGCCCTGTGGCTGCCCTGCGCTTCATGCAGGCGGTGCAGAGCCACGTATCTGCGCCTGCGCTGGCGGAGCGGACAGGCCGGCCCGTGTCTAGCAAGCTGCTTCGGCACTCGAGCCCACTGCAACGCATGCTCGATTACATCGCTCTGCTGCGAGGCGGTGCCGGGCTGGCACAGCGAAGCGGCGGCGCTCGCACCCCCGCCTGGCTGTGCAGCTCTGATAGCCCGCTGCTGGCGCCGCGGCGCAAGCTGCTCCAAGAGCTCTGCGTTGCGTGCGGCTTGCTCGCACAGGACGTGGAGTGCGCGGCGGCACTGCTGCCTGCAGCCACATCGATGCTGCAGGCGTTGCTGGCGGCGCAGGCCTCGCCGCGCCCGTCGGCGGCCCCCGCTCTCGCCCCGGCTGACATCGGCAGCAGCCTTGTGAATGCGCGCCGGCAGGTGCACGCGGGAAACCGGGACGACTTCACCGGCCAGGTGGGGTATCGCTTCCGCGTATCGGCCTCGCAACCGCTTGTGGTGCGGGCACTCGGGCGGGCGATCGCTGCCCACCAGGCCGACCCGCCGCAGGGCGCAGGGCGTGGCATTGAGGCGTCCCCGCTCGGCCCTGCACCGCCGTCGGTGCGTCTGAAGCGGGATCATGTGGTGGCGCTGTGGCGCGAGTCTGACCGTCGCCTGGTTGCCGTCGGCACCGTGAACCAACTGTGCCCAGTGGAGGCGGCGCCGCAGCTGCCAGGTGCAGCTGCTAAGGCGGGTTCCCAGCCCAGCACTGGCGCCTTTGCGCTGGTCAACCTGCAGGAGCCCGCGGTGCTGCAGCCCGGGCAGGTGTACGCTCTCACCAGCGCTGAGTACGCAGGCAGCGGGGACGCATGGTTCGACCCCGAGGTGCACGCCCTCGCGCTGGCGGCGGCCGGCAAGGGCCAGGGCGCTGCCGCGGCAACCGCCGCATCCACCACCACCAGCCCGCAGAGCGGTGCGGAGGGCGTGCGGACAGGCGTGCTCGAGGTGCTGGGCGACTGCTTCGTGGGGCCCGTGACCTGGCGCAACTGCAGCAGCCTGCAGAGCGGCGCAGGCGGGGGCGCTGGGCCTGCGGGCGCTGCCGGCAGCACGGGCGATGAGTTGTCGGATGCGGTGTCGGACGAGGACGGGCAGCCGCTCGGCAGCGGCTGCGGCAGCGCGTCGGGCTACACGCACGACGGAGAGCTGCTGCGGTATCCTGCTCACACGAGTGGGGCCGCCGGCACCCAGGCGTTTGCCGTGCCCACGCTCTGGTTCGATGCTGCGGGCCTGGAGACCCTCCTCGCAGCGGAGGCGCCGGGGTGCCGCTCGTCGGTAGGCTCGAAGTCGCATGAAGCCTCTGCCATCACCTCACTGCAGGCTCTGGCCGCCGAAGCCTGCAACCGCGCCGCTGCGACGCTCACAGCCGGTCAGCAGCAGTCCGAGGTGGAGGAGCAGGCCGCACCTTGGCTGCGGCAATCCATCCTCGCCGGTGGACTCGCTGAACTGGTGCCCGGGGGTGCGGATTCTGACGCGGTCTCCGCAAACCCCTTTCTGCGGCTTTTGCGGACCCTCGCGGCCTCTCCGGAGGCGATGGCTGCCCAGCCAGGCCTTGCTCGCGGCCTTCACCTTTCGGGGGAGCACTTTGAGCTGCTGGTGCCGACGCCAGGCGCTCGCACTGGCGAGAACACCAGGAGCCAACCGGACGGCTTTGCTCGCAGTGCAGCAGCGCCGAGCCTTGCAGATCAGCTGCGGCTGCTTGCATCGTTGGCGCGTCAGGTAGCAGCGCTGGGGGCGAGCGTTTCTGGAGCTTCCGACACAGCCTCTTCTCACGCAAAAAACGCGCCCGACGCAGCTGCCGATCGCAACGCAGGCGGCCAGGCTGCGAGCAAGGCGGCAAGTGACGCCGCCGAAGTGGAAGGCGAGGCGTTTTTAGTGGCGCTCAGCCTCCCTCCCGACGACACCACCGGCCTGGAAGCCCTGCCCGCCCTCCTGCAGGGCTCTGTGAAGAGCTTGCGCGCTCTCAGCGTTGCGACGCATGTGGCCGCAGCCCTGGGCCTCTCCGTGGCGGACAAGTCGGCTGCGCCCACGGCTGGCAGGGCCGCCGCGGGTTTGGCCACGCCCTCTGGGGCGTCCGCAGACAGCGGGCAGAGCGGCATGGGCAGCCCCTGGGTCGTGCCCGCAAGCAGCAGCGAGGCGCCCCGCTCGCCCAAGGCTGGCGCGGGGTCCGACAGCCCTGCGCCTGCCCTGCCCGCCTCCGTGCCCGTGGATGCCTTCGCCCTGCTGGAGGCGTGGCTGCAGCGCAAGGCGCCAGAGCCGCGCCTGCTCCGCCGCAAGGCCCGCTTCCCCGCGGTGGAGGGCGCCTACATGGCAGCGCTGCTGCGGCACTGCGGCCCCGCGGCGGCCGCGGAGGCGCTGCACCTGGTGCGGAAGCTCGCCTCCATCCGACCGGACGCGGCGAGCACGGGCGCCCCTGCCGCCGACCTCTCGGCAGCTGCGGTGGCGGGCGGCAAGGAGGCGGATGCGGTGATGCCTCCGCTGGGCGACCTGCTCGGCCGCGTGTGGTCGCGCGTGAAGGCCCTGCGCCAGTGGCTGCGCGAGCGCGCTGCGGCTCTCAAGCGCGCGTCCCAGGCCGCGGCAGCGCACGCTGCAGCGGAGGCCATGGATCGCAAGGAACCGGAGGAGAGCGACGAGCGCGAGGGCGCGAGGGGTGTGCAGCGCGGCGGGGTGGCGAGGAGCTGGAGCGGCCGCCACGTGCGCCCCGCCGACAGCGGCGCAGTGGCACTCCTGTCTCGCCACCCCTCCCTCGGCCGCGCTGAGAGTGAGGCGGACATGGACGCTGCGCGCAGCAGCGCCGCTGCAGCCCTCTCGCCCAGCGACGTGGCCGATGGGTACGTGGCCTCCCCTCCGGCGGAGGGCGACGCCCGCAGGCTGCGCCGGATCCAGGGAGGAAGGCGCGGCGATGAGGGCGAAGTGCCCTACGATGCGGAAGGCAGCTCTTATGACGAGGTCGAGGATGAGGATGAGCTGCACCTGCTCTCCCCTCGCCCAGACGGCGGAGACGCCTTCCCGCTGGGCCATCACCACCGCGAGGGGACGGCAGACGCCGGCGCGCATGCGGGCGCCAGCGCCTCGCCTGACTACCGCGACGCTGGCGCAGCGGGTGCGGCTGGGCCTCGCACGCTCGTCTCTGCCGCGCACATGGGCTCGGCTCGCTTTGCGGTGTGGCTGCGGCGGCGCAAGTGGCGGGCCCGGAACAAGCGCGCAGCTGCAGCAGCAGGCGTGCTCGGGTTTGAGACCCTCTGCAACGAGGTGCGGCAGCGCTGCTTGTTGCTGCTGGCGCACCGGCCCGTCTCTGCATGTCTCGGTGAGCAAGCGACCGAGGAGGCGCCGGCTGCTTCGGCAGCTGCAGATGGTACGGATGCCCTCTTCTTGCAGCTGACTGCCGTGCTTCAGCAGGCGCTGCAGCCGCAGCAGCAGGCGGCGGAAGCTGCTGCTGCCGCTGGCATGGTGGCAGAGCTCGACAAGCTCGCAGCGGAGGGGCCGTCTGGTGGCTCCGGGAACCTTGGGAGCAGCGGGGGCCGCGCTGCACTGCGCGCAGGGCAGCAGGCTGGCGTCATCAGCCTGCTCCACGCCTACGCCACCTGCACGGCCGCAGCACCCAGCGCCGCCGTCCTCCTGAGCTGCTACAACCGCCAGCAGGCGCGAGCGCTGCAGCGCAGCGCAGGTCTCGCCGCCGCGGCGAAGCTCATCGAATTGTACACTGGCGCACCTGCCGGCGCGGAGACGGGGCTGGGAGGAGTTGCGGGCAGCGCCACGCAGCCGCCGCTTACTGCCGCTGCGGCGTCACTTCTGACCTCCCTGTGCCTGGCTCTACGCGGGGTGACCTGCGCTGAGGTCGAGGCGCACCGAGCCGTGGCCGCCTCGCACGCCGAGGCGAACCGAACCGCCTACGTTGAGAGCCAGCGCCGGCTGCTGTCCGGCGCGTACCGCACTGAAACCGTCAACACGGCAGGAATGACCAAGTCGGCTGCTGCAGCTGCTGCCGCCCTGCCTGTGCTGCCGCCGGTGCTCCTTGCGCTGTCGCCATACACCCCCTGGGACATCGCTCCCGGGCTGCAGCAGCACAAGGCTGCGCTGCGCCGGCTCGCAACGGGAGGGGCCAGCCTGGCGGCGCCTGCACCCGGGTGTAAGCTTGCGCTGCTGCCTGCCACTTACGTGCTTGTGCCCGCCCTCGTCGCGGCGTCCGAAGCTCTCACTAGGCCCCCGACGGCGGCCGCGCAGCGCAACGAGGCAGCGCAGCGGCGCTCGCAACTGGTGCAGCGAAGGCGCAAGCATGCGCTGCAGACGGCCCGAGGCTGCGTAGCCCTGGTGCCCGAGGTCGCAGAGTTCCTGCGCCTGGCGGGCGGCCGAGCGCTGGAACCGACTGCGCGCGTGATGCTGCTGGGGGGCCAGGCTCGCGCCATCTCACCCCAGAGCCTGCTTGGAACAGCAAGCGCCACCCAGGCCCTCGCTGCCGCACTCTGGCGGGGCATGCTCTTGGCTGTAGGCCGGTGCGAGGACGCTCTGCTGCGGCGGGCTCGCGGCGGCGAGCGTGCGGCGCTGGCCCTGCTGGCTCGCTGGCACCAGGCTCGCTTGCTGACGTCGGCGCCGGCGGGCAGCGTGGCCGCCGCCGTGGCGCGTGCAGCGGACATGGCGACGGCTCAGTCCGTGATCCCCGCAGCAGCGCCGGAAGCTGCTCTGAGCTCAGAACACGACGGGGAGCTGTCCCCCGCGGCGGTGGAGGCCGCAGCGCTGTCCGGCATACTGCCAGCCTCTGCCACCATCGAGCTCACAGCCGCTCTGCTGTCTACTGTCGGGTCGAGGCCCCCTGCAGAGGCCTGGCCGGCGCACCTGTCGGCTGCCGCAGACGCACTTGTGGGTATCTATGGAGCTGCAGCCGACGCAGAGCCTCGTGCTGCTATTGTGCAGCGCCACACGCTGTCCGAGTTGCTGCTGCATTACGCGGCAGCGTTTGCAGTGGGCGCTCACTCTCACTCCCACCGCCCGGCGCACACTGACGGCGATTCCAGCGCCTCCGCGCTTCGGCAGGCAGCTGCCGTCGTGAGGGACCACCACGCATCTGCAGCCCTGCGCTGCATGGGGTGGGGCGTCCTTCTGCACTCAACAGCTGGCGAGCAGCGTGCCGCGGCCGCCTTGCAGGAGGCACGGAGCGCCGCTGCCGACATTGCTCTATCTCTCCCGCGGCAGGACGCCGCTCGCGGCCCCGCCGCAGCCGCCGGCGGTGAGGGCGGAGAGGCCGCTGCCGGCGAGGACGCCAGCCTGGCAGCTGCTGCAGCAGCCGCCATCTCCGCACAGGTGGATCAGGAGCAGGATGAGTGCGTGCGGGCCCTGTGGCGCCTGGCGCTGGCACAGCCCGCTGCACAGCTCAGCGCGGGGGTAGCGGCCAGCGAAGGCGCCGATGTCGCGTCAGATGCTGCTGCAACCGGCGAGTGTGCTGTCTCAGCCATCGCTGGGGCTGTCCAGTGGGCCGTGAAGCAACTTCAGGACGCCAGCTGCGGGGCGGCTGCGGCTCGCCCGCGGGCACTGCTGGAGACGGCACTCACACACATGTTGCGAGTCCTGCCGTCCGCCCTCACCACGTCAGCCGGCTCTGCAGCCGTGTTGCAACCCTCCTTGTGGTCTGCCGTTGCTGCTGCGTGCCTTGCGGGCCGCAATTCATCCCCGAGGCTCTTGCACTTGGCCTGCCGGACCCTCCGTCTACTGCTTCCTCTGGTGCCTCCTACACACCCGTGCGTTGACGCTGCCGCTGCAGGGCTGCTTGCCGCTCCTGCAGGGGATACCCCAGCTCAACAGCTGATCGGGCATCTGCTTCGCGTGCTCGCA